>Ga0209795_10000252_pt1 | contig 46515 bp, 34 predicted proteins | sample AgamicOrMarz_FD_187166 | JGI IMG/M metagenome (GOLD analysis project Ga0209795, IMG submission 187166) | Agave microbial communities from Guanajuato, Mexico - Or.Ma.rz (SPAdes) (version 2) | ecosystem: Host-associated > Plants > Phyllosphere > Phylloplane/Leaf | place: Guanajuato, Mexico...
GTGTCGAACAGCGACATGCTGTCGAGGCGGATCGTCTGCGGTCCCTGCACGATCTGCTTGATGATCGGACGAGGCGGAGGTGGCGGCGTCCAGTCGTTTATGGCTGCCTCCACTGGCGGGATCAGACGCATCCCCTGATACAGCCCCAGACCGTAGCGCAGCGGCTCGCCGCGACGCAGCCAGTCATCAAGCAGGCGGCTGTCGGCGCGAAGACGCTGCTGAGCCTGCAGTTTTGGCTCAGGCGTCGTACCGCTAAGGCGGTGATAGACGGCAAGGTGATCGCCGACGCTGCGGACCAGCCGCTGGTTGTTAATAAAGGAGGCCAGCATCGCCAGCGCGAGGAAAAGAAAACAGACACCCCCAGCCAGACGTATATCCTGCATCCGGCGACTGACACCCTGGCGGCGCGGCAGATACGGAAGAAGGACATCCGGGAGAGAGAGCATTTCCGACACGGGCGCACTGTCCGGGGCGAGCGTGGTGATCTCCCCTATTTGCTGCTGCCAGAGATTATCCGCAACGGCAGAGACCGGCGTCAGGCTGATACCGCAGGCGCAGAGTTTCAGGGCCGGAAGTTCTGCCTGTCGGGTACTCAGCGGCGGGTTAATATGACGCTCCGTCAACGCAAGCACGCTGTCCAGCCAGAGCGCGTGGTAGAGCCGGGAAACGTGACCGGTGGCCTCACGCTGCCAGTCCTCAACCGGAAGCGGAACATGGCTGCTCTGACGCACCCGCACACCCGGCAGGTCCGGCGTCACGGTAAACCAGCGCTCCTCTTGCGGGCATTCGCTGTCCGGCGGCGTTACCCAGACTGTGCTCCAGACCGGCGGCAGGCCATCCAGCCACGCGCGGCACTGCGCAATGCTTCGCCGCCATCCGCGCAGGGACTGCGCCAGCCCCTCTTCTGAATGATGCTGCCCCGGCACGACCGCCAACAGTACCGAAACCTGGGGTATCAGGTCAGGACGGGCGTTCGCCAGATGCTGGGCCAGCAACGGCAGTTGCTCAGCATTCTCTACCCGCAGATACCAGCCCTGGCGCGTTTCCCGATGCGCCAGACCCTGCGAAAACAGCGATGCGGTATCGCCACAGACGAATACCACTGCCCCCTGAAATCCCTCCGGCGGCAGACTGCTCTCTTCGCGCTGCTCACGGGCCGCAGATACACGGCGAAACCGTCGCCACTGCCGCCACAGCACCGCGCCGCCCGTCAGTAAAATACACAGGCAGAGGGCAAACCGACTCCCGCCGGAAAGCGGCCAGAAACCCAGGACCAGCCACAGCGCCAGTACAGTGGCGAGCATCGTCAGTACTACCCGGGATAATTCACGCATCCCTTATCCCTGCCCTGCAATTTGTGACACCATCTGCGCCAGTACTGAGGAAAAGGTGAACCACAGCGCCACCAGCACCACAAAACCTGCCGCCCAGCCCAGCCAGTACAGCCTGCGTCCACTGCGCAGCCCTGGTGCCTTGACCACCACAGGCGAATCCTGCGTCAGGGTAAAGGGCGGTACATGCTCGCTGAGCGCACGGATCACGTCCTCGCGCCGCTCGTCATTTTGCGCACGGTATTCGCCGACAAAACCGAGCTGTAACGTCCGGTACAGGCAGGTCAGTACCGCAACATCTGGCGCGGGTTCCCGCAGGATGAGGCGGATGCGCTCCCACAGCTCTTCACCCGCGTTCAGGGTGCTAAAAAACCGGGCCTGCAACGGATCTTTACGCCACCTGCGGTAGCCATCATCCTGCCTGTCACGGTTGAGCACGCTCTCATCCAGCAGAGCGCAGTAGGCATATAACATCCGGTCACAGCTCAACTCGCTGAAGCCAGCCTGAGTCAGAGACTCGCGGGCGTCCTTCACCCACCGGCAGGCGCGGCGGTAAAGCGCCTCGCCGTCCTGGATCTCATGGCCACTTCGCAACTGGCTGACCATCAGCCAGCCTGGATAAAACGTTTGGTTAATCAGGTCTATATCCGGGGTATTCATGAGCGCAGCACCGCAAAGAGTTCAAGTTTCACGTCACCCAGCGATTGCGGCGTGTAGAAGGTGCAGTTTCCTGCTTCCAGCATGGCGCGGGCCGCATCGGTGGACAGGTCAAGCGCAAAGTACTGGTTCTCCAGACGCAGCGGGATAGCCGCAGGGACATGGCTCAGCGGTTTAATGACCATGCCGCTCAGGGCGATATTGACCACCTCAGACACATCGTCATGGCTGCCTGCTTTACACAGCTGCGGGAAGCGGGTCTGCAGTTCGTGGTTTGGCATGGAAGAACGCACGGAGAGATAGAAATCCGCGCCTTCGCGCAGCCGCGCATCGTGCAGTTTTCCGCGCCAGATTTCCTGGTCCTCACCCTGTTCCAGCGCAATGGCGATTACCCGCGACGGCAGGCTGGCCTCCAGAAGTTGGTCCAGAAGGGTAAACAGCGGCGGAAACACTCGCTCCGGCGTGTCGTGCTGGTAAGGAGGTATATCGTCGGCGTTGTGCTCGAGAGAAAACGTCAACAGGCTGCCGGCAAGCCGTGCCAGTTCACGATACAGCAGTTCAGGGTGGCGTGTCGGCGTCTGGTGCAACTCAGTCAGCACGGACTCGGCGCTGTTCAGGGCATTAAGCAGCCAGAACAGGGAAACGTCCGCCACGGCGAAATCCGCCATCCGCTCATTGCTTTCACGTCGCATCGACATCAGACGCTTACGTCTTGCTGACAGGCGGTGCAGGAGATCCCTGAGTTCACCCGTCAGTACGGGACTGGCCTCCAGCGACAGTAGCGGTGGGATAAATTCGGCATCCCGGACCCACTGCCCCTGCGTATTGTGGGTAAGCCTCGCCACCGGGCAGGTCAGATACGCGCTGTTTTCCTGAGTGGACAGCCGCAACGACAGCGCATGACGCAATACCGCCAGATCGCTACGTTCATGACCGGCAAGCTCCTGAACCGTCACCCGCTCAGACATCCAGCGACGAGGACGGGCGCTGTCGCGCCCGTCATCCAGATTACCGCCGTTCGCGCTGAGCAGTGGCAGGCACAGCAGCACCTCCACACTCTCTTGCCCCACTGCGGACACATCACATACCGGCGGCAGGTTATCCGCCAGATCCGTGTCCACCAGCGTTCCGTCGGCAAAACGTACCGCCAGACGCGTGGCATTGAGGCGGGAGAGCGACAGTGCGCTGTCGTCAAACTCAGCGCACAGCACACCCCAGGGATGCGCCAGCGCCATTCGCGCGACGTTATCAGCAACGTGCGCATCCCAGCGGGCCTGCTGCTGGAACTGTTGCGGGGCCAGAAACGCCCCGTCACTCCATAACGGACGATAAATTTTCATCCCTGCTACCGCCTTACGCTTTCGCTTTCGGCATCTGGCTGACCAGAGACAGGTTCACGTCCATCCCTTCCACCTGGAAGTGCGGCACCGCGTACAGACGCACGCGGAAGAAGCCCGGGTTGTCCTCGATGTCTTCCACCACCACCTTCGCATCGCGCAGCGGATGGGATGCCTGCAGCTCGTCGCCCGGATCGGTCATTTCGGTCACCAGACCCCGCACCCAGGTGTTCAGCTCCAGCTCAAGCAGGCGGCGATCCTTGGTGGTGCCGATGTTTTCACGCTGGATCAGCTTCAGGTAGTGGGCAATCCGCGACAGCAGGAAGATGTACGGCAGACGCGCGTTGATGCGGCTGTTGGCGGTCGCATCGGCGGTGTCGTACAGCGCTGGTTTCTGGGCGGAGTTCGCCGAGAAGAAGCAGGCGTAATCGCGGTTCTTGTAGTAAGACAGCGGGATAAAGCCGAGGTTGGCGAACTCGAACTCGCGGGTTTCCGGGATCATCACCTCTGACGGGATTTTCACCTGGTTACCGGTGCCCAGATCGTACAGGTGGATAGGCAGATCCTTCACCGCGCCGCCTGCCTGCGGGCCACGAATTTGCACGCACCAGCCGTTATTGATGAAGCTCTTCACCATATTGGAGGCGAAGGAGAACGCCGCGCTGGTCCACAGGTATTTCTCGTGATCCGGGCCCTTCACCTGCTCAACGTAGTTGAAGCTGCGCACCGGCACGGTGTCCGGACCGTACGGCAGGCGGCCCAGCACGCGCGGCATCACCAGCCCGATGTAGCGGGAATCGTCGGTGTCGCGGAAGGATTTCCACTTGATGTATTCGGCGCGGTCGAAGTAGTTGCCGATATCCTTAATCGCAGCCACCTCTTCCATGGAGTCTTTCAGGAAGAACGTCGGGCCGACGGAGCCGATAAACGGCATGTGTGCCGCGGCGGAGACTTTGGAGATGTTGCGCAGCAGCGCGATGTCCTGCGGGCTGGCGTCGAACTCGTAAGAGGAGATCACCGAACCGATCGGCTCGCCGCCCGGGGTGTCGTACTCGGCGGTGTAGGTGTGCCAGTACAGGCCGCTCTGGACCAGCTCCGGCGCATCCTCGAAGTCCTGACGGAGATCGTCTTTGGAGACGTCCAGGATTTCGGTTTTCACGTTCTGGCGATAATCCGTGTTGTCGACCAGCTGCTGCAGGCCGCGCCACAGGGATTCCACTTTCTGGAACGCTTCATGGTGCATCACCGCGTCCAGCTGGCGGCTGATCTGGAAGTCCAGTTCAGCGATGTGGTGGTCAATCAGCGTCTTGTCGAGCTTTTCAACCTGCTGACCGGACTTGCGGATGCAGTCCATAAAGACCTGCATTGCCGCGGTCAGACGTTCACCCGCCGGGGCGTCAGACAGGGCGGCATCGTCCAGAAAGGCGTTGATATCCCCCAGGCTGGACGCCGGGGCCAGGTTGATTTTTTCAAACAGGGAGGCGTAAACGCCGTCTTTCTCAAGAACCGTGGTTTGCCCCTGTGCCGGGCTTGTTTCAGTATTAACAGACATCAGCATTCTCTCTTTTAATCCATTAAAAAGCGTGCACGCAGCTTATTTCGGGGCAAGCGCGCTCATTTCGTCGCGTAATTCCCGGGACAACGCCGGGTCTTTAAGAATTTTCTCGAGTTCTTTTCTGAAAGTGGCGTTATCAAGAAGATTGGATTTAAGGTCGCGTAATAAATTACGCATGGCCAGCATGGCGCGAAGCTGAGGGATCTGGCGGGCAACCTGCTCTGGTTCGAAGTCTTTCATGTCGGAGAAACGTAATTTGACGCTCTCTTCTGAACCGTCTCCTGCCAGCGTATTACGGACAGTCAGATTAACCTCTGGAGAAAATTCTGAGAGCACACTGTTGAAGTTATTCTTGTTGACGTTGATTTTTTCGCGTTCAGATAATGGACGGGACTCTTTGCCATTACTGAAATCACCAACGGTAAGGAGCTTAAGGGGCAGTTCGACTTTCTTTTGCGCGCCCCCGGTGTGTAAAGCCAACTTTAAATTAATGCGTGCCTTAGGCACTTCATTCTGGAACGTATCAGCCATAGCAGTCCCTTTCCTTAAGGAATGATTGTTAAACGAACGACGTTTCTTTACACAGCAATACTAGAACAAATAACTACAAAAGATCAACTTCACAGATCTATAATCTTAAATGTGATATTTCTTAAGACTTTTCCACTAAATGCAATCAAATAGTAATACTTATACAGCATCAAACTAAAGGGGTATTGACTACTTTTTTACATAAACACCGAATTAACAGCCATGCATACGACAAATTCAGGCACATGTGGAATATCAGCTTTTTTATTGATTTAAATCAATACAGCAATATCAACACCAGCAAACTCAATACCTAAGAGAGGCTATTAAATAATGCAGTAATTGCCTGATTCTGAGGTATGTCGCGGCACTAAAACAGTCCGATAGTGGACAATATTAAGTTTTAAAATACCGTCTATCCCGGCTAATAGATACTTTTAAAAAAACACATTTCATCCATCAATGATTGATTCGCCAGACTAATATTCTTTATTTATATTTCAAAAGAGAGGAGATACCCGTACCTTTAGCCATTTATCGGGCTGCGATGAGGTGCTGGGTTCGATTATAAAGGTTTATTGATTGCAGCCTGCAAAAGCAGGATAAAAAAATCTGCATATGCCTGTTCTTCTCTTTCAACATTATTTCTCAGATGAATAATTCTCAATAAAAATGAAAAATTCCGATTGATGGTATTTATCCATTTTCGCTCAGGATAGCCATTCCCACCCCCCTCCCCTGCCCTCAGGATCCACTTGCGCGATCGGGGTCTTGATCTCATTACAGTTTTTTCCTAGAGCCACACCGTTTCGTCTGTGTCACCCTTAATCACGCTCACAACCGAAACGTTAGATGAGGATATTATGAAAAAAACAATTATTGCACTTTCTGCCATTCTGCTGGCTTCCCCTGTTTTAGCGGCAACTACACATGCAACAGATGATACCGTAGCGGCCGCCCATGCTAACGCTAACGACGCGAAGCAAAAGCTGCATGAAGAGCAGAACAAGGGTGAAGAGCTGAAGCTGAAGCAACAGCATGCCGCTGAAGGTAAGCGTGACAGCGTCGGCAGCAAGGTAAGCGAAGATTCGCAGAAAGCCTGGCACAAAACCAAAGAAGGTACCGAGAAAGGGTGGGATGCCACTAAAGAAGGGACCGAGAAAGGCTGGAATAAAACCAAACAAGGTGCCAGCGACTTAGAAAAGAAAGTCACTGAATAATTCTCTGTGAACCTAAAAGGCCGCGCCAGCGGCCTTTTTTATTTCTGCGAATAATCTTTCCGTTTTTATGCTTTATTTCTTAACGCTTAAATTTTCGTCCATAGCAGAAGATACAGTATGCACAGGAATATATTTAAAAAATGCGAACACACATAATATATCCTATAGCAGATAAGTTTACCCTAACTTAAATATTAATTAAGCACCCATACAACATAGAACTGTGTTAAATAATCCCTGGAAAATTTGCGCCGAAAAACACAGATGAAGAATCACCCAACTCATTGTTTTACATAGATAAAAAAAACCACAAATAAATAGCGTGTTTTTTATTAGCCATAAATCATTTAATTTCCCCTTCATTGTTTCTCGATAGCTTTACAGAAGCTTAATTTGCATATTAATCCGTTTGTAGCTATATCATTTTTACACCTAAATATTTATTTCCTTTATTAATAACAGGGTTTTGCCTATTACAGGAAATTAATCACGCAACGTAATCTGTTCTAAATAAATAGTTTCATTCTGATGTTGCCACTTTTCACGCTGGCGGGCATCGATCGCGCCGAAAAAAGTACGGTGAGCGCTGATTAAACATCAGCAGCTCTGCCGGGGGCGCGCTTGTCCCTCCACAAAGAGATGGCCATGTCTTATTTGCCGTCCATGACAACTCTTCTGGAGTAATAACAATATGAGCCAAATCTCTGTTATCTCAAAACTTACCGGCGTGGAAACAACAATGGAGGGCTCTCAGGTTACGCTGAGCCATTCCTCTATCGTGGAGCTTCATGTCGAACGAGCCGATATTGCCAACTACGTGCGCAACGGGAACGATTTGGTCATTTCCCTTCACTCCGGCGAAGTGATTACCCTCAAGAATTTTTACGTCGCGGATGCGCAAGGCGTGAGCCAGCTGGTGCTTTCCGAGAGCGACGGCGCGCTGTGGTGGATTGAAGATCCTACCGGGGCTGCCACGTATGAATCCATTGCGTCGACAGACGTATTGCTTGCCGCCTCGGGGAGCGAAACCGGTGGCGCAGCCGTCTGGCCCTGGGTGCTGGGCGGGTTAGCCGCTGCTGGCGGGGTGGCTATCGCTGCAAGTAGCGGTGGTGGCGGCGGAGATGACGATAATAATTCGAATCCCGGTAACCCGGGCAACCCCGGAAACCCAAACAATCCGGATACCACGCCGCCTGATGCACCGACCGGCCTACAGATTTCAGGCGATGGCAAAACGGTGACAGGCAGAGCCGAACCCGGCAGTACCATCACCTTGAAAGACAGCGAAGGTAACCTGATCGGCACGGGTAAAACCAATAGCGATGGCACCTTCACCATTGAGCTTGGCACACCGCTCACGAATGGGCAGCAAATTGTTGCGACGGCAACCGATCCCTCAGGAAATGTCAGCCAGGAGGCGCACGCCACCGCGCCGGACACCACCGCGCCGGACGCCCCTGAGATTGTGCTGGTCAATGACAACGTTGGCTCTGACGCTGGCCCCGTCGGCAACGGCAAGCCGACCAACGATGCAACCCCTACGCTAAGCGGCATTGGTGAGGCGGGTGCGACCATCACCGTTTACGATAACGGCAAAGCCATTGGCACCACGAAGGTGGATGCCGAAGGAAAATGGAGCTTTACGCCCGCAACCGCGCTGGCAGAAGGCAGCCATACCCTTACGGCCACGGCGACAGATGCAGCCGGAAATACCAGCCCCGCCTCGACAAACGTCTCGTTCATCGTAGACACCCTGGCACCTCAGGCCCCCGTCATTACCAGCGTGACCGATGATGTCTCCCCCAATACCGGCGCTGTGGGTAACGGCGGCAGCACCAACGATCAGCGTCCGACCCTGACCGGTACCGCCGAAGCTAATTCCACCGTCACCATTTACGATAAAGGGATCGCTATTGGCACCGTGAAGGCGGATGGCAGCGGCAAATGGACATTTACCCCGGACATTACGCTGGGTGAAGGCAGCCATCAGTTCACCGTCAAAGCCACCGATGCCGCCGGAAACACCGGTGCGGCATCCGGCGCGTACACGGTGATCGTAGACAGCGTCGCCCCAACGGTGCCCGTTTTAAGCAGCGTGACGGACGATGTGGGCACCCTCAAAGGCCCGCTCACCAGCGGGCAGGTGACCGATGACGCCCGTCCGACGTTCAACGGGACAGGCGAAGCCGGGACCATCATTTCCGTCTACGACAAAGGTGTCTATCTGGGTCAAACGACCGTTTCTTCCAACGGAACATGGGCCTTCACGCCGTCGGCCGATCTCGCTGAAGGGTCGCATCAGATAACCGTGCGTTCCACCGACGCGGCGGGTAACACCACGGCTGCGGGCGGGAGTTTTACCTTCACCGTCGACGTCACGCCACCCGCCACGCCGGTGGCCGTCATTGTCAATGACACCAGCGGCAGCATCGTGGGTGCGGTCGAGAACGGCGGGCTAACGGATGAAACGCGCCCACGACTGAGCGGTACAGGTACCGCGGGCGACACCATTACCATCTACGATAATGGCCAGCCTATTGCCACCGTTCCCGTCAGCGCGAACGGAACCTGGAGCTACACGCCAACGGGCGCTCTGGCTGAAGGGCCGCACGCCATCACCGTGCGGGAAACCGACCCGGCGGGCAACCAGAGCCAGCCGTCACAGCCGATCAACTTTGTGGTTGATACCACCCCGCCCGAACCGCCTCAGGTCGAGCCGATGGCCGATACCGGGATCTTCGTGACCGGCGTTGCGGAAGCGGGCAGCACGGTCTTTATCTATGACGGCACCACGTTAATTGGACAGGGGATCGCCGGCACGGACGGACGCTATTCCGTTCGCGTGACGCCAGCGCAAACCGATGGCAAAACGCTGACCGCCGTCGCCGAAGATGCCGCCGGTAACCTCGGCAACGCCACGACCTTCACCGCCAGTAATTCCGGCTTCCCGGACACGCCAGTGATCATCCGCGTGGATAACGATAACGGAGACGACCCCGTCTCCGTCGGTTTCGGTCAGGCGACCAATGACAACACCCCGCTGATTAGCGGGACGTCGGCACCGAATGCCACTATCACCCTCTATGACAATGGCGTTCTGCTTGGCACCGCGCAGGCGAATGGCAGCGGTGAGTGGAGCTTCCCCTCACCAATCCTGCTCGATAACACGCACGTGATAACCGCAACGGCCACCACGCCGGCGGGCACCAGCGGTGATTCCATCTCCTTTACCGTGATTATCGATACCGTTCCTCCCGTTGCGCCTGACGATGTTGACGTTGTGGCGAACGGGACTCAGGTCACCGGCAGCGCCGAAGCGGGCAGCACCATCACCGTAAAAGATGCTAACGGCGTGACGATAGGCACGGGCGTCGCCGGAAACGATGGCAGCTTCACGGTGTCCATCTCCCCGGCACAAAAAAATGGCGAAACCCTGAACGTTACCGCGACAGACAAAGCAGGTAACGGAAGTCTCGCCACCCCGGTTGAAGCCCCGGACAGCACGGCCCCGAACAGCCCAACCGGTGTGGTTGTTGCGCCTGACGGAGGCAGTATTTCAGGTAGCGCTGAACCAGGCAGTACCGTGACCATTAAAGATCCAGACGGCACGACGGTCGGCGAAGGCCCTGTCGGCCAGGATGGTACATTCACCATTCCATTAAGCCCGGTGCAAAATAATGGCGAAGTGCTCGACGTAACGGCCACAGACGGTACCGGCAATATCAGCACGCCGGCGCAAACCACAGCCCCGGATACCACGGCACCTGATGCACCGTCGGGTCTGACCGTTAGCCCGGATGGCACCACCCTGACCGGTACAGCAGAGCCAGGCACCACGGTGACGGTGAAACAGGGCACCACCACCATCGGCACTGGCCCGGTTGATGATGCGGGTAACTTCACGGTCACCCTTAATCCGCCGCAGAAAAATGGCGAAACCCTCGACGTTAGCGCCAAGGATCCTACCGGTAATATCGGCGATTCCACCCCGGTCAACGCACCGGATGTTACTCCGCCAGCGGTGCCGGTGATTGTCTCCGTGGAGGATAACGTTGAAGCGAATACGGGCCTGCTCGGCAATGGCGTGACCACCAATGACAACACCCCGCTGCTTCGTGGAACCGGCGAGGCTGGCTCGACGCTCTCGATCTTCGATAACGGCAGGCTTGTCGATACGGTCCAGGTCGACGGAACCGGAAACTGGAGCTTCACGCCACCGGCGCTGGCCGAGGGCGGGCACATCTTTACCGTTTCAGCAGCCGATACGGCCGGGAACAGCAGCGGCTTGTCCAACAGCTGGAGCATCACGGTAGACACCCAACTGCCTGCCGCACCGGTGGTCAGCAGCGTGGTGGACGACGTCGAAGGCGTGACCGGGGCGCTGACCAGCGGTCAACAGACTAACGATAACCGCCCAACGCTCAACGGCTCCGGCGAGCCGGGTGCGACCATCACCATTCTCCTCGATGGTAATCCGCTCGGGACCGCAGTGGTGGGGCAGAACGGCGCATGGGTCTTTACGCCGCCTGCCGACATTCCTGATGGCAATTATGTTCTGACAACGGTTGCCACCGATGCTGCCGGGAACCAAAGCCCGGCCTCCCCAGGCTTTAACCTGAACATTTTCACCGACGCACCGTCGGTACCGGTGATCGAGTCGATTACCGACGACGTTGGGCCAGTGACTGGCGGCCTGACTGACGGCGCAGTCACTGACGATTCTTCGCCTCTGCTGCAGGGGACCACCGATCCGGGCACCACCATTACCGTCTTCGACGGGGCGAACCCTATCGGCACTGCAACAGTGAACGGCACTGGCCAGTGGACCTTCACGCCATCCTCTCCCCTGCCCGACGGCACGCATTCGCTGACCGTCGTCGCCACCAACAGTGCGGGGACAACGACCACCTCGGATCCCATCGTTATCCGGGTGGATACGCTGGCCCCGGATACGCCGGACGCCCCTGCCGTCACGGTGAATCCGGACGGTTCAGAGGTTACGCTCGGTTCAGGCGATATTACCCGTGATACCAACCCGGTGCTGTCTGGTACCGGCACCGAAGGCGATACCATCACCATCTATAACGGGAACGAAGCTCTCGGCACCGTGGTGATCCCGCCGGGCGGCGTCTGGACCTGGACCCCGCCGGGTGGGTTAGACGATGGCACATATAACCTGACGCTGACCGTCACCGCGAAGGACGGGGCCGGTAACGAAAGCGCGCCGTCACAACCGGTTTCGATAACCATTGACACCGAAGCACCGGATGCACCAACTCCGCCAACCGTCGTTGATAACGTCAACGAGGTGACGGGGCCAGTCACCGCAGGGGACAGCATCAACGATCCGCGTCCGGTCCTGAGCGGAACCGGCACGCCAAACGATGTCATCACCATCTTCGACAGCGTGAACGGCGGTGCAACCCAGCAGATTGGGGTGGTCACCGTCGGGGCGGACGGCAACTGGACGTGGCGTCCTGACACGCCGCTGGGCAATGCGCAGCATGCGATCACCACCACCGCCACCGATGAAGCCGGTAACGTCTCTGTTCCGTCTTCGGATATCACCTTTACCGTGGATACCACGCCACCCGTCACGCCGGTCATTACCGATGTCGCAGGCGTTGCTACCGGGGGAGCAACCGATGATGCCACCCCAACCCTCTCCGGGACGGGCACCACCGGCGATCAGGTGATTATTTACAATAACGGCGTCGAAATCGCGCGCGTGGTCGTTAACGCTGGCGTCTGGACATACACGCCAGACACCGCATTGCCAAACGGCACGCTGAACCTCACCGCTTCATCGATTGATGCGGCGGGCAACGTCAGCGGCACCAGCCCGGTCTACAGCGTGACGATTGATACCGTTGCGCCAACGACACCGCTGGTGGATAACGTTTCCGACAGTAATCTGGTCGGCGGCGTTCACTACACTCAGGACACGGCACCGACGCTGAGCGGGACCGGTGAACCGGGTGCGACCATCACGGTCAGCATCGACAATACACCATCGACAATCACCGCCGTGGTTCAGCCGGACGGCACCTGGACATGGTCACCTGACCCTGCGCTGGCGGATAACACCTCTCACACTCTCGTGGTCACCTCCACCGATGCGGCAGGCAACCTATCGGGGTCGACCACCGTTACCCTCAACGTGGACAACCTGCCACCGAGCGCGCCTGCCGACCTGGCGTTGACGGAGCAAGGCACGCCGCTTACCGGTACGGGTGAAGCCGGTTCAACCATCACTGTCCGCGATGGCACCACCGTTATCGGCACCGGGGTTGTGGGGCAAGACGGGACCTTCTCTATCGCCCTGACGCCTGCGCAAACCAACCCAACCACGCTGGAGGTCACGGCCACCGATCTCGCCGGTAACGTAAGCGCTGAAACGCCGTTCACCGTCGACGACGTGCCGGACCTGCCGGCTGTCCCGGTGATCGCCACCCTGATTGACAATGAAGGCCCGGTCACGGGCGATGTGAAAGGCAGAAGCTCGGATGACACCACGCCAACCCTGAACGGCACCGCCGTTGCCGGGAGTACCGTCACCCTTTATCTCGATGGTGTGTTACTGGGCTCCGTGGTCGCAGACGCCACGACCGGCGCCTGGAGCTACACCCCGACCACGGAACTGACGGAAGGATTACACCGCTTCGAGGTCACCGCGACGGTGGACGGGCAAACCAGCGGCCTCTCTCCGGCTGCGACGGTCACCATCGATACCACCGCGCCTGCGGCACCGACCATCGGTGCCGTAACGGATGATGTGGGGCCGGGAACCGGGCCACTCACCACCGGCCAGGCAACCAACGACGACCGTCCAACCCTCAGCGGTACCGCGACGCCTGGCGACACCCTTTCGGTTTACGATAACGGCAACCTGCTTGGCACCGTCGTGGTGGGCGCAACCGGCGCGTGGAGCTTTACGCCACCGTCTGCGCTCAGCAACGACACCCACTCTCTCACCGTGCGCGCCACGGATCCGGCGGGTAATCAGGGGCCAGAATCTGCTCCGTTTGTGGTTATTGTCGATACCGTGTCGACGACGCCGGTCATTACGGGCGCGGAGGATAACGTCGGGACGGTCGTCAACGTGCCGAGCGGCGGCACGACGAACGATGCCACGCCGTTGCTCTCGGGAACCGCCGAAGCGAACAGCACCATTGCCATTTTCGAAGGCGGCACGCAGATTGGCACCGTACTGGCCAACGCCAGCGGCGCATGGAGCTTTACACCAACGTCACCGCTGACGGACGGAACCCACACCTTTAACGTCACGGCCACCGACCCACTGGGCAACGTCAGCTCATCATCGAATCAGTACACCGTGATCGTCGACACCGTGGTGCCCGATACGCCTGTGCTGACCGCCGTCACGGATAACGTTCCCGGCGGCGTGAATGGCGCGCTGACGTCAGGCCAGGTCACGAACGACAGCACCCCAACCCTGACCGGCACGGGAAATAACGGGGAGACGATCCATATTCTCGATAACGGCACGGAAATCGCCACCGTGCAGGTGGGCAGCGACGGCACCTGGACATGGACGCCAGACACCGCCCTGCCGGAGGGGCCGCACAGCATTCGCATCAACGCCAGCGATGCCGCAGGCAACGTTTCGGCGAATACACCGGCCTTTGTTCTGACGGTGGATACCGCGCCGCCGGTTGCGCCAACCCTTACCAGCGTGCTGGATGATATTGGCCCGGGCACCGGTGCGTTAGTCACCGGCTCCACCACCAACGACACCCAACCGACCCTGAACGGCACCGGGGAAATTGGTTCCACCATCCATATCTTTGATAACAACGTCGAGATTGGTACCGCCGTGGTGAACGCCTCCGGCACGTGGACCTTTACCCCCACCACGCCGCTTGGCGAAGGGCCGCACGTTCTGGGCCTGACGGCGACCGACCCGGCGGGCAATACCAGCACCGGCACCACCCTGTTTAACCTGACAGTCGATACCCTGGTCCCTAACGCGCCGGTGCTCAACACCGTCACCGACGACCAGCTGCCGTCGACCGGTACCCTGACCAACGGCCAGGCAACCAACGATCCTCAGCCGACGCTCGCCGGAACTGCGGAAGCCAACGCGGTTATTCGCATCTACGATAACGGCGTGGAGATCGCCCAGACCCGCGCGGATGAGACCGGTAACTGGACCTTTTCACCCACGCTGGCCAACGGCAGCCACACGCTGACGCTGACGGCAACCGATGCCGCGGGCAACCTCAGCCAGCCGTCGACCGGGTTCACGGTGGTAGTGGATACCGTTGCGCCTGTCGCGCCGATTATCAGCCAGGGCGTTGACGATGTCGGCACCCTGACCGGCACCTTCGGCAGCGGACAAGTCACCGACGACACGCTGCCGGTGCTCAACGGAACCAGCGAAGCCAACGCCGTGGTGCGTCTGTTTGAGAACGGCATACAGATCGGCCAGACCACCGCCGGGGCGGACGGCTCCTGGACGATTCAGCTCACGACGGCGCTGACCACCGGCCCGCATACCATTACCGCAACGGCGACCGATGCGGCGGGCAACGTCAGCACGCCGTCGGGGGACTTTGTCATTAACATCGACACTACCCCGCCAGCCGTGCCTGTTGTCACCTCGGTGGTGGACGACGTGGGCGCGACGGTAAACCTGACCAACGGCCAGGTGACCAACGACGCCCTGCCGACCCTCAACGGCACCGCAGAGGCCGGCGCAACGGTGAACATCTACGATGGAACCACCCTGCTGGGCAGCGTGGTCGCCACCGGCGGGAACTGGAGCTTTACCCCGACCACCGCGCTGGGGGACGGCTCTCACACCCTGACCGTCACCGCGACCGACGCAGCGGGTAATGTCAGTGCGCCAACCACCGGCTTTGTTATCGTCGTGGATGCCTCCGCGCCAGCCGCGCCGGTCATCAGTTCCATCGTGGACGATGTTGGCACCGTAACCGGGGCCATTACCGGCGGTAACCCGACCAACGACACCCGTCCGACGCTCAACGGCACCGCTGAAGCCAACGCAACGGTGCGGATCTACGATGGCACCACGTTGGTTGGCACCGTCACCGCCGATGCCAACGGCAACTGGACGCTGCCGCAGACCAGCACCACGCTGACCGAAGGCCAGCACAACTTTACCGCCACGGCGACCGATGCCGCAGGCAATACCAGCGCGACATCACCTGTCACCTCGATCACCGTTGACGTGACACCGCCAGCACTGCCTGTCGGACTGGCTGTTATTACCAACGGTACACACGTAACGGGCACCGCCGAAGCGGGCAGCACCGTCACTATCACCACCAGCACCGGGACGGTACTGGGTACGGCGACGGCGGATGGCAGCGGCAACTTTAACGTGACCATTGCTCCGGCACAGACCGGGGGCGAAACGCTGCTGGCGTTTTCCACCGATAAAGCGGGTAATGCCGGTGCCAACGCCTCGGTTACGGCGCCGTTCACCACCCTGCCTAACGCGCCGGTGATCGCCACCATCAACGATAACGTCGGTACCGTGACCGGCAATCTGACCAACGGCAAAACCACCGATGACACCACCCCGACCCTGAGCGGGACGGCGCAGCCTAACGCTACCGTCACCCTGTATAACAACGGCGTGGCGATGGGGACCGTGGTTGCCGACGGTGCCGGGAACTGGACGTTCACCACCCCGGCGCTGAGCGAAGGCTCCCACGCCTTTACCGCCTCGGCGTCCAACGCGACGGGCACCGGTCCGATATCTGGCGCCACAACGGTGATTGTCGACGTTACCGCGCCGACTCAGCCTACCGGCACCTTTAATACGGACGGCAGCGTGTTGACCGGCAACGCCGAAGCGGGCAGCACCGTGACCATTCGTCTGGCGGATAATTCGACGGTCACGACTACCGCCGACAGCAACGGGAACTTTACCTATACCTTCCTGAATAAGCAGACGGAAGGCCAGACGCTGCAAATCACCGCCACCGATGCCGCGGGCAACGTCTCCCCGATCGGTTCAGCGCTTGCGCCGGTCGTACCGCTGTCGGCCAGCACTAACGTCGAAGAGCTGGAGTTGAGCACCACGGCCACGGTGACGAACGCGCAGTACAACAACTACGGCTTCCTGCTGGTGGGCGCGCTGGGCAACGCGCTGACGCTGCTCGGCAATGACACCGCGCAGGTTGGCTTCACGGTGGGAAGCGGCGGCAGCGCGGATATCTCCGTCAATGCCAACGCCACCGGCGCGGTGCTGTCACTGCTCAACACCCTTGAGCTGGTGGTGCAGCGTTTCGATAGCGTGAATAACACCTGGACCACGGTGGTGGATACCGGACAGCCGCAGTTCGCAGACCTGCTGACGCTAGGCGCAACCGGCGTCTCCCTGAACCTGGCCGGGCTTGCCAACGGTCAGTATCGCGTGCTGAGCTACAACACCAACCTGCTGGCGACCGGCTCCTACACCAGTATTGATGTGGCGGTGAAAGAGACCAGCGCAGGCACCGTGACCGGGGAAACCAGCCTCGGCGGGAACGTGATTCTCGATACGGATCCTACAGCCGGCAGCGATAACGCCCCGGCGGGAACCACGGTCAGCGCGGTCACTAACTCTCAGGGCGACACGGTCAACGTCACGGCGAACGGCACCGTCATTCAGGGCCTCTACGGTACGTTAACCATCAACCTTGACGGGACCTACACCTACAACCTGACCAATACCAGCGCCTCGGTGATTGGCCGGACGGAGAACTTCACCTACACCATCACCCATAACGGTGCCAGCGCCTCGGCGAATCTGGTGCTGTCCCTGGGTGCAGGCACCACCGCGAACAGCATTGTGGCCGTCGATAACACGGCGTCGCTGACCTACGACACCACCGTGCATGAGATCAATAACGGTACCTCATCGCAGGGCGGCTTTACCGTGGTGGGGGTTAACCTTGGCAATACGCTCGGCCTGAACCTGCTGGATGACCTGAGCAATCCGATCATCTACAGCGTTGAGGAAGGCACCACCCGTACCATGACCATCCAGGCCTCTGTTGGCGGCGTGGCGCTGGCCTCGGTGTTTGACCTGTATATCTACAAGTTCAACGATGCGACCCAGACCTTTGAGCAGATGCGCGTTCAGCCGGGCTGGCTGCGTGCGCCGCTGCTGGGCGGAACCTCGTCTCAGCTGACGCTGAACCTGCCGTCCGGAGAGTATCTGTTCCTGCTGAATACCGCCGCGGGGATCACGGCGCTGACGGGCTATACGCTTAACGTGCTGGAAGACCACGTCTACAGCGTCTCAAGCGTGGGCACCAGCACCACCGGTAACGTGCTCGCAGACGACATTGCCCCATCCGGCACCGTCGTGTCTGACGTGAACGGCGTCGCGGTGAACAACAGCGGCGTAACCAGCATTGTCGGGGAGTACGGCACGCTGACCATCAACGCATCCGGGCAGTACACCTACACCCTGAAAACGGGCGTCGGTGCAGACCATATCGACACCCCGGATACCTTTGTTTACACCATTACCGCACCTAACGGCGCGAAGGATACGGCGTCGCTGAACATCACGCCAACCGCCCGGGCGATGGACGCGGTGAACGATGTCAGCCAGGTTCTGGACGTCACCTCGGTGCACCATACCTCGGCCTACTCGGACACCACGGTGGGCACGGCGAGCTGGAACGCCGCCCTGCTGGCCCCAACGTCGGGCAGCGGCAGCGGGACCTTCGTGGTCGATGCTAATACCGCGCTGCATAACGTGGTGCTGCACTTCAACGTCGCCTCGCTGCTGACGCTGGGCGGGCTGACCGTGAACTGGACGATCTCCCAGGGGGGCACCACCCTGCGGACCGGATCGTTCGGCGGCGGGCTGCTGCTGGGGGGCAATGCGGATATCGCCGTGACCGGTCTGGATCTTAACGCGGGCACCTACACCCTGAGCTATACGGGGAGCATGCCTGCACTTGGGCTGGGCGGCGTCACCATCACCCCGAGCGTCACCGGGACCACCTACTCCCTGAGCCAGTTCGACGCCACCAGCGGCCACACCGTCAACGGTAATATTTTTGACGGTACGGATTCCGCCGGGGCAATGGATCAGCTGCACTCGGTGGATACCCGTCTGAGCGTGACGGGCTACAACGGCGTAACCACCACGCTGGATCCGTACACCGGCAGCGCCACCGTCAACGTCGTCGGTCACTACGGCACGCTGGCGATTGCGGCGGACGGCCATTACACCTACACCCTCAACGCCGGGGTGTCGCTCTCCACCATCACCTCGAAGGAGGTCTTTAACTACACCCTGACCGATGCGGCCGGTAAGACGGACAGCGCCACGCTGACCATCAACATGGCACCGCAGTTCATCAGCTCTGAGCATAACGACGTCATCACCGGTACGGCCTACGGCGATACGCTGATTTATCAGGTGCTGAACAACACGGTGGGCAACGCCACGGCGGGTAACGTCAACAGCACGGCGGGCGATCACTGGACCAACTTCTCACTGGCGCAGGGAGACAAGATCGACATCGGCGATCTGCTTGTGGGCTGGAACGGCAGTGCCTCTACCCTGGGTAACTACCTGCATGTCACTAATAGTAATGGCAATACTGTGATCTCCATCGACCGTGATGGTGCAGGGGGCACCTACACTAATACCACGCTCGTTACGCTGGACAACGTTCAGACCACCTACGACGAGCTGGTAAACCAGCAACACATCATTACCTGATAGCACCTGCACCAAATGACCCGGGCGCACAGCGCCCGGGCATAAACAATAAAGCAGTACTTTTTTATTAGGGATAAGACATGGGAATAAAGATGCCTTACTGGTGGCTCTCGTGCTGCCTGATATCTGTGCCCGCTATCGCTGCCAGTTCCGCCGCGATGATTAATACAGGAGAATTGAGCGAATCACAGGAGCTACCTTCATTAAGCGGCCGCGTCGCGCCGGTGGTCGGGAACGCCGCACCCGGCACGCTCCAGCTCGGCGAAGCCGTTAACCGCGCCGTCACCTGGCACCCCGCCATCAGCGAAGCCGTCGGTAAACTTTACCAGCAGAGCGAAGAGGTCGACGTCGCCAAATCGAAATACTATCCGCAGGTTAATGCCGGCATGGAGAATGGCTACACCCACGACGGCGGTGACAATGGTTTTACCCCGTCGCTGGTGCTCTCCCTTTCCCAGATGCTCTACGATTTCGGCAAAGTCGCCAGCCAGGTCCGCGCCGAAACCGCCGGGGTGGCCCAGCAGCAGGCCAACGTGCTGGTCAGCATCGATACCATCGCGCACGATACCGCCATCGCCATGGTACAGGTGCAAACTATGCAGCAGATGGTCGACACCGCCAAAGAGCAGCTTGATGCGCTCTCCTCCATCGGCAAACTGACCAAACTGCGAAACGACGAAGGGGCAACGTCGCTTTCTGACGTGGTGCAGACCGACGCCCGTATCGAAGGGGCACGCGCGCAGCTGATGCAGTATCAGGCCAGCCTCGACAGCGCTCGCGCCACGCTGATGAGCTTCCTCGGCTGGAACAGCCTCAACACCGTCAGCAACGACTTCCCGCAAAGCCTGTCCCGCAGCTGCGATATCGCCGAGCCGGACGACCGCCTGGTGCCCGCCGTGCTGGCAGCCTGGGCACAGGCGAACGTGGCGCAGGCTAATCTCGACTACGCCAACGCCCAGATGACCCCTACCGTCTCGCTGGAGCCGGAGGTGCGTCACTACCTTAACGATCGCTACGCGGGCAACCAAACGCTGGACCGCACGCAGTATTCCGCGTGGGTGAAAGTGCAGATGCCGCTCTATCAGGGCGGCGGCCTGACCGCCAGACGCAACGCCGCCGGACACGCGGTGGAGTCCGCGCAATCCACAATCCAGCGCACCCGTCTCGACGTGCGGCAGAAGCTGCTGGAGGCACGCAGTCAGGTGTTAAGCCTGATGAGCACGCTGCAAATTCAGGGTCGTCAGGAGGCGCTCAGCGCCCGCACCCGCGAACTCTATCAGCAGCAGTATCTCGACCTCGGATCGCGCCCGTTGCTGGACGTCCTCAACGCCGAGCAGGAAGTTTATCAGGCCCGCTTCACCCAGCAGCAAACCGCCGGGCAGCTTCATCAGCTCCAGCTGAACTGCCTCTACAATACCGGACGCCTGCGCCACGCGTTCGACCTTGAAAATCGCACCATCCAGACCGTGGAGATCCAGCCATGAAGCAACGCGATATCCCGCAGGGTGAGCCCATGACGGATGAGGCGCTGGCGCAGTGGGCGCAGGCCTTTGGCTACGTTGCCACGCGCTATCGCGTGGCCTGTTCGCCCGGCGCGCTGATGGCAGGTGCCCCGTGGCTTAAGGGCAAGCAGAGGGTCCCGGCCCTTACCCAGCTCGCCCGCGAAGCCGGGCTGTCGTTTCAGCTACTGACGGCGGATCGGCATGCCATCAACAGCTGGCGTCTGCCGGTGGTGGTGGAGCTAACCGAGGGGAGAATTGGCGTCATCGATCACTTCGACGGCGAGGACACCCTGGAAGTCAGTTTCTTCGATGACGCAACACACACCAACCGTCTGTCGCTGAGCGCGATGCTGCCCGCCATCCGCCACGTTATTGCCCTGCGCCCGCTGGCCGCGCTGAAGGACAGCCGCGTGGACGCCTATATCTCGAAATACCGTCCGGACTGGCTCTACCGGCTGGTGATGCGCGACCTGCGCCCCTACAGTTGGGTGATGCTGGCGGCGCTGTTTATCAACGTGCTGTCGCTGTCGGGCATTGTCTTTTCAATGCAGGTGTACGACCGGGTGATCCCCGCCCAGTCCTACCCTACGCTTTACGTGCTGACCATCGGCGTGCTGATCGCCACGCTGTTTGGCTTTGTGCTGCGCGTGGCGCGCGGGCACATCATGGATCTGCTGGGCAAACGCTCGGATCTGCGCGTCTCGGATCGCGTCTTCGGCCACGCCCTGCGCCTGCGCAACAGCGCCATCCCGCGCTCTACCGGCAGCTTTATCTCCCAGCTGCGCGAGCTGGAGCAGATCCGCGAGATGGTCACCTCCTCCACCATTTCGACCATTGTCGATCTCCCCTTCTTCTTACTGTTCGTGGTGGTGCTGGCGATCATCGCCCCGCAGCTGGCGTGGATCGCCCCGGTCGCGGCGGTCATCATGGTGCTGCCCGGCCTGCTGCTGCAAAAGAAACTGGCGGCGCTGGCGAAGCAGTCGGCGCATGAATCAACCCTGCGCAACGCGGTGCTGGTGGAAAGCGTGCAGGGGCTGGAGGACATCAAACTGATGCAGGCGGAGAACCGCTTTTTGCAGCAGTGGAACAGCTATATCCAGATCACCGCCGAATCCGGCCTGCGCACCCGCGAGCTGACGCAAAACCTGATCAACTGGGGGATGACCATTCAAAGCCTGGTGTATGCCGGGGTGATCGTGGTCGGCGCGCCGATGGTGATCGACGGCACTTTAACCACCGGTTCGGTGGTCGCCGCCTCGATGCTGGCCTCGCGCATGATTGCGCCGATGGCCACCCTGTGCGGCGTGCTGGCGCGCTGGCAGCAGGTCAAAGCGGCGAAGGAAGGGCTGGACAGCATCATGCAACTGCCCACGGAAAACCAGCGGGAAGAGACACCGATCCGCCAGGACGTGCTGCGCGGCCATTATCTGTTCGAGCAGGCGCAGTTCCGCTATCACCCGGAAGATCCGCGCATGGCGCTGCGCATTAACCGCCTGGAGATCAAACCCGGCGAGAAGGTGGCGATCCTCGGGCGCAACGGCGCGGGGAAATCGACGCTGCTACAGGCGATGGCGGGCGGCATGGATCTGGCGGGCGGCGAGCTGCGTCTCGACAACTTCAGTCTGCCCCATCTCGACGTGGCGGACGTGCGGCGCAACGTCGGCTTTATGACCCAGAACGCGCGGCTGTTTTACGGCACCCTGCGCGAGAACATCACTCTCGGCATGCCGCGCGCCACCGACGAAGAAATTTTCGAGGTGCTGGAGATGTGCGGCGCAGCGGCCTTTGTCCAGAAGCTGCCGAAGGGGCTGGACTACCCAATTATGGAAAACGGCGTCGGGTTATCCGGCGGTCAGCGCCAGTCCATTTTGCTGGCGCGTATGCTCCTGCGGGACCCGAATATCGTGCTGATGGATGAACCCACGGCCTCGCTGGACGAGCACACCGAGCGGGAGTTTATCCAGCGTCTGAGCGCCTGGCTCGGCAACCGCACCCTGGTGGTCGCCACCCACCGCGTTCCGGTGCTGGAGCTGGTGGAGCGCGTGGTGGTGCTGAAAGAGGGCATGCTGGTGATGGACGCGCCGAAAGCGCAGGCCCTGAGCAACAGCCGTATGCAGCAACAGCAGCAGGCAACCGGACGGGAGTGGAAAAATGAAAATCAGTCAGCGTGACGTCGCCGCGATGGAAGACCTGGACAATGCCCTCGACTCCGAAAGCGGCTACACCGGCGCACGGCGGATCGTTATCTTCTCCCTGCTGCTGTTTATCGCGCTCGGCATCTGGGCGTGGTTCGGCGTGCTTGATGAAGTTTCCACCGGGACCGGGAAAGTGATCCCCAGCTCGCGCGAGCAGGTTTTACAGTCGCTCGACGGCGGGATCCTCACTGAACTGAACGTCCACGAGGGCGATCAGGTCCAGGCCGGTCAGATCCTGGCGCGTCTCGATCCCACGCGATCGGAATCTAACGTTGGAGAAAGTGCCGCCCGCTATCGCGCGTCGCTGGCTTCCAGCGTGCGTCTGTATGCCGAGGTCAACGATCTGCCGCTGACGTTCCCGCCGTCGCTGGCGAAATGGAAGGATCTGATCGCCGCCGAAACGCGTCTTTACAATTCGCGTCGCGCCCAGCTGGAGGACACCCAGCGCGAGCTGCGTGCAGCGCTCGATCTCGCCAACAAGGAGCTGGCTATCACCCAGCGTCTGGTGAAAACCGGGGCCGCCAGCCACGTCGAAGTGTTGCGTCTGCAGCGGCAGAAAAGCGACCTGGAGCTCAAGCTTACCGACGTGCGCTCGCAGTATTACGTGCAGGCGCGCGAAGCGTTATCCAAAGCCAATGCCGAAGTGGATATGGTCTCGGCGGTCCTGAAGGGGCGGGAAGATTCCGTCACGCGTCTGACGGTCAAATCCCCGGTGCGTGGCATCGTGAAAAATATTAAAGTCACCACCATCGGCGGCGTGATCCCGCCGAACGGCGAGCTGATGGAGATTGTGCCGGTGGACGACCATCTGCTGATCGAGACCCGCCTCTCCCCGCGTGATATCGCCTTCATCCACCCAAACCAGGAGGCGCTGGTGAAAATCACCGCCTATGATTACGCCATTTACGGCGGGCTGCACGGGGTGGTGGAAACCATTTCACCGGACACCATTCAGGACGAAGCGAAACCAGAAGTGTTCTACTACCGGGTGTTCATCCGCACCAGCCAGGATTATCTGGTCAACAAAGCGGGACGGCATTTTTCGATTGTGCCGGGGATGATTGCGACGGTGGATATCAAAACCGGTGAGAAAACGGTGCTGGATTACATGATCAAACCGTTTAACCGCGCGAAAGAGGCGCTGCGGGAGCGGTAAGCAGTGCGACGCGTAGCCCTCTTCCGTTTAGAGAGGGCTACGTCAGGAACCCGCTTATAAAGAGGCTTTCAACCGTTTAACGGCCTCAATAAGCTGTTCATCCGTTGGCGTCACAAATGACATACGCAAGGTGGTGTGGTCCGGGTTAGCGCAGTAGAAAAACTCGCCCGGCACGAACACCACGCCGTTGCTTAAGGTTTTCTCCAGCCAGCGCGTGGTGTTGATGCCATTGTTCATGTTGGCCCACAGGAACATCCCGCCTTTCGGTTTATGGAAGGACATCACGTCCCCCAGTTCCGCTTCAAGCTCGCGGGCAAAAAGCTGATACTTCTGACGGTAGGCTTCGCGGATGGTGGCAATCTGCCCTTTCAGACGTCCGGTTTTGAGGTACTCGGAGGTCATCAGCTGTGAGAGCGTGCTGGTGTGGAGATCCGTGGTCTGCTTAAGGTTAACCACCGCACGTTTCAGCCATTCAGGGACAATCACCCAGCCCACGCGAGTACCCGGGGCGAGAATTTTCGAGAAGGTGGAGGTATACACGACGTTATCCTCATTACCGATGGCTTTGGCATGGGCAATCAGCGGGCGGAACACCTCGTCGGTATAATTAATTTCGCTGTAGGGGTCGTCTTCGATGATGACAAAATCGTAGCGCTGGGATAGGGCCACCAACTGCTTACGCCGCGCCTCAGACAGCGTGACGCCACCCGGGTTGCCAAAGGTTGGGACGATATAGACCGCTTTGATGGTTTTGTTTTGTACCAGCGTTTCCAGCTCATCGACAATCATGCCATCGCCATCGGTACCCACGGATTCAAACTGCGCCTGCGCCAGGCCAAACACCTGCAGTGCGGCTAAATAGGTTGGGCGCTCAACCACGACGATATCGCCTGGGTTAATTAAGGCGCGGGCGAGCACATCTAAAGACTGTTGCGAACCGGAGGTGACAACCACGTCATCCGCCGAACAGTGAATACCCCTGTCGGCACAGATCTGCTGGATCCCCTCGCGTAACGCCGGAACCCCTTCCGTCAGGCCGTACTGAAATGCCTCGCCAAACTGCTGGGATAACACGGCATCAGCCGCAATTTTTAGCCCTTCATGATCGAAAAGCGCAGGGTTTGGAATGCCGCCGCCCAGCGAAATCACGCCCGCCATTTTGCTATGTTTCAGAAGTTCGCGGATGGCGGAAGATTGCAGGCTTTGCACGCTGGTAGCGAGTTTTTGGGATGACATGCTGTTGGTACCTTATTTTTTCTTATGATCTCCTTCTTAGTATCATATGTCTGACGCTTTGATAACCCCTGCGCTTATGCCTTGCTCTTTTTCCATGCATAGAGGCTGGCGACCAGTTCCGCCAGAGCGTACCTTACCGACTTCTCCACCACGTCCTGACAATCCCCTGAAAAGAGCTGGCGGTCGGTCTTGATCTGGCCGTGGAAATTCCACGCAAACCAGACGGTGCCCGCGGGGGTGCCATCGTCTCCGCCGTCCGGCCCGGCATAGCCGCTGATGGCGATGCTGATATCAGCCCCGGCACGTTCCAGCGCGCCTGCCGACATCTCCCGGACGGCCTGCTCGCTGACGGCGGTGTACTTCTCAAGCGTTGAAGCCTGCACCCCCAGCATCTTCTGTTTGGCCTCATCGCTAAAGGTGATCACCCCAATGTCATAGAACGCCGCGGTGCCCTCTTCCGCACAAAGCGCAGTGGCTAAATTACCCCCCGTGCAGGACTCCGCCGTGGTTAACCGCAGGCCGCGATCGGTCAGAACGTTGGCGACCTGTTTGGTCAGTTCGCCGGTGGTTTTCGCTACGTTATAGGCTGATTGATTCATATCGCACCTTTTAACTTTCAACAGGAATAATTGAGATGTGGCCGTTGCGCTCCAGGATGGCATATTTGATTTTACTGAACTCGGTGATCCCCTGGTTTTGCCGCGCGGCGACCAGAATATCGTCGCAGGAGACATCCACCTTTTTAAGTTTGTCGGTAAAAGGCATGCCGTTTTCCACCAGAATCACCGGCGTGCCATCCAGCAGATTCTCGGCACCGGAGAAATATTTCTTCGCAATACCAAACAGAATATCGACCACCACCAGCGTGACAATGGTGAGCATGGCACCGGTGACGGAGAAATCATTTCCCAGCAGCGCCTGCTGGGTGGCTTCGCTGATAATGAGCAGCAGAATGAGATCGAAGCTGGTCATCTGCAGCAACGCGCGACGACCGGCGATTTTAAATACCACCAGCAGAATCAGATAAATCGCCAGGGCACGGAATACCATCTCCATATCGTTCTCCTAGGGGTAGATAAATTGCCGGAAGGTGATGTCCGGCTGGTTATTCAGACCAAGCGAACTGACCGTATTCCCGAATTGCGTAGGGGTGATATACAGCCAGACGGTGAAATCCTGTTTATTGCTGACGTTGTTATAGATCAGGTGCAGCGTATTACCCCGGCTGAACATGCTGTCCGGCTGCGGCGTAATACTGCCGGGCTGGAATGCCTTATTAAAATCGCCCCCCAGGCGAAACTCATAATGGTCTGCCTGTACCCCCTTCGCCGTAAAGGCCAGCTTATATTCCGTTTGTAATCGCCCATAACGCTCATAATTAACCGTCAGCGTTTTGGCGGTATTTTCTTTTGTTGCCGTGCTGACATAGCCGTTAGAGAAAACGCCCGCCACGGCCAATAAAATAATCAGTAAAAGAAGGCCCAGCCCCAGGCGCTGACAGGCGGCTTCAAAATTCAGTGCCAGACGACTCTCGTTTACGCCGGGTAAGGTATCTTCTTCACCATCAAATCCCGCCATTTGTCACCCCGTGCATTCCATTAAATTAATCATCCTTATGATTTATAAGGAAAAGCCCTTTTAAGACACATCTCGTTTGCCAGATTAAGCAATAGCAACCAGGCTTAATAAGTCAAGCCAACACGCTACCGGAGGCAAGAATGAAATTTTCCTACGCACCCTTATTTTGCTGCCTGCTGATGTCAACGGCCTGGGCAGACGATAACGGTGGATTGAAAAAAGGCGAGGCACCGCCACCACCGCATGCCCTGGACGATGGATATCGCGGTGCCGAGGATGCACGTATCATGACGGTCGAGCAGGCTAAAGAGATGCACGACGGGGCCACCATTTCACTGCGCGGGAATTTGATCGACGGCTCCGGGGACAAATACCGTTTCCGTGATAAAACGGGTGAAATAGATCTCGTCATTCCAAAGGCAGTATTTGATGGCCGAACGGTAGAACCTGATAATATGCTCTCCATCAACGGGAGTCTGGATAAAAAATCCTCACCGCCTGTCGTTCGCGTCAATCATATTCAAAAATAAATCCCGTTCGTACGCTACGCTTATTTCCCTTGTCGTTATCCTTATTTCCTCCCCCGCCATCCGGGGGAGGGAAATATCAGGCCAACGCGTGTCGGATAAGATGCGCAATAAATTCTGTCAGTTTTGGCAGCGGGCGTAAATCCTGTCGCCACAGCAGATTTACCGGCCTCGGCGTTGGGGTGTAGTGCTCCAGCACCCGAACCAGCCCGCCGCTTGCCAGTTCTTCCGCCACCAGCACCTCCGGTTGAAGCAGCAGCCCCGCGCCCGCCCGGGCCGCCATGCGTAACCCGTAGCCGTCGTTACAGCGCAACACCGCATCGCGTTTCCAGCGCACCTCCCCTTCCACGCCCGGCAGCCGCCACTCGTTGCGCGCGGTCCACACCGTATGGGAAAGACACAGATGATCCACCAGGTCGGCAGGCGTTTGCGGCGTACCGTAGCGTGCCAGATAGTCCGGCGCGGCGCAGATCACCATCCGGTAGGGGCACAGATATTTCGCGACAACATCGTCGGCATGCATGTCCCCAATGCGAATTGCCAGATCGACCCCTTCCTCGACCAAATCGACCCGGCGGTTAGTCAGATCGAGTTCGACGCGCACCTGCGGGTAGCGCTGTAAAAACGTGGCGGTAAGTGGCGCTATCACGCATCCGCCAAACGACGTAGGGGCGGTGACGCGCAGCGTTCCGGCGGGCGTGGCGCGCAGCCGTTCGACCGCACTTTCGGCAATGGTGACCTGCTCCAGCACCCGCTTTGCCTCATCGTAATAGACGCGCCCGGCGTCGGTTAAACTCTGGCGGCGGGTATTGCGCTCCAGCAGGCGCGTGCCAAGGCGCGATTCCAGCTGGGCGATGTATTTCCCGACCATCACCGCCGACATCTCAAGCCTGGACGCCGCGCCGGTAAAACTTCCGCTTTCAACCACGGCGATTAAGATCTCCATGCCGCGTAGCTTATCCATATTGCAAACCTCTGGTTAGTAATCCTCTAACTTTAACCCAGTTTATCCGACTTCTTATTTATTAAAGAATGCATGCTCACAACATAAGGAGTCGGCTATGAAAATCGTGATTATTGGTGCCAGCGGTACGGTCGGTCGGGCGGTGACGGAGGAGTTGAGCCGTCGTCATGATACGATCCGCGTGGGCCGTACGCAGGGCGATCTGCAGGTGGATATCACCTCTCAGGAGAGCGTCAGCGCGCTGTTTGACTCGGTGGGTAAGGTGGATGCCATCGTCTCTGCCAGCGGTGGTCTGCACTTCGGCCCGCTCTCTACCATGAAAGACAGCGATTTCAACCAGGGCTTACAGGACAAACTGCTGGGGCAGGTACGCCTGGCGTTGACCGGGCAACATTACCTGAACGAGGGGGGCTCCATCACGCTCATCAGCGGCATTGTGGCGCACGAGCCGATTGCCCAGGGGGTGAATGCCACCACGGTGAACGCCGCGCTGGAAGGGTTCGTCCGCGCTGCCGCCTGCGAACTGCCGCGCGGGATCCGCATCAATTTGATTAGCCCGACCGTACTCACCGAGTCCGCCGACGCCTATGACGGTTTCTTCCCGGGTTTTGAAAGCGTCCCCGCCGCGCGCGTGGCGCAGGCCTATCGCCGCAGCGTGGAAGGGGTGCAGAGCGGACGGGTATATACGGTAGGTTACTGAGCCTTACGGGCAGCGACTAGTACCCCATCGGAAATGCCGGGTGGCGCTGCGCTTACCCGGCCTACAAAAGGAGCGTGCGGCCTGATACCCTCACCCCAACCCTCTCCCACGTGAAGAGGGAGAAATGCACATCAGCCCACCGTACCCCAGACAAGGTTGCCGTTATGGAACGTCGCGGTACGCGGTGAAATGCGCGCCACGGCCTCGGCGGAGCAGGAGGCATCCACCAGCACAAAGCTGGCGGCATCCTGCGCTTTCGGCCAGACGCGCTCGCCTTTCTCGTTTAGCGGCAGCACGTCACCGGTGGCGATACCCAACGCCCGGGAGAGCGACTGCTCGTTGGGGCGGATATAGAGCTGGGCGTAAAGGTTGGCTTTTTCCAGCATGTCCCCCAGACCGTACGGCGACCAGTGGTCGATCACGCTGTCGGTGCCGGTCATGACAAACACGCCCTTATCGCGCAGCTGCTTCAGCGGCATGTGCAGTGTGCCAATTGGCACCGTGGAGGCAATGGTCACCTGCTGCGCCGCCATGCGGGTGGCGATCTCGTCCACCTGCTGTTCGTTCAGCGTCGCCAGCGCGAAGGCGTGGCTGATGGTCAGTTTACCCTTCAGTTCAGGCGTTTTTTCTACCGTCTCCACCATGTAATTCACCGCCGCCACGCCCGCCGGGCTGGTTTCATGCAGGTGGATGTCCACCCCTTTGTCGTAGTCCAGCGCAATCTGGAACAGGGTATCAAGCGACTTCTCCATTGCGCCGTCAACGTTAGTCGGATCCAGCCCGCCCACGTAGTGCGCCCCAGCCTGCATCGCTTCGCGCATCAGCTTTTCAGAGTTAGATAACAGCAGGCCGTGCTGCGGGAAGGCCACAATTTCGCAGTCAAATCCTGCGCTGCGACGCGCCAGCACCGCCTGCAGGTTTTCGAGATTTTTCAGGCCGGATACCGGCTCGATGTTGCAGTGGCTGCGGGCGATGGTGGAGCCTTTCGACTGAATCAGGTCGATCAGCTTTTCTGCCCGCGCCTGAGTGTAGGGCTGCAGCTCCGGCAGCAGCTTTTGCTCAAGGCGGATCATATCCTGAATGGTGGTGCCCGCCGGGCGGTTAAGCGAGCGCCACGGGCCGCCGTAAAAGGTTTTATCGAGGTGGATATGCATATCGCGCATCGCCGGGAGCATCAGTTTACCGCCCGCGTCATAGCGCGGCAGCGTGGCGTCGGCGTGGTTTTGGTTGTCGCGCAGGGCGACGATTTTGCCGTCCCGGATCTCCAGCGTTTTCAGCTCGGTGCGGGTGCTTGCCGCCACCCCGCCGTCGAAAGTAAATCCGGCCTCCAGCAGCACGTTATCCAGGAAGTAGTGTTTTGCGGTGATGCTCATTGGTTTGCCGGCCTCGCAGGTTGGCTTTGCGCTATCGGCAGCATACCCGACGGAACCGGTCGCACCAAACAGCGCGCAGGCGGTGACCATTTTGCCGCTCTGGCTAATAAACTCGCGGCGGCTTTTATTCTCTTTCATCTTATCTTCCTTCATTAACAATATGGGTACCGGTTTCGCCGCGCAGCGCCGCGGCCAGGCAGTCCGGCGAGGTAATCACCACGCGTTTGCCGCCGTGATGCAGGAATTCCAGAGAGGCAACGATTTTCGGCAGCATACTGCCCGCCGGGAAGTGTCCCTCCTCCCTGTAGCGCGTCATCTGCGCCACGCTCACCCGGTCCAGCGCCTGCTGGTTCGGCTTGCCGAAGTTGATGCACACTTTCTCTACGCCGGTGGTGATGACCAGCACGTCGGCGTGGATCTCGCGCGCCAGCAGCGCGGTGGAGAGATCTTTATCGATCACCGCGTCCACGCTCTGATACTCGCCCGCTTGCGTACGGACGACCGGGATACCGCCGCCGCCCGCGCCTATCACCACGAAGCCTTTTTGCGTCAGCGTTTTAATGGCATCGGCTTCCACAATGCGCAACGGCTGCGGCGAGGCCACCACGCGACGATAGCCCCGGCCAGAATCTTCAACGAACTGCCATGCCGGATGCTCAAGCTGGAGCGCATCGCGCTGCGCCTCGCTGAAGAACGCGCCAATGGGTTTGGTGGGATGGGTAAAGCCCGGATCGTTTTTATCCACCTCCACCTGCGTAACAACGGTGACCGCTTTTTGCTCGCCGCGCGCCGCCAGGCGGTTGTTCAGCGCCTGCTGGATCAGGTAGCCGATGCCGCCCTGCGTATCCGCCACGCAGTTTGCCAGCGGGGTGAGCGGCAGCCCTTCACGCTCGTGGGCAATTTCGGCGCGGCGCAGATCCAGCCCCACCTGCGGGCCGTTGCCGTGGGTGAGCACAATGTCATAGTCGGATGCCAGCATCTCCAGCACCGACTCAGCCACCGCTTTTACCGCCTGGGCCTGATGTTCCACCGACTGACTGGCGTTATCTTTGATAATGCTGTTGCCGCCGATGGCGACGACCATGAGCTCTTTCATTTGTTTTCCTTTAAAAAAGTGCGTTCTGATGCCCTCACCCCGGCCCTCTCCCACAGGGAGAGGGGGATTAACGTTCCTTCTCCCCGTGGGAGAGGGTTAGGGTGAGGGCATCAGGCATTATCAGGATTCAGAAACCGGTGCCGCCGCGCTTGCCGCTTCCCGGCTGTCCAGCACATGCTTCACCACGAACATGCCGCCCATCATCAGGTAGGCCGTGACGAACAGCAGCGAGCTGCCCTCGGCGAAGCCGACCACCGGCGCGTGGATCACCCCGAACAGCGCCAGCAGCGCGCCACCTGCGGCAGCTACCGCGCCGCGCAGCGGTTTGTTGATGATGGCGAAGATGGCGATACAGCCCCAGAGCATGCTGGCGAGCGGCGCGCCGCTGCCGAGATGCACCAGCCCTTCGTAGTAAATCCCTTTGCTGTGCAGCACGTCAGTCCCTATTTTCGCCGCGCTGGTGCCCGCCGCGCCCATCACGCTATTCACCATGGTCAGCGCCCAGTTGGCGATCCACGGGAACAGGCAGATGAAGATAACGGGCACCTCCACCTTCGGCGTTTCGCGCACCACCTGGTTGGCGGTGACCACGCCGATAAACACCAGGATCGGCACGATGGCGGTCATCGGAATGATGGCGAGCATAAAGGCCCCCAGCCCGAACAGCGGCACGATGAACATGGTCACGCCGGAGGCCAGGGTGTAGCCGATGCTGGCCCCCATTGCCTTCCAGCCCGCGTGGCCCACGTAGACCGTCACCGGGAAAGGGTTGCCCATCAGACAGCCGAGCATCGACGCCAGGCCGTTCGCCAGCATCACTTTACGCGTCGGGTATTCGTCTCCCGCCGCGTGGGCGCTCTCGATGTTCTCCAGGTCAAAGATGTAGTTCGCCAGCCCCAGCGGCACGGCGGAGGCCAGATACGGCAGCGCGTGCGGCAGACCCTGCATAAAGCCCTCGATGTGTACGGATGGTGGGTTAAAGCCGAATGACGACATTGAGGCCCTGATCGCCTCCGGGCTTTGCAGGCCGGAGATCCACGCCAGCAGAGTACCGGCGATCAACAGCAGCAGGCCGGTCGGAATGCGGGCAAAGATCGGCTTCTTGCCGAACCAGTTGATGAAAATCAGCAGCAGTACGATGAACGATACCGTCGGCGCTTCGAAGGCCTGGAGCATCGGGTTCATCGCCAGCAACAGCAAACCAAGGCCAGAGAGGCACGACAGCAGCACGGTGCGCGGGATCATCCTGCGGATGGTCTCCCCGAGGAAGGAGCCGCCCGCGAGGATCAGCGCCTCAACGAAGCACCACACCAGGCCAATTTGAATGGCGAAATCCGCATCGCCGGTTTGCTGATAGACCGGCATCAGCACCAGAAAGGTCACGGTGAAGATCGACGGCGCGCTGGGCCCCGACGGCAGCGCGGTCACGTCGTTACGCCCGGTCTGGCGCGCCATCTGCAGGCCAAACCAGGTGTAGCAGACGCTCGCCACCAGAACCGCCAGCCCGAAGGCTGGCGCGATGCGTCCATAAACAATCTCCTTCGGGATGCCGACGACAAAAATGAGCAGCCCCATCATGGTCAGCAAATTGGTCAGGTTGTTGGTCATCAACCCGAAATACGCCGCCCAGTCACCTCTTTTCCACTCCAGTTTCATGTTTTTCATGGATGCATGCCTTATAAAAAGTAGCGATCGCGGAAGGTCAACAACGCCTTTTCAAAACAGCTAAACGGCGGGTGAACAATGCCCGCGCCAATCATGCCGATACCGGCGTCCTTGTGGGCAATAGCGGTGTTGATCACCGGCAAAATGCCGCTGCCCGCTACCCTGGTGATGTCGATGGCGGTCGGAATGCCCATGAACGACAGCAGCGGAATGGTGACGTTGGGGTTTTCCCCGAGGGTGATTTCGCGCATCTGGCGGGAGACGTCGACGGCCTCCTCTACGGTGCCGCCCACCAGCGCCACAATCGCCGGGGCGGTTGCCATCGCGAAGCCGCCAATGCCGTAGGTTTCGGTGATGGCGCTGTCGCCGATGTCCAGCCCGGAGTCTTCCGGCCTGTAGCCCGCGAACATCGGGCCAATCACCTGCTGCGCCGGGCCGGTGAACCACTGCCCCGGCAGGCCGGAGACGCGCAGGCCAAACTCGTAGCCGTTGCGCGCCATGGTGGTGACTACGGTGCTGTACTCGATACCGTGCGCGGCGTCGAGCGCGGCCTTGCACATCGCCATCCACGTCGGGCCGGAGAAGTAGTCGCTGCTGGCGACAAACTCGAACACCTCGCGCTGCTGCTCTACCGGATACCCCGCCTGAATCAGCCCCGGCGTCAGCGCCTGGATCAACAGCGTGGTGCCCGCGTTGTTGCGGTTGTGGCACTCGTCGCCCATATGCAGCGCCTGCGCCAGCATCAGACGCAGATCGATTTCGCCGAGAATGTTCATTGCGTCTCGCAGCATCGGGCCGAGCACGTCACGCATCCAGTTCAGACGGTCGATCACGCTCTGATCGTTGGCACCCATGCGCAGGATCTTCGCCATCTGCTCGCTGAGGTTGGTAAACGCGCGGTTGCCGTAGGTTTTATTCTCCACGATGTGCATAAACATCGACGCGGAGGTGACGCCCGCCATCGAACCCACGCAGTCGTGCTCGTGGCACGGCGAGAAGGTGATGTCGCCCGAGGCCGCGACGCGCTCCGCGTCTTCGATATCTTTCGCCAGCCCCTCGAATACCAGCGCCCCGGTGACCGCCCCCTTCATCGCACCGCACATGTTTTCCCAGGCAACCGGCGGACCGGCATGAAGAATGGTGGTACGGGTCATGCCCGGCACCACGTTGATCGCCTGGTCGTAACCCACCAGCACCGGATGGGACTGAATAATGCGCTCCAGCGCAATGGCGTTAGCGGCGGCGATTTTTTCCGCCAGCGGTGCGTCCGCCAGCTGGTCGAGCGCCTCCACCACCTGCATATTGCCCTGCCCCGGCGGCGTCCAGTCGAGGTGGGTGACAGGAATGTGCTGCTGTTTAAGATCGTCACTGAACATCGCAATGCCAACGTTGATCACGTTCAGCGGCTGGTTAAATAAGGTGGTCATTATGCATTCTCCCCTTTGCAGACAAATTCGCGGGCCAGTAAGCCGGTGTTGGTGCTGCTGCTGGCCCAAATCACGCCAGCGTCGGTCAGCCGCTCGCACTGCTGCGCCAGCGACTGGGGATCCTGGTCGGTGCCGAGTACGTAGCCCAGAATGACCAGCGGACGGTTATCGGCTTTCGCTATCGCCTGCGCCTCCTGTATGGCGTCGATCATCACGCCGACCGGATCGTCATGTGCGCCAAAACCGAGCACGAAGTCCATCACGATCACCGCCACTTCCGGATCGCGCGCCTCCTGCAGCAGGCGGGTGATGCGGTTGCTCGGATCGATCATCGGGTGCGGCCTGCCGTGGGTGAAGTCGTCATCGCCAAAATCCAGGAAGGTGTGGGCCTGGCTGACGTTGATGTCGCTCAGTCGCTTTGCCGGATCGGGCTGGATGTTGCTGTAGACGTCATCGTATTTCTCCAGCGCGGCAAACATCGCTTCATCGCACAGCGTGCCGCCGCAGAACAGGCCGCGAATATACTTTTGTTGCGGAGTCAGGCGGGCGCGTACCTCTTCAATCAGCGGCCAGTTGAGCGGGTGTAGATCGAGGGATTCCTGTTTAATGCCGGTCAGCAGCACCGCTTTAAGGACTGCCTCTTTGGTGCCGCGGGCAAACTGCAGGCCGTCCTCGTCTGCGGGCGGTGCGTTGCGCCCCAGGAAACATGCAATAACCGGTTTGCGGCAGGCGCGGGCGCGGGCCAGTACTTTCTCCGCCACCGCAGGAGCTGGCGGCTTGGAGATGAGGACGATCGCCTGAGTGTTCTCGTCGGCTTCCTGCATGGCGATCGCGTCGAGCATCATCAGGCCGCCAATTTTTTCGCTCAGATCGCGCCCGCCGGTGCCAATCAGCTGCGACACGCCGCCACCGAATTCGTGAATGCGCACGCTCAGCTCCTGGCTGCCGGTGCCGGACGCCCCGACGATGCCGATCGATCCGCGACGCACGGCGTTGGCGAAGCACAGCCCCGCGCCGTTAATGATGGCGGTGCCGCAGTCCGGCCCCATCATCAGCAGCCCTTTCTGGTGCGCCAGTTGCTTGAGCGCCAGTTCGTCGTCGAGGGAGACATTATCGGAGAACAGCATCACGTTGAGATCGTTCTCCAGGGCCTGTCGCGCCTCGCGGGCGGCAAAGGTGCCGTTGACGGAGATCACCGCCAGGTTTGCGTCAGGGCGGTGGGCTTTGGCGCTGGCAATAGTGGCGTAGCGGGCTTCATGGGAGCCTGCACTTTCCTTGCGGGTGAATAAGGCTTCAATGGCGGCCAGCGTTTCATCATTCGCCGCCTCGCCTTTAATCACGATCATCAGGTCGCCGTTTTTGGCCTCGGCTAATTCCGGCGTAAGCAGCCCGAGGTTATGTAATACGCCCTTATTCATTTCCGTCGCCATGGCCACGACGGCCTGCTCAACGCCCGGTAATTTATTGGCTTTGGTCGATACCGACATGAGCGAGACGGAATCAAACCAGGTATTCTTTTTGATAACGATTTTGGTGGGCATGGGTTTCTCCTGAATGCGGATAAAAGGGGGCCGCCATCGTGCAAAACGCACGACGGTAGAATGCTTTTTTATGTCTCTGCCAGCCGGAAAGGGCTGGCCGGATTAATTACGCGCCTGCGGCAAGCAGCAGGTCGGCGATTTCATCGAAGCCTTTTTCCCGGGCCAGTTCGAGGGGAGATTTTCCGTATTTATCGGTCATGTGCGGGTTCGCGCCGTTTTCCAACAGCAGCCTGACGATCTCCTGCTGCTTCGCGCCGCCGTCATTGAGGACAATGGCCTCCAGCAGCGGCGTCCAGCCGACAAAGTTGGTGTGGTTGACGTTGATATCGGTTTTTTCCAGCAGCTCGCGAACAATGTCGACGTGGCCTTTTTCACTGGCGGGGGTGATCCCCACGCCGCCAAAGCGCGTAAGGCGATCGAGATCGGGATTCGCAGGAAGCACAATGCGCAGCAAAGTAAGATCGTTGGTCAGGCAGCTAATCAGGAAAGGGTTAAAGCAGGTCTGATCCTGTTTATCAATATCCGCGCCGGCGGCAATTAAATATTCCACACACGGATAATGCTTTTTCAGGCTGGCAATAATAATGGCGGTTCTTTTCTGGCGATTCGTGGCGTTGATATCCACGCCTTTATCGAGGCAGGCTTTAAGCGCCTCCACGTTTCCCTGCTCGGCCGCCAGCAGAAATTCAGTCACGAGTTCAGTTGCAGACATATTCACACTCCCTGGTTTTTCATTGCTGATGTCCCGAGAATAGCAACAGCCTTTCAGGAAAAGAATCCGCTTAAAAATCATTCATCGACAGGCAATTCATTATTGAGTTAAATTCAACAGTTCAGCCAAAATGTGCGGGTGTGCACTCTTTTTCTTATGTTTCGCCGCGTTTTTACGCCCGACGCGACATTCTACTTATGGCTAAAAAAGCCTTGCGCCACGCGGCACGTAGCTACGCGTCAAAATTGTGATCCGCTTCAAATGCGGTGTAACTGCGTTGTTAAAATATGTTCAAAACTGATGGTGGACGGGAGCAGTGATATGAATTCCATCTTTACCGAAGAGAACCTGCTGGCCTTCACCATGGCGGCGCGTTACAGCAGCTTCAGCAAGGCGGCGGAAGAGCTGGGCGTGACAACCTCAGCCATCAGCTACACCATCAAGCGCATGGAGACCGGGCTGGACGTGGTGCTGTTCGTGCGTAACACCCGCAACATTGAGCTGACCGAGTCCGGGTTTTACTTTTATCGCAAGGCGACCGACCTGCTGAACGACTTTCACGCCATCAAGCGCGGGATCGACACCATCTCGCAGGGCATCGAAACGCGGGTCAGGATCTGCATTAATCAGCTTTTGTATACGCCCCGCCACACCGCCCGGCTGCTGCAGGTGCTGAAAAAACAGTTTCCGACCTGCCAGATCACGGTGACAACCGAGGTCTACAACGGGGTGTGGGATTCCATCATCAATAATCAGGCTAATATCGCCATCGGCGCGCCGGACACCCTGCTCGATGGCGGCGGCATTGATTACACCGAGATCGGCGCGATTCGCTGGGTCTTTGCGATCTCGCCCGAACACCCGCTGGCATTTACCCCGGAGCCAATTGCCGAAAGCCAGCTGCGCCTGTATCCCAATATCATGGTCGAAGACACGGCCCACACCATCAACAAAAAGGTGGGCTGGCTGCTGCACGGTCAGGAGGCGATTCTGGTGCCGGACTTCAACACCAAATGCCAGTGTCAGATCCTGGGGGAAGGGATTGGATTTTTACCGGAGTATATGGCGCGGGAGGCCGCGGAAGAGGGGCTGCTGGTGACGCGGCGCATTAATAACCCGCGTCAGGATTCGCGCATGCTGCTTGCCACACAGCATGCGGCTACCGGTCAGGTGACCCGCTGGGTTAAACAACAGTTTGGCCCTGAGGGGGTACTGACCGGAATTTATCGCGATTTACTCTGGCGCACTTAGCTTTTGGTCTGCACCCAGAACGCGTGGATCAGGCCAGGAATATAGCCCAGCAGCGTCAGGACGATATTCAGGATAAATGCCCATCCGAAGCCTTTACCCAGTAAAACACCCAGTGGCGGAAGAATGATTGTAAAGACGATGCGCCAAAAACCCATAAAATCTCCATGCAAGCTAAACAATTGAATCTAAAAAAGAGTATGCCCTCTAAGCGTAGCCAGTTTACCTGCCCTCGCCATCACTTTTTCACCCTTTTACCCTCTTTTACGCTTTTGACACTGGTTTAATCCACCCCATTAGTTTAGCATTATCTTAATTAAGGTAATGCTAAATAACCATGACTGAACTCGAACAACTTCAGGCCAGCGCTGAGCAGGCCGCCACGCTGTTAAAAGCCATGAGCAATCCGCACCGGCTGCTGATCCTGTGTACGCTGTGCGACGCCCCCGGAACCCGCGCGGGCGATCTGGCGCGCGCCACCGGGCTAAGCCCCTCGGCCACCTCTCAGCATCTGGCGCGTATGCGTGAAGAGGGGCTTATCGACAGCACCCGGGAAGCGCAACGCATTCTTTACTCCATCAAAAACGATGCGGTGCATAAGCTTATCAGCACCCTTAAATCCCTTTACTGTCCGTGAGGAGCTGCCATGTCACTTCCTGTTATTTCACCGCAGCAGGCACGCGCCCTGATTGATAAGGGCGCAAAACTTGTCGATATTCGCGATGCCGACGAGTATGCCCGCGAGCATATTCCGGCCGCGCGCGCCATACCGCTGGATTCCTTACCCGGCGAGCTACACCCGGCTCCCGGTGAAACGGTCATTTTTCACTGTCAGTCCGGGATGCGAACCTCAAACAATGCCGCACGTCTTGCCCTGGCGGCGTCGCCTGCGCAGGCATTCGTGGTTGAGGGGGGAATTCAGGGCTGGAAACAGGCCGGGCTGCCGACCATTGAAGACAAAACCCAGCCGCTTCCGCTGATGCGTCAGGTGCAGATCGCCGCCGGGCTGCTGATCCTTTGCGGCGTGTTGCTGGGTTACGGCGTCTCCAGCCTCTTTTTCCTGCTGAGCGGATTTGTGGGGGCCGGACTGCTGTTCGCTGGCGTAACCGGTTTTTGCGGCATGGCGCGATTGCTGAAAGTGATGCCGTGGAACCGCCGTACCTCATAAGCAGTAACAGACAGATTAGACTGTACCCCGTCCGGGACGTGGGCTATGGTGAAGATCATTACAACGATGAGGAGGTGCTATGTTTTCTGTCGGCGATTATGTCCAACCGCGTCAGGGCGGTCCTAAATTAAAAGTGCTCGACGTGAAGGGTGAAAGCATTGTGGCCGTACAGGCCAGCGATGAGCAGGGCGAGAAATATACACTGAAAGCGGCGGACGTTGTGCTGTATACCGAAGAAGGTGACTTCGGCGTCTGCTAAGTCAATAACCGGGCGGACTCTGCCGCCCGATTCACGGATTAGATCAGGAAATCATCCAGGCTCTTACCGTTTGCCAGTGCAGTCGCAATAGGCTTCGGCGTGCGGCCCTGGCCGGTCCACGTTTTCACCTCACCGTTGGCGTCGGTAAAGCGATATTTTGGTTCGCGCGTTTTACGTTTTTTCGCCGGCTGGCCCGCATTGATCAGGTCATTGCCGAGCAAATCGCTCGGGGAAATACCGTCGGCTTTCATCAGCTCCAGCAGCGCATTAATTTTCTCCTGCTGTTCAGCGCGCTGCCGTTCCAATTCCGCCTGCTCGGTGCGTTTTTCCTCAGTCACGATCCTGACTTTTTCCAGCACGTCTTCCAGAACTTCCAGGGATAATTCACGCGCCAGCGCACGAAGCGTACGGATATTATTAAGATTCTGTAACGTCAAAGACATATAAATTAAAAACCTTTTCAGAGGGGTAAATTGAAAATTAAGCTGCAAGAATAATTCATTTTTATCGCAATATCCACCCATGGACCCTTTTTGACATTATTGTAAATATTTTGAAAACATATTATTCATATATCCCCTCAGCACATGGATAGCGTTCCGGCGTATTAATCATCCCATCAATCAATGCTTCCCCGGATGAAAGGCAGGTTTCGGCACACCGTTAGCTCAACACGTTGATTTGTAGTAATAAATGCGGGTAAGAGAGAGAAAATAACGCAGCGCGTAAGAAATAACCAATTTTAGAGAATTTTGTGGACAAAACGCCTGCAAATAAAAATTTATCACTAGTTGTTAGTTTATAGCCAGAGACTTATTCTATGCTCGATAAACAAACCAACCTAATGCACTGGCTTAACCCGCTCAATGCCGTCATTTTGTCCATTTCAAGGAGTTCAGACATGTTCTCACCGCAATCTCGCCTGCGCCACGCGGTAGCGGATACGTTCGCGATGGTTGTCTACTGTTCCGTTGTGAACATGGTGATTGAAATCGTTCTCTCTGGCATGACGTTTGAGCAGTCGCTCTCCTCGCGCCTGGTGGCTATCCCGGTCAATATCCTGATTGCCTGGCCTTACGGGTTTTACCGTGACGCCGTGATGCGATTTGCCCGCCGCATTAGCCCGGGTGGATGGGCAAAAAATCTGGCGGATGTGCTAGCGTATGTGACCTTCCAGTCGCCGGTATATGTGGTGATTTTATTGACGGTAGGAGCAAGCTGGCAGCAAATCGCCGCGGCGGTCAGCTCGAATATCGTGGTGTCGATGCTGATGGGTGCGGTGTACGGTTATTTTCTCGACTACTGCCGTCGTCTGTTTAAGGTCAGCCGCTACAGCCAGGCCTGAGCAGGAAGGTAAGCGACTGGCGCAGGCCAGTCGCACGTTTACTGCGCGTCGCCAAACAGTCCCTGCAGGAACCGTTCCAGCGCCATGCGTGAACTGAAACCATGCGGTATACCATAATGCTCATGCCTTTCTCCGCCTAAATAGAGCGGAAATTGCTGATACTGATCGCAGGTTTTAATATCCGAGGCAGGCTCAGCAAATGTCTGACTTCTGTCTTTCAGCGTCGGGTGAATAATGAGAGCCGTACGCCCCATTCTCGCTTCACGGTTGACGTAAACATAATTCTCACCGCGGCGATATCCATAGGCTTTAGTCGTCACCGCATCCATGGTAAATCCCGCCTTTTCAAGAACGCGCGCCACCTCATCAGGTCGTAAATACATATATATTCCTCGTTATCTTTTCCTGCACGGCAACCTTACCGTATTGAGCGATAGCAGCGCCCTCAGAATATTCCATAAACTGCGCAATACGCCGTGACTGACTTCAGATATTAAATTCATGAGCTAAACTAAACGGGAATGCAAAATTAAGGAGGATCGTATGTTTAACAGACCGAACCGAAACGAAATTAACGACGACGCTCAGGATATTCGTAACGATGTCAGCCAATTAGCGGACACGCTGGAGGAAGTGCTGAAATCCTGGGGTTCTGATGCGAAGGACGAAGCAGATGCCGCGAAACGTAAGGCTCAGTCTCTGCTGCGTGAAACCCGTGCCCGGATGAACGGCCGTTCACGCACTTCCCAGGCCGCCTGCGACGCGATGAGCTGCGCCAGCACCTTCGTGCGTGAGAAACCGATGTGCGCGCTGGGAACCGTCGCCGCTGTCGGTATTTTTGTCGGCGCACTGCTCAGCCTGCGTAAGTAATTCGCGGTGAACGCTGCCCCGGTTGCCTCAGGCTCCGGGGCGTTTCTTTGCCTGCTACGCTGAAAAACCCGTACAGCACACCCTGCCCCGCTATGCTCATCATCGTGGCGATATCAATCTAAATTTCCCATATCTTGTATGGTTGAAACTTATCACAACTACATCTAGTATTCCCTTTAGCAAGATACACACAACCTGACGCGATACATCGCGCCGCTTTCTCATTCTAAATGGAAATACGAATCATGAGCATTATTATTTACACTCGTAACAATTGTGTTCAGTGCCACGCCACCAAACGCGCCATGGAAAGCCGCGGCGTTGCGTTTGAGATGGTGAATATCGACACGGTCCCGGACGCCGCAGACTCCCTGCGTGCGCAGGGTTTCCGGCAGTTGCCGGTGGTGATCGCCGGGGAAACCAGCTGGTCTGGCTTTCGCCCGGATATGATCAACCGCCTTGCCGCCCAGGCCGCCCGTGCATGAGTGGGCTGGTCTTCTTCTCCAGCAGCTCGGAAAACACGCTCCGCTTTATGGCGCGCGTCGGGTTGCCTGCGATCCGCATTCCGCTCAACGAGCGGGAGCGGATTCAGGTGACTGAACCCTACATCCTGGTGGTGCCCAGCTATGGCGGCGGCGGAACGGCGGGGGCAGTGCCCCGGCAGGTGATCCGCTTTCTTAACGATCCTCAAAACCGACAGCTTATCCGCGGCGTGATCGCGGCGGGTAACCGTAATTTCGGCGATGCGTTTGGACGCGCCGGGGATGTCATCTCTCAAAAATGCGGCGTGCCGTATCTCTATCGCTTTGAACTGATGGGGACACAGCAGGACGTAGAAAACGTGCGTAAAGGAGTGAACGAATTTTGGCAACGACAACCGCAGAACCCGTAGTCCAGGCGACACCGGATTATCACGCATTAAACGCGATGCTTAACCTCTACGATCGTGAGGGGCACATACAGTTTGGCAAAGACCATGATGCGGTGGACGCCTTTTTTGCCACCCACGTTCGCCCGAACACCGTGGCTTTTGAGAGCATCCAACAGCGTCTCGATTATCTTGTCAAAGAGGGCTACTACGAAGAGCGCGTGCTCGCCCGCTACGGGCGTGACGCCATCGTTAAGCTGTTCGAGCATGCGCACGCCAGGGGTTTTCGCTTCCAGACCTTTCTCGGGGCGTGGAAGTATTACACCAGCTACACCCTGAAAACCTTCGACGGTAAACGCTATCTCGAAACCTTTGAGGATCGGGTGGTGATGGTGGCACTCACCCTGGCGCAGGGGGATGAGGCGCTGGCCGTGCAACTCACCGATGAGATCCTCTCGGGCCGTTTCCAGCCAGCCACCCCAACTTTTCTCAACGCCGGGAAAGCGCAGCGCGGCGAACTGGTCTCCTGCTTCCTGCTGCGCATTGAAGACAATATGGAGTCGATTGGCCGGGCGGTGAACTCGGCTTTGCAGCTCTCCAAACGCGGCGGCGGCGTGGCGTTTCTGCTCTCCAACCTGCGCGAAGCGGGTGCGCCGATTAAGCGCATCGAAAACCAGTCCTCCGGTGTTATTCCGGTGATGAAAATGCTCGAGGATGCGTTCTCCTACGCTAACCAGCTGGGCGCGCGTCAGGGAGCCGGGGCGGTGTATCTGCATGCGCACCACCCGGATATCCTGCGTTTTCTGGATACCAAACGCGAAAACGCCGATGAAAAAATTCGCATTAAAACCCTGTCACTTGGCGTGGTGATCCCGGATATCACTTTCCAACTGGCGAAAGAGAATGCCGATATGGCGCTGTTCTCACCCTACGACATCGAGCGTCTTTACGGTAAAGCCTTTGGTGACGTGGCGATAAGCGAACGTTACGATGAACTCGTGGCCGACGATCGCATCCGCAAAAAGTACATTAACGCCCGCGATTTCTTCCAGACGCTCGCCGAGATCCAGTTTGAGTCCGGCTATCCCTACATCATGTACGAGGACACGGTAAACCGCGCCAATCCGATTGCCGGGCGCATCAACATGAGCAACCTGTGCTCGGAAATTTTGCAGGTCAACGCGGCGTCGACCTATGACGAAAACCTTGATTACGCCGACGTGGGCAAGGATATCTCCTGCAACCTCGGGTCGCTGAATATTGCGCACACCATGGACTCCCCCGATTTTGGCCGCACCGTGGAGACCGCCGTGCGCGGGCTAACGGCGGTGTCGGACATGAGCCATATTCGCAGCGTGCCCTCGATTGAAGCAGGCAACGCCGCGTCGCACGCCATCGGCCTTGGGCAGATGAACCTGCATGGTTATCTGGCGCGCGAGGGAATAGCCTACGGCAGCCCCGAAGGGCTGGATTTCACCAATCTCTATTTCTACACCATCACCTGGCACGCGCTGCACACTTCAATGATGCTGGCGCGCGAGCGCGGCCAGCGGTTCGCGGGCTTTGAGCAGTCGCGCTACGCCAGCGGCGAGTATTTTAATCAGTATCTGGAAAATGACTGGCAGCCGAAAACCGAAAAGGTGCGCCAGTTGTTTGCCCGCGCCGGGGTCACGCTGCCCACGCGCGCGATGTGGCAGCAACTGCGCGATGAGGTGATGCAACACGGCATCTATAACCAAAACCTGCAGGCGGTGCCGCCCACGGGGTCGATCTCCTACATCAACCACGCCACGTCGAGCATCCACCCGATTGTGTCGAAAATTGAGATCCGCAAGGAAGGCAAAACCGGCCGCGTCTATTACCCGGCCCCGTTTATGACCAACGAGAACCTGGCCCTGTATCAGGACGCGTATGAGATCGGCCCGGAGAAGATCATCGATACCTACGCCGAGGCGACAAAACATGTGGATCAGGGTCTGTCGCTGACGCTTTTCTTCCCGGATACCGCCACCACGCGCGATATCAACCGGGCGCAGATCTATGCCTGGAAGAAAGGCATCAAGACGCTCTACTACATTCGCCTGCGCCAGCTTGCGCTGGAAGGCACCGAAATCGAAGGCTGCGTGTCCTGCGCGCTGTAAGGAGAAAGGATGAAACTGTCACGCGTGAGTGCCGTTAACTGGAACAAGATCCAGGACGATAAAGACCTGGAGGTGTGGAACCGCCTGACCAGCAATTTCTGGTTGCCAGAGAAAGTGCCGTTATCTAACGATATTCCGGCCTGGCAAACGCTTAGCCACGCCGAGCAGCAGCTGACCATCCGGGTCTTTACCGGGCTGACGCTGCTCGACACCATTCAGAATACCGTGGGTGCGCCCGCGCTGATGAGTGACGCGCTGACGCCGCATGAAGAGGCGGTGATGTCGAACATCAGCTTTATGGAGGCGGTTCACGCCCGCTCCTACAGCTCGATTTTCTCAACCCTGTGTCAGACCAAAGATGTGGACGCCGCGTACGACTGGAGTGAGGAGTGCGAATCATTGCAGCGCAAGGCGAACCTGGTGCTGGAGTATTATCAGGCCGACGATCCGCTGAAGAAGAAAATCGCCAGCGTATTTCTGGAATCGTTCCTGTTCTATTCCGGATTCTGGCTGCCGATGTACTGGTCGAGCCGCGGCAAGCTGACCAACACCGCCGATTTGATTCGTCTGATCATTCGCGATGAAGCCGTACACGGATATTACATTGGCTATAAATATCAGAAAGGGCTGGAGATCGTCAGCGAAGCCCGGCGCGAGGAGCTGAAAGGCTTTGCGCTGGATCTGCTGATGGATCTCTATGACAACGAGCTGAGCTATACCGAGGCGCTATACGCCGGCTCCGGCTGGGAGGACGAGGTCAACGCGTTTCTCTGCTACAACGCCAATAAGGCGCTGATGAACCTCGGCTACGAGGCGCTGTTCCCACCGGACATGGCGGACGTAAACCCGGCCATTCTGGCGGCGCTTTCACCCAATGCTGATGAAAACCACGATTTCTTCTCCGGCTCCGGATCGTCTTACGTGATGGGCAAAGCGGTTGAAACTGAAGATGAGGATTGGGATTTTTAAAGCATTATTCCCCTCACGCTGCCCTCTCCCCTCTGGGCAGCGTGAGGGGATAATTAACGTTCATTAATTTATGATAAATCCCATGATTTTCTCCCTTATATTTCCCTGGCTACTACACTGTAATTTCCACGTCATATTCGCCTGAATCTCTTCGATACAGGCGAAATTTCCCGATGCAGAAACAAAAAATTGAGAAAAATTGAAACTGCCCTCAGCCCTTCTATCATGGGAAATTCAGCCGTTTCGCCTGTGGCAAAATTCGTGCCATAAGCAAACCCAGGGTTGTCTCAGATTCTGAGTATGTTAGGGTAATGCCAGTTAACTATTTACCATGGTAATGATATCGACATAAACAAATAACAGGACACTCTCTATTGCATGGCAATTAAATTAGAAGTGAAAAATCTTTATAAAATATTTGGCGAGCATCCGCAGCGCGCATTCAAATATATTGAGAAAGGCCTCTCGAAAGAACAAATTCTGGAAAAAACCGGGCTATCGCTTGGCGTTAAAGACGCCAGTCTGGCCATTGAAGAAGGCGAGATTTTTGTCATCATGGGATTATCCGGTTCGGGTAAATCCACTATGGTTCGCCTTCTCAATCGCCTGATTGAACCCACCCG
>Ga0209795_10000253_pt1 | contig 46431 bp, 45 predicted proteins | sample AgamicOrMarz_FD_187166 | JGI IMG/M metagenome (GOLD analysis project Ga0209795, IMG submission 187166) | Agave microbial communities from Guanajuato, Mexico - Or.Ma.rz (SPAdes) (version 2) | ecosystem: Host-associated > Plants > Phyllosphere > Phylloplane/Leaf | place: Guanajuato, Mexico...
TGCAAATTCCGAGGCAACCCGCCCCCTGATTCCGAAATGATGTCGCCCCCTAATTCCGAGAAATAGTCGCCCCCTCGTTCCGAGATGATGCCGCCCCCTTTTGAGGCATCTTTGAAGGATGTTCTGCGTATTCCAATGAAATCGGACAGGAATTCCGATCTTTAACCGGACGCTTATTCCAGCGTTATACCGGACGCGGTTCCGAGGCTAAGCCGGACGGCCGCAAGGTCTCTGGGTCGTGGTTTATCAATGTCGACGTATATCGGCTCGGTCAAGCCTGAGTTGCATCCTCGGCTGACAGGTTTCGATGTTTGCGTAGGCTCTCGCCGGAAAGGTCGATGCGATAGGCGTTGTGAACAAGGCGATCCAATACGGCATCAGCGATCGTGGGATTGCCGATCATATCGTACCAGTGGTCCACGGGGATCTGGCTGGTCACGATGGTCGAGCGCTGCTCGTAGCGATCTTCGACAATTTCCAGGAGATCGCGTCGTTGCTCGTCGCTGAGCTTCTCCGGTCCCCAATCGTCTAGGATCAGAAGGTCGGTCTTGGCCAGGCTCTTGAGCAGCTTCGCATAGCGGCCGTCGCCTCGTGCCAGGGCGAGCGAGGCGAATAGCCTGGGGACGCGGTGGTAAGCGACGGAAAGGTCCTCGCGGCATGCCTTGTGGCCAAGGGCGCAGGCCAGCCAACTTTTGCCGACGCCGGCCGGCCCGATCAATAGCAAGGAGTGCCGCTGCCTGATCCAGTCGCAGGTGGAAAGCTTGAGGAAGAGATTACGGTCGAGACCGCGTGCTGCGCGAAAATCGACATTCTCGACCTGAGCGTCATGGCGGAGCTTGGCAGCACGCGCTCTTGCCTCGAAGCGCTTCTGGCGACGCGCGGTCTGTTCCCGTTCGAGCAGGATCGCAAGCCATTCGCCGTGCTGGAGGCCTCTCGCTTCCGGTTGCATCTCCAGTTCCTGGAAGGCGGAAGCCATGCCGGAAAGGCCGAGTTGGCGCAGCGTGTCGACAGTGGGATTGGTCAGCATTCTCGATTGTCTCCTTAATGAAAGTAGGCTTTGCCGCGAAGATTGGCATGCTCGCCGACAGCGGCGGGTTCGGCGGAATGTCGTGGTGCCTTGTAGGTGCTGATGAGTGCGCTGATGCTTTTGCAAGTCAGTCCGCCGATCTCGACGGCACGGGCGGACACCGCCTCGGCCTGCACCGTCGGAATGGCCTGGTAGAGCTTCAGCACGCCAAGGCAGGTTCGAAAGCCTTGTTCGGGATGATGACGGCTGGCCAGGATGGCGATGATCAGCCCCTCGGTCTGAGGCCCAATGGATGCACCCCAGCGCTGGAAGCGTTCGGGAGACCATTCTGCGTAGCGGCGGTGCGAGCTGGGCATATGGTCGGGATCGGTTCCGAAGCGCGAACCGCCGAAACGGCGCTGATGAGCCGCGACCCTCTTGCCTTTGAAGAAGACCTCGACCGTGCGGCTCGTGGCCCGGATATCAGCCTGCTGGCGGATGAGGGTATGGGGCACGGAGTAGAAATAGTGCTCGAACTCAACGTGGTAGTCCGTCGACACCCGCGCCAGCTTCCATTCGGCGTACTCGTAGTCTTCTGCCGGGAGAGCCGCGAGTGCTGGGCGTTCCATGGCCTCGAATATCTCCTGGCGGGTTTGGCCCAAGCGCTTCATGACGTGCGTGTTGATCCGCTCGACGGCTCCGCGGATGGCGGAATTGGCTTCCTCCAGGGAGAAGAAGGTCTGATTGCGCAGCCGGCCGAGAATGCAGCTTTGGGCGAAACGAACCCCAGCCTCGACTTTTGGCTTGTCCTTCGGCCGTTTCGGTCGCGCAGGAAGCACGCCGACGCCGTAATGGGCCGCCATGATGCCAAAGCTGCGGTTGATCTCTGGGTCGTAGAAGCTCGCTTTGTTGACGCCGGACTTCAGATTATCCGGTACGATCAGGCGGGGCACCCCGCCGAAGAAGGCGAACATGCGCACGTGCGAGCCGATCCAGTCCGGCAGGGTCTGGGTCCAGGTGGCTTCTGCAAAGGCATAGCTTGATGCGCCGAGCACGCCGACAAAGATCTCCGCCTCGCGGATCTCGCCGGTCTTGCGATCGACGATAGGCAGCTTCTTGCCGGAATAATCGACGAACACCTTGTCGCCAGCAATGTGGACCTGCCGCATCGAGGGCGTCAGACGCCGCTCAAAGCCGCGGAACAAGTCGCAGAACCGACTGAAGCCGTAGCCATCAGGATGGACGGCCCGATATTCCTCCCACAGGATCGTCAGCGTCACGCCGGGCTTCTTCAGCTCGACCGCAACGACGCTCCAATCCGGCTCTGGTAGTCGCCGTAACCCTTGTTTAGTGCCTTGCCGGGCAAAAAGTTTGCCTTCCAGGACGTCGTCCGTCAGATCGGCGGGCAAAGGCCAGGACAGCCCTGCAGTCGCAGCTCGCCCTATCCCGTCTTGCACCGTGCTGCGGGCAATCCCGAGCAGATCGGCAATATCGCGAACGCTCACGCCGTCTGATCGCAGCCGAAGCAAATGTCGTAGTTGATGAGGTGGAACGGCTCACTGCCGCAAAATCCGAGTGCTAGAATATTGTCATTCGTTCAACGCCACAAAGTAGGAGCCGTTTCGTTATGCAGATCGCAACTATCGGGCTGGATTTGGCCAAAAACATTTTCCAGGTTCACGGAGCAGACGCCGATGGGGCGCCGGTGTTCAACCGTAAGCTCCGGCGTGCCGAAGTCCTGCGGTTTTTTGAGAAGCAACCGCCATGTCTTGTCGGCCTAGAGGCGTGCGGCGGTTCACACTACTGGGCACGCGAGATCGCAGCACTTGGCCATGAGGTGCGTCTAATCCCGCCAGCCTACGTCAAGCCTTTTGTCAAACGCGGGAAGACGGATGCTGCTGACGCTGAGGCAATTAGTGAGGCCGTGACCCGAAAAACGATGCGATTTGTTCCTGTCAAGACGGCCGAACAGCAAGCCGCGGCGATGGTATTAAAGACACGTGGGCTTTTGGTTCGTCAGCGAACTCAATTGATCAATGCGTTGCGCGCTCATTTGTCAGAGTTGGGTATCATTGCGGGCATCAGCTCCGCAAAAGTCGCGGGATTGATTGATATCGTGCGCGATGAAAACGACCATCGTCTTCCGGGCGCTGCTCGTCTAGCGATGTCGCTAGTCGCCGATCAGATCGAGGCACTTGCAACACAAATTGGCGAGATCGAGCGGGAGATAGTGCAAGAAGCAAAGCGAGATGAGGACATGCGACGCCTGGCAACGATACCGGGTGTCGGTGCGATCACCGCCGCGTCTATCAAGGCGCTTGTACCGGACCCTGCCGCGTTCAAATCTTGCCGCCATTTTGCCGCTTGGCTGGGATTGACGCCCAAATCCCATTCTAGCGGCGGCAAAGAGCGGTTAGGAGCTATATCGAAAATGGGTAATCGCGAACTTCGTACTCTGCTAGTGCTCGGGGCGACCTCTGTGTTGCGACGGATAAGGGGTAATGATAAGGCACCGGGATGGCTGGGTGCTCTTCTCTCGCGCAGGCCTTACAAGATCGTGGCCATCGCGCTCGCGAACAAGATCGCCCGCATCATTTGGGTACTGCTGACCAGGGGTGGGATATACAGGGGTCTTGAGGCAGCGAAAAGCGCAGTGAGCGCTTGAGCCTCGACAATCTAAGAAACCGACCGGTGCGGTAGCCGGGAGAGGTAAGGTGCCGAAACAGACGATGATCCCATGGGACGAAATCCCGATGCAGGATAGGCCTTATGAGACAATGCGATCAAATCGCGCGTAGCTGATTAGCCCCTCGCATCGCGGACTTCATCGAGGCCAGCGGTACCGCACCGCGCTAAAAGGCCGGACATATGACCGCACCGTTCCCGTGCGACGCCGTCGAAAGAAAGCGCTTGCCCGAAGGGCCGTTCCACATATGTCTCATGGTCAGCCTTCTCTTTGCCGGCATCAAAATCTCCACGTTGCGCGTAGTTCAATTGATGCCAAAGTTGCTGACCCAGGAGGTATCCTTCAGTGTCGAAAAGCGGCCGGTCTTTCATCGAAATTTTGGCCGGGTTAAAATCGGAATCGTGGCCGGGCTTTGATCGGAATGGCGGCCGGCTTCACGTCGGAATCCGCAGCGTGTGAAGGATTCTTCGGTAGATTGAAAAACGGAACTGTTTTATCTTGGCGACTGGAAAATCATCTCAATCGAGCAGTTTGTCCGGGAAGTTGATGCCTACATCCGATGGTACCACGAAAAACCCATCAAATTATCATTGGGATCACTTAGTCCGATCGAGTATCGCAGAAGTCTTGGCCTTAGCGTTCAATCCGCGCCCCAGCTGAAGCGCCGGTTTCTTGACGAGCTCTCCGGCGGCCAGCGTCAGCGGGCCTTCGTCGCCATAGTTTTGGCGCAGGATACCGACTACATGCTGTTCGACGAACCGCTGGTCAGGTTGCGGGTCGATGCGGAATAAGTCTCACTTCTGTCGATAAGAAATGAGCCGGATAAATACATGCCCTTGGAAATGGCAGGGATGTCGATCAGAGTGACAATCGCTTGTCATGAAACTTTCGTAATGTCGGCTGTCACCCAACAAGACGGCCCACATGCTCGACCTTAACGACCTCCGCCTATTCTCCCTAATCGCCGAACACGGTGGAATCGCTCGCGCCAGCCGTGCGCTGAACCTTCCGAAGTCCACGCTGAGCCGCAGGCTCTCCGGTCTTGAAGCCCAGCTTAAGTCGATGCTTGTGGAAAGAAACAATGACATCTTCACGCTAACGGATTTCGGTCGCCGCTTCCTTCTTCATTGCCAGGAAGTCGCTTCCGCAGGCTACGCGGCCGAGGCAGGTTTTCTTGAAGGCAACAAGGAGCCTGTCGGAGACGTACGGGTAAGCCTCTCCTCCGCATTCCGCGCCTCCGCCGGGATCCTTGCTTGCGACATCGCCCGCCTGCACGCCGGCATCAACATGTCTCTGGAAATAGCTGACCGCCACGATGATCAGGCCCGGGGCGGTTTCGACATTACCGTCCGAATGCATCGTGGGCAGCTCCAGGACTCGTTGCTCAAACAGAAACGGATAGGGACGACCGTCTTGCGGGCGGTCGCCGTGCCGCAATGGGTGAGGCGGAAGGGGCTGCCATCCTGCCCGGAGTCGCTCGTGCATTTCGATCTTGTGGCGTTTGATCCGGGACGGGACTGGAAAAACCTCCGCTTTCGGGTCGCCGGACAGAGCGCAACCGAAATTGTTCACAGTCCGAGAATACGGTCGCACGATATTGACCTCATCCTTGATGCCGTTAAATCCGGAGCGGGGATCGGTATCATTCCCGAGTTCGTGTGCGCGCCGATGATCGCTGAGGGCAGCCTGGTCGATGTGCTGCCCGGCCGGATGGCGGACGAAGTTGCGATCAGCCTCCTGACCCAATCCGTGAGCTTCCCCGGCGCTGCAGTTCGCGAGGTTGCGAGTTCCCTGGAGAACATGGTCAAGGAGATCCTGAGTGTTTCGAAGGCCCAACTCAATTTGGGCGTTCCGAAAATGGAACTGCCGGTTCCGACATTGCATCCCGACATCAGACCCCAGCCGTCATATACGGCCTCTAAGGGGGGAGCGTGCGAAGGCATTCATGTCCGACGCGGTGCCTCGATCGACCCGGAAGGAGATGTTTTGATGAATCCCATATTCAAGGCTGCAGGCGCAGCCATTTTCGGTGCGGCCAGCCTGTTCTCTATGCCTGCCCACGCTGACGACACGCCAGGTCCCATCGTCCTTTATACGAACGACTTTGAAAACGTGCTCAAGGACCGCTTCAAGGCCGATACTGGCCGTGACGTCGATGTCGTTCAGATGAGCGGAGGCGAACTGCTGGCGCGCATCGCCGCCGAAGCTGCAAATCCGCAATGGGATGCGGTCATCTTCAACGGCTCCAACGCGCTGTTTTCCCTTGCTGAGCACGGGCAGCTCAAGCGTATGATGGAACCGCGCAATCTCGGAAACCTAAACGAAATCGGCAAAGCACAGATGCCGGAGGACAAGTCCTGGTTCCCAATAGGCATGGCGGCGTCCTGCGTGCTTGCCTACAGGAGTGACCTTGTGAGCAATGAACCGAAGGGCTTCGAGGACCTACTCGACGCGGCCTATTCCGGTAAAGTTGGCATGGCGGATCCAGCGGTTGCTGCCCCGGCCTATCCCTGCGTTGCCCAGCTTTTCTATTCGATGGGTGACGACAAGGCCCGCCAGATGTTCTCAGGCCTGTTCGAGAACGGCATGCGCGTTTTCCGGACCAATGGCCCGGTCGGCAAGGCGCTGACATCCGGCGATATATCCGTCGCGCTTCTCACCTCTCAGGTCGCCTATTCGCTCAGGGCAGGGGGCGCGCCGATCAGCATCGTCTGGCCCAAGGATGGTGCTCCGGCCTCCGTCCGGGGTGTCGGCGTGCAGTCCAAGACCAAGCGTCCGGAAGCATCCCAGGCATTCGTAGAATGGCTCCTCGAGCCCGGAACCCAGAAGCACCTGCAGGACAGCGCTGGCGCGGACGGCTTGTTCGAACCCACTGTGACGGGTGCGGGTCGCCGCGCCGACGGACCGCCGGAAGGCGCTGTCTACAAGGTTGCTCCTCCAGCTTTTGCCGCTTCAAACGAGGAAGCCATCAAGACCTGGTTCGCCGACCAGGCGGTCCGCTAGGGGAGCAGTCAAAGCGGGTCGTCAACCGATGACGGCCCGCGTTGCCGATTGAAACATCCGGAACTTCTCAATGTCGATTATTACCGCGCGGGTGAAACCGACGAGCGAGCGTCGCCTGCTTCCATATGCCCTTCCGAAGGCTGAAACGGTTCTCGGAAGTGTCGTCGTCTTCGCCCTCTTCGTACTGATCCTCGCTCCTCTCGGCGCTGTGCTGCTGCAGGCCTTCACGCCGGGCGCACTCACGGCCGGGGTTCGATCTTCGACACCTGCCAGCCTCCTGGACATCTTCACCAGGCCACTCTGGAAACAAGCGCTTCTGAACTCGCTCAAAATCAGTCTGTTCGCAGCCGTTCTCGGCGGCGCGATCGGCACGAGCCTTGCCTTCCTGAGGCACCGGATACGCATGGCGAGCGCCAGCCTGATCGACATTTCCGCCTGGCTCATCCTGATCCTGCCTTCGTTCGTGATCGCTCAAGGCTGGATGCTTTTCGCGGGCAGGGCAGGGATTGCAAACCAATGGCTTGGCATGAGCTTCATCACGGACGCGGTGTTCAATCCTGTCGGGCTTGCCGTCGTAATGAGCCTGAAGGCCTTCCCGTTGGCCTACCTCGCGGTCTCTGCGGGGCTCCAGTGGAGGCTGGATGATCTCGGTCATGCCGCGAGCCTCTCCGGTGCCGGACCGACAAGGGTGTTTAGAACGATCCATCTGCCTCTGCTGATGCCCGCAGTCCTGTCCGGCTGTGTCCTGATATTCATCGACGTGATCGGTGATTTCGGGCTTCCCGCCGCTCTGGCAACGACCTACAGGTTCCCGACGCTGACCTACGCGATCTATGTTGCGATTAACCAGTCGCCGATCCGGTTCGACCAGGCGGGCATCCTCGCATTTTACGTGACCGCGTTGCTGCTGCTGGCCGTCTGCCTTTATTTCTATCTCATCCGCCGTCGCAGTTTCGATTTCCTCACGGCCCGGGCGAAGCAGACGCAAGTAAGTTACTCCAAATGGGGTTGGGCCGCCGATCTCTACGCTTTCGCGGTCATCTGCCTGGCGGTCGTCATCCCACTCGGGGCCAGCTTCATCGTCTCGATCTCGAACGGCACGATGACAGCAGACAGGTCGATCTCCTGGACGCTGGGGAACTATGTTGCCGTATTCAACGACACCAGCCGGTTTGTCGATGCATTGGCGGCCTCGCTGTGGATCGCCGCGGGAGCCGCGATCTGCAGCGCTGTGGTCGCATTCCTCGCGGCCTACGTCCTCACATTCTCGAAATTCGGTCTCAACCGGCTGATCGATCTGACCTGCACGCTGAGCCTGGCCGTTCCCGGGGTCGTGCTGGGGATTGGCTACATCTTCATCTGGAATTCCCCGGCTTTCACTCAGTTGGGCATTAATCTCTACGGCCATCCTTCGATCCTGATCCTTGCGGGGACCGCGGGTGCGATCCCCTACGCGATCCGGATCATGCTAGGCTCATTCGCTCAGCTTCCATCAACGATGCTGCACGCAGCGGCAACGAATGGTGCGGGGATGGTGCGTCGACTGGTAACGATCGTCATACCGCTGACGGCGATCGCTCTCATATCCGCAACGCTCGCGGCTTTTGGGTCCGCCGTCTTCGATCTCGCCATCAACGCCATCCTGCGGCCGCCACGGCTTAATGTCCTTCCTGTCTATGTCAATCGCGCATTCGAGCAGGGAGACTTCGGAGTGTCCACGGCGGCGACCTTTGTCGCAGGTGCTGTCACGGTGGTGATCATCCTCGTTTTGAAATCTGTCGCAACCGCAGCGTTCGCGTTTGACAAGCCAGCCCGAAAGTCCAGGGAACCGCAAAATGCTTGAAGTCACGAACCTTGTGCGGCGCATCGGCGACAATACGGTCCTGGACAACCTGACGATCCACCAACGGCGAGGGGAGGTCGCATCGATTGTTGGACCCTCGGGATGCGGAAAATCGACACTGTTGCGATTGGTGGCGGGCCTCGACGCGCCGGATGGAGGTGAAATTTCCATAGGCGGGGAAACCGTCTCGTCGAGGAGCCACGTGATTCCGACCCATCGCCGCTCGATCAACATGGTGTTCCAGGACTATGCGCTGTGGCCCCACATGCGGGTCGGCAACATTGTCGGTTACGGTCTTGCGAGTCTAAACCGTGCCGATCGAGAGAAAAAGGTATCCGATCTCCTGCGCCTGATGCGGATCGAGAAATTGGTAGAAAGGCTCCCGTCACAGCTATCCGGCGGGCAGCAGCAGCGCGTCGCGATCGCTCGGGCTTTGGCCACGGATCCTCGCATCCTGCTTCTTGATGAGCCGCTTTCGAACCTCGATGTCCAACTGCGGACGGAAATGAGGTTGGAATTCGCAGAACTGTTCCGTTCATTGGACACAACAGTTCTGTACGTCACGCACGACCCACTTGAAGCAAGCTCGTTTGCAGATCGCCTTATCGTCATGCGTGCTGGCAGGATCGAACAGCAGGGACACCCCGAAGCCTTGTTCTCGTCGCCCTCTTCGCAGTGGGTAGCGATGCTTGCAGGGTATGATGTCCGCCTCGAAGTAGCCAGGCCCCGCAAGGGTGACTTTGGGTATGTTGGGGATATCGGTGGGCAGGAAATTCGATTCGATCTTCCCTCGCATTCGTCGATCGCGGCGGGTTCCGAGGTTCTGCTCATGCTTCACCCGACGTCGATCCGTTTCAATGGCGACGCGGCCGATCTGGACAACCGCCTGTCTGGCACGGTCGCGAGCACGCTCTACGAAGGTCGCCAGTGGCGGGTTTCGCTTCGCGTCGGCCAGAGCCAGTTCTCCGTGCTCGTGCCGTTCCGCTGCGCCGTCGGCGATCAGCTGTCGTTCTGCTTCTCAAGCAAGGACGCGGCGACGTTCGCCACTTGATGTCCCATCTTCTCAAATCATTCCAATAGATAGAAACGAAATGTCCTCACATAATCTCCTCCCGGTCTATATGGGTTCGATCGGTGAACCGGTTGGTTCAGTCCTTTCCAGAACCGCAAATTTGCTGAGTAAGTCAGCGGGAATAGAGCTGCATGACGATCGGCTTGTACTGCCCGGCGACCCGGACAGCCTGGAGCTCGCCTTTGCGGCCGCGCATGAGACGCTCGCGCCCTTCGACCTCGTCGCGCCGATACGTAAAGAGACCATGCCGATCCTGACCGATTTTAACCGAGAAGCGGTTGCCACGGTCGATCGGAGCCTTCTTCGAACCTTCGGCTTCCGTGGCGTGAAAGTTCACATCAACGGGCTCGTGCGATCGGGTACCGGTCCAAAAATTTGGCTTGCGCGCCGCGCCGCTGATCGAAGGGCATCACCCCTGCATCTCGACACCATGGTTGCTGGCGGCCAGCCACATGGCAAGACCGTCATTGAAACAGTGATCATGGAGGCTGGCGAAGAGGCAGGTCTGCTTCCAGCAGATCTCGCTGGGATCGAGGAGGTGAAGCGTTTCGACATTTCCTACACCTCGTCGGAGGGCCATCACCTCGAGCGTCTGATCATCTATGATCTCTGGCTTCCTACATCCTTTGTTCCAGTGCTTCACGATGGTGAGCTGATCGAGAGCCTCCTCGTGTCGGCGCCTGAGATGATCAATCTTCTAGATGGAGGGGATCGCTTCAAGTATAACTCAGCCGTCGTTTGTCGCGACCTCTTGGATCGCCTTGCAGAAGGCTGAAGGTGTGCGGTACAATCGTCGGGAAGGGGCGAACGGTTTCGTGGATCAGTCGAGGGGGGATTTGAGCGAATTGAATATGACCCCTGGAGAGCTCATCGACCTTCGCCGTTCTTGCCTTGAAGACGAGTCAGTCAGTGTCAGGCGGAGCGGAGAGGGGACCATAAGGTACGCGACGAAGCATTCACGCCCGATCCACTGCTCAGAAGTTCGTTCTCGATGTCGTTGCAAACCGTTTGACTTCGTCGGGGATGCAGCAGAAATTCGTCGATTGCTACGTCGGCCGTTGGCGTAGGCCGCTGGACTATAAAGATTTTCCAGCGCTGGTCTGCGCGCCGCATCGGCATTCGATCTGAGTAGGTAAATCCTCAATCCTCAATCCTCAATCCTCAATCCTTGAACCGCAGCCGTAACCGGCGAGTTCGAGCATCGCCGCTCCTAGACGCGGATTTCCTGCATCCAAGACACCTCGTCCCGGTTGACGTTGCCGCTCTTGTCAAGAGGAGGCAGGGAGTGCCGCCTACAGTGTCGCTGATCGTCGAAGTGCTGGAACAGCACTTCAGAATAGGTATAGTCGCAGACGCAAGACCAATGCCCCTCTTCCTCAAAGCGCAGCATTCCTGGGCGGTACGTCGGCGATCTCGCGAGCGATCATAGCGTCTCGTTGCTTCTACAGCTTTTATGTGTGCAAGCGATAATTGAGGTGATCGAGTTCTGGGCAGATTTCGTCAGTTTTTTGAAAGCATCCGGCCATCGCCAGTGCGAGCGTCATCCATTCGCGTGACGATCGCAGTGCAAAGGTACGTATACTCAAATTCCTTGCGTAAAGATCGCCCTTTATGCGATTGATTTGGAAGACGCGTTCCGCTCTCGCCGGTGGTGACGGATTTCTTCCCATCGGCGTGAAGGTTCAGCCCTTGAGCCTTCCCGTTGCCGTCGGGGAAAATTAAAGCGCCCTGATCTTCACTTAGCAGGGCCTGCTTTCTTGCCACCGTCCTATTCAGCCGCTTGAAGGGCGAATGACGTCTTTGGCTGTCCGACCCCCCCAAGGATCTCGAAGTCATCGATCATGAAATGCTGATCCGATCCAAGCACCGCCAAGGTCCAAAAATCCCGACGCTCGCCAAAAATTGTAGAAACTTCCACGATCGTAAGCCGCCCGCCGTTGTGCTTTACTGAACGAGCCCAATAAAATGCATTCGGAACAAGATCATTCATATCGCTACTCCTGTCGGACAGGATCGTACGAGAGAAGGTGTGGACGAAGCCACGAAAATGTGACGCCGAGGTAGCGCTCTCCCCAAGTTTCTTACACCATCGCAAAAGTTCTCTTATAAGGGCTGTTGGTCGAGGCCAGATAAAGGTCTATCCGAGCGATGTGCTCATCCAGGCGGGAATCCATTCCCTGAATTGCGAGAATGGTGTTTTCGAGAAGAGTCACGCCTGCATGGTCCGCGGCATTGCCCGACGCGCGCCCTTTGGAGTGCATCCTCCTCATCCACGAAATAGCCGCGGATGGCATGCGCGAAGATGTTTCGACTTTTGGCGACGTCGCCAAGGACCTACGAGCCGCTGAAATGGAGTCTGCGATGTCACGCAGGAGGCGACGAAACTGCGGACGCAATGAACCTGACTAGAGCGTGGCGCGGCGTCAAGTGGGCGTGGGCTTTCGTCAGGTCTTCTTGGCTCCGTCTATGAAGAGGTGTTCAACTGGCCGATGGCACGTCGGAAGACTGTCTTAGGGGGACAGACGAAATTATCGAGCCATTGCTCGACCTCGGCGAGTACGGCGAAACCGCGCGGCCGGGCGCAACCTGACGGGTGGCGGTCGTCGAAGAGGGGCGCTGACGCCCCTCCCTTGTCTGCTTTGGCCCGACAGGGCTGCGGCATGGATCACCCACACCGGATCAGGTTCAGCCCTTGATGAAGGCCAGCAGATCCTCGTTCAGGACGTCTGCATTGACCGTCAGCATGCCGTGCGAGAAGCCGGGATAGGTCTTGATATGGCCGTTCTTCAGAAGCTTGATCGACTTCAGGGCCGCATCCGCAATCGGCACGATCTGGTCGTCTTCGCCGTGAAGCACCAGCGTCGGTACGGTGATCGCCTTCAGGTCTTCCGTCTGGTCGGTTTCGGAGAAGGCCTTGATGCCGTCGTAATGGGCCTTTGCGCCGCCCATCATGCCCTGACGCCACCAATTCTGGATCACGCCTTCTTGCACCTTGGCGCCATCCCGGTTGAAACCGTAGAACGGGCCGGCCGGAACGTCGCGGAAAAACTGGGCGCGGTTGGCGGCAAGTGCCGAGCGGAAACCGTCAAAGACTCCGATCGGCAAACCCTCAGGGTTGGCAGCGGTCTTGACCATCAGCGGCGGTACGGCAGAGACGAGAACAGCCTTGGCAACGCGGCCGGCCTTCTGGCCATGCTTTGCAACATAACGAGCGACTTCCCCGCCGCCGGTGGAATGGCCGATATGGATCGCGTTCTTCAGGTCGAGTGCCTGGACGACAGCGAAGGCGTCGGCTGCGTAGTGATCCATATCGTGACCATCGGCGACCTGTGCCGACCGGCCATGGCCACGCCGATCGTGTGCGACGACGCGATAACCCTTCGAGAGGAAGAACAGCATCTGCGCATCCCAGTCATCCGACGACAGCGGCCAGCCGTGGTGGAAGACGATTGGCTGTGCGTCCTTCGGACCCCAATCCTTGTAAAAGATTTCAGTACCGTCCTTGGTTGTAACGAAGCCCATGTCGATATCTCCTTGTGATGAACTGTTTGTGGAAGAGGCGTGTGAGAAGGCGAGCGCCGGAATGCTCACGCTGGCAAGTGCGAGGCTCCCGAGCAGGACGCTGCGTCTCGACACGAAAAACCGATCTGTATCGGATGCCATTGTATTTCTCCTGTCGCGCTGTGTTTGCGAATTCCGTATTTGACAAAGAGAAGCTATCGCCATCTTCTGGCAGAAACACGTGGCAGAAATGACTTTATCCGAGGCAAAAGTGGCAAAACGCGAAGAAGCTGATTTCATAGAGGTGGGGCTGCTGGTCTACCCGGATTGTCAGTTGGCCGCCGTCTATGGATTAACCGATCTGTTTCGCGTCGCCAGCGACTGGTCGACGAACCTGCAGACGCCGACAAGCCTTCGCACCATCCGCGTCAGCTACTGGAAGATGGAGGACGGGGAGGTGTCCTGCACATGGGACTCACACCCCGGAATTGCGCACTCACTGAGCTACGTCATCGCGCCACCGAGCATCGTCATGCCGGAGAAGATGCAGAGCATGAGCCCCGCGTCGCAATGGCTCGCGTCGCAGCATGCGCGTGGTGTGACCGTCTGTTCGATCTGTGCCGGAGCGTTTGTCCTTGCCGAGACCGGGCTCATCGACGGCCGGCGTGCCACGACCCATTGGGCTTTTGCCGAAAGGCTTGCAGAACAGTTTCCGAATATCGACGTCTCGCCCGACAATATGATCATCGACGATGGTGACGTCATCACTGCCGGCGGCATTCTCGCCTGGGCCGATCTTGGCCTGCTGCTTGTCGAAAAGCTGCTCGGGCAGGCTGTGATGCTGGAGACGGCGCGGTTTCTCGTCGTCGATCCGCCGCGTCGCAGCCAGAGCCAGTACAAGGCGTTTCTTCCGCGCTTCGATCACGGCGACAAGGAGGTGCTGCAGGTGCAGCATCAGTTTCATGCGACACCGGAGCTGCAAAAATCGATCGGTGAACTGGCGGATAGCGTGCGGCTTTCGGAAAGGACGCTACAGCGCCGCTTTTTCCGCGCGACACGGCTGAAGCTGACCGAATATCTGCAGAACGTGCGCATCATGAAGGCGCGGCAGTTGCTGGAAACAACGAATGGTTCCGTCGAGAGCATCGCCTGGGCAGTCGGCTATACGGATCCGGCGGCATTTCGGAAAATATTCGGCCGGTTGACTGGTGCGAAGCCGAACGTCTACCGCGGCGATGCACGACTGTGATCGACTGCCCCGGGATATCCTGCGGGTCGTTGATGAACGGCCAGCGTAAGCCGGCCGGTATACTTAGATGATCTGCCTGCTGGAATTGCCGGGAATTGAGGTTCGCTTTCTCTCAAGATGTTCTGTGTCTACCATTCGCCCACGTGAGACCAGATCGCAGCGGTGTTAGGAAAATGGTATTCTTCCCGCGAGGCTCAAACACCGAAGCAGCTTTGATCCTCAATCATCCTGAGCTCGATACTGCCTGGCTCCAGTCTGAGCGTGCCAGCGATCACGATGCGTAGTGCATTGATATCTGAGAAATAGACGTTGGGCTGGAAAACCTGCTCAGAAACATCAGTCCCGAGCCCGTCCTTAACGTCGAGGACGCGGAACCGTACCTTCTCGTCGTCTGCGTAAACAAATCTCACGTCAAAGCTCTGCCCTATCGCCATTCCAAATTATCCTTCATAGAAAAAACGACCATCCTGGGGGCTCAACCGCAGACAGGTTTGAATACTCTCGTCACGACATCCTATGGAGTTCAGCCACGACCTGCTCGTGCCGGTATGGTTTGGCGAAGAACACGGCGCGCTCCGGAAGTTCGCTTGCCAGCGGCGCCTGGTTTCCAGACGTGATAATGATCTGGATTGGTGGCCAGCGATCTCGAATGACCGCAGCCAGACGCATTCCATCAAGGCCCCTGGGCATATCGATGTCGGTGAACACGATCCGGATATCGGTGCGTGCCTCGAGGATTTCGACAGCTTGTGTTGCGTCCGCCGCCTCCACGGCAATGAACCCGGCCTCTTCGACCATATCGACGGCCATCATGCGCATTATCGGCTCATCCTCGACGACGAGCACGGAAACGAGTTTTGGTAAAGCGGATGCCATGAGCTGATCAGGATTCCTGGATCTGGTTGAGAGGGGCCCGCATGGTGGCGCTGAAACCCTGTGGCTCATAACTCAGATCGACACCACCTGTTCCGACAAGACCCAAATGAATCAGCCGCGACCCAAAACCACGCCCAGTTGGCGGCGAAACTGCTGGCCCGCCGCTTTCGCACCATTTGAAGCGGAGTTCAGGACCATCGTTACCTTCCTCGATGGCCCAGGAGATCGATACCTTGCCTTCGGGGACAGATAGAGACCCATACTTGACTGCATTCGTACCCAGTTCGTGAACAAGCAGTGACAGAGAGAGCGTGCTTCGCGGACCAAGATCGATGTCTGCGCCTTCCAGTTCCACCCGAGATCCTTTGTCGAAAGATGGAAGCACCGCTTCGAGGACCCCGCGAATAGAGGCAGACTCCCAATCCTGCTGCAGGAGAATGTCGTGTGCTGATGACAGAGCATGCAGACGTTCCTGAAACGCGCCGACAGCCTCCCGATCTTCGACCGCTTTTAAAGTCTGCGACGCGATCGCTTGAACCATAGCCATTGAGTTCTTCAGGCGATGCGCCAGCTCAGCGCTAAGGACGGAACGCTCTTCCTCCGCACGCTTCCTTGGGGTTACATCGGTAAAGACGACGGCAACATGACACTGGTCAGGATCGCCGACGCGGATGGCATGGACGTCGAACCAGCGCCCACCTAACCCCTCTGCCTTAAGCTCTACGCGGCCTGGCTTACCGGTCAGCGCAACCTGACCGTAGAAATCAAACCAATGCTGCTCGTGCTGCGGAGCGATCTCGCGCATCCGCTTGCCGACGGCGTCCTCCATACCAGCTTGTGTGGTCAGGCCCCGGTTGGCGTCGAGGAAAAGGTAGTCGGTTGGTTGGCCCTCGGCGTCGAAGAGCATCTTGATGATGCAGATACCGACATCCACGTTTTCGACGATAGTGCGGTAGCGAGATTCCGTCTCAAGCAGCGCACTTTCAGCTTTGGTTCGGTCGGTGACATCAACACCTTGAACGAATATTCCGTTTACCTCGCCATCGGGCGACCTGAGTGGCTGGAACACGAAATCTATGAAGCGTTCGACAGTGGGACCGTCGGACGCCTCCTGTACGAGGTAACGCGCGGACCGGCTGGTATAAGCTTGTCCAGAGGCGTAGACACGATCAAGGATCTCAACGAATCCCTGCTCGGCAGCATCGGGCAAGGCCTCTTTCACGGTTCGCCCGATTACGTTTCGATCACCGATGAGCCGCTGATAGGCCGGGTTGATAAACTCGAACCGGTGCTCCGGTGTTCTCAACATCGACATGAAACTAGGAGCCTGCTCGAACATCTGTTCCAGCCGCTCTTTTTCCTCCTTGCCGGTCCAACCAGTGCTGCTTGGATCTGTCTGAGGTGAGAGCATAGTTTCGCGTCGATCCGGGATGAGGGGAGACTCTGAAGATGAAGCAACGGGATAATCTGCCAAGAGTTCCCGGAAACTTACATATGCGCCTTATGGGCTGCCGGTTGGATGCGGCATTCAGTTTTGTGAGACGTCACGTTTGCTTGAAAAGCTGGAGGCGTATCGATTGCTGGGCTAGCAGCGGAGTTCAGCCGACTGATGGTCGGGCGGCAAAAGGAGAAGTTTATCAGGTTACCATTCTTCAGGCGCACGAGCATTACTATGATCGCGGATGGCACAGGTGAGTCCGCAGCAAAGATCGTCCGCGGGCCTCTGGAAAACATCCTCGGCGAACGGAAGGGCGGGAAGCCTATGGAAATAGCGGTCGTACCGCTGCACGTGGACAGGGATTATTTAAAGATGATCCATACGGTCAGCTAGCTCCACACTTGCATCACGTTCGCGTTAATCGGAGACTTTGCTGGAGAAGTGTGCCCCAGAGAAGTCGAAGATAAGTACTAACGTCCGAGCAATGCTGAGAGCACTCTAAGATATCTAACTTCCGAAATAGCCATTGACGGCATTTTACCATCTCCTAATTCTCGATCGAGGGTAAATTGGGAGGTGCTATGAGTTTCGTCGATGAAGGATTGTTCTCGATGCAGTCGTTCGAGGGCGATACGCCAGACGTTGGCTTTTTTACTTGGGACATCCCGGAGAATATCTTGTACGCCGATGGTGCCCTCGCTGACCTCTTCGGCGTCGATCCGGAAGAGGCTGAGCGTGGTCTGCCCATCGAGACCTATCTCAATCGCGTTCATTCGGAAGATCGGTCTCTACTGGCCAAGGCGATCAGGGATAGCATTATCACGCATATGAACCAACAGGAAACCTACCGCGTTCTCAATGCCGAGGGCCGCTATGTCTCGGTAGCATCATTCGGCCGCGGCTTTCGCGATCGCGACGGCTTGCCACGGCGTTATGTCGGCATAGTCGTGCCCGCCGGGGAGGTTGAAGAGGCGCCGGCGCGATTGTCCTAGGCAATCCGGCGTTTCAGTTGGCCGCCTCGTGCAACGCAGTCCATGCTCTCGAATTGTCATACACAAGCACATGAGCCGCGATCCAAGGTATTTTTCAAATACTAGATCAAGGGCGTTTTGGGAAGGATCAGGAAGGATCTGAATTGCCATTTGACGAAGTCGCGCTTGAGGAAATCCCAGACCCCTGTAAGAGAACTGCTGGCTGACAAAGATCTTGCCGGGGCTGGTGGACGGCGACGAGTTCGAGGTCACGGTCGTTCACACTCTGCCGCTGCGATCTGTTCTGAAATTCGAGGACAATGACCAAAAACGGCCCAATTGTGTCCCGCTTCGCGCCATCGGAAAGAGATAACCGTCATTCTGCCTTGCGCGCCTTAGTTTGCGGCATTGTGTTTCATAGGGCAGTGGTGGATGGCCGAGCTATCATGCGATGTTGATGCCAAGTCGAGCACTAGAGGCCCGCCGCAATGCGTTTTGAGGGCATGCGGCCACAACCGTCATATACAGGACGGGAACATAAAGCGCACCGTCACGTTCATGCCGCAATCACACATCCGTGAGCAAGCGAGGATAAATCCATGACCGAACCCGTCAGCGTAGCGCAAGTCCATGCGCGAACCGTAGATCCTTACATCAATGGCGCCTATAACAAGGTCTCCTGGGGTGCGATCTTTGCCGGCGTCGCGCTGGCGCTGACCGTCCACATCCTGCTCAACCTTTTGGGCGTCGGCATTGGCGCGGCCGTTATTGATCCGGCCTCGAACGATACCCCTGCCGCAAGTACGCTTTCGATCGGAAGCGCGATCTGGTTCCTGGCAAGTGGCATCATTGCTGCCTTCGTAGGTGGTTATGTCGCCAGCCGCCTGTCTGGCCGTCCGCTTCGCTCGACAGGCTCCCTTCATGGCCTCGCCTCGTGGGCAGTGACGACACTCGTCGTCGTTTATCTGCTGACCACCTCGATCGGCGCGATTATCGGCGGCGCTTTCAGTGGACTAGGCGGGCTGGTCTCGAGCGTGAGCTCTACCGCCGCGACAGCCGCCACCACCGCCGCACCCTCGATCGCCACAGCCACCGACCCGATGGCCGGTATCGAGCAGAGTATCCGTGATGCAAGCGGCGGCAACGATCCGGCAGCGCTTCGCGATACGGCCGTCGCCTCTATCAAGGCGATGCTGACCGGCGACCAGGCTCAGATCGAAGAAGCGCGCACACGTTCCGCCGAAGCCTTGGCGCGTGCGCAAAATATCCCGGTCGAACAGGCACGCCAGCAGGTCCAGCAGTACGAGACCCAGTACCGTCAGTCTGTGGAAGAGGCCAAGGAGCAGGCAACGGAAGCTGCACAAGTCGCTGCGACTACTGTCGCCACTGGCGCGATCGTCGCGTTCATCGCTCTGGCCGTCGGCGCCGTCGCTGCCTGGATCGGCGGCGCGGTCGGAACGTCCCACGTTACACGCGACGACGAGCTTTATGCTACCCGCGTCAGTTAAAGTCATACAGGGCGCCTAAGGGCGCCCTTCTCCTTTAGACGCGGGCTAGGAGTTCACCATGCAATGGAGAGGTCGGCGCCAGTCCGATAATATCGAGGATCGGCAAGGTTCTTCCGGCGGTTTCCGCTCAGGTCCAGGTTTCCGTATTCCGATTGGAGGTGGCAGCGGCGGCGGTCTTGGCATCGGAGGGATCGTGGTCGTCCTGATCTTGTGCTGGATCACCGGAATCAATCCTTTGATGCTGCTTAGCGGCGGAGACACTGGGTCTTACGAGACGGGCACCCATCAGACCACCAGCGTGTCCCCGGCGAACGAGGAGATGAAAGCCTTCGTCAGAACTGTCCTTGCAGAAACGGAAGACACGTGGTCGCAGGTATTCAATTCGAATGGGTCGAATTACGAGGATCCCACCCTGGTCTTCTTCTCAGGGCGTGTTCAATCCGCTTGCGGCACGGCGTCTTCCGCATCCGGACCGTTCTATTGCGCCGGTGATCGCAAGGTCTATCTGGATACGACTTTCTTCGACGACCTCAAACAGCGCTTCCACGCCTCGGGTGACTTCGCTCAGGCCTATGTCGTGGCCCACGAAGTCGGGCACCACGTTCAAAACCTCCTCGGCATTCTGCCGAAATTTAACCGGGCTCGACAGAGCATGAGCGAGGAGGAGGCGAACAGGATGTCTATCCGCGTCGAGCTGCAGGCTGACTGTTTTGCAGGTGTTTGGGCGAAAGTACCGATGAACGCGGCCTTCTTGAGGCAGGCGACATCGACGAGGCGCTAAATGCCGCTCAACAGATTGGTGACGACACATTGCAAAAACGTAGTCAGGGTTACGTCGTGCCCGACAGCTTTAATCACGGGACGTCGGAGCAGCGTATGCGCTGGTTTCGGCGCGGCTTCGAGCAGGGAACGGCTCAGTCCTGCGATACATTTTCTGGTGCCATTTAAGCCATTGCGAATGGAACTACCGCCGTCGCACGATTTTCGAGAAACAGGTAGCTCAGGTCTTCCTGTAGTCTAGCGGAAAGAAGCTGGCCCAGACATGACCGAGCCAGCTTCTTTGTACGACATCCGACCCCGTGTGCGTCGCTCAATTTTCGTGTTTACTCTTGCTAGCTATACCGTTAGCCACCTATCCAGCGAATTGAAGCGAGCGGTGGTCGACATTGAATAGATTATTGCATCACTCCCGGATTGCAGAGCTTCTTAACGAACTCAAAGACACGTCACCTTTAGGCGACCCGAAGGATTGGTCCGAACTACTGCGCGGCACGTTGCGTACCATGCTCTCCTCACCGCATCAGATCGTTTTGTTCTGGGGGCCGGAGTATGTCGCGCTCTATAATGATGCGTACGCCCCAACAATCGGATTGAAGCATCCTGGAGCACTTGGCCGACCTGCCGCTGAAAATTGGTCCGAACTCTGGGACGATTTGAAGCCTCTGCTTGACCAGGTACGGATCGACGGCGAGCCCGTTTTCATCAAAGACCGTCCCTTCTACATTGAACGGAACGGCCGTCCAGAGACAGTCACCTTCGATATCGCTTATTCTGCAGTTCCTGATGATACCGGAACCATTGCTGGTGTCCTCTGCATTGTCAACGAGACGACTGAGCGCACAACCGCAGATCAGATCCTGAAAGAGAGCGAGGCCCGTTTCAGGAACATGGCCGATCACGCGCCGATGATGATGTGGGTCGTCGATGAGAATGGCGCCTGTACTTACCTCAACACCCGATGGTACGAATTCACTGGTCAACGCGAAGAAGAGGCGCTGGGCGTTGGCTGGCTGGATGCCACTCACCCGGACGACAAGGAAGAAGCCTCTCGATTGTTTCTTGAGGCTCTGGCGCAACGCGAAGGTTTCCGGCTCGAGTATCGACTACGCCGTTACGACGGCGTGTATCGATGGGCGATCGACGCGGCGGAACCGCGCTTCACTGTGGATGGCACCTTTCTCGGCTACATCGGCTCCGTCATCGATATCGATGATCGTCATGAGATGGAAAAGAAGCTGGCGGACAGCGAAAGCGGCCTCCAGGCCTTGACTGACTCCATCGACCAGATGGTTTGGTCAACGCAACCCGATGGTTTTCATGACTATTATAACCAGCGCTGGTATGAGTTCACCGGCGCGGAATCCGGAACGACCGACGGGGAGGGGTGGAACGACATCGTTCATCCCGACGACCTATGCCGGACCCAGGAGGTGTGGGGGAACTGCCTGAAGACGGGCGAGCCCTATCATATTGAATATCGTCTGCGCCACCGCAGTGGTCGCTATCGCTGGGTCATCGGCCGTGCGAACGCGGTGCGAAATGACCGAGGCGACATCATTCGATGGTATGGCACCTGCACGGATGTGCATGAACTCAAGACGGCTGAGTTGCAGCGCTCTGCCATCATCGACTTCGATGAAGAAGCCTCGATCACGACCGATCCACAGGAAATCATTAGGATTGCTGTCGGCAAGATCAGCGAAGTGATGAAGGTCGCACGGGTCGGCTATGGGGAGATCGATCCGGTGCGTGGAGAAATCTCCATCGAGGTCGACTGGACGCGAGAAGGAGTTTCATCGCTAGCGGGCCGGCGCCGGCTTGAAGACTATGGTTCGTTCATTGAGGATCTGAAGCGGGGCGCAGCCGTCGTGATTGACGAAGCCCAATTGGACTACCGGACCCGCGAAAAGACGTCAGCCCTAGCGAAAATTGCAGCGATCTCCAGCATCAATGTGCCCATCCTCGAGCAGGCTGGCTTGGTCGCCGTCTTGTTTGTCAACAACGACCAGCCGACCGACTGGGCGGACGAAGAATGCGCATTTCTGCGGGATATGGGCGCACGTCTTCGAAGCGCCGTCGAGCGGCGTCGAGCACAAAATGAACTCGCCGTTGTAGCTGAAACGCTCGAAGACGAAGTCGCTCGGCGGACGGAAGAACTACGATTGTCGGAAGAGCGGCTACGCCAGAGTCAGAAGCTGGAGACCATCGGAAAACTAACCGGCGGCGTAGCTCATGACTTCAACAACCTGTTGCAGGTTGTGGCTGGTAACCTCCAGCTCCTCCAGAAGGACGTGACTGGCAACGAGCGAGCAGAGCGACGCGTTACTAACGCCATGGCCGGCGTCATCCGAGGTGCCAAGCTTGCAAGCCAGTTGCTGGCATTCGGCCGGCGCCAGGCGCTCGATCCTAAGGTCATCAATGTCGGTCGGTTCCTGCGCGATATGGATGATATGCTGCGCCGTTCAATCGGAGAGGCAATCGACATTGAAACGATCATCGGCGGCGGTCTCTGGAATTGCCTGGCAGACCCGGCTCAAGTCGAAAATGCGGTGTTGAATCTCGCGATCAACGCGCGTGACGCCATGGAAGGAACGGGCAGGCTGACGATTGAGGTGGGTAATGCCTACCTTGATGACGACTATGCCGTGAAGCATGACGAAGTATCACCTGGGCAATACGTTGTGATTTCGGTCTCAGATACGGGATCAGGCATCCCGGCAGATATCCTCGACAAGGTCATCGAGCCTTTCTTCTCCACCAAGCCGGAAGGGAAGGGGACCGGATTGGGCCTCTCGATGGTGTTCGGGTTCGTGAAACAGTCGGGCGGACACGTCAAGATCTACTCAGAGGTCGGCCATGGCACGACCGTGAAGATGTACTTGCCACGGGCGCATGCTTCGGAGGATCGAGAGATTGCGCTTCAATCCGGCCCAATCGTCGGCGGAAACGAGACGATCCTTGTGGCAGAAGATGACGACGAAGTCCGCGACACAGTTGTCGAGATACTGAGTGAGCTCGGCTACCGTGTCCTGAAGGCTCCGAACGCAGAGGCTGCGTTGAGCGTCGTAGAGGCTGGCATGCCCATTGACCTCCTGTTCACTGACGTGGTCATGCCGGGTTCCATGAAGAGCCCCGAAATGGCTCGACGGGCGCAGGAAAGACAGCCAAACATGGCCGTCCTTTACACCTCCGGTTATACCGAAAATTCGATCGTGCATGGCGGCCGGCTGGATCCAGGCGTTGAACTTATATCCAAGCCCTATTCACGCGAGGCGCTTGCTCGCAAGGTCCGCCATGTTCTTGGCAATCGCGCACAGCGACTTCAGGCTACCCGCTCATTGCAGCCGTTGACGGTGACCTCGGAAGAGAAACAGCGCCCGCTCAAGATCCTGCTTGTAGAGGATGACGGCCTGATCCGAATGAATACAGCAGAAATGCTAATCGTTCTGGGTCATGAGGTTATCGAAGCCGACGGAGCTGTTGCAGCTCGCGATATCGCCCGACAGCGCGATGTGGACGTTCTCATTACTGATCTCAATCTTACCGATGGAAACGGTATCGAGCTGGCAGCCGAACTCTCCGCAGCGTATAGCAGCCTGAAAGTCGTGTTTGCGAGCGGGCAAGGTCCCGGCGCGTTTGCTGACGATGCGGTGTTTGTAACGAAGCCATACGATCAAGCTGGGCTTGCAAGGGCTTTGGAGGATGCGATCAAGCACTCATAGCGATACAGGGACATGCGCGGTTGCAACGGCGGGCGATCCCACCGGGTAGGGCTATCCTCTCCACCAGCCACGCGTGTGGTCTCTTCAAACTTAGCGATGCGTTCTGCTTGCGCCATGATCGGACTCCCATAGTCGTTGAAGTCTACCTAGATCAGCGATACGTTCCGACAACCCCAGGAGCGGAACCTCCGCGCAGTCGCCGTGTTATTGTGGCAAAGCAGGAGTAATCCCCGTGAGCGACAAATCACTTTCGCCAGCCGTCATGTCATTTCAAAACGAGCGCCAAAGTTCTGGCCTTATGGTCGATGCCCTGCAAAAAGGCTTGGAAGACACGTTCCCGGCCTCTGATCCGGTTTCGGCCTCCAGTTCGATCGCTCAGAGCGGTGCACCCGCTGACGACGCTTCATCCGATGCGCCGCGTGTAGATCAGGTGCTCGAGACTTTGCGCTCACGAGCAGATACGTCGTTTGCGAGCGAAGAGCTTGCGGCGTTGAAGGAAGAGCTTTTGAGCCTGCGCGACCGTGTCGCACAGGTTGGTGTCGATTTGAAGGACCACGCTTCGGATCAGATCGGCGCACAAGTTGGACGGCTCGAAGCGACGATCCAGCGGAAGCCCTGGGCGGCGATCGCCACAGCCGCCGCCCTCGGGTTCATCATTGGTCGCACCCGATAGAGCTATTTGATGGCGATGCCCTTCGCAGTCAGACCGTTCTTCAGGGCGTCGATCATATCGTGACGCGTTTCCGTCCAATCGGAAGTCGTCGCCCAATATTCGATTTTGAGAGTAGTTCGATCCGCCGACAAGTCGTCTGAATATACCCGCGGAGCTGGCTGCTGTTCAACACGATCGTCTGCTTTGACGATCGATAGCAGAACGTCCTTGACCGTCCTCACATCCACGTCGTTTCCGATCGCAAGAGACAGTTCCTGCCTTCTTTGCGGTTCACGGCTGTGATTGACGATCGGCGTGTTCCACAGCGTCGAATTGGGCGCCATAAGGTATAGCCCTTCGGTGGTTCGCAGCTCGGTTGCATACAGTCCCACGTCCACGATCTTACCTTTGACACTGGACGTCTGGATATATTCACCGACACGAAACGGTCTCAGCACCAGGAGCATAATGCCCGCTGCAATGTTCTGCAGCGTCCCCTGCAGCGCCAGTCCAACCGCCAGGCCGGCCGCGCCGAGGGCGGCAATAATGGAAGTCGTCTGGACGCCGAACTGGCCGAGGACCATAACGAAAACAAGGATCAGCAGTCCGTAGTGGATGACCTTTTCAAAAAAGCGAGCGAGTGTTTCGTCGATACCGTGTATCCGGGATAGCCCTCGATAGGCCCAGCGGCTGATAAAGCCCGACAACATCCAACCGCCAACAAGCAGGACAATGGCGCCGACCAACGCCAGACCGTAATGGACGGCCATCGCTCCTAACTGACTGAATGCCGTCTGCGTCGCGGCTGCGGTATTCGCTGTGTCTTCCATTTCTGCTCCTTTTCGAGACCGAGCGGGGGCAACTCTGCATGGCGTGAGAGGTTCCAGTTGCCGTTAGTGCGCTGCGGGAGAGGTTTAGATCCGAATGATCTCAGCGGCTCTGATCAGGATCTCGTCCTGGTCGAAATCGGCTTCGAGCTTGGCGCGGTAGCCTCGCCACCAATCGATATCAAAATCATCGACCATGACCTCAGCAACAACGATCTGATCTTTCTTGGTGTCACCGTCATCACGCCATAGCCCTTCGGCTAGGGCATTGACGTGAAAAGTTGCCCCTCCAAACCGTTCGACTAGGACGGTTCGAACGCATTCGATCTGTCGCTCCGCATCCCTGACAGTCACGGGCAAGAATATTTCGACGATATAGGTCATCCGGGTCGCCAACTTCTTCCGACGAAAAAGGCCGCCCAATGGGCGGCCGATGCAGTAGATGACGCGCTCAGGCGCTTTTCTTACCCTTGGCATTCGCCGAAGCCTTGGCCAGCTGGGTCAGCTTCTGGTCGGTGGCTTCTTCTTCCGCAAGGTTGGCCTGCAAGAGGGGAACGGCCTCGGTGAGGCCAAGCTGGTTGGCCCACTCGATCAGAGTGCCATAGCGGGCGATTTCGTAGTGCTCGACAGCCTGAGCTGACGAAATCAAACCGGCGTCAAGGGCAGGGCTATCCTTGAACTCCTCGATGATTTCTTCGCCTTCGGCGATGATGCCCTGGATCGCTTCGCAGGTCTTGCCGCGAGCGGCCTTTCCGAGAAGTTCGAACACCTGCTCGAGACGCTCGATCTGGCCCTGCGTCTCATCGCGGTGCTGTAGGAAGCCCGCTTTGCCCTCTTCCGACTGGGCAGCGCGCGCCATTTTCGGCAAAGCCCTGAGGATCTGTTTCTCAGCGAAGTAGATGTCTTTCAGCGTGTCGAGAAATAGATCGTCGAGGGTTTTCGTGGCAGCCATCGTGTTTTCTCCTTGGTGGCGTGGATTTCGCCATTCAACCCGCGGAGGGAATGTCAGTTCCATACCTGCAGCCATATTGCGGTGTGTGGATACGGAAAATCGTCGGGAGTCGTTTCACCGCACCAGAACTGTGACCACGACACGAGGAATGACCTAATGGTTTCCGTGGACCTGGCAAAAAGTGGTTCGAGCTCTATGAAGCGACGATGGTAAGCGAAGCAAGATTTCGCGAAGTTGGCACGACGAAGGGACGAAGTTTCCCTTCGCAAATACCGATGCGAGTTATTCACCTCGCGAACATTGAACATTCTGAATTGCAGAGAAACGAGATCTCTCCGAAATAATACTTGCTGTAATATGCATATTATGTATCTTGGACACTATACTTGGACCTTACAATTTGAGTGGCTATCCCAGCCGCCGATCCGCTGGGCCTAATCTCACCTGTTCAGCAATCGGCCGAAAGTCTGCCTTGAGATGCAATCGACAGGTTTTCCCATGGCCCTAACACATCGCTTAATTCCTTTTATCAGCTACGTGCTAGTGCGCGGACAACATCGTCCCATCGGCCAAATAGCGCTAGAGTGCACGGCTCGAAGACGAGCGAAAAGTCGCCACGAGGACTGGCCGTTGTCCGTTGTGGGGACAACACTCTCCACCGGACTTGGGTCTCGGAAAGACGAAATTTCGATGTCGGCATCAGCTATTATGGGTCCAACTCCACGCTAGAATTCCCGGAAGCCGACTACTTCCATCATAGTAAAGGCGGCAAGTGGGACGGGCTGTTCAGCTTCTTCAAAAAGTTTCCCGGAGTTCTCGATCGCTATGATTACTTCTGGCTTCCAGACGATGACATCGTTGCAGTTGCAGCGGATATCGAAAGGCTCTTCGCGCTCGGCATAGAGAATGAATACCATGTATACCAGCCGTCACTGGATCAGCACTACTCGCATGTCATCACCCTTCAGCACCGGAGCTTTGAGGTGCGGTACACGAACTTCGTTGAAGTGATGGTGCCGTTCATAAGCCGCGAGGTACTCGTTCGCTCGCTTCCGTTTATCGAGAAGACCGCCAGCGGCTTCGGGCTTGATTTTCTCTGGCCTCAGATGGTGCGCGAGATCAAAGGTGATGCCTATTGTGGCGTCGCAGTCCTAGACACAATCACGGTGCGCCACACCAGACCCGTTGGCGGCAATCTTCATCAGTTCCTGCGTGAAACCCAAAGTAGTAGCGCTATGGACGAGATGGATGTCACGATGGAATTGGTCAACGATGCCCGTGGGGCAAGCATAAACGGCGTCAGCGTTCCCCGCATTCGGGTCCTTTCCGGCACACTCCATGGTGGACGCCGGATCAAAGGGATGCGCCTCGCGCGTCAAGTCTGGTTTGACTTGTTGTGCCGGTTCACCAATAAGTCCCAGCCCGTCAACTGGTTCGCAGCGTCCAAACATGCTGTGAAGGCGGGACTTCTAAGCCAAAATGTCATCTTGCCGTTCGCGGGTATCGTCCAGTCTGTTACGCACATTTAATAGTATAAGGTTGCGGCGAAATTCTCGTTGTGGGTGCTGGCTTAGCTGCCGCGGTCTAAACCCGAGTGCTCGCGGTTTCCGGTCACGAGGTCGATGTCATAGAAACCCCACGATATCGCGGGACCTGGAGGCCCTGTTGCCCGCATATCGCGTACGTGAGGCGTTACGCGCTGGTTACGACTGCGGAGCCGTGTTGCATTTCGACGACAATATTGAACGCTATATACGTCAAGTCCCCAATCAGTCGCTCGCCCATGTTTTCGAAATGGATGGCGAGGGCCCAAGATAAAGTCGCCGAAGCGGCTGCAAATCGTGTGGATGAAGTGTGCCAAATAATGGATTACCATGTTCCGACTATGTGGATTAATCGGACGATTGGATGTTCAAAAAACTAGAGGGTTTCAAGCGCTTATCCAAGTTCCATCGCTTTCAAGTCGCTCGCGTCATATCCGAGCATTCATTTCATCGGGACAGATTTGCCTTCGGTTGATGTAAGCGCCGTCTGACGGTCGTGCACACAGCATAGCGAACATCCTTGTCCACGATCGACAGCTCGAACCAGTCCGGATCAAATTGGCCACGCCACCACCCAATGGTTTCAAACATTAGGCATTTCCCAGGTCGGCTACCCGCAGGATCCGGCGGCGCAAGACATCCGGCTGGACCTCGTCAATCTGCACAGCAATTCCGGCATCGACGTTGACCCTGAGACGCCCGGCGATCATAGCGGAGAAGGTTTGCGATCGAGGATCCTCTCTTCGGTCGCGAGACATGATCGATATCGCGTCCATCGCCAAGGCACGCGGCAATGGATATGTTCTCGAAGCACTCTCGCCCTCCAAGGCAAAGTCCGCCGCTGCATTGGCAGTCACCGAAAGAATGGATGGATGCCTCGCTAGTACGGTTATAGAGCTACTTCAGTACAGAGAAGGTTCGAATCCGCTAGGGAGGCGCATCTTATAGGGGCGACGCGTCGATAATGTCCGCGAGCCGGAGCAGATCATCCATCAGGCGGTTGCGGGATTCTTCGCTGAGCGGCCCCAATCGCTGCCACTGTGCCTCGAAAACCTTAGGTATCGCCTGGTTGATCACTGCCTCTCCCGATGCAGTCAATTGGATCCGGATCGTCCGCCGGTCATTAGGCTCAGGAAGTCTGGCAATATAATGCAACGCCTCGAGTTTGTTGATGCGGCTGTTGAGGCCCGCCCCACTCAGCAGCAGGAATTTTGTCAGCTCCTTAGGCGTCAGGCTATAGGGTGTGCCGGCCCGCCGAAGCGCTGTGAGAACATCGAACGTGCCGCGCACCAGACCGAAGGGCTCGAGCACTTCATCAATGAATGCCGTTGACTGGATATGGATGCGTCCAATCAGTCCGTAAATCCGCACAGGAACCGGATCGATATCAGGCCGCTCCGTTTGCCATTGACGAAAAATCTCGTCGACCCTTTCACGGGCCGCGCTGTCGGTAACGATTCGCCTTGGTCTTTTGGCGCGGGGCGTATCCATTATTCTCGGTCCATCTATCACAAGCACAGATTAGCAGAGTGCTGTCGCCCGTCATTGCGACCAAGTGACGACGCGCTTCTCCAAAAATTCAAGCACATAGAAGAGTGCGACGCTAAGCAAGGTCAAGGCCAGAATTGCAGCGAATGCTACAGACGTCTGGCTTTGCGAGGTGGAAATCATGATCAGGTAACCGAGCCCGCTCTGCGCCGAAACGAATTCACCGATCACCGCGCCGATCACCGCAAAGGTGATCGCCACCTTGCAGCCGGTAAACAGCGCCGGAAGGGCAGCCGGCAGGCGCAGGCGACGAAGGATCATATGCTGCGGAGCGCCGAGCGAGCGCATCAGGTCCAGCATCGCCTTCGGCACATTTTCAAGCCCGGCGACGACGTTGACGAGGATCGGGAAGAAACAGACCAGAACGACGATGACGATCTTCGGCCATTCGGAAAAGCCGAACCACAAGGTCACCAGCGGCGCCAGCGCCACCTTGGGGATGGACTGGAGGCCGAGCAGGATCGGATAGATCAATTTGCGCGCCAGCGGGTTGAAGGCGATGAGCGCCGAAAGCGGCAGCGACAGGGCAAGCGCCAGAAGGAAGCCGAACACGGTCTCGCGCAGCGTGACGAGCGAATTCGTCGCCAGATCCGGCGCCCATTCGATCGCCGCCATGACGATTTCGGACGGCTTCGGCAGCAGCCAGGAGGGAACGGCCAGCGAATGGCAGAGCCATTCCCAGACAAGCAGGCAGACCAGATAGACGGCAGGCGTCAGCAGGTGGCTCGCAATCGAAGTGAGTTTCATGCATCGGTCTTTCTGGGAGCAAAGATGAGTTCGCGGATCTCTTGCTTGATCTCCTGGAACCGCGGCAGGCCGGCCGTCTCCACCGAACGCGGGCGCGGCAGATCGACCTTGATGTCGGCAATGATGCGGCCAGGCCGCGGCGACATGACCAGAACCCGGTCGCCGAGCAGGATGGCTTCATCGATATCGTGCGTGATCATGAAGGCAGTGCGCCCCAGCTCGCCCCAAAGGCGCGACAGTTCCAGCGACAATTCCTCGCGCGTCAGCGCGTCGAGTGCACCGAAAGGCTCATCCAGCAACAGGAAGCGCGGATCGGCCAGCATGGCGCGGCAGAATGCGGCGCGCTGCTTCATGCCGCCGGACAGCATCTGCGGCCGGTGGTGCGCAAAATCCTTGAGACCGGTCATCTCCAGAAGCTGCCAAGCCCGCTTTTCCGCGCTGTTCTTGGGCAGATGCAGAATATCGGCCGGCAACATGACGTTCTGCAGCACGCTTGCCCATGGAAACAGAACATGCTCCTGAAAGATGATGCCGACTTCGTAGGACGGCTCATTGAGCGGCAGGCCATAACGTTTCAGATCGCCGCCACTTGCGTCTTCGAGACCGGCGATCACCCGCAGCAGTGTGGACTTGCCGCAGCCGGACGGGCCGACGACAGAGACGAACTCGCCAGGTTTGATCGTCAGGTCCACCGGACCCATGGCATGCACGTCGCTACCGGACTTGTCGCGGTAGCGCTTCGTTACGTCCTTGAAATCGATAACCGGGACGCAGGCCGTCCCGGTATCTGCCTCGCGTGAACCGCCGGGCAGGCGGTTCTCGGTTGCATTCGTCATTCGGTAAATCCTTCCACGAAGACGTCCTTCGCCTCCACCGGCTGGTTCAGCTTGAAATACTTGGCAACGACATCGACCGTCTCCTGCACACGGGCAGGGTCGATCTTGCCTAGCGGCGCGCCTTCGACGGTCGCCAGTTCCTTCACCATCCTGGTTTCACCTTCAATGATCGCCGGTTCGATCTGCTTCTGGTACTTGTTCATGATCGTGGCCGCTTCGGCCGGATTGGCGAACGCATCCTGCATGCCCTTGGTCGTGGCGCGCACAAAGGCCTTCAGCATGTCCGGGTCCTTGGCGATCGTCTCTTCTGCGGCAATGATGCCGTTGCCGTAGTAGTTGAGACCGGCTTCCTTGTAAGAGAGCGCCTTGACGCCCGTCGGTGCGGTGGACTTTTCCACCAGCGGCTGGCCGACCGTAAACTGGCCGATACCATCGGCGCGCTTGGTCGCAAGGATCGAGGTCAGCGCTGAACTGTCGGCGGCCACCCAGTTGACCTTGGCAGCGTCGATACCGGCCGCTTCGGCATAGGCCGGGAACAGCAGCCGCACGGAGCTCGAAGCCGTATCGGCAAGCGTCTTGCCTTCAAGATCCTTCGGCGTGCTTATGCCGCTGTCGCTCAGAACGAAGATCGCCTGCGGCGGAGTGGCGTAAACGACCGAGATCATCTTGACCGGCACCTGGTCGTTTCCGCGCGCCAGAACCAGCGAACCGGCATCAGCAAAGCCGATCGTGGCAGCGCCCGAGCCAACCTTCTTGATCGCATCGGCAGAGCCCTGGCCGCGCACGATCGTCACATCGAGACCTTCCTGCTTGTAATACCCCTTGTCGAGCGCGACGTAGAAATAAGAGTGACGGCCATTGAAGCCGAAGTCGGTGATGAAGTTCACGTCGGCGGCCTGCGCGACGGTCGCCAGCGGGGCGAGCAGCGCAGACAAGGTCAGCATGGTGGCAAGGCGCATTTTCATTCTTTCACTCCGGAGGACCGCGTTTCGATCATTGATGAGCTCGAAGAAAATTTTGTTCTCTGTCGAATGAATTAAGCTTAGGGGTCGACTTGATTTTGGTCAATTCCCGATTCAGCCCATTATTTGAGCATCCCGTCAAAAACATTGCCGATGCCTTGGGCGCATCGATCAGAAACTAATCAAACCAGCAAAACGACGCCTTTGCGGGCCTTTACTGTCATCTGCATATTTGCAGTCTCGCCGCGACCCTATCAGCGAAAAGCGCCATCGTCGGACTTGACAGTTCGCAACTCCGGGCCTTACGCCTAATATCATTCGCAATAGAACAATATCTCCGGAACGTGAAATTATGGACAAATCGACGAGGATTGCCGTTGTCGGCGCCGGCCTGGCGGGCCTGACGGTCGCCGGCCTCCTGCAGCGGCAGGGCTACCAGGTTGCCGTGTTCGAACAGGCGCAGAGCTTCTGGCGCATCGGCTCCGGCATCATTCTGGGCGCCAGCACGGCCAAGGTCATGCGCCAGCTGGGTATCGAAAATGCCATGGTCCAAACGGGCATCAAGCCGGACGCCTTTGTCAGCCGTGACGTGGCGACCGGCGACACCCTCAACGAACTTGTCTTCGACGCAGAAACCGAGGCGCGCTTCGGCGGCCCATTCGTCAACATCCACCGTGCCGACCTGCACACGATCCTGGTGTCGACGCTGACGCCCGAGACGATCCGCTTCGACCATCACCTTGCTGGCATCGAAAAGGGCGCGGATTCGGTAACGCTGGAATTCGTCAATGGCACACACTTCGAGGCCGACATCGTCATCGGCGCCGACGGCATCCGCTCCATCGTCCGTGACGTCGTACAGGGTAAGCAGCCGCCGCGTTACATCGGCAAGGTCGCGCTGCGCGCCGTCTTCCCCGCCGAGAAGATCGCCGGCCTGCCGATGCGCGACTGCACCAAATGGTGGGGCGATGACCGCCATCTGCTCGCCTATTACATGAGCGACCGGCGCGACGAGGTCTATATCATGGGCGCCGTGCCAAGCGACGACTGGCAGGAGGACACGGCACCGCGCGAAGGCACGCGTGACGATTTCCTCGACAGTTTCCCCGTTGCACATGCCGACCTCAAGGGGCTGATGCTGGCCGCCGACAAGGTGCAGCTGCTGCCGATCTGCGACCGCGTTCGCAACGACACCTGGAGCGACGGCCGGATCGTGCTGACCGGCGATGCCTGCCATGCAGTGCGCCCGTTCATGGCAGCCGGCGGCTCGATGGCGATCGAGGATGGCGCCATTCTTGCCCGTGCGATCGAAGCGAGCACCTCGCCGGAAGAGGCCTTCCGCATCTACGAGGCAACCCGCATCGGCCGCGTCGGCGAGGTGCAGCGCATCTCGGCGGAAAACTCCTGGCTGAGGCTTCCCGGCGATACGCAGTGGTTCTTCGGTTACGACCCCTTTGCACACGAACTCGACAAGGCGGCCTGACGCCGGCCCGAAAGGATTACCCATGCCTTCCTATGGACCAGACGCCATGATCGCGCGCGACCTGATCGGTTACGGCGAACACATGCCCGACCCGCAATGGCCGAATGCGGCAAGGATTGCCGTCAATTTCAACCTCAACGTGGAAGGCGGCGGCGAGGCGACGCCTGCCAATGGTGATCCCGTCTCCGAAGGCATGCTCAACGATATCGGCGTCGGCACCCAGGTTGGCCGACGGGTTCCGCTGGTGGAATCGCTGTTTGAATATGGCAGCCGCCGCGGCTCGTGGCGCATCCTCGACGTGTTTGCGAAATTCGACGTGAAGGTGAGCGTACTCGGCGTTGCCCGCGCGCTCGAGCAGAACCCGGAACTGGCGCGTGCATTCGCCGCGCGCGGCCATGAGGTCGTCAGCCATGGCTATCGCTGGATAGATTACGGTGAGGTGAACGAGGCAACCGAGCGCGAGCACATGCAGACTGCCGTTCGTATTCTGTCGGAACTGACCGGCGAGCGTCCGCTCGGTTGGATGACAGGGCGTCCGGGCCACAACACCCGCAAGCTGGTGATGGAGGAAGGCGGCTTCCTCTATGATCGCGACTCGCTCTCCGACGAACTGCCCTATTGGGTGGAAGGGCCCGAAGGGCCGCATCTCGTCATTCCCTATTCCTATGAGACGAACGACAACCGCTTCAACGAGAACAGCGGCTTTTCGACCGCCGATCACTTCTTCCAGTACATGCGCGATGCATTCGACACACTTTATCAGGAGGGCGTCGACGGCTCGCCGAAGCTGCTGTCGATAGGCCTGCATGACCGCCTGATCGGCCGGCCGGGCCGTATCCAGGGCCTGGTACGCCTGCTCGAACACATGAAGCAGCATGACGGCGTCTGGTTCTGCCGCGGCATAGATATTGCCAACCACTGGCACGCCAACTTCAAGCCGGCCTGACGCGCATATTCGGCGGACACGCTTACCAATCGATCGGACCTTCCATGCTGCAGCTCGATGAAATCGCCAAGGACCATGCCTACTTGACGGCTCTGCGGCGCGAGTTCCACGCCCACCCGGAAATCGCCTTTGAGGAAAAGCGCACATCGGCAAGGGTGGCGGAAGAACTCGAAACGGTCGGCATCACGGTCACCCGCAATATCGGCGGCACCGGTCTGGTCGGCATCATCGAGGGCGGCAAGGGGCCGGGCCGTTCGATCGGCCTGCGCGCCGACATGGATGCCTTACCGATCCACGAGGAGAGCGATTTCGCATGGCGGTCTACAGTTGATGGCTGTTTTCACGGCTGCGGCCATGATGGCCACATGACGATGCTGATCGCCGCCGCTCGCTATCTGCAAGCGAACCGCCATCAATTCTCCGGTCGCGTCGTGCTGATTTTCCAGCCGGCGGAAGAGGGGCTGGGCGGTGCACGAGCGATGATCGCCGATCGCCTGTTCGAGCGCTTTCCCTGCGACGAAATCTATGCCCTGCACAATGCACCGGATCGGCCATTCGGCACGGTGGCCGTCGGCCCCGGCCCGGTTTCCGCCAGCGCCGATTTCTTCGACATTGATATCAAGGGCAATGGCGGCCATGCCGCGTTTCCGCATCGCGCAGTCGATGCGGGGCTTGCAGCTTTGGCAATCGCGCAGGGACTGAACACCATCGTCAGCCGTAATGTCGATCCGGTCGAATCCGCCGTCCTCTCGGTGACGGCAATGACCGCCGGGAGCACTTACAATGTCATCCCCGACACAGCACGCCTTTCCGGCACAATTCGCACGATGAAGGCCGACGTGCGGGCACAGATGGCAATGCGCGTCCGCAACCTCGCGGAAAGCGTCGCCGCCGGATATGGCACAAGCGCCACCGTCAGCATTCGCGACGTTTTCAGCGCCCTTGCCAATCACGAAACGCAGGCGGAAGTAATCGCCATGGCAGCGCGGGCGGTCGTGGGCGAGGCCAATCTCGAGCTTTTTCCACCGATCGTCATGACCAGCGAGGACTTTGCCGACATGCTGTCGCATGTGCCGGGCGCCTATTTCTTCCTCGGCCAGGGGCAGGGCGCAGCCCTCCACAATCCGCGCTACGCCTTCAACGATGCCGTTATTCCGATCGGCGCCGCCATGTTTGCCCGCATCGTCCTCGATCGCGCCGGGCAGGCCTGACCCTATAACGCTTAAAAGGCGGCATATTGCTTTGCCGCCGTGAAGCCTCTTTAAATCTGCACACCGCAGCAGAAAGGCAGACCATGCTGAATTCCGCATTGAACTTCGGTGGCGTGTTCACCGCACCGCATCGCGAAGCTGCCTATGTCGGCCGGCAAATCCTCGATCAGGGCGGCACGGCGATGGAGGCGATGGTGGCGGCCGCTGCGATGATCGCCGTCGTCTACCCGCACATGAACGGCATCGGTGGCGATGGTTTCTGGCTCATCCACAGGCCGGGACAAGACCTTGTCGGCATTTCCGCCTGCGGCCAGGCGGCAGCACTCGCGACACCGGCCTGGTATGCGGCGCGTGGCTACAAGGACACCCTGCCGACACGCGGCGGTGCGGCGGCGCTGACGGTGCCCGGAACGATCGGCGGCTGGGAACTGGCGCTCCAGACGGTCGATCGAGCGGAGCGGCTTTCCGTGGCAGACCTGCTGCGGCCCGCCGTGACCAAGGCGCGCAACGGCATTGCCGTCACCGGCAACCAGTCCATCTGCACCGCCGAAAAGCTATCGGAATTACAATCCCTTCCCGGCTTTTCCGAAACCTTCCTGATAGACGGAAAGGTGCCGGCGGCGGGCGCCTTGCTACGGCAGGAATGTCTCGCCGACACGCTGGAGGAACTCGGCCGCGAGGGGCTGGCAAGCTTCTACAATGGCCGCATCGCCGCCCAGAATGCCGCCTGGCTGGAAGAGAACGGCAGCCCCCTGCGCCTTGAGGATTTTGCCGCTTGCCGCGCCGAGCGCGTCACGCCGCTTGAGATGAAAACCCGCGGCGACACTTTGCACAACATGGTGCCGCCCACCCAAGGCGTCGCATCGCTGATGATCCTCGGCCTGTTCGACCGCCTGAATGTCGGCCAGGGCGAAGGTTTCGACCACATCCATGGCCTGATCGAGGCGACCAAGCAGGCCTTCATCCGGCGCAACCGCGACCTGGGTGATCCATTGACGATGACCATGCCAGCGCAGGACTGGCTTGACGACCACGAGCTCGACAAACTCGCCGGCCGCATCGACGGCAAACGCGCCTTGCCCTGGCCGCACAAGCCGGCGGATGGCGACACGATATGGATGGGGGCGGCCGACCGCTACGGCAACGTCGTATCGTTCATCCAGAGTGTCTATTGGGAATTCGGCTCCGGCCTGACCTGCCCGCAGACGGGCGTGTTCTTCCAGAACCGCGGCGCCGGCTTTTCGCTGCAACCGGGGCCCAATCAGCTAGCTCCGGGCAAGCGGCCGTTCCATACGCTCAACCCGGCGCTCGCCTACCTCGCCGATGGCCGGGTCATCGCCTATGGCACGATGGGTGGCGAAGGCCAGCCGCAGACGCAGGCCGCGATCTTCACCCGCTATGCCCGTTTCGGCATGCCGTTGCAGCAGGCGATTACCGCGCCGCGCTGGCTACTCGGCCGCACTTGGGGCGCCAGCAGCACCAATCTTAAGTTGGAAAGCCGTTTTGACGCTCGATTGACGGCGGCGCTTCGAGCAGCCGGTCATGAGGTCGAGGATATCGCACCCTTTTCGGATCTTTGTGGTCATGCGGGTGCTGTTGTCTATCACACCGACGGTCTCTGTGAAGGCGCATTTGATCCTCGTTCGGACGGCGTGGCGATCTGACCTCGATTGTGTGGCGCGGGATCGGGGAGAGAAGGCCCAGGGCCCGCGCTGCTTCGTTAGATGGCGTCGGGTTCCTTGAAGACGGCCAAGGAGAACGATCTCGTCAGTTCAAGATGTTGATGCTGCTCTCCGAGGGCGATGGAGCCAACAAAAGACCGGCCGCCGGCCTGGCAGTAGATTCAACGAAGCGACGAAACCGGCTCCCGCGAAGCTTCGTGTTCGAGGTGGCCTTCTCCTCCCCGCGCAGCGCGCTTGTCCGTGAAGCCGCCACCCTTCGATCTCAGTCTCTTAAAGAAAGTACGACGGATTTGCCCTAGATAGCAGGCCGGAGCGCGGCGCCGGTCAGCTAACTTCACTCGCGCGACATGTCGATCACAAAGCGGAAGCGAACATCATTGTTCCTCAGCCTTTCAAGGGCCTGATTGATTTGGCTCATGCCTACAACTTCCACGTCGGCAACGATGCCATGCTCGGCGCAGAATTCCAGCATTTCGTGGATTTCGCGAGTACCGCCAGCACCCGAGCTGGCGAGACTGCGCCTACCGCTAGCAAGCAGATAGGGCGCAGGGGACAATGCGTCTGGGATACCCACAGCACAAAGCACGCCATTGTAATGCAAGGACGACAGGTAGGGGTTGATTTCGTGGGTCGCAGAAACCGTATCAAGGATAAAATCGAAGCGAAATGCCTGTGCCGCCATAGCTTCGGCATCAGTGGCGAGCACGACTTCGTGAGCGCCGAGCGCCAGAGCGTCGTCAGCTTTCGAGGCTGAGGTCGTGAAGGCAACGACGTGTGCCCCCATTGCCCGAGCGAACTTGACGCCAAGATGGCCAAGGCCCCCGATGCCAACAACGCCGACGGTCTGGCCAGGGCCGACCTTCCAGTGGCGCAGCGGGGCAAAACTCGTGATGCCTGCACACATAAGGGGCGCAGCGCCCGCAAGGTCAAGCTCCTCCGGGAGGTGGTATACAAAACGTTGGTCGGCGACATAGGTGTCAGCGAAACCGCCGCGGGTCCGGGTGCCATCGATCCGGTCGATGCTGTCATAGGCTGATGTCGCGCCTTCCTCGCAATAGGTCTCATCATGGGCTTGGCATGGCCTGCAGACACCACAGCTATCGACGATGACAGAAATAGCGACCAGGTCGCCGGGCGCAAAGTTCGACACATGTGCGCCGACGTCTGTGACGCGCCCCACCATTTCATGACCGGGGACTAAGGGAAATTCCTGTCCCCACGGGCCGATCATGTGCAGGTCACTATGGCATATCCCGCAGAACAGGACATCGAGCGCCACATCATGTCTGCGTAAGGCGCGTCGGGAGAAGTCGAATGGCTCGACGGGGCCATAGCGCTCAAGAGCAGCAAATCCATGAGCGGGACGATTGAAAACAGCAGGCTCGGTCATAGTCAAATCTCCTATCGAATGCCGAGTTTGCAGTTTTCTTTGATGCCCGATAAGTGCATAATTGCATCACATATAGTTGGGTATGATTCATTAATGATCCGGCCTTCCGAGTTCTCCGAATTGGTTGCCTTTGCAGCGGTGGCTGAAGCGAGAAGCTTCAGAAGAGCTGCTGTGAGCCTGAATCTGCGACCCTCGACGCTGAGCCATTCGGTACGGGCGCTTGAGGAGCGCCTCGGAGTGAAACTTCTGGCACGCACTACACGGAGCGTTTCGGCGACAGACGCTGGACTGGCCTTGTTGGCGCAGCTCGCTCCAGCGCTCTCCGCACTGGGCCAAGCTCGAGAGGCGGTCAACAAGCACCGGGCCGCTCCTGTCGGCACCGTCCGACTGACGCTCCCACAAGCAGCAGCCCGTTTGATACTTGGGCCAAAGCTTGCAGAGTTTGGGGAAAACTATCCTGACGTAATCCTCGACGTTTCAGTCGATGACGGCTTCGTCGATATCGTTCGGGAGGGCTATGACGCTGGCATACGGCTTGGGGAAAGCGTCGCCGACGGTATGACGGCAGTTCGTGTCAGCGCCAACATGAGCGCTGCAGTCGTGGCGTCTCCATCGTATTGGGAAAAACATCCAACGCCCATCGTCCCGCGAGATTTGGCCGCCCATCTTTGCATCGGCCGGCGCTATGCGGCGGGCCGAGGGATCGACCGCTGGCATTTCGTTCGCGACGGCGAAAGTGTGGAAATAGTGTCTCGTGGGCCTCTCATCATCAATTCCGAGCCGGTGATCCGGCAAGCGGCACTTGACGGTATCGGCGTCGCAATGATTGCTGAGGACGACGCTTTGGAAGACATTTCAGCAGGAAGGCTGCGACGCGTGCTCGAAGACTGGTGCCCACCAATATACTCCTTCTTTCTCTATCATCCCAGCCAGCATTTGCCGTCAGCCAGCCTACGGGCGCTGATCGAAACGTTGCGGGTAGATTAAAACCCTGAGAAGGCCGCGATTGACTAGGGCGAATGAGGAACGTTAAACCAACGCGATCACAACCAGTTCGTGCCATGCTCCGAGGGCAGTGTCTGATATCCAACGATGCCTAGGCTTTCATCACGGTGGTATTGCAGCCGTACGTCATTGGTTGGAGGGTGCACCGTGCGGTGTTGCATTGCTGACCGCAGTCACCTTCGTGGTCGAAATCGGTGATGTCGGCGCTTTGCTAATCCCAGTCAGTTAATGGCGTATCTTGGTCTCGTCCCGTCGGAAAGCCCGACGGACGAAGGGGTCAAGCATTGTAGGATCACGAAGACATGCAATAAGGGCGAGCCGTGTTCTCAACGAAATCCAAAGCCAATCCACGGCAAAATGCGCGACAAACAGTGGAGACGCTAACATCTGCTGTTGAAAAGAGATGGAGGCAGGGCTTCGCTGGGGAGCGCTTGTCGTACCTATGTGGCGGATAATTCCAAGCCCGATCTCAGACCGAGGCAGCGCCGGACGAACACACGCAACTGCGGTATCCAGCCCGCGAATAGGAGTATGCCAGCCGTCGTCGGAACCGGAAAGGGAAAATCATGGCTAAGAAGCATACTACCGAACAAAAGAAGTACAAGATGCGACCCATGTCTCCGGTATGGACAGCCGGTTGATGGTAGCGGAGGGCGGATTTGAACCGCCGACCTCAGGGTTATGAATCCTGCGCTCTCACCAACTGAGCTACTCCGCCTCTATGAGCTAGGTAGTAGCAGGCGAGAGGATGATCAAGAGGGTTAATACGAGACCTATTGCGAGCCTCCACAACCGTTGTTTGTGCTATATAACCCTGATCCCTTATTCATGAGTTCCATCCGTACATCCATGACGAGCCCGCGCTCCAGGATGCTGGCCACCATACGTGACTGCGACTGTGGAGCAGCTCTGTGCCACGACGCCAAGATTGAGGGTGATCATCAGCGCGCTGATAATTGGCTCCGCTACCGGGTCATGGATCAGTTTCAGGATTTGGGGCTGTGAGACGGAGGCCGGTCAGCGATTCGCCGGAGCCGGTCCCGCCGACCGCGCCTGAGATCTCGCCGCGCATTGTCTTGAAGCCGATGCCTTTCAGGATGTGCATTTTGCCTTTCGAAACTGCGCATGGAAGGTTGAGATTCTCGATGTCGGGTGTCCCTTTCGCTTGCGCGCTAGCAGATGTGGTTAGCGCGACGGCTTGAGGATTCGAGCGGCGGCGTTCTTGTCAGACACGGCCCTTCTTTTTGGCTAAGGATACTGGCGGCCGCCATCAGGCCGCCGCCAGTTAATTCGTCGATCATCTTTTGATGGCAATGCGCTTAACCTGAGACCTAGCTTTTTCGGTCTTCGGCAGGTTCACGGTGAGCACGCCGTCTTTGAAGCGGGCATCAACTTGATCATCCTTGACGTCGACCCCGAGCGTAATGCGGCGCTCGAACCGGCCGTAAAAACGCTCGCTAAAGTGTCGATCTTTGTCTTCGGTCTCAGACCGTTTTTCACCCTTCAGCGTTAGAACGCCGTCGTCGAGGAGAACTTCGATGTCCTTCTCTTCGAGGCCGGGTACCTCTGCCGTCACCTTAATTTCTTTGTCGTTATCGGAGATCTCGACGTTCGGCCAGCCGGCATTGAAATCGGATCCGCTGCCAAAAGACGGAAGGCCGGAGCCGAAGCCGCGGAAGACATCGTCGAACAGTCGGTTTACCTCGCGATGCAGCGACAGGAAGCTATCCCGTCCTTCATCACGCGGAACACTCGGAACCTGCCTGCTATTGTTGTGGCCCCAAGGAATCAGATCACGAACACTCATGTTTCTTCTCCTTATCTATTAGTTCAAGGCTGAGCTTCTCAGGCGGCGTCAGACGGTGTGCCCGGCGCCGTCGTTGCTGACTGTGCTACTGCTGTTGGAGATTAAGCGGCCCGGGCTAAGGAATTGCCTGAACCGTTCTTCACCCTCCTTACTGGAGGCTCGCCCCTGGTGGAGCGAGCCAAGACAACCGCTCAGAAGTCTATCCCTGCGCCGGTAGGGATTGCCGGCGCGGCGTCCTTCTTGGGCTTCTCCGCGATCATCGCTTCCGTCGTGACCAACAGACCTGCTACCGAGGCCGCATCCTGCAAAGCGGTGCGAACCACTTTGGCCGGATCGATAACACCCTGGGCATACAAATCGCCATATTCGCCGGTCTGGGCGTTCCAACCAAACGACAGGTCCGTCTTTTCCCGGAGCTTTCCAACGATAATCGAGCCTTCGGCGCCAGCATTTTCAGCGATCTGACGCACAGGTGCCTCGATCGCCCGGCGGACGATGTCGATGCCAACCCGCTGATCGTCATTGGCTGTAGGTAGGCCATCAAGTGCCTTCACCGCGCGTAGCAATGCGACGCCGCCGCCTGGCAGAATGCCTTCCTCGACAGCGGCACGGGTCGCGTGCAGCGCATCGTCGACGCGGTCCTTCTTCTCCTTCACCTCGACTTCCGTCGAGCCCCCAACGCGGATGACAGCGACGCCGCCGGCAAGCTTGGCGAGACGCTCCTGCAGCTTCTCGCGGTCGTAGTCGGAGGTAGTTTCGGTGATCTGCGCCCGGATTTGCGCCACGCGACCGTCAATCTCGGCCTTGGAGCCGACGCCATCGATGATCGTGGTGTTCTCCTTCTCGATCGCGACCTTCTTGGCGCGGCCGAGCATTTCAAGCGTGACGTTCTCCAGCTTGATGCCAACGTCTTCGGAAATGACAGTGCCGCCTGTCAGGATGGCGATGTCTTCGAGCATAGCCTTTCGGCGATCGCCGAAGCCGGGAGCCTTGACGGCAGCGATCTTCAGGCCGCCACGCAGCTTGTTGACGACGAGGGTTGCAAGGGCTTCGCCCTCGACATCCTCGGCGATGATCAGCAGGGGCTTGCCAGACTTGACTGCAGCTTCCAGCACCGGCAGCAGTGCTTGGAGATTGGAGAGCTTCTTCTCATGGATGAGGATATACGGCTCTTCGAGCTCGACCCGCATCTTGTCCTGATTGGTCACGAAGTACGGGCTGAGATAACCGCGGTCGAACTGCATGCCTTCAACGACTTCAAGCTCGGTCTCGGCAGTCTTGGCTTCTTCGACGGTGATGACGCCTTCGTTGCCGACCTTTTCCATCGCTTCCGCGAGATACTTGCCGATCTCCTCGTCGCCATTGGCCGAGATCGTGCCGACCTGGGCGATCTCCGAATTGCTGGTGATCTTGCGAGCGTTGGTCTTCAGTTCCTTGACGACAGCATCGACGGCGAGATCGATGCCGCGCTTCAGGTCCATAGGATTGAGACCAGAGGCTACAGCCTTGGCGCCTTCCTTGACGATCGCCTGTGCAAGCACGGTTGCGGTCGTGGTGCCGTCGCCGGCGAGGTCGTTCGTCTTCGACGCTACTTCGCGCAGCATCTGCGCGCCCATGTTTTCGAACCTGTCTTCCAGTTCGATTTCCTTGGCGACCGACACGCCGTCCTTGGTAATGCGTGGCGCGCCGAAGGACTTGTCGATGACGACGTTGCGACCCTTCGGGCCAAGCGTAACCTTTACTGCATTGGCAAGCACATCGACCCCACGCAACATGCGTTCACGGGCATCGGTGTTGAATTTGACTTCTTTCGCAGCCATTTGTTCACTCCTTGAATAGGCAGCTTTTTGACTGATAAGGGGCTACGTGGTTATGCAGCCTGCTTCTGCTCGGCCTGGGCTTCGATAATCCCCAAGACATCGCTTTCCTTCATGATCAAGAGGTCTTCGCCGTCGATCTTGATTTCGGTGCCTGACCATTTGCCGAACAGAATGCGATCGCCCGCCTTGACGTCGAGCGCCTGGATCTGGCCGGTCTCGTTACGCGTGCCAGTGCCGACGGCGACGACTTCGCCCTCTGATGGCTTTTCTTTCGCGGTATCGGGAATGATGATGCCGCCCTTGGTCTTATCCTGGGATTCGACGCGGCGGACGAGAATGCGATCATGAAGCGGTCGGAACGACATGTTTTCCTCCGTTGAGCAAAAATGATGACGTTGAAAACCCAGGCCGGACCGGGTGCCGATCCGGCGGGTGCGAACCTCAGTCGAGCGCTCGCGGGCAAAATTTATTTTCGAGATTTTTCGATTTCAAGAGGGTTAGTCACAAAAATTAGCACTCGTGGGGAATGGCTGCTAACATACTGTAAAGGCGCGATAAAATAGTCTGTGTGGTAGGAAGTGTGTTGATGGCGCCGGCTTTTTGCGCCACCATGGCCGCGTAACGCAACGGAGATGAAGCATGCAATTCTCATCGGACTTGGAGCGTCAACTCTATGGCTATGGGCTGACCACCGCGCATATCCTCTATCGCATTCCGGACTTCGAGTCCGTCCTACAGAGCTACGTCTGGCAGGACTATGATCTCGCACCTGATTTCCCAGAGATGCGTAAATTCCTGAGATTCTGGGAGGCAACGCTCGACGGTCCGCTCCACTCCGTCCGCTACAGTCATCAACGGCTGATCGGACAGAATGAATGGCGGCGCATCGACGGTGAGTTCAATCTTCACTGAACTCTTGAATTTAATTTCCCGTATTCCTAGCTCATCGCTCGCCCGAGACTTGAACTCGGTGCGCGGCTGATTGTGTATGGAGTAACACCTGCATGGAAGAGAATATCAATATCATCAAGAGCGTCAGCGCTTCTGAACGGGAAGAGATCATCGTCGACTTCGCCCGATGGCTCGAGACCGCCTCACAAGAGGCGCTGATCTTTGGCGAAGGGCGCTTTGCGATGATGTCTGCCAGTATGGCAGAAGCAATGCGGGTCAATGCCGACGAACTTGCCCGCGAAAATCCCGAAAAAGCCGAACGTTTACTGCAGCAAGCCAGCGCGATGATGGCGCAGTTCAAGTCAGCGTACCCCTACCGCGTCGTCAGTCGAGCCGTCCACTGAAGCACAATGACGCAGAAGGGCTCAGATCTGCCTGGGGTTTTCATGGGGAGGTACGAGCCAACCACGTCGAAGCGAATCGTTCTCATACGCTGTGAAATTTTTCTCGTCACGGATCTTGAAACGCGGAATCCGCTAAACCAAATCGATTTTCACCAGCCGCTGAAACAAGGGCTGGCTATGCTGGGAGCGCCGCCTTTCGGCGCTTCCGTAACCATGTTGCTTCAAGGAGGATATGGCTATGGCAACATCTTACGATTATGCACCTCTCTTCCGTTCGAGCGTCGGCTTCGACCGGATCTTCAATCTTCTCGAAAACGCACAGCGCGCTCGCTCGATCAGCGACTGGCCGCCCTATGACATTGTCAAGACCGATGACGACAGCTATCGGATATCGATCGCGGTTGCAGGGTTCGCCCAAGAAGATCTCGACATCACTTTCCAGTCCAACCTGTTGTCCGTGACCGGCAAAAAGCAGGAGGCTTCTGCCGATTCCTATCTGCATCGCGGCATAGCTGGCCGTTCGTTCGAACATCGTTTCGAGCTCGCCGACCATGTCAGGGTCAACGGGGCAGATCTGAGCAATGGTCTTCTGTCCATCGATCTCGTTCGTGAGATCCCGGAAGCACTCAAGCCTCGAAAGATTTCGATTCAGAGCACGCCGGCTTTGTCGTCGTCACGCCCGGCTCAGATCGAAGCGCGGAAGGCTGCTTGACTTCCTCAGATGTAATAATAGGCGAGGGCGCCATTGGGTTGGCGCCCGTCAACATTCCGGGTTGGGAAGGAGAGAGCTATGAAACCCGATATGTTCAGACAACCCGTCACAATTCTTGTTGGCCTGGGCTTTCCTGCCGAAGTTCGCAACGTGATGGACGCTTACCGGCACCTGATTGAATGGCCGGCCTCGTTCAGGGACACGGCGCACTCTGTTGCGCTGAAGGCGTGTCAGGCTGCGCTTCAAGGAGACATCGAAGCAGAAACGGCGCGTGGTCTCTTTGCAGCATTCGCCGCTAAACATGATCTCCTGGCTCCCGAAATTCCTGCGGTCGCTGCCTCGCGCGCTCGAGGCGACCGCGACCCCCATGTTCAGTGAGGTGATGTCATGGAAAACGCCATATTGCAGGAGGCCGTCGATCGGGCGCTTGCAGTGGGGCCGGCGGTACTGATGCAGGGCATCCGCTTCCGGCGGCCGAGCGATGTTGTGGGTGCGCGATCCCTTTCGCAGGACGACAAACGCGCGATCCTGGCAGCGTGGGCATCCGATCTTTATGCGGTAGACTCGAAGCCGGCTCTTCGTCGATTGCCCGGGACGACCGAACCCGTCTCAATCGATGAGGTTCAGGCGGCGCTAAGAGAACTCGATCGGCGAGGCATATCGTAGCGGTTCGGGCGGGCTGGGTTGGAGCGTCGATCGGCAGAGTCATTCTTGCTCTTGGCGCCCCACGTCCGTCCTCCATGGCACAGTAGTCCTTTGGCCCTCCTATTCCCGGCGAGTGGTGCTTGTTGCGATTTCGTGATTTCTTTAACTGTGAGACCAGACTTGCCGATCAAGATCCCCGATACCCTTCCCGCGTTTAACACCCTCGTTGCTGAGGGCGTGCGCGTCATGACTGAGACGGTCGCAGTGCGCCAGGACATCCGTCCGCTGCAGATCGGGCTTCTCAACCTCATGCCGAACAAGATCAAGACCGAGGTGCAGATGGCGCGCCTTGTGGGGGCCTCGCCGCTGCAGGTGGAGTTTTCGCTGATCAGGCTCGGTACGCACAAGGCGAAGAATACCTCGGAAGAGCATCTGCTTTCCTTCTATCACACCTGGGAAGAGGTGAAGGACCGCAAGTTCGACGGGTTCATCATCACCGGCGCGCCGGTGGAGCAGATGGATTATGAGGATGTGAGCTATTGGGGCGAGATGCGCCAGATCTTTGATTGGACTGAGACCAATGTACATTCGACGATGAATGTCTGCTGGGGCGCGATGGCGGCGATCTACCATTTTCACGACGTGCCGAAACATGCACTCACTGAAAAGGCTTTCGGCGTTTACCGTCACCGCAATCTCGCGCCGGCCTCGG
>Ga0209795_10000255_pt1 | contig 46322 bp, 45 predicted proteins | sample AgamicOrMarz_FD_187166 | JGI IMG/M metagenome (GOLD analysis project Ga0209795, IMG submission 187166) | Agave microbial communities from Guanajuato, Mexico - Or.Ma.rz (SPAdes) (version 2) | ecosystem: Host-associated > Plants > Phyllosphere > Phylloplane/Leaf | place: Guanajuato, Mexico...
AGGCTGGTCTTGCGGTCGTTCCGCTCGCGCAATGCGCCGTTCCCGCGCACTTCGCGCTACTCGGCCAGGCGCAGGGCTTGCCCGAAATCGCGGCGCTCGAAGTGGTGCTCGCGCGCAGCACGGCATCCAAACGCCCACCCTGCGATTTTCTCGCGGAGAAGATCATTGCGGAGTTGAGGCGCTAGGTCGTCGTTCGCGCGACGAGTGTATAAAGTGAGCTACATGTCGCGCAAAACCGAAGCCGCTCATTGCCATGAACACGCCTTCTCGCGAATCATCCGGCACCTTGTGGTCCGCCATCGTGCGCCAAACCGCGCATGCACTGGCTTGCGGCGCGTTGCGTCGCATACAGACGCGCCTCGTGACGATTGAAGACGGCGGCGTGCGGTTCCTGATCCGCCAAGTGTCGAGCCTCGAACGCAAGGAGCAGCACGCGCAACAACGCAAGACGGAATCGTCCAGCAATCGCGCAGCCAATCCTTTTCTGCCCTGCGAGCCCGATCTCTTCGTCGCCGATTTATCGGACACGCATATCGTCCTGCTCAACAAGTTCAACGTCATCGACCACCATCTGCTGATCGTGACGCGCCGCTTCGAGTTGCAGGAAAACCTGCTGAATCCAGCGGATTTCCGCGCGTTATTCGATTGCATCACGCAGTTCCAGAGCCTCGGTTTTTACAATGGCGGCCCGGCTGCCGGCGCGAGTCAGCCGCACAAGCACTTGCAGATCGTGCCGCTGCCACTCGACGAAAGCGCGCCTCATCTGCCGATCGAGCCGTTGCTCGCGGCCGCGCGCAACGACGGCGCGGTCTGCACTGTGCCCGGCCTCGGCTTTGTGCATGCGTTCGCCGCGCTTGATGAGAAGCTCGCGGATAGACCGCAGGAACTGGCCCGCATTGCGTTCGATACGTATCTGCGTTTGCTCGACGCGAGCGGTTTGCACGCTGTAATTGTGGACGGCGAACCGCGGCAGTCGGCGCCCTACAACCTGCTCGTCACCACGCGATGGATGATGCTCGTGCCGCGCTCTGTCGAAAGCACTGAGGGCATCGCAGTCAACGCATTGGGGTTTGCCGGTTCTCTGTTCGTGAGGAACGATGCGCAGATGCAAACGATCACGCGGCTCGGTCCAATGAATGTGCTGCAACGCGTTGCGGGAACGATTGCAGCGTAGACGTTGCGTGCAAGCGGACGCAACTGAACGCGAAACGTCTACCCGAACCGCTCGACCCGAAACGGACGCGCATCCGCAAAAGGCTCTACGCCCGTCATCATTTCGGCGAGAAGCCGCCCGGTCACCGGACCGAGCGTCAATCCATGATGGTTGTGGCCGAAACAAAACCATAGACCTGTATGACGCGGCGCGGGTCCGATGATAGGCCGCATGTCCGGCGTGCACGGACGCAAGCCGAGCCACGGGTTCGCATCGAGCCGCTCGCCGAGTCCAAACACCGACTTCGCCGAGCGCTCCGCGCGTTCGAGCTGAATGCCGGTCGGCTTCGCGTCGCGCCGCGCGATCTCGACGCCTGTGGTGAGCCGCAGGCGCCCTTGCATTGGCGCGACCACGTAGCCTTGTTCGGAATCGACGTAAGGCATGGACAGCATCGGCTTCGTCGGCCGATAGTGCATGTGATAGCCGCGTTTTGCGCGCAGCGGAATGCGATAGCCGAGCGGTTCGAACACCTGGTCGGACCACGGACCGAGCGCCACCACCACCTCTTTGGCACTGATGCTGCCCGCCGATGTCCGCACGGTCCACGCGCCCGCTTGTGCTTGCAAGGTCGTCGCATCGCCGGTCAACAACGTGCCGCCGTCCTGTTCGAAGAGACGCGCGTAACCCTTCGTCAACGCCCCCGGATTCACGATGCTTTTCGGGTCCTGCCAGTGCAGCGCGCCGCAGAATCCATCCGCGAGACCGGGCTCGTGCGTCGCCAATACCGTTGCATCGAGCGCGACCACGCGCAGTCCATGCGTTCGCGCGGTGGCCTCGGCGGCCGCCGCATTGCGCGCGAATTCCGCGGGCGTGCGAAACGCCTCCATCCAGCCTTTGCTGATCGCGAGATCCGCGAGACCGGCGCGGTCGATCAACAGATCGTGTTCCGCGACGCTTTGACGAATCAGCGGCAGCATGTCACGCGCGGCGCTCATCAGCCGCTCGGGCGACGACTCCCACCAGAAGCGCGCGAGCCAGCCCGCGAACGACGGCAACGCGCGATAGTCCCAGTAAAGATCCGTCGACTGGTTGCGCGCATAGCGCAGCAGCGTGCCGAGATTGCGCGGAAACGCGTAAGGCACGACCGACGACGACTCGATCAGCCCCGCGTTGCCGAAACTGGTTTCCTCGCCGGGCGCACGCCGGTCGACGAGCGCTACACGCCGGCCCCGGCTCTGCAAATGCAGCGCAGCCGACACGCCGACGATTCCTGCGCCAAGCACGATCACATCGAAATCCATAAGCTCGCTCTGCTGGCTCCGCAACACATTACTTCGCGATGATGTCGCGATTGAAGTACTTCTGCGAAAGCGCGCTGAGCGTGCCGTCTTTCTTCAGCGCCTCGAGCGCCGCGTCGACCTTCTTCGCGAGCGCCTTGTCGCCCTTGCGCAAGCCGAAGCCGGTTCCTTCGCCGAGCGTGGCGGGATCGCTGAGCGGCTGACCGGCAATCGCATAGTCGTGGCCGGCCGGCTTCTTCAGGAAGCCGTCTTCCACCGTTTGCGTTTCCTGCACCGCGGCGTCGAGCCGGCCCGCGACGAGGTCGGTGTACACCTGATCCTGATCCGCGTACGAGACGACCGAGACGCCCGCGTTCGCCCAATGCGCCTTCAGAAAATCTTCCTGCGACGAACCTTGCAGCACGCCGACCCGCTTGCCCTGCATGCTCTTCACATCCGGCATCAGGCCCGAGCCGCGCTTCGCGACCATCACGATCGGCACGATATAGATGGGACGGGTGAAGTCGATGGTCTGCTTGCGCTTGGCGGTGATGTTCATCGCCGAATTGATGACGTCGAACTTGCGCGCCTGCAACGCGGGAATCAGGCCGTCGAACGCGTTTTCGACCCACTCGCATTTCACGGCCATCTTCGCGCACACCGCGTTGCCGACGTCCACGTCGAAGCCCTGCAATTGACCCGTGGCGGTCTTGCTTTCGAACGGCGGATAGGCGGCTTCAATGCCGAAGCGCAACGTGTTCTGGGTTTCCGCGCTGGCCGTGCCGACGGAACCGACAGCACCGGCCACAACAGCAGCGGCGACGAAAAGAGAGAGTTGGAGTTTGCGGAGCATGGTGGTTCCCTGTCTGTTGGGGATCGCGAATCAGCGGCACGAATGGGCGTCGCCTGTCTGCCTGGAGAGGCCGCGCGAATGTCGGTGAAAATCCGCGTCCGCGCCCTCTCTGGAACAACAGTCTATTCTGGACTCGGGCAAAAGCAAGCGATTTTTAAAATAAAAGTCCAGTCTGGACTTTTTGACTTTAGAATGGCCGTGACGCCGGATACCGGCAAACGTTGCGGAGAGCAGGCACATGAGCACGACACATACGGACAAAGCGATTCCTCTGATCGTCGACGAAGAAACGGTTCGCAAAGCGCTACCGCATCTCGACGTGCGCGGAGCCTTGACGCGGATGTTTCGTGCGCTCGCGAACGACGCGGCCGTGCAGCCGCCGCAAACGCTCACGCTCTTTCCGCGCGGCGCGGGCGACTTCATCACGTACCTCGGCGCGATGTCGGACGCTCAGGTGTTCGGCGCGAAGCTGTCGCCCTACATCGTGACCGGTTCGAAGCCGGTGATCACCGCGTGGACCGCATTGATGTCGATGCAAACCGGCCAGCCGCTCATGTGGTGCGATGCGGGGCTGCTGACCATCGAGCGAACGGCCGGCACCACCGCGCTCGCCGTCGAGCATATGGCGCCACTCGACGCGCGCACGCTGGCGGTCGTCGGCGCAGGCGCGGTGGCGCAGGCTCATCTTCGCCATCTCGCGGCGCTGAGGCCGTGGACTGCGATCCGCGTCTTCTCGCGCGATCTGAAGGATGACGAAACAACACAGAAGCAAATCACGGCGCTCGATGAGCGCATCCACATCTGCACGCGCATTGAAGATTGCGTGGCAGACGCCGACGTCGTCGCGCTGTGCACGTCGTCCGGTACGCCCGTGCTGGCGGACGGGATGCTCGGCAAGCCCGCGCTCGTCACATCGATCAGCACGAACGCGGCAAACGCTCACGAGGTCCCGCCCGCGTGGATTCCGGCAATGGACGTGTACTGCGACTACAGGCAAACCACTCCGGCAAGCGCGGGCGAAATGAAACTGGCCGCTGAACAGCACGGCTGGCATACACGCAACGTGGCGGGCGATCTGCCTGAACTCGTCGCCGGTATCGCGGCGCGGCCGTCCTATGAGAAGCACGCGTTTTTCCGCTCGATTGGGCTTGGACTCGAAGACGTGGCAATCGCATTCGAACTCTTCAGGCATCTGACCGCGCAATAGCGTCTATGCAGTGATGCCGCCTAAGCGGCCGCACGCGTCGCTCATGGCAAAATGACGCGCGAGCCGACGCGTTGTAGCCTCTGCGAAACCGGAACCCACCTGCCCTATGCGAAAGACCAAGACAACGGCCACGCGCCGCCTGCTTCTGGATCGATACAGCCGTGTCGCGGACGGCATCGCGCTGCTTTTTTTCCCCTACGTCGAGATCGTCATTCACGACCTGCACAGTCAGACGGTCGCGTACATCGCGAACAATCTGTCCAAGCGCGAGATCGGCGACGAGTCCGCGCTGGAGGAAATCGATCACACGGTCGAGTCCGGCACGATCGGGCCTTATGAAAAGATCAACTGGGACGGCAGGCGCATGCGCTGTGTGAGCACCGTGCTATTCGACGACGCGGACGTGGCGGTCGGCGTGATGTGCGTGAACTACAACATCGCCGTGTTCGAGGACGTCAAGCATGTGATCGACCGCGTGATTTCAGGCGCGGGCGTGGTTAAGCAACCCGAGGAACTCTTCAAGGACGACTGGCAGGAGCGCATCAACACGTTTCTTCACGCGTGGCTCCAGGAGCGTCAACTCGCGCTGAATTCGCTGACGCGCGACCATCGCCGCGAACTGGTGGAAGCGTTGTGGGCCGAAGGCGCGTTCAAAGGCAAGAGCGCGGCGAACTATGTGGCGAGCGTGCTGGGAATGGGCCGCGCCACCGTCTACCAGCATATCCGCGATCTGCGCGGCGCGGCCGCGTAAGTGGGCGTATGCAGCGCGCTATTCGACCAGATCGCGGTTGTGCGCGGCGGCAGCCGCGGCGGCGTAGCGCGCGCTGTCGGCAGGCGATGAGCTAATCGCGCGAGCGCGCCGCGCCGGGCCAAAGATTCGCGCAACAGGCGTCGTACCAAACCGCATCGTCTCTAGAGAAACAGCAGTCCCCGGCAGAAAGCGCCAGACGAGCAGCAGCAGCGCGAGCACCGCGGGACACCAGCGCAAATCGGTCGGCACCGTTTCGCGGTGAGCGAGCCGCGTATCGAGCATCGCGTCGCGCAACGACTCCGCGTCCATCAAACGCCGATAACCGAAGCCGACCTGCCCGGCCACCGCGCTCAAATAATGCCCTTGCAACGCGGACCGTTCCTCGTGACTGGCCGCATGAGCCGCAGACGCATGCATCTGCGGAACCTGCACGACCTCGTCCGCCTGCCAGTAGCCGATGCGATTGCCGTGCGCGTCGCTGCGCGGAATCGGCGCCGGCTGATCGCCGCCCACACCGATCAGCCAGCCCTTCACGTGCGCGGGATTGATGTCCTGCTTGAGTGCATCGGAGGGCAGCAGCGGCGGCGCTTCCTGGCCATCGGTGACGAAGACGACGGCCGTGCTGTCGCCAGTCTCCTGCGCGACGCGAACCGCCGAATAAACACCGCCCTCGGCGATGCGGCTGTAGTTCGTCCAGCGCATGTGCCCGTCGATCCGATCGAGCGACGCCAGCAGCGCATCGTAGTTGCCGCACACTTCGACAGGCGGCAGCAGCAGAAAACTGCGCTGCCCGGTGAACGCGCTCCAGCCGATTTTCGACCCGCACGGCAGTTGCCCGAGCGCCTCGCGCATCGCCGCACGCGCGAACACGAGCCGGCTCACCGGCGCACCGTCGAGCATCGCATCTTCTACGTTCATGCTCTGCGTAATATCGAATGTGACGATGTAGCTCGACGTATTGCGCGGCAACGCGACCGGCGGCATCGCAAGCGCCAGAATCAGCAGCACGAGCGCGGCTGCCGTCATCCAGTGACGTCCAGTAAAAAAGCCTCGCATGGATGCGCGCAGGCTCACGGCAAGTCCCTGCTTTCGGGGTCGCGCACCTTGATGTCGTGCTGCTCCTTGACGTCAGGCGCACTTGACGCGGAACGCGTCTCGGGCGCGAGCCACAACGCACGTTCGAGGTTGTAGCGCGCGTCCCAATCGTCGGGTGCAATGCGCAGCAGGCTTCGATAGCGGGCTTTCGCTTCCTCGACCATCGCAAGCGATTCGACCGCGCCCGCAGGGCTATGTCCGATGCCCTGGCGCAGATACAGATTGCCGAGATCGAACAGCGCAGCGCGTCCAGTGTCGCTCTCGGGTTGCTCGCGAATCAGCGACTCGAAGAGAGGACCCGCCGTGTCGTAAGCGCCCTCTTTCGACAGCGCGATCGCGCGCGCGAGTCGGACTTGCGGCGCGTCGTCCATGCTGCCGGCGCTGCGCGGCGCCTGCTTCGCGGCTGCCTTGCCGGCGGTAGCGGTAGCGCTGGCGGCCACGACCTGATTCAACTCTTCCGCGTGACGCAATCGCAGCCAGTCATAAGCGGCCACCGCCGCACAACACAGCGCGACCGCCCCGAAGATGACATGCACCGACGCGCGCTTCATGCCCACACCCGAACCTGAAAGAACCGCAATGCGATGAGCAGCACGCAACTCGCAAGCGCTGCCGCGAAGCAATACGAACTCAGATCCTCGCGCGGCAAACGCTCGACGAACGTCGTCTGTGCATTCTGCTGCCGGTTGATTTCGGCCATCGCGTCCCTCATTGCTTTTGCATTACCCGTCTGGAACAAACGATAAGGCGTCTTCAGCGAAAGAAAATAGCGGTGCAATTCCGCTTCCGCCGACGACTCGCTCGCCGGCACCTTCGCATTCAGGTCGGGACTGTAAATGCTGCTTCGCAAGTAGATGAAGTAGAGCGCGATGTCATTGCGCAGCAGGCCGTCTTCAATCAGTTGACGCACGCGCGCATTGAGCTTCGCGCCGCCGTCGGAGACGAGCACGATTGCGCGGCGGCTCGACGAATGCTGCTGATTGAATTCGCCGATCGCAGTCAGCAGCCCGAGATCGAGTTGCGTGTCGGGCATGCCACGGCCCACGCTCGTACCGGCGATGGCGGCGTCGATCGCGCGATGGTCGTACGTGAACGGCATCGCCAGCAACGGGCTCGTGCCGAACATCATGAACGCGAGCCGGTCGTTCGGCCGCTGCGCGACGAACTCGGTCAACGAAGCGCGCGCCACCTTGTTCTTCGATTCGCCCGCGCTGACCTCGACGCCCTTGCTGTTGATCGGCTCGTCCATGCTGGCGCTGCGGTCCATCAGAATCAGAATCTGCGCGCCGCTGCCCGTGCGCAATACCTCGCGATGCGAGCGCCCAGGACCGGCCAGACCGACGACGATCGCGAGCATCGCCAGCACGGCGCTGCCCTGCGCGACGGCGCCGATCCAGCGTCCCGCGCGATCGTCCGGCAGCCACGCGATCCACGAAAACGCGAGCGTGTCGGCGCGGCGCGGCAGCAGCGGCAGCAATGCGAGCGGCAGCAGCGCGAGCAGCCAGGGATGAGCGAAGTCGAGCGCCATATTGTTCATCGCTGATGACGCTGTTCCGCGCGATACAGCGCCTCGCACAGCGTCTTGAGCGGATAGGCCTCGGCGGTCGACGCGCGCACGAAAAAGCGTTCCGCCGATTGCCGGTAGAACTGCTCCAGTTGCGCGCGCAACGGTTGCAAATACGGCGCCCGCGCGAACAGCGCCGGCAGCGAACCGCCATGCACGACATGACCCGCCGTTTCGTTCAACGCGCGATGCAGGCAAAGCCACGCATCCGTGGAGGCATCCGCGCGCGGCTCGGGGTCGCGCTGCGTGCGTTGCATGCGCCGCATTTGCCGCCACGCGCGCGCGAACGGCAGGCGCGCCGACTCGCGCGCATTGCGCCACCACCACCAGCCCGCCCACGACAACAAGGTCAGCAACGACAAGCCCGCAGCGATGCCGGCCTGCCGGCGCAGCGGCGCAGTGGGCAGCGGCAAAGCCTGGCGGTCGGGCCGCAGCGCTTGCAGATCGCCGGCATTGAACGGATTCGCAGGCGTCGCGGGACCGATACTGATCGGCCACTCGGCGACCCGCAGCGTCGCGCCCGACGATGACGGCAGCGTCAACGCGGGCAACGCAATCTGCGTGAGCGCGGTTGGCACGTTGACGACCTGATAGTCGATCGCCATCCAGCGGCGGCCCTCGTCGTCGGTCTCGGTGCGAACGCGCCGGCGCTCGAGCCACGTATCGGTGCGGCCGAGCGAAGGCGGCGTCACCGAGCCAATCTCGCGGTCGCCGTCTTGCAGCAGTATGCGTTGCGTGAGGACATCGCCGAGCAGATAGCCGAATGCGCGCGGCTCCTGCACGGTCGGCTGGAATACGGCGCCGCTCGCGGCTGCTGCGTTCGTGGACGGCAATAGCGAAGGCAGCAGCACGATAGCGACGATCGTCGCGGCCCGTATGCGGCGTAGCGTTCCCCCGAATCTCATGCAACGGCCTCCAGAAAGTAGCGCGACATGGCCTCCGGATCGAAAGCGCTTTCGATAAAAAACGGCTGGATCGCGCGCTTGCCGAACATCTGCGAGAGTTCGGCGCGGCGTGTTGCAACGCCTTCGCGCCAACGCTCCCGCACACCGGCGCTCAGCCACAGCGTGCGCCGCGCGCCGGACTCGGCATCGCTGACCGCGAGCAGCGGACCGCCCGCGGGCGGCACGGTCTCGGCCGCATCCCATATGACGATTGGCACGACGTACGAATGCACCAGCAAGTCGAGCGCGGCGGGTAAGGCCGCGAGCGGCCAGTGGAAATCGGAGACGATAAAGACCAGCGCCTGACGGCCCGCCAGCGTCGACGCGACGCGCCGCAGTGCGTCGGCACTTTCGCTGACGTTGCCGGACCCCGCGCTTGCGTCTGAACTATTACTCTCGCTCCCGCGCAGCATCGTCGCGAGCAGATTGCCGATGCCGCGGCCCGAGCGCGTCGGCATGAAAAGATCGTCGCGTGAAGCATGATCGAAGGCGAGCATGCCCAACGGATCGCCCACACGAAATGCGCTATAACCCAATGCCTCGACGAAATCCGCGGCCACCTCCAGTTTCGTTTGACGACTGCCGAAGCGCATCGACGCGGACACATCGACAAGCACCTGCACCGGCACCGCCGCGCGCTGCAAATGCACCCGCACGAGCCATTCGGAGCGCGCCGCGCGCACGCTCGCCCGCAGATCGAGACGGCGCGGATCGGGATAGTCGAAGAGGCGCCCGTGCATCGCGAATTCCTGGCCCGCGCCGAAGCTCGATCCACGATGCGAGCCGGGCCGAACGCCCGATGAGCGCATCGGCAAACGGTAGTGGAATTCCGCTATCGCGTTCATCGCTCAAGGCACCGCCAGTCTGCCGACGATCTGCGTCATCAACGCCTCCGAGAGTTCCTGGCGGCGCAATTCGTAGATCGGCGTGAAGAACACGCGGTGGCCCAGCGCGGGCAGCAGCACCGCGTGAATGTCCTCGGGAATCAGATGCGTGCGGCCCGCGAGCCACGCGACCACACGCGCCGCGCGCAACAACGCGCTCATGCCGCGCGGACTCGCGCCCGCCAGGATGAGCCGCTCCATGTCCACGCCGCCGAGCGCGATGCCGAAGCGCTGCGGCGTTTCGGTAGCCTGCCAGATGTCCAGCACGTAGCGCTCTATCGTCTCGCTCGATTGCACGCTGTGCTGGATCGCCGCGCCGATCTGATTCAACTGCTCCCACGGCACGATGGCCGGAGAAAGGCGCGCGAGCAGCCGGTCGACGTCGTGATAGTCGGCATCGAACACGAGCGCGCGGCGCACCTCGGTGTCGTCGGGCGTCGGCATGCCGAGTTCGAAGAGAAAACGGTCGCGCGCCGCCGACGCCAGTTCGAACGTCTCTTCCTTCTCGACCTTGTTGCGATCCGCGAACACCGTCATGTGCGGAAAACGATATTCGCGGTCGAACGCCCACACCGAACGCTCGGCCATCGCACGTAACAGCAGCGACTGCACCTGCGGACGCGCGCGATTGATCTCGTTGAAGAAGAACGTGGTGAGCCGCTCGCCGTGCCGCAGAAGCGGACCGGGATCGATACGCGGCCTGCCTTCGGCATCGACATAGGTGTGATAGACGAGATCGCCCGGCATCAGATCGATCGTGCCTTCGACGCGCTCGAACTCGCCGCCCACCACGCGCGCAAACGCGCGCAACACGGTCGTCTTGCCGACGCCGACGCCGCCTTCGAGCAGCACATGGCCGCGCGCAAACAGCGCCACGGTGATGAGCCGGATCACCTGTGACTGGCCGATCACCGCGCCCGCGACTTCTTCCTCGATATGCAGCGCATGCAGACGCCAATCCTGAAGCTGTTCGCTGGAACCCATCGGTGCAATCTCCTATGGCGGGCACACATCGCGCCGCCGGCAAGAAAAACGCTTCACGCGGATGCGTCGTCGACTGCCTTTAACAGAACCTTCGATCTTCCCGGCGACGGCACGAACCCCGCATACTCGCGCTCCAGATAAGCTGCGGCCTCCTCGAGCAGGAACTGCCGGAAGATCATGCAGGTCGGCGAAAGCTGCTTGGCGCGCAAATGCACGATCTGCCACGTCCGCTCGATCGGCGTGCCGTTCACATCGAGCAGGGCGAGTTCGCCGGTACGCAGTTCAAGCAGCAGCGTGTGCAGCGAAATGAGGCTCACGCCCATGCCAGCGATCACCGCCTGCTTGATCGTTTCGTTACTGCCCAGCGTGACGACTTTCGCGGGCGTGAACAGATGCTGGCGGAACATTTCCTCCGCGGCCATGCGCGTGCCCGAACCAGGCTCGCGCACCAGAAACGTGTCGCCGCGCAGCTCCTGCAAGTCGAATCGTTGCGCGCCCACGAGCGGATGATCGACCGGCGCGATCACCACTTGCGGATGCCATGCGAGCGGCTCGGTCGTCGTGTCCAACTCCGGAGGCGGCCGGCCCATGATCGCGAGATCGATCGCGTTGTCCTGCAACAGACGCAATAGCGCGTCGCGATTGCCGACCGAAAAGTGAACGTCGACTTTCGGGTAGATGCGCGAATACATCGCGAGCAGCTTGGGCGCGAAATACGTCGCGGAACTGACGATGCCCACCGCGATCGAGCCGCTGTCGGCCTGCTTGAGCGAGGTCATCGCATCTTCGGCGTCCTTGATCTCGCCGAGAATGCGGCTCGCGTGATGGCTGAACTTCTCGCCGGCCTCGGTCAATGCGAGCTTGCGCGCAATCCGTTCGAACAGACGCAGGCCCACGGCTTCCTCGAGTTGATGAATCTGCATCGACACGGCCGGCTGCGTCAGATGCAATTCCTCGGCCGCGCGCGCGAAGCTCGTATAGCGGCTCGCCACGACGAAAATCTGCAACTGACGCAGCGTGAGCGAGCGGATGAAATTCAAGGCCATGCGCCGCTACCGGCTCGCGCGCGGCGCGTTCGACGGCGTGACGGGCTCGTTCGGCGAACGCGGCGCGTTGTTCGGCGCGCCAGGCGCATTTGGTGCATTCCCCGGCGGCGTCAGCTTGCGCAACACAGCCTGAAAACTGAGCGCGCGGCTTTGCAGCGGATGCGCGAAATCGTTGTTGGCGCCCGGCACTTCCGTGCGAATCATCGCGACCTGGCCCGGCACCGTACTCGCGATCAGAAACGTATAGCGCTTGCCCGTGTATTGCGGAAAACGCGCGGCGTTGGGATCGTCGAGATACGGCTGCACGACGATCTGCTGCGCCTTCACCGCCTTGCCGCCGATCTGGCTCGTCACCGTTTCGATCTTCGGCCCGGCGGCGAGCGCGAGCCGCAGGCGCTGCTGGAAATAGCGGCGTTTTCCGCCCGTCAACTGCTCCATCTCGGCGATGTCGCGCTCGAGAAAATAGATGATGACGGGATTGCACTGCAAGCCGCCGTTCGGCAACGGAACCGCGCCGCGTTTATCGGACACCTGGGCGTCGCCCTTCGCGTTGTCGGCGCTCGTCACGAGCACCTTGACAGTGTCGCTGCCGTGCGCGGACGCGTCGGAGCTGAGCAACGCGTAATCGAGTTCGGTTTGCTGCTCGACGCCGTGCAGATGATCGGTCGTGAAGATGAGCCGCTCGGCGGGCGAAATATCGCTCGCGCCCGGCGCGGATGCGGGTGCAGGCGTGGCCGCTTGCGCGTTGGCTACAACGACGCCCATCGCACCCATTGCGCCCGTCACGCATGCGATGCTCGCGGCGCACGCCGCGAGCACGCGCCGCCTGCCGTTGCCGATACCGCCGCTCACGCCGTCGTCAGGAATACCGCCGGGAAACCCACCACACTCCGCCGTCATGGCGACGCGTCCGCGGGTTTGCCCGCCGGTGCGTCGACCGGTTTCAGCAGCGGCACTTCATAGCTCGTGAGAATGCTGTCGATCTTGTCGTGATTCGCGCCGATCCATTGATCGACCTTGTCCTTCCACGCTTTCTCGCCGTAGCGCACGCCCATCGAAATCGTATAGTCGAAGCGGATGCCCGGCGTGGCCGGGAACGGCACGAGCTTCACCGAATCGCCCGAGCGCTTCGCGAAGTAACCGGCAATCGGCCCCCACAGAAACACCACGTCGACATTGCCCGCCTGCAGATCGCGTTCGATCATCTGGCCGGGATATTCCTGCGGATCGCCGCTTTGCACCTGATACGACACCGCCTGATCGATCAGGTTATGACCGAGCAGCCAGTCGACGGCAGGCGTCTGCGTGAAGATGCCGAAACGCAGCTTATGAAGTTGATCGGGCGGCAGCTTGAGCAGATCGTCGGGCGTATTGATGCCGGCCAGTTCGGGCCGCTTCTTGAACACCATTGCATACGTCGAGCGCAGATAGGGCTGCGTCGTCGATGTCATGTCGTAGCCTTTCGGCACGCCGATGATCAGATCGCATTTGTACGCGCCGGTATCGGCCACCTTCTCGCGCAACGTATGACGCACGAAGCCCATGCGCTGCGGAAAATATGTGTATTCGAGCTTGTAGCCGAAGTCGCTCGCCATCTGGCTCGCGATGCGGTTCTCGTAACCTTCGCCCTTGTTGTTCGACAGGGGCATGTTGTTCGGGTCCGCGCAGACGCGCAGCACGCCGTCGGCGCCGTCGTTGTTGGGCAGCGCCTCGCCCTGGGCGCGCACTGCGCCGCTTGCGAGCGCCGCATAGCAAAGCGCGCCTGCCACGAGCGCGGCATGCACGTGCATTGAATGACGATGACGCATCGATCACCTCCTGAAGTAAAGCCGCGCGCTATTTTGCGTCGATGGCCTGCAGATCGCCGGGCTTGATCTGCCCGTCCGAACGCCCTTTCAGATAGGCGTAAAGGTTCTCCCAGTTCTTTTGCATCATCTGGCTGGAACTGAAGTCGGGCATGCCTTTCTCGACCCGCCCGCCAAACACGGTGCGATGAAACTCGTTCTTGTCGAGCGTCTTGAACGCCTCGACGAGCGACGGCCCCACCATGCCCTGCTGCTGCGCGCCGTGGCAGCGTTCACAGGCAAGCGCGCGCCAGGTCTTCCATCCTTGCAACGTGTTGCTGTCCACCTTGCTGCCGTCGACCACCTTGTACGCCACCTGGGCAATCGCGGGATTGGTCTGAGCGTACGCGACAGGCAGCACGACGAAAAGGACCGGCAACGCCGCTCCCAACAAGATTGATCGGCCTTTCATATGCAGATGTCTCCTCGATCCTCTGGAAAGGGCCGCGCCGGCTGCTTCGTGCAGCGACGCGGACCCATGACTCAATTGAACCAACTGTTATTGAACCAGCCGTTGATTAACCGCCGGCACCGCCCGGAATGGCGAACACGAACAGCGTGCCGCCGAGCGCCGTGTACTTCGCGAGTTCGCGATAGCCGCCCACTGCGCCCAGACCTTCCGTCGACTTCTCGAGTCCTGCCGCCATGCCGATGCCGGCCCAGCCGCCGATGCCCGAGTACACGCCCACGTATTGCTTGCCCTGATACTGATACGTGAACACGTTGCCGATGATTCCCGACGGCGTCTTGAAGCGCCACAGTTCCTTGCCGTCCTTGATGCGGACTGCCTTCAGGTAGCCTTCGAGCGTGCCGTAGAACGCGATGCCGCCAGCGGTGGCGAGCGCGCCCGACCACACCGAGAACTTCTCCGGCTTGGACCAGACGATCTTGCCCTTCGCCGCATCCCACGCGATGAAGTTGCCCATCGCGTTGTTCTCGTTCGGACCCGGATACATCGACAGCGTCGCGCCCACATACGGCTGACCCGACACGTAGTCGACATCGAACGGTTCGTAGTCCATGCAAACGTGATTCGTCGGCACGAGGAAGAGGCTCGAGTTCGGGTCGAACGCCGCGGGCTGCTGGTCCTTCGAGCCGAGCGCCGCCGGACAGATGCCCTTCACGTTGTGATCCGAACCGGCTGCCTGTGTCGAATACGCCGCGTTGCGAATCGGCTTGCCGCTCTTCAGGTCCACGCTGTCCGCCCAGTTCACGGCCGGATCGTACTTCTGCGCGACGAGCAGTTGGCCGCTCTCGCGGTTCAACGTGTAGCCGAAGCCGTTGCGGTCGAAGTGAACGATGGCGGGCACCTTCTTGCCGTCGATGGTCAGATCCGACAGGATCATTTCATTGACGCCGTCATAGTCCCACTCGTCGTGAGGCGTCATCTGATAGACCCACTTCGCCATGCCGGTATTCAGATCGCGGGCCATGATCGACATCGACCACTTGTTGTCGCCGGGACGCTGCGTCGGGTTCCATGTGCCCGGATTGCCGGTGCCGTAGTAGACAAGGTTGAGCTTCGGGTCCCACGCATACCAGCCCCACGTGGTGCCGCCGCCCAGCTTCCACTGATCGCCCTTCCATGACTTCAGCGACGAGTCTGCGCCAACCGGCACCATCTTGCCGTCGGTGTAGGTCATCGTCTTGTCGGGGTCCATCAGCATGTCCTTGTCCGGGCCCGTGCTGAATGCGGTCCAGACCGGCTTGCCCGTCTTGATGTCGTAGGCGATCAGGCGTCCGCGAACGCCGAACTCGCCGCCCGAGATGCCCGTCAGCACCTTGTCGCCGAATACGTGCGGCGCATTGGTGTTGGTTTCGCCGGCTTTCGGATTGCCGTTCTGCGCGCTCCACACGACGTCGCCGGTTTTCGCGTTCAACGCGACGAGCTTGGTGTCGGCCTGTTGCAGGAAGATCTTGCCGTCGCCATAAGCGAGTCCGCGATTAACCGTGTCGCAGCACATCACGGACACAACCGAGTCGTCCTGTTTCGGCTGGTACTGCCAGATGAAAGTCTGATCCTTGAGGTTGATCGCAATCACCTTGTTAGGGAACGGCGAGTGGATATACATGGTGTCGCCGATCACGAGCGGCGCGCCTTCATGGCCGCGCAGCACGCCGGTCGACATGGTCCATGCGACCTGAAGTTTGCCGACGTTGCTTTCGTTGATCTGCTTGAGTGGGCTGTAGCGGTGGTTGGCATAATCGCCTGCCTGAGCCGCCCAGTTAGACGGACTTTTCATGAGCCCGTCGAGCTGCGAATCGGCCTGTGCAACGATAGAGCTCAAGGCTGCCGACGCGAGGATCGCGAGCCCAAGAACCGTGGTGCGTAAGTTCATGTCTCCTCCAGAATGGTCTTGCTGTTCAACTCACGAATGACCCACGCTACCTCGCAGCACCGGGCGCGCCACCACGGAGCAGGGTAACGATCAACGCCATTCCCGATCGTTGTCGGGTTTTGCGGCGCATGTCGGCCAACGCATATTCCATGCCGATGCGGCAGCGGCGCACAGCGCAGGCGCTGTTACGAGGCGAGCGTCAAACGCCGCGCGGTCACATCGCATCAAGCCGCGCGCGGCGCGTCGGGCGTCGTCGGCCTTGGCATGTGACACGTGGATCAAACGGCAACGGCGGACGATCACGCTCGACGCCGCCCAACTGTGTCACGCCGTGACACCACCGATGCGCGGCATGTGGGACATACTGTGTCATGGCCCGATACGAAGCGTGTCCGTCGCGGGGCAGGCTGCATGCGAAGCGGTTCGCGCGATGCGTCGGGCCATCCGCCAGTCGCATGGCGCATCAATTGCAGCGCAACATGAGGCCGAGCGATCGATTCAACATTGCGATCCAACATTTGCGGAGCAGCGATCATGGCAAGCACAGAAAAGGTCTATTCCGACGACGAGATCCAGCAACGTCTCGTCGGTCCGCTACAGCACTGGTATGTCGAGGACGGCTGGTTGCGGCGCAAATACCGCACCGAAGGCTGGAAGGGAACGCTGATGGTGGTAAACGCGGTGGGTCATCTCGCGGAAGCCGCCTGGCATCACCCGGATCTGACGGTCTCCTATGCATTCGTGATCGTGAAGCTCAAGACGCATTCGGCGAAGGGCATCACCGACAAGGACTTCGCGCTCGCCGGCAAGATCGAGTCGTTCATCCAGTGGCAGCCGGCCACCGAGGGCGGTCCACTTGAAGGCACGCCCACCGACGACCAGCGCTTCCGCTATATCAAGTACGACGCGCCGAAGCCATCGCAGGCGCCGGAAACATCGGAAGGCGGTTGACGCGACGCATCGCGCGGCAGCCTGGTACGCCTTTCGCTTGACGTCCTGCGCCGAGCGTCGCGCGATGGCGCTCATGGCCGCGCTCATGGCCACAGTCACAGTCACGGCCACACCAATGGCCGCGTGACGATTCCTCCCGCTCGAGCGCCATCGGGTCACGCATGAACAAGGACACTCGCGATGCAGCTTCACGTTCGCCGCCTTTCGCCTGACGCCACCGTGACGGTCGACGCCCCCGCGCGGCTGCATCTGGGCTTTCTCGATCCGAACGCGTCGCTCGGGCGCGCGTTCGGCAGCGTCGGACTGATGATCGATGGCGGCGGCACTCGCATCGAAGCGCGCTTCGCCGAGCGCGACAGCATTAGCGGCGCACTATCGGATGCGGAACGCGAGCGGATCGCCATCTGTCTCGAACGGCTGCATGCCGCGTTCGACCCCACGCCGGTCGCGATTCAGGTCACGCAGATGCCGCGCGCGCACACCGGGCTCGGCTCCGGCACGCAACTCGCGCTTGCGGTCGGCATGGCGTTCGTGCGGCTGCTCGGCCATCTGGCGACGACGTCCGAACTGGCGAGCCTGCTCGGCCGTGGCGCGCGTTCGGGAATCGGCGTGCTCGGCTTCGATTCCGGCGGCCTGCTGGTCGACGGCGGGCCGTCCGGCGATTTGCGGCCGGGCGTGCCGCCGCTACTTGCACGTCAGCCGTTTCCCGAGAACTGGCGCGTGCTGCTCGTCAGCGACACCGCGCGAGAAGGTCTGCACGGCCCCGAAGAACGGCGCGGCCTCGCGGCGCTCGCGCCGTTTCCGCAGCGGCTCGCCGCGCATCTGTGCCACCTCGTGCTGATGAAAATCCTGCCGGGCGCCGCCGAACGCAACATCGTGCCGTTCGCGCACGGCCTGACGGAGATGCAGCAGACCATCGGCGAATATTTCGCGCCCGTGCAGGGCGGCGTGTTCACGAGCCCCGGCGTCGAGCGCGCGCTGCGCGCGGTGGCCGCGCAACGCACCGCGGGCATCGGCCAGAGTTCATGGGGTCCGACGGGTTTCGCGATCGTCGGCAGCGCGCGCGACGCCGAAGCCGCGCTCGCCACCGCGCGCGAAGCGACGCGCGGCATGCCGCAGATCGAATGCACGATCGTCGGCGGACGCAATCGCGGCGCCACCGTGCGCTCGAGCGAGGCGCGGCAGCATCACCGCATCGGCGCAGCATGAAGTGCTTTTACTCCGCGCCGCGATTCGTGCACCGGGCGGTTCACGAACGGTCCGCGCATGCCGGCGATGCCGCAGCACCGCGCGCGACGCGACGCACGTCACGAACTCCCGGACGTCATGAACGCCATCAACGTCACCAGCGTGACGCGCGCCACGACATGCGACTCGCGCAAACAGCATGGCGTACCAGCCCGCGCCTTTTGCGTCATCTCGACGGGAGCGCGGCTTCTGTCGGCCCTTCCCTTGCGCAATCCACGACATCGCCATTGAAACGAGCCCCCTGCCATGTCCGACACCACTGAAAAACCCGCCGAACGGCCGTACATCCTGCACATGCTGACGGCCACGCCGCAGATGAGCCCCTTCGACGTGAACATGGCCGCCGATGCCGGCTACCAGATCATCGTGCCGTACTGCAACGTCGACGCGGGGATGGTGGCGAACCTTACGCAGGACGCGATCTTTTCGCGCGGGCCGAAAGGCGTGGCGCGCACCGGCATCTTCATCGGCGGACGCGACGTGATGCTCGCCGCCGACATGCTCGACAGCGCGCGCCGGGCAATGGTGCCGCCGTTCGAGGTCTCCGTATTCGCCGACCCGAGCGGCGCGTACACGACCGCCGCCGCGCTCGTCGCGCTCGCCGAGCGGCATCTCGCGAAGGCGTACGGCATGGAACTGGGCGGCAAGCGCGTGCTGATTCTCGGCGGCACCGGCGCGGTCGGGCGTGTGGCGGCGGCGATGGCGGCGTCGCTGGGCGCGGACGTCTGCATCGCCAGCCACACCGACGCGGCGCGCGCCACGCGAGTGAGCGACGAGCTCAATCAGCGCTTCCAGATCGTGACGAAAGGCGTGGGCACGGCGACGTCCGACGAACTGCGCGCCGCGCTCGGCGAGGCGGAGATCGTGCTCGCGACCGCCGTCGCCGGCGTGCAGGTGGTGAGCCGCGACGACCTCGCCCACGCGCGCCATCTGCTGATCGCCGCCGATGTCAACGCCGTGCCGCCCGAAGGAATTGCCGGCGTGAACGTGATGAACGACGGCAAGCCGATCGACGGCGTGCCGACTGCGGGCGGCGCGATCGGCATCGGCGCGCTCGCGATCGGCAACGTCAAGTATCAGGTCGAGCATCGGCTCTTCACGCGGATGCGCACCGGCGGCAAGCCCGTGTATTTGAGTTTTCCGCAGGCGTTCGACGAGGCCCGCGCCGTCGCGGCCGGACTCGGTTGAGCGGCGCGCCGTGCGACAGGATCTTGGCATGTCACGCCTGACGGACCACGACAACGACCACAACCACAACCGCGGCGTCGCGCCGTCGCGGGAGCAGCCATGACGGCGCGTACGTCTTCGGCGCGCGCGCCGTTTGTCGCGGTGGCTGGGCTGTCCGCGCGCATGCTCGCGCAGTCCGCCGCGCGCGCGGGCCTGCGCGTCGTCGCGCTCGATATATTCGGAGACCGCGACACGCGCGAGGCGTCGGAGCTGTGGTTCGACATCGGCGGCGGCCCGTTGTCGATCGACGTCGCCCGGCTCACGGACGCGCTCGCCCGCAGCGCGCGCTTGCCGGGCCTGATCGGCTGGATCGACGGAAGCGGGCTCGAGCCGTTTATCGCGCAGTTGTGCAGCACGCCGGGTCTGCCGCGCTTCATCGGCAATTCCGTCGACGCCAGCGCTCAGGTGCGCGATCCGCGGCGCTTTTTTGCGCTGCTCGACGAGCTGGAGATTCCGCATCCGCAGGTTGCGTTCACGCGACCTCGGGAGGCGCACGGCTGGTTGATGAAACGCGCGGATGGCTGCGGCGGGACGCATGTGGAGCCGCTTGCGGCGGTTGCGGCGCGCGACCCGCTCGCCCACGACACTCCGCCGCAAGCCTACTTCCAGCGCCAAAGCCGTGGCCGCCCGATGTCGGCGCTCTTCGTCGCCGCGCGCGGCAGCGCTCGCGTGATCGGCTTCGCGCAACAACTCACGTGCAGGATGGGCACGCTGCCCTTCGTGCATGCCGGCTCCATCGGTCCGATCGGCTTGCCGCCGGCCGTCGAAATGCGGGTGCGCGCGGCGATCGCCGCACTGTGCGCCCGAGTCGGACTCGTCGGCATCAACAGTTGCGACTTTTTGCTCGACGGCGAGTCGTTCGAAGTGCTCGAGATCAACACGCGTCCGTCGTCGACGATGACGCTCTACGAAACCGCGTCGCCCGAAGCGTGGCCGCGCGGCCTGCTCACCTGTCATATCGACGCGTGCCGGCTCGGCCGCCTGCCCGCCGAGCCCGCGCGCGCGGCCTGCTGCGCCGGCCAGCAGGTGCTGTTCGCGCCGCATCCGTTCACGGCGTCCGAGGCATTCAGCGACGCCTGCCTGCGCGATCCGCGCTGCCGCGACGTGCCGATGCCCGGCACGCGGCTCGAAGCCGGCCAGCCGGTCTGCACGCTGCTCGTGCGCGCAGCGTCCGTGGACGTGGTTCGGCACGCGCTCGACGCGCAGCACACGCTGGTTCTTGAACGAATCGAAACCTGCCATGAGCCCTTCCATGAGCCCGACCGTGCCATCCTCCACTGCCACACCTGACGATAACCGTCCACCGCTGGCAGCCGCGCTGGCAGCCGCGCTCAGCGTCAACGCCCTCAGCGAACGCCTCGTCGCGCGTCTCGTCGACGATGCGCCGCGCTTCGGCGCCGCCGTCAGCCGCACCGAGAACGGCACGGTGCTCGTCGACGCGGGCGTGGCCGCGCCGGGCAGCGTCGCGGCGGGCGTGCTGATCGCGCGCATCTGCATGGGCGGCCTCGGCCATGTGACCGTGCGCGAGAGCCTGGACGCAAGGCCGCTGTGGCCGAGCACGATCGAAGTGCGCACCTCGTGGCCCGTGCTCGCCTGCCTCGGCAGCCAATACGCGGGATGGAGCCTCGCCGCCACCAAGGAGCAGACCGGCGGCAAGAAGTTCTTCTCGCTCGGCTCCGGCCCGGCGCGCGCGCTTGCCGTCAAGGAACCGCTCTTCGCGGAACTCGGCTATCGCGACCATCACGACCGGGGCGCGCTGGTGCTGGAAGTGGACCGTCTGCCGCCGCAGGTGATTATCGACAAGGTGCTCGCCGACTGCGGTCTCGCGCCCGAGCGGCTCACGCTTGTCACCACGCCGACACACTCTGTCGCGGGAACGGTGCAGGTGGTGGCGCGCGTCGTCGAAGTTGCGCTGCACAAGACGCACGTGCTCGGCGTCGCGCTCGACGAAGTGGTCGAAGCCGGCGGCTCCGCGCCGTTGCCGCCGCCCGCGCCCGACGGCGTTCAGGCGATGGGCCGCACCAACGACGCAATCCTCTACGGCGGCCGCGTGCATCTCACGGTCAGGCAGGATGCGGTGGCAAAACGGCTCGCCGCCGAGTTGCCCGCGTCGAACTCGCGCGATCACGGCCGCCCGTTCGCGGACATCTTCACGTCGTTTAACTACGACTTCTATCAGATCGATCCCGCGCTCTTTGCCCCCGCCGAGGTGTGGGTCAGCAGCCTGGAAAGCGGCGCGACGTATCACGGCGGCAGCGTCGACGCGGACCTGCTGCACGCTCAATGGAGCGGCAAGCCATGAGCTTGCCCTTGCCGCTCGCATGCCCCGAAGCGGACGAAAAGGCCGAAAAGGACGACGGCGGCACGAACACGTCAGCCGCGCCGGCCCCGCTGCGCATCGCGATCATGACCGACGAAACCGGCTGGCACACCGGACGCCTGAAAAAAGCGTTTCGCGCGCGCGGCGCCGAGGCGCGCTGCGTCGATCTCGCCGACTGCCGGATCGATACGACATGGCAACCGCACGGGCTCGTGCTGCCCGGCTTCGGCCATACGCTACCCGATGCGGTGTTCGTGCGCGGCATCGCCGGCGGCACGTTCGAGCAGGTCACGCTGCGGCTCGGCATCCTGCACGCGCTGCGCGAATCGGGCGTGCCGGTCTATAACGACGCGCGCGCGATCGAACGCAGCGTCGACAAATCGATGACGAGCTTCCTGCTGCATCGCCACGGCGTGCCGACGCCCGCGACGTGGGCGGGCGAATCGGCGGCGTTCGCGCAGCGCGTGCTGATGCGGGAGGCCGCGGCGGGCCGCCAGGTCGTGCTCAAGCCGCTGTTCGGCTCGCAGGGTCATGGGCTCAAGCGGCTGGGCGCGCGCCGCGCGGCGTCTTCGCTGCTCGCGCCGCTGCCTTCGCTGAAACCTTATAGCCAGGTCGCGTATCTGCAGCGTTATATCGACGGCGGCCGCGCCGGCTTCGACTGGCGCGTGCTGGTGATCGGCGCGCGCGCGGTGGCGGCGATGCGCCGCACCGGCGGAAAGGGATGGATTCATAACTTCGCGCAGGGCGCGACGTGCGAGCCCGCCGAGCTTGACGCGCCGCTCGCGCAAACCGCCGTGCGCGCCGCCGAGGCACTCGGGCTCGACTATGCGGGCGTCGACCTGATTCCCGATCCGCACGATGCCACCCGGCCGCTCGTGCTCGAAGTGAACGGCGTGGCGGCGTGGCGCGGCCTGCAATCGGTGACGTCGATCGATATTGCGGCGGCGCTCGTCGACGATCTGCTGTTTCGCAAGCTGCCGGCGCAGCGCAGCGCGTCCGCGCTTGCCGAAACCGGCGACGCGGCCGTGGTGGCGCTGCATGGGCGTCATGGTTGAGCCGGAATCCGGCCGCGCCGACGAGCCAGGCGGCTCGACGGGCCGCTTGTTGAATCCGGACGCTCATCGCGATGCCGACGCTGCGGCGCATGAGCGCATGCGCGCTGCCTTCTTGACCGCCTGCCGCCTCGACGTCGACACGCCGAAGCCCGGCAACGTCAGCGTGGACAGCGAAGGACACGGCATGAGCGCCGCGCAGTTCCTCGCGAGCGCCAACGCCGTCGCCGACGCGCTGCTCGCGCGCGGTGCGCCGGTCGGCCAGCGCCTGCTCGACGCGGTGACACGCACGCGCGCGGCCGTCGGCTGCAATACGAATCTCGGCATCCTGCTGCTGGTGGCGCCGCTCGCGGCGGCGCTCGAACAGACTGCGCATCCGCTGTCGGCGCCCGCATGGCAAGCCGCGACCGAACGCGTGCTCGCGCGGCTCGACATTAACGACGCGCGCCTCGCGTACCGTGCGATCGCGCTGGCGAATCCAGGCGGTCTCGGCGACGCGCCTGAGCAATCGGTGCACGACGCGCCGACGGTCGGCCTGCGCGACGCGATGGCGCTCGCCGCCGAGCGCGACAGCATCGCGCGTCAGTATGCGGAAGGCTTTCGCGACATCTTCGAAACGGGGCTTGGCGCTTTGCGGGAAGTTTGTGGCGAGCAAGCGCTGAACGCGGCGCGCGAGGTCACGCTCGCCGCCACCCTAAACACATTCCTCACCTTCCTCAGCACGTTGCCCGACTCGCACATTGTGCGTAAGCACGGCGCGGCCGTGGCGCAGAGTGTCACGCTTGCGGCACGCGAACGGCACGCGCAATGGCGAAGCACGCTCGCGCAAGCCCGCCTCGGCGCGACCGGCGCATCGCTCGAAACAGTCGAAGCGTCCGCTGCATTCGCCCCACTTCGCGCATGGGACGCCGAACTCAAAGCCGCCGCCATCAACCCCGGCACGAGCGCGGACCTGACTGTGGCGACGCTCTTCGTCGCCCTTTGTCTCGACGACGAGAACAACACGAGCCGCACTCACAGCGCACCATAAGCGCCAACCCGCCACGCACTGGCACGGAACCTGTTAGTGAATGCCATCGTGCATCAACCGCCGCCGGGCGTTCGCGGACCAGGAGCGTCGCGGGCGGCGTGTCAGTCAGTCGGCAAGTCCCCCATTCCACTCATCGGAGGAACAGCATGGCCAAGATCAATCGCGTCCTGATAGGAGAGTCGCTCGTCGGCGACGGCAACGAGGTCGCACACATCGACTTGCTGATGGGACCGCGAGGTTCCGCTGCGGAAACCGCATTCTGCAATGCGCTCACCAACAATAAGGATGGCTTCACATCGCTGCTCGCGGTCGTCGCGCCGAATCTGCTAGCCAAGCCAAACACGATCCTCTTCAACAAGGTGACGATCAAGGGCGCGAAGCAGGCCGTGCAGATGTTCGGGCCAGCGCAGCATGCGGTGGCGCTCGCCGTCGCGGACAGCGTCGAGGACGGCACGATCCCGGCCGACGAAGCCGACGACCTGTTCCTGTGCGTCGGCGTGTTCATTCACTGGCAGGCGGAGGACGACAAGAAAATTCAGGAGTACAACTATAAGGCCACGCGCGAGGCGATCCAGCGCGCGGTGAGAGGCGAACCGACTGCTGCCGAAGTGGTACAGAAGAAGAGCAGCGTCGCCCATCCGTTTGCACCCAACTGATCGATGGCTCGGGGTCCGCGCGCGCGCCGCCGCACAGCGCTGCCGCGCGGACCTTCGCAGTGCGCCACGGTGCAATTGCTTTGAAGAGGCATGAGATGACCCTACGATGTCGCGCGCTGGCGGCGTGTGCCTGCATCGCGCTCGCCGCCCCGCTCGCCTGGGCGGACGGCGACGCGCCCAAAGCGGCTGGCCCGGCGGGAGGCTACAACTACCCGACGACAGGCCGCGTCGAATACGTGCTCGCTTGCATGGACGACAACGGACACGATTTCGCCAACGTCTACAAATGCTCGTGCGTGATCGACAGAATGGCGACCGCGCTGCCCTACGACGAGTTCGTCGATCAATCCACGTTTTCCCGGTATGCGTCGCTGGGCGGCGAAGGCGGCGCCGAGTTTCGCGTCGACCACGCGAAGGCGCAGACGAAGAAATTCCGCGCGCTGCAGGCCGACGCTTATCGTAGCTGCGGGCTCGGCACCGACAAGACGGCGGCTTCGAAGTAGAAGAATCGCGGGCACGCGGCCCGCACTATGTTCGCCACAGTGTGCGCTACCGAACCGGCCATGCCATTGCATGCGGTTCGGCTGCGCGTCACGTCAATTCGGAATCAGCCCTTGACCTAGCGACGCATAATCCGCGAGACCGCTTTGCGCAGTCGCCGGCTTCGGCATGTCGCTGCGCTGCCGTTCGATCTGCACGCCGACCGCCGCGACGTCGTCGAATTTGGCCGGCTTGGCAAGCGCCACGCGTACCCAGTGCGCGCCGAAATCGTTGATGAGCAGGCGCGCCACCGCTTCGGCCAGCGCCTCCAGCAGACGCACGCCGTGCGATTCCAGCAGCGCATGCAACGCCGCGCGCACCGCCGCATAGTTGATGGTGTCCTCGATACGATCGGTCGCGCACGCGCGCAGCGCCGGTACGCCGATCGCCAGATTCATGCGCACGGGTTGCGGCACGTGCAGCTCGCTGCTGTCGATTCCTATAATGGTCTGACCGATAAAGTTTTCGATGAACACGACGTCCATGCGTCCCGCCGGCGGCGCTTCGGAAGGCGCGCCCCACGGCGCGCTCGCGCGCGGCGCGGCGGTGTCGGCAGTCGAAGCGGCCGAGGCGGCGATTGGGAAGCTCGCGAGGCGAGCGATGTCGATACGGTCCATGGTGTACTCCGCCGCCTAGCGGCAACAAGTTAAATGACGCAACCCGGGTAAACGCAAGTAGTACAGGATGAGCCGCGCGCGCAGCACGGTGCGGCGTGCATTGATTAAAAGCAAAAAGCGGGCGCAGCCTGTACTATTGATGCGACTTCGTATTGAACACGAACGACATCGGGCGTAGAGTTTTAAGCCAACGCCTGACAACGGTCGCAGGCAGCACCAGTAGCAGCATCCATAGCAGCACCCGTAACAGGCGAATTACTCACTGCGCATACGGACCCAGAAGCCGCGGCGCGAGGGGATGACATTATCGATAAAGCGGTACACGTAGACGCGCAACGCGAAGTCCAGGCGAACAGCAATACGCAGGGCAACGCAGGGCGCGCATGAATGTGCCGCAACGGAGACGAACCCCATGTCGTTGCTCGCTGACAGCTCCATGCACGTCCGTGAAATTCTCAACGTCGTCAATCATCAGTTGGCGACGCGGCCGACGAGCGAGCCCGTCGCTCAATCGTGGGCACGCTGCGTCAATGAATTCCAGCTCGATCCTTCCCGTTTCGTCACGCCGCCCATCCTGACGGAGTACGAACTAAGCTCGCGCCGCGAGGCGATGGGCGATCTGATCGCGTGTTCGAAGCTGGAAATGACCACGCTCTATCAGCAGTTGGCCGACCCCGAACTCGCGGTCGTGCTGGTCGACGCGGGCGGCGTGATCGTGCATCAGGTCTCGTCGGTGCCGTTTGCAGAAGCCGTCGCTTCCGACGGCTTTCGCGTCGGCGCGCTGTGGAGCGAGCGCGAAGCGGGCACCAACGGAATGGGCACGTGTCTCGCCGAGCGCGATTGCATCGCGGTGTGCCAGCACGAACATTTCTATCCGCGCTATACGTCGCTCACCTGCTCCGCCGCGCCGATCTTCGACGACAGCGGCGAGATCGCCGGCGTGCTCGACGTGACAAGCCGCTCCAAACTGTTGCAGCAACACTCGCTGGTGCTCGTCGGCATGTCGCGGCAGATGATCGAAAACCGTCTGATCGACGCGCGCTACCGGCACGCGAACATGATCCACTTTCATAGCCGGCCGGAATTCGTCGGCACGCTGCACGGCGGCAAGCTCGCGGTCGCGGACGACAGCACCGTGCTCGCCGCAAACCGCAGCGCGCTTTTCCAGCTCGGCTTCCGCTCGCTCGGCGAATTGCGCGGACGGCGTATCGAGGAGGCGTTCAACGCATCGCTCGAGGACATGATCGCGCGCAGCATTCGCGGCTCGTTCCATCCGGTCACCGTGTACAGCGCGAACGCGACCAACCGTTTCTTCCTGATCGCGCAGGCCGCGCAAAACGCCTCGGGCCGCGGCGCGCGCGTCGCGGTGGCGGGTCCGGCATCTGCATCGACATCGGCATCGGCGCCGCGCGCGAGCGCCTCGGACAAGCGGCCGCCGCCCGCGCGGCTCGACGAAATCGCGCACCTGGAATTCGGCGACCCGCGCATGGCCTCGCAGATTCAGCTCGGCGCGCGTGTCGTGCAACGCAAGATTCCGATCATCCTCAGAGGGCAAACGGGAACCGGCAAGGAAGTTTTCGCGCAGGCGCTGCACAGCATCAGCCCGCATTCGTCGGGGCCGTTCGTGCCGGTGAATTGCGCGTCGCTGCCGGAGAACCTGATCGAAAGCGAACTGTTCGGCTATCGGGCCGGCGCGTTCACCGGCGCTCAACGCGAAGGACGGCGCGGCAAGATCGTGCAGGCCAATGGCGGCACACTCTTTCTGGACGAGATCGGCGACATGCCGCTTGCGTTGCAGGCGCGGCTTCTGCGCGTGATCGAAGAACACGAGGTCACGCCGCTCGGCGCCGAGACCACCGTGAAGGTCAATTTCCAGTTGATCAGCGCGAGTCACCGCAATCTGCTCGAACTCGTGCATAGCGGGCAATTCCGCGAGGATCTGTATTACCGGCTCAAAGGCGTCGAGCTGAATCTGCCGCCGCTCGCGGAGCGCGTCGATAAGCTGCCGCTGATTCATCATCTGCTCGCGGCCGAGACCGACGACGATCCACCGGAACTGACGAGGGAAGCCGAGCAGGCGTTGCTGAGCTATGCATGGCCCGGCAACATCCGTCAGTTGCGGCATGTATTGCAAATGGCGATCGCGCTGTGCGACGGACAACCGATCCGCTGCGAGGACCTGCCCGTCGAAGTCACGCAGCGCGAACCGGAGGTGGCGTCGCCCGCCGCGCCACAGGCGGCGCAGCCCGCCCCGCATGCAGACGACGACCCGGACCTTTCCGCGCTGAACGCGATTCAGTTGAACGAACGCGAGACGGTTCTTGCAATGCTCGAGGAAAACCGCTGGAACGTGAGCAACGTCGCCAAGGCGCTCGGCATCAGCCGCAATACGCTGTACCGGAAGATGCGGCGCCTGCAAATCCGTCTGTCGCACGACGGCTCGGGCAACGACGGCCTGGAAGCCGACGACGCGGCCGACGAACTCACCTCCGATGCGGCCGCACCCGAAGGCTCGCTGGGCGATGCCGCGCATCGCGCCCATGACGCATGAGCCAGGCGCCGGCTCGTCATCTCGCGGACTTCAAGCCCGATGCGCGCTTTGCGTGGTGCGTGACCGGCTCGGGCCATCTGCTCGAGGAGTCGATCGAACTCGCGCTCGCCTTGCCGCGCACCGACCTGTTTCTCTCGGCCGCCGCCGAGGAAGTGCTGCCGCTCTACGGCTGGAAGCTGCCGCGACTGCGTGAGCGCTTCAACGTGTTCCGCGACAAGAGCGCGAGCGGCGTGCCGGTTGGCATGCTGTATCACGGCATGTATCACACTGTGATAATTGCGCCGGCCACCAGCAACACGGTGGCCAAGTGCGCGTTCGGCATCTCCGATACGCTGCCGACCAACATGTACGCTCAGGCGGGCAAGCAGTGCATTCCGGGCATCGTCTTTGCATGCGATACCGAGCCGACCGTGGTCACGCAAAGCCCTAACGAATGGGTCGAACTGCGGCCGCGGGCGATCGAGCTCGACAATGTGGAGCGGCTATCGCGCTTCGAATATACGACGGTGGTGCGCTCGCTCGATGAGTTGAAGGCGGCGCTGGATCAACGGGTCGCGATGCTCGATCTTGCATGAAAGCACTCTCACGCTAAAAACCTGCCCGGCGGCCCGGCGCGTACTGACATGGACCACATCCTCTTCCTGACAGGCCGGCTCGCCGAAAAGAGCCTCGTGCGCGTGCTCGAAAGCATGGCGCCGACGCCGTTCAGTTGGGAAATCCGCGAAATCGGTTTGCAGGTTGCGGCGCTGATGACGGCCGACATGATCCGCCGACGCGTGCCCGCGCCGCTCGCCGCGCAACGCGTGATCGTGCCGGGGCGCTGCCGTGGCGATCTCGCCGCGCTGAGCGAACACTACGGCGTGCCGTTCGAACGCGGACCGGAAGAAGTGAAAGACCTGCCGCAATTCTTCGGCCGCGAGGCGAAACCCGTCGACCTGTCGCGCTACGAGACCGAGATTTTCGCGGAGATCGTCGATGCGCCGCGCCTCGATCTCGACGGCATCGCCGCGCGTGCTCGCGACTACGCGGCGCAGGGCGCAAATGTGATCGACATCGGCTGTCTGCCGGAAACGCCGTTTCCGCATCTCGAGGATGCGGTGCGCCGTTTGAAAGCCGAAGGCTATCGGGTGAGCGTCGATTCGATGCGCACCGACGAATTGCTGCGCGGCGGCCGGGCGGGCGCGGACTATCTGATGAGCCTGAACCTCGACACGCTATGGATCGCCGACGAAGTGCCGTCCACGCCGATCCTCGTCGCACGCGATCCGGGCGACCCGGCGTCGCTCGACGCAGCCATCGAGCTTTTAACCGCGCGCGGCCGCGCGTTTCTCGCCGATCCGATTCTCGATCCGATTCCGTTCGGTCTCGCGACGTCGATTGCACGCTATGTCAGGCTACGCGAGCGCTATCCGGAAGTGGCCATCATGATGGGCATCGGCAACGTAACGGAGTTGACCGAAGCGGACACGAGCGGCATCAACGCGGTATTGCTCGGCATGGCCGCCGAGCTTCGCGTGAGCGCGGTGCTCACGACGTCCGTCAGCCTGCACGCGCGGCGCGCGGTGCGCGAAGCGGACGTCGCGCGCCGCGTGATGCACGCCGCACGCGAGGCGCACATGCTGCCCAAGGGCATCAACGGCGATCTCGCGACCGTTCACACAAAGCGCCCTTTCCCCTATAGCGCGGCGGAAATCGACGAATTCGCGCGCGATGTTCGCGATCCTAACTTTCGTGTGCAGGTCAGCGACGAAGGCATCCACGTCTATAACCGGGACGGTCATCTCAAAGCCGGCGACCCGTTCGCGCTCTATCCCGACCTGCACCTCGAAGCCGACGGCGGCCACGCGTTCTATATGGGCGTCCAACTCGCGCGCGCCGAGATTGCGTGGCGTCTCGGCAAGCGCTTCGATCAGGACCAGCCGCTCGATTGGGGTTGCGCCGTCGAACGGCCAGAACAGGATCTGTCGGCATGGTGCGCGCCTGGCGAAACGATGAAAAAACGCTGACGCCATTCGGTTCGATTTCTCCCAAACCGAACAGCCGCCCGAGTTTTTCAGCGCACTTCCGCCAAAGCCCTTTCGTCCGATTCGCTCACTTGCGCAAGTTCGCCGTGCATGTCGCTGATCGCCCGCGCATAGTCGTCCGCGCCGAACACCGCCGAACCGGCCACGAACACATCGGCGCCCGCCGCCGCAATCTGCGCGATGTTCGACGCCTTCACTCCGCCATCCACTTCGATCAGCAACGGACGACCCGTGCGCTGCATCGTCGCGTCCACGCGCTCGCGCAGCATGCGCAACTTCGCGAGCGTCTCGGGTATGAACGCCTGGCCGCCAAAGCCGGGGTTCACCGACATCACGAGCACCACGTCGAGCCGTTCGATCACATGATCGAGCACCGCGAGCGGCGTGGCCGGATTCAGCGCGAGTCCGACGCGCGCGCCCTGCGTCTTGATGAGTTCGATCGTCCGATGCACATGCAGCGACGCCTCCGGATGAAAACTGATCGTGTTCGCGCCCGCTTCCGCAAAGGCGATGACGAGCGGATCGACCGGCATCGTCATCAGATGCACGTCGATCGGCACGCGCGTATGCGGCCGGATCGCCGCGCACACGAGCGGCCCGACCGTCAGATTCGGCACGTAATGGTTGTCCATTACGTCGAGATGAACCCAGTCCGCGCCGGCCACGGTGACGTCGCGAATCTCGTCGGCGAGACGCGCAAAATCCGCGGACAGCAGCGAAGGAGCAATCAGAAAATCACGCATGATGTGTCCTTGCGTTCAGTGATAACGGCGCGCCATTGCCTCGAGCGGCAACGGCTTGATGCGCGGCGCCTGCCCCGCGCAACCGAACGCCTCGAAGCGCTCGACGCAAATGCCGCGCGCCGCCGCCGTCGCCGCCTTCAACGCGGCCCGCGGATCGAATTCGCCGCGCGCATTCGCCATCGACTTGCGCATCGCGCCGCTCATCGCGAGCCGGATGTCGGTGTCGATATTCACCTTGCGCACGCCGTGAGCAATGCCGCGCTGAATTTCCTCGACGGGCACGCCATAGGTCGTCGGAATCTCGCCGCCATATTCGCGGATCACCGCGAGCCATTCCTGCGGCACCGACGACGACCCATGCATCACGAGATGCGTATTCGGAATGCGCTCGTGTATCTGCACGATGCGGTCAATCGCGAGAATATCGCCGGTGGGCTGGCGGCTGAATTTATACGCGCCGTGCGATGTGCCGATCGCGATGGCGAGCGCATCGACGCCGGTTGCATCGACGAAAATTTGCGCCTCGCTCGGGTCGGTCAGCAGAGCGTCGCGCGTGAGTTGGCCTTGCGCGCCGACGCCATCCTCGTCGCCGGCCGTGCCCGTTTCGAGCGAACCTAAGCAACCCAGTTCGCCTTCAACGGAAACGCCGACCGCGTGCGCCGCTTCTACTACACGACGGCTCACGTCGACGTTGTAGTCATAGGCGGCGGGCGTTTTCTGATCGGGCAGCAGCGAGCCGTCCATCATCACCGATGTAAAGCCCGAGCGGATTGCCTGCTGACACACGGCCGGGCTCGCGCCGTGATCCTGATGCAGCACGAGCGGAATGTCGGGATGCGCCTCGAGCGCGGCGAGCACCAGATGCCGCAGATACGGCTCGCCCGCATACTTTCGCGCGCCCGCCGACGCCTGCAGGATCACCGGGCTCGCGGTTTCCTCCGCGGCCTGCATGATCGCGTGAATCTGCTCCATGTTGTTGACGTTGAACGCGGGCACGCCGTAGCCGTGTTCGGCCGCGTGATCCAGTAGTTGACGCAGTGCGATGAAGGCCATTGCAAACTCCTCGGGAACGAATCATTGGATTCTGTTGTGCCGCTCGTGCGAAGCGAAGCGCTGCACGACGCGGCGCGCTTCGTCGGCCACGGCTTGCGCGGTCAGCGCGAAATGTTCGAACAGCGCGGCAGCGGGCGCGGATTCGCCGAAGCTGTCGATACCCACCACGCCGCCGTCGAGCCCCACGTACTGCCGCCAGAACGCGCGCACGCCCGCTTCGACGGCGACGCGCGGCACGCCCGGCGGCAGCACCGCTTCGCGCCATGCATCCGGCTGCCGGTCGAATACGCTGGTCGACGGCATCGACACGACGCGTGCGGCGATGCCCGCTTCGGCGAGCAACGCGAGCGAATCGAGCGCGAGCGATACTTCGGAACCCGTAGCAATTAGCACGACGCGCGCTTGTGCATTAGCCTCCGGCCAATCGCGCAACACATAACCGCCTCGCTCGATTGCGTCGATCTGTTCGCTGTCGCGCGCGACGAACGGAAGGTTCTGCCGGCTCAGCAGCAGGCACGTCGGCCCATTGCGTTCGATCGCGCTGGCCCACGCGCGCGCGGTTTCCACGGTGTCGCACGGTCGCCAGACGTCGAGCCCCGGAATCAGCCGCAAGCTCGCCGCGTGCTCGACCGACTGATGCGTCGGCCCGTCTTCGCCGAGCCCGATCGAATCGTGCGTGAACACGAAGATCGAGCGTGTCTTCATCAACGCGGCCATGCGCAGCGCGTTGCGCGAGTAGTCGGAAAACGTGAGGAACGTGCCGCCGAACGCAATCTGCCCGCGATGCAGCGCGATACCGTTGATCACCGCGCTCATGCCGAACTCGCGCACGCCGTAGTGCAGATAGTTGCCGCCGCGCAGGCCGCCTTCGTCCGCGTGGATGTCCACCGCCGCCTGCCAGTTGGTCAGGTTCGAGCCCGTCAGATCCGCCGAGCCGCCGAGCAATTCCGGCAGCGCGCGAGCCAGCACGGCAATGGTCTGCTGCGAAGCCTTGCGCGTCGCGATGGTTTGCGCCGCGCTGTCGGCGTCGCGCAGCATCGCGCGAACGGCATCGTGCCAATGCGCGGGCAGCCTGCCCTGCGTCCTGCGCTCGAATTCGGCGGCTTCATGCGGATAGTGCGAGCGATACGCTTCGAAGCGGCGCCTCCAGTCGGCTTCGGCCGTCTCGCCGCGAGCGCGCGCATCCCACTGCGAGCGAGCCTCCTCGGGCACGACGAACGGCGGATACGGCCAGCCGAGCGCGCGCCGCGTATTCGCGACTTCGTCGGCGCCGAGCGGCGCGCCATGCACATCGTGCGTGCCCGCTTTGCCAGGCGAGCCTCTGCCGATCACCGTGCGGCAGCAGATCAGCGTCGGCCGGCCGGCTGCGCGCGCGTCTTGCAGCGCGCGGTCGACCGCGTCCGCATCGTGACCGTCGACGTCGCGCATCACCTGCCAGCCGTATGCGGCAAAACGCGCGGGCGTGTCGTCGTTGAACCACTGCGCGACATGGCCATCGATGGAGATGCCGTTGTCGTCATAGAGCACCGTGAGCTTGTCGAGCTTCAGCGTGCCCGCAAGCGATGCCGCTTCGTGCGAGATGCCTTCCATCAGGCAGCCGTCGCCGGCGAATACATAGGTACGATGATCGACAATCGTATGGCCGGGCCGGTTGAACTCGCGCGCGAGCAGCGCCTCGGCGAGCGCCATGCCGACCGCGTTGGCGAGGCCTTGGCCAAGCGGGCCGGTGGTCGTCTCGACGCCGGGCGTCACGCCCACTTCGGGATGCCCCGGCGTTTTGCTGTGCAATTGACGAAAGCGTTTCAGTTCGTCTATCGGCAGATCGTAGCCGGTGAGATGCAGCAGCCCGTACAACAGCATCGAACCATGTCCGTTTGACAGCACGAAGCGGTCGCGGTCGGGCCATGCCGGATTGCGCGGGTTGTGTTTCAGATGCCGGTCCCACAACGCAACGGCGATCTCGGCCATGCCGAGCGGCATGCCGGGGTGGCCCGACTTCGCCGCTTCGACAGCGTCGATGGCGAGCATGCGCAGCGCGTCGGCCATCAGGCGGGTTTCAGGTAATGCAAGCGATTCTGCGACGGCGCTCATCGAATGTCTCCTTGGAACAGCAAGCCGGTGTTTCGCGTCGGGTCTTTGCGGCTGGGCCGCGGTTACGGCCGCGGCTACGGCTTATGCTCGCGAGCGCCGGTCGATCAGTTGCAGAATCATCGGCGTGAAGATCAGTTGCATGGCGAGGCCCATCTTGCCGCCGGGGACGACGATCACATTCGGCCGCGACATGAACGAGTCGTGCAACATGGTCAGCAGATACTGGAAGTCGATGCCTTTGGGCCGCGCGAAGCGGATCACGACAAAGCTCTCGTCGGGCTGCGGAATCTCGCGCGCAATGAACGGGTTCGACGTATCCACGGTCGGCACGCGCTGGAAATTGACATGCGTGCGGGAAAACTGCGGACAGATGTAGTTCACGTAGTCGGGCATGCGCCGCAAAATCGTATCGACGACCGCTTCATGCGAGTAGCCGCGCATGGTCTGATCGCGATGCAGTTTCTGAATCCATTCGAGGTTGATGGTCGGCACCACGCCAATCAGCAGATCCGCATGCCGCGCGATGTCGATGTGGTCGGTCACCGCCGCGCCGTGCAGACCTTCGTAGAACATCAGGTCAGTGTCGGGCTGCACGTCTTCCCACGGCGTGAACGTGCCGGCATCCTGCTTGTAGAGACGCGTCTCCGTTTCGTCGTGCACGTAGTGACGAAACTTGCCGGTGCCGGTCTCTCCGTAGCTCGCGAAGAGCGCTTCGAGTTCTTCCAGCAGATTCGCTTGCGGTCCAAAGTGGCTGAAGTTCGGCACGCCGTCGCGCTCGTGCTGTTTCATTGCTTCACGCATGCCGTTGCGGTCGTAGCGGTGAAACGCGTCGCCTTCCACGATCTGCGCGTTGATCTTTTCGCGCCTGAAAATATGGGCAAAGCTCTTCATCACGGTCGTCGTGCCGGCGCCGCTGGAACCGGTCACCGCGATGATCGGGTGTTTGATTGACATGCGCTTGTCTCCGGATAGTAGTGTTGTGTTCGGCCGCTCTGCGTCAGTGCGAGCCTGCATTGCGCGCAATCAGGCGGTGAAGCCCGGCAGAAACAGCGAGCGTCGGCCGAAGAGCGGCGACGTGAACGGCTGGTCCTCGCCACGGTCGTACTCGCCGTGATAGCGGCCAATGCGCTCGACTTCGTTGCGCGAGCCGAGAATCACGGGCACGCGGCCATGCAATGTGTGCGGCACGACGTCGAGAATGCGTTCGCGGCCTGTAATCGAAAGACCGCCCGCCTGCTCGACCAGAAAGCTCATCGGATTCGCTTCGTACAGAAGCCGCAGGCGCCCGTGCATGCCGGGCGTTTTCGAGTCGCGCGGATACATGAACACGCCGCCGCGCATCAGGATGCGATGCACTTCTGCGACCATCGAGGCGATCCAGCGCATGTTGAAGTCCTCGGTCCGGCAGCCGGTGCGTCCGTCCTTGCACTCCTGCACATAGCGGCGCACCGGCGGCTCCCAGAAGCGTTCGTTCGATGCGTTGATCGCGAACTCCGCCGTTTCCGCGGGAATGCGGATGTTCGAATGCGTGAGCACGAAATTGCCGATGTCGCGTTCCAGCGTGAAGCCATGCGTGCCGTTGCCGACCGACAGCACGAGCATCGTCGACGGGCCGTAGATCGCATAGCCCGCCGCGACCTGCTCGCGGCCCGGCCGCAGAAAAGCGGATTCGCCCACGGGTTCTTCGGCGTCGGCGGGACGATCGTCCACATGACGCAGCACCGAGAAGATCGACCCGACTACGCCGTTGATGTCGATGTTCGACGAGCCGTCGAGCGGATCGAATGCGAGCAGATAGTCGCCGCGCGGGTAGTGTTGCGGAATCGTGTAGACGCGCTCCATTTCTTCGGACGCCATGGCCGCGAGCAGACCGTCCCACTCGCAGTGCTGCACGAAGACTTCGTTGGTGGCGACGTCGAGCTTCTTCTGTTCCTCGCCATGCGTGTTGACGCTGTGCGCCGAGCCGTAATGCCCGCCGAGCGCGCCCTTGGTGAGCATCGCCGAAATCGACTTGATGGCCGCGGCCACGTCGATCAGCAGCGCGGAAAGGCCCGCGTTTTGCGCGGTTCCCGCCGCGCAAGGCTGGCGGTCGAGCGTGTCGATCAGAAACTTCGAAAGGGTCGTGCGTCCGTCTTGCATGGCGATCTCCTGAGGTTGTTCTGTTTCAGCCTGGCGGCGCGGGGGCGGTGTGGTGCGCTTCGGGCGCATCGGGCGCGTCGGGCGTATCTGCGTTCGACGCATGGGCGGACGCTTCGGCGAACACGCGGCTCGCGCGAATGTCCCCGGCTGCGATCAGCGTCAACGCGGCTGCGTCGATCGGCGCGCCGCCGTCGATCGCTCTCGCGAAAAGACGATTGGCCTGGCGCAAGCGCGAGCGGTCGAGCGCATTGCGCACCGAGCGCGCATTGGCAAAATTCGGCTGACGCGTGCGCAATGCGAGGTAGTCCGCGAAAGCGCGCCGCGAATCCGTGTCGAAGCGGTAATGCATCGTCGCGAGCATGCGCTCGGCAATGTCGAGCAATTCCGCGTCGCCGTAATCGGGAAACGTGATGTGATGCGCGATGCGCGAGCGAAAACCCGGATTGCTCTCGAAGAACACTTCCATCCGCGACGCGTAACCGGCGAGGATCACGACGAGATCGTCGCGCTGGTTTTCCATCGTTTGCAGCAGGATTTCTATCGCTTCCTGACCGTAGTCGCGTTCGTTCTCGGGACGGTACAGGTAATACGCTTCGTCAATGAACAGCACGCCGCCCATCGCGCGCTTCAGCACATCGCGCGTTTTTGGCGCGGTGTGGCCGATGTACTGGCCGACCAGATCGTCGCGCGTGACCGACACCAGATGATTGCGGCGAATGTAGCCGAGCCGGTGCAAGACTTCGGCCATGCGCAGTGCGACCGTGGTTTTGCCCGTGCCCGGATTGCCCGAGAAACACATGTGCAGCGTCGGCGCGCCGCTCGCGAGACCGAGCGATTCGCGCGCACGCTCGACCAGCAGATGCGCGGCAATCTCGCGGATGCGCGTCTTGACCGGCACGAGCCCGACGAGATCGCGGTCGAGTTCCGCGAGCACGTCGCCGATGCCCGAGTCGCGATACAGCGCGGCGAGATCGATATGGGGCGGCAGCGCGAGGTTCATGTGTCAATGCTCCGTGCCGTAGCGTTCGCCCGAAGGCCGGTCGCTCGCATAGCCTGCAAGGCCATAATGTTGCAAGCGTCCTGGCCCGTCCTGACGCGTCAGACGGAAGCCCGGCTCCTGCTCGGGACGATTGACGATGAACGACAGGCGCATCGTCTCGAAGCCGCGCACCGAATCGAACGCATTGACCTTGATGTAATGATCGGGCCTTGCCGCGCGGCACGCTTTTACTTCCTGCAGCACGCCGGCTGCATCGTGCAGGTCGAACATCGGCAGGCCCCACATTTCCCAATACGTATTGCGCGGATGCGGGTCGTCGGTGAATTCGACGGAACAGGCCCAGCCCTGGCTCAATGCATAGTCGATCTGCAAGCCGATTTCCTCGTCGGTCAATTCAGGCAGGAAGGAGAACGTGCCCTGTGTAATACGCATGACGTACCTCGCGATTGATTGACTGCAACGTTCGGACGGCGCAAGCGGTGTCACGCGCGGTGCGTCGGCACCGCTGCGAACTTGCATCCGTGATCTTTTGATGCGGGGTTTAAGCTGCTTAACGACCTAGGCTGCCGTCGGCGTGGCCGCGAAATCCGGCGAGTCAGTCGACGCGTAGTTGAAGGTCACGTCGCGCCACGTATCGAGCGCCTGCTTGAGCGGCCCGCACCAGCGCGCCGCTGCTTCCAGAATCTCCGGCCCTTCCTGACGGATGTCGCGCCCTTCGTTGCGCGCCTTCACCATGCACTCGAGCGCGACGCGATTGGCAACAGCGCCCGCCTGAATGCCGCCCGGATGACCGATGGTGCCGCCGCCGAACTGCAGGATCGCGTCGTCGCCGAACAGATCGAGCAGTTGATGCATCTGCCCCGCGTGGATGCCGCCCGAGGCCACCGGCATCACCTTGCGCAAACCGGCCCACGGCTGATCGAAGAAGATGCCGCGCGACAGGTCCACTTCGTTATGCGCCTCGCGGCACACGTTGTAAAAGCCCTGCACGGTCAGCGGATCGCCTTCGAGCTTGCCGACCGCGGTGCCCGCATGTGCGTGATCGACGCCCGCCATGCGCAGCCACTTCGCGATCACGCGAAACGAAATGCCGTGATTGCGTTGCCGCGTGTACGTGCTGTGCCCCGCGCGATGCAGGTGCAGAATCATGTCGTTCTTGCGCGCCCAGCGCGCCATCGACTGAATCGCGGTCCAGCCGATCACGAGGTCGATCATCACGATGCACGAGCCCAGTTGCTTCGCGAATTCGGCGCGCTCGTACATGTCCTCCATCGTGCCCGCGGTGACGTTCAGGTAGTGCCCCTTCACCTCGCCGGTTTCGGCCTGCGCGCGGTTCACCGCTTCCATCGAAAAGAGGAAACGGTCGCGCCAGTGCATGAAAGCCTGCGAGTTGATGTTCTCGTCGTCCTTCAAGAAATCGAGCCCGCCGCGCAAACCTTCATAGACGACGCGGCCATAGTTCTTTCCCGAGAGGCCGAGCTTCGGCTTGACGGTTGCGCCCAGCAATGGCCGGCCATATTTGTCGAGCCGTTCACGTTCGACGACGATGCCCGTCGGCGGTCCCTGGAAAGTCTTCAGATAAGCAACAGGTATGCGCATGTCTTCGAGGCGCAGCGCTTTGAGCGGCTTGAAGCCGAACACGTTGCCGATGATCGACGCGGTCAGGTTCGCGACAGAGCCTTCCTCGAAGAGATCGAGTTCATACGCGATGTACGCGAAGTACTGCGGCTCGCTCACGCTCGACGCGGGCACCGGATCGACGCGATACGCTTTGGCGCGGTACATGTCGCACGCGGTGAGGCGATCGGTCCAGACCACGGTCCAGGTTGCCGTCGACGATTCGCCGGCCACCGCGGCGGCCGCTTCCTCCGGATCGACGCCCGGCTGCGGCGTGATGCGAAACAGCGCGATGACGTCGGTGTCTTTCGGCGTGTAATCCGGTTGCCAGTAGCCCATCTCGCGATACTTCATCACGCCTGCGGCATAACGCTCGCGAGGATCGCCCGCATTGCGCGGCTTGTGGAGGGACTCGATCGCCGGTTGACTGAAATCGTTCATGACGTATCCTCGATGGTGGACAGGCGCGCTGCCGGAAGAACGAAGCGCTTGTGTGCACTGTAGGCAAGGTCGTCATCGACGGGAATTCACGATTTTATTTGGCAGAGTTAAGCGATCGGTTATTCATCGCATAGGGTGGTGTGGGGTTTTGGCAGGTGGGATGGTTTTGTGAGCGACGCATGGGTGTCGAGGTGCGGCGGTTGCGTGGGGAACGCTTGTGGCGGGCGTGTGACAGCCATTCAGAGGGCGAGCCCGTTATTCGTCGGGGCGGTCGCCCATCCATGGTCGATTGAGGTCAAGCGTAATCAGGAACCGCTCCTTGTCTCTCTGTCCTTCTGGCCGGAAGCATCGAATGTCCAGCGCAATCTGATATTTAGCGCCGCCGTTCCAATAGGAAGTTGGATCATCGCAGTTGCGAATCGCGCGCCGAAAATCCGCGGTGTTCTCGATGGGGCGCCAGCGGCTGGCGCGGAACGCTTGCCAATGTGCGCGCCGCAATTGATCCTGCAAGTCCATGACAATGGCCAGGACGTCGTCAAGCGGCAAGGCGTCGACCTGTGGTGAGAGAGTCACGCCCTCGACCATCCCGTCGCGATCGTATTTGACCGACAGAAATCTGGCTGCTGGCGTCGCGAAGCCGTACTGCGGATCGCTGAAGCGCAATTGCGCAGGACGCGTCAAGACACCCATCCAGCCCACTCGAGGCACAACGGGCGGCAGCGTCGAGCGTGACTGCTTGCGCACGTGCTCATACGGTTCGCCTAGCGTCAGAACGACGTGGTCAGCGCAACGAGCCAGGCGATACGCGCTCAAGCACACGAGCCCAATGAGCACGGCACCGCCAAGCGAGACGAACAATGCAGGTTTTCCTTTACGCGTAATCATTTCATGTGGGCAATCAGATAAATGGAGTTCTCCACGTCATACTTCTGCAACGAGTGGCGAAGCAACTCGTCGAATCGATCAGCGGCGCGCAGCACGAACGCCATGCGTTGAACCGGATCGGCGAGATCCGCGAGTGGCTGTTTGCTGAACACCTCGCTATTAGCGTTTGCCCCGTTGAGCGTGCACTTGTTCGCGAGTGTCAACTGAATCTCCTGAGCAGAGCCAGTCGGAATATGCAACGCCCAGGCGAGCTGGTTCGCGCGCAACAGGTTGGTGAACAGAGGATCGTTGTACATGGCAGGCTGCAAGATATTGAGCTGCTCGTGGCGTGCGAGGGACACCACGCTCGCCTTGATGTCCCCGCGATCTATTGCAGCGAATCCGTCTTCGATTTCCTTCCTGGGTGTGCCGAACGGTACCGACTCACCAATCGGCCACCACACCGAGCTTTTTATCAGTTGTCTCTCCGGCAGACAGCGTTTGAAGCGAGCGAGTCCGAACTCCCGGTAGAACATGTGCAGCGGCCAGATGTCGAGGAACAACGCCGTGTTGCCCTTGCCGAGCATTTGATACACCCTGGTCGCAGCTTCGCCCGCCGCCTGATCGGGCAACGGCATGCGCGGACTGCCGTAAGGCGACATTCTTTCGAGGCGCGGCGTTTCCTTCTCCCAGCGTTGATATGCGTCGCGCTGCCGATTCGATTTTTTGATCATGTCCGCGGCATTGAGCAGGCCGCAGCCGACCTGCTTCGATGCGAACGCCGCCAGACCCGCCCACTGAAAACGGCGGTCGTTCCACCATAGCTGGGCGTACGCGGCATTGATGCGCCTGTTTCGTGCGACGGGGTCGGCGCTGGAGGCAATCTCCTCGGCCCGCTTTTGAAGGTTGAGCCAACAGTTGATGCAGTCCTGCTTATCTTCCGCCGCTTTCCGCCTCGCTTCTTGTTCCTCTTCTTGCCACTTGGGATAACAGACCGGACACCGACGCTTGCCGCACCCCATAGATCTCTCGTTCATGGTTTCTGTTTTGCATTCGCAATCCTTACGGACGATCCAGAAACATATCTTGCGCGGCAACGCAAACGTAAATTTTGGTCGCAGCCAAGCGCCCGGCCTCGCTTCACGGTCTTAAAGCAGGCGGAAACCCTAAGTGACACCCGCACAAGGGTCTTTGCTGCGCGGTGGCACACTTTGCTGCATTATCGGAACAGTGCGCCGCACGAAATGCCGTCAGGCACCCACGCGGCGTGCGAAGCTACCGCCGCCGCTATCCGGCGAAAACCGTGTCGCGGCGCGGCATCGGCTGCATCGAGTGCGATTGCCATTGCGGCACGAACCTTGCGTAGCCGATGATGCCCATGAAGTCCGGCGCCTTGCCGGACCGACGGCATGACGCTGTATCAACCGATGGAGGAAGCACATATGCAATGGACGACTCCGAGCTACACCGATATGCGTTTTGGTTTCGAAATCACGATGTATATCGCTACGCGTTAAGCCCGCATGGGCCGCGTAATGCGGCCCCTCTGCGGACCGATTGTTAATCGTCAGCCATACGGGCGGCCTGACGTGCTGCCACGACATGCGTTCCCATCCATGATCCACGAAACGATCGTCACTACCGCAGCGAGCGATGGCCGTCCACATGTCGCGCCGATGGGAGCCCGTTACGAGGGCGACTTCGTCGTCCTGTCGCCTTTTCGTCCGTCCGTCACGCTGGACAATATCGTCGCCACCCGCGCGGCGGTTCTCAACTTCACCACCGACGTCCGCGTTTTCGCCGGCTGCGTCACGCATTGCGCAACCGACTGGCCGACGCTCGCAGCGAGCCGCGTCGCGAGCGTGAGACTCGCCGAATCGCTCGCGCACGCCGAGTTCGAACTGCACGAGCTGCGCGACGACAACGAGCGCCCGGTGCTGCGCATGAAATGCGTGCACCGCGAAACGCATGCGCCCTTCACGGGTTTTAACCGCGCGCAGGCGGCGGTCGTCGAAGGCTCGATTCTCGTGAGCCGGCTCTTCATGCTGCCGGCCGACAAGGTCGATCGCGAGATGGCCTATCTGCAGATCGCCATCGACAAAACCGCCGGCGAGATTGAACGCACCGCGTGGGGATGGCTCACTTCGGCGATCGCGCGACATCGCGAGCGGCTTGCGTCGCCCGGCGGCCAGGCCGCCTAGTTCGCTTATTTCGTATCCCTCCCGCTTTTTCCGCTTTTTTCGGAGAACACCGATGACGGCATTGCTTGCGAGCGTCCGCTCGCACGACGAAGCATTCGACGCGGCCCGCGCCGGCGCGGACCTGATCGACCTGAAAGAGCCGAACGCGGGCGCGTTGGGCGGTTTGTCGATTGGCGATATTGCGCGGATCGTCCGCGAGCTTCGCGCCCGCTATCCGGTCAAGCCGATCAGCGCGACGATCGGCGACCTTCCGCCGGAAGCGCTCGACGAAATCGCCGCGCGCGTGATCGATGTGAGCGATACGGGCGTCGATTACGTGAAGGTCGGCGTGACGCCCGGACCGGCCGCGCGCCGTTGCCTCGAACAACTCGCGAATCTGCCGGCGGCGGTCGTGCCGGTGCTGCTGTGCGACGGCGGCATGCAGGGTGAACTGGTCGCGCATGCCGCGTCGCTTGGTTTTGTCGGCGTGATGTTCGACACCTCGACGAAAGACGGCAGTACGTTATTCGATCACGTGGACAGCGATTCGCTCGCGCGCTGGCTCCGGCTCGTGCGCCAGCAAGGCGCGATGTGCGGCCTCGCCGGCTCGCTGGGCCTCGCTCAACTGGAACAGATTCGCGCGCTTGCGCCGGATGTGGCGGGCTTTCGCACGGCGTTGTGCGTCGATGGCCGGCGCTCGCGGCTCGATCCGCAACGCGTCGCCGATTGGGCGGATGCGCTGCATAGCGGATCGGGCGGCGTTCGAGGCGCGGGTGGCGACGTGGATTCTGTGGTGGTGGGTACGCTCGGCGCTTAATGAGCGCGTGTGGCGACCACGGCTCGCTGCAAGAGCCGCATGTCGTGCAGGTAACGCATGCACCACTGCGGCAGCCTTCAAATCACCGGCGTATTCAACAGCCGGTCTCTCATCAATTCGACGTTGTCCTTGTTGAAAAGCTCGACCACATAGTTCGCTTCGTTCACGTAATCGACGAAACGGCGGTCCACCACGCCCGACGCCGCGAGCGCGTCGAGCCGTTCGTTTCCCGCTATCGGGCACGACTTCACGACGATCAGGCGCTCGGCGTTGAGCATCGTCGAGAGCCAGGCGGCGAGGCTGTCGGAGGTCGTGTCCCAGTTGCTCATCGCGTCGGGCGTGTCGCGCATCAGCGCGGTCGGCACCCAGACGGCGACGTGCCCATCGCGCAGCGCGCGGCGAATCTTCGCCTCGCTCGATGCCAGCACGAGTTCGGGCAGCACGCCCTGCATCAGAAGCGCGTACTGGGTCATCGCGAGCAGACACATGTTGTGCGCGGCGAGGTCGTCGAAACACCACTCGCTCTGGTACTGGCGCACCTTGTCCGCGAAATCGCCGCCGCCGGGAACGATGACGATGCGCCCGCCCCCCACCTCGCATAGCTCCATGAGCCATTGGCGCAGCGCCGGCTCATGACTCAGGCTGCCCCCGATCTTGACCACCCACATGATCGTCGTCCTCGTTTGCGATTAACCTCGTTTGCTTGTCCGCTTCGCTGCCTGTTTGCTTCTATGCCGGTCCTCCTGTGGATGGTTTGTGCCGTTTGCCTGCGTTTTCCTCTAGCCACAATCACTGCATCGGCCGCGTCCCCTTCACGCGGCGCGAAAAGCCGCATCGACGCTCGCGGCGCCCTCGCCGGCCGTCACGTCACCCGCTTTCCCATACCGCGCCGCTGCAAGCAAACCCACCGCGACGCTCGGCGCACACGTCGCCGCCCACTCCGCCTGATCCGCCGCGCCGCCCGCGAGCGTGCCGAAATCGATGTAGCCGCGCGCCTCCTCGCGTGCGAGCGCCGCCGCGAGAAAACGTCCGCAGCCCGCGCCCACCAGCGGCGCGGCGGCCAGTTCGGGATGCGCGGCCGTCACGCGCGTCAGGTTCGCGCCGATCTCGCGCAATTGCAGCTCGCGCCAGCGCAACGCGAACGCGCGCCATTCGGCGGGACTCGTTTCGTGCGCGTCGCGGCCGATCATCCGCGCGATCCGCCTTCGGCTCGCCGATTCGGTTTTCGGGCCATTGTCGGCGCTCGGGTAGAGGTCGTATTGCGGCGCGAGTTCGCCCGTGAGCCGGTAGACGTCGGCGGTGCTCGCGAACCATTCGTTCATCACGTTGACGGCCGCGCCGCCGAATTCGATGCGCCGCGCGATACCGCACAGCGGCGTGCGCACCACGCCCTGATACACGAGTTCGCCGGTCGCGAGCCGCCCGGCATCCGTCGATGCGCGCGCAACCACACGCCCGTTCGCCACTGGGATGATGTCGGTCGTCGTGCTGCCTATGTCGATCAGCAACGCATTCGGCACGCGCGTCGCGAGCCAGTGCGCGGTCGCGAGCCAGTTCGCAGACGCGACGCTGCGCCAGCCGGCCGCGCACGTCTCACGCGTCAACCAGCCGGCCTCGCCCGCGTAGAAAGCGACGCGCGGCCCGAGCCGCTGCGCCAGTGCGGCGGCGATCGCGCGCACGCCTTGCGAGCGGTCCTCGAAGAGGTCGACCATTTCGCCGGTCATCGTCACCGCATGACGCGCCGCGTAGGTCTTCGCGACCGGCCAGCGCTCGAATACAAGCTCGATCGTGCGCTCGAGATGTTCGAGCCCTTGCCACAACGGGCAGGCCCACTGGCCGACGTCGAGCAGCACACCGCCGGCATCGCTCATCGACACCTTCACATGCGCGCCGCCGACGTCCCAGCCGAACACCGGCGAGCGGCCTACCGGTTCCATGCGCGGCGCGTTCATGGCTGCGCTCCGCAAGCGGAGTGAGTGTCGAACTCGCGCGCCGCGGCGCTCGCGGTTTTGCGAGGTTCGCCAACCCGAACCCCATGCGCGCCCAGCAACACCGCGGAAAGGTTGCGCCCAAGCGCCGCCGACAAACCCGCATAAGCCACAGTCAGTCGCGGATTGACCTCGATGACCACAGGACCGCGCGACGGATGCCACACCACATCGATTCCGGCAAAACCGCGCAGCCCCGGTATCGCCTCCGCGACGCGATGAGCGAGTTCGCGCAGCACCTGTCCCTGGTCGCTGGCCGTGTCGATCTGATTGACCGTCACGCCGTCGAATTCGACGATGCTCGCGCGCTGCCCCGGCGCCGTGCTCTCCGAGAGCCCGATCCGTTGCCGGTTGATGCTGACGAGTTCGACGCGCTTGCCGTCGCAGATCAGCGAAAGGCTCAGCGGCTCGCCGTCGACCCACTCCTGCAACACCGGATTACGCGCCGCTGCCGCGCGCGCATCGTATTCGGTGCAGGCTTCGGCGAAATCGTCGAATACGAAGGTGTCGAGTCCGCCCGCGCCGTCGTCCGGCTTCACGACCCACTTGCGCCCCGCGTGAGCCATTGCATTGGCCGCCGCATGACCGGGCTCGATGGCCGGCGTGGTCGCAATGCCCTTCGCGGCGAGGCACGCGGCGGTCGCGCTCTTGCTCGACGTGACGCGGATCGCTTCCTTCGCGCAGCCGAGCCAGCGCGCCGCGCCGACCGCGTCGTACAGATGCAGCAGCAAGCCGTCGCATTCGGGCGCGACGATCCATGCGTAGTCATGTTCGCGAGCCGCGCGCGCGACGAAAGCCGTCATCGATTCGCCCGGCGCGGCCATACAATGAGCGAGCGCGGGGTCGACGTTTTCGAAGCGCGAGGTTGCGAAGCTCAGCTCGACATCGTCGAGTTGACGCAGGTCCGCGACCAGCGCGTCGCGCATCACGCGGCCTTCGACGATCAGCGCGCTCAGGTCGGCGAGACTCGCCGCGCCGGCCAATGCCGGGTCGATGCCGCCGCCGGTGAGATACTCGAAGACAAAGATCTTGGTCAAAGGACGCGCCCCTATGCAGGTGATACCGGTTCTCGATCTGCTCGACGGCCACGTCGTGCGCGCGGTGCGCGGCGAACGGAGCGCCTATCTGCCGATACGTTCGTCGCTTGCCGCCACCAGCGAGCCGCTTGCCATCGCCCGCGCGCTGCTTGCTGCAAGCGGCGCCCGCACGCTCTACATCGCCGACCTCGGCGC
>Ga0209795_10000266_pt1 | contig 45706 bp, 44 predicted proteins | sample AgamicOrMarz_FD_187166 | JGI IMG/M metagenome (GOLD analysis project Ga0209795, IMG submission 187166) | Agave microbial communities from Guanajuato, Mexico - Or.Ma.rz (SPAdes) (version 2) | ecosystem: Host-associated > Plants > Phyllosphere > Phylloplane/Leaf | place: Guanajuato, Mexico...
ACTTTGCTTTTAAGTCCAAGCGTTTTTCAAGCGGCATAGCCGCACCAAAACTCGCTTCTATGCTGTGATAAGCACGTAAGTCTGCAATCTTATCCTTAATATCGTTGGGTAAAGACTCATAGGCCATGACCATATTGGTCCACATGGTATCGCCACCTACAGGTGGGCATTCAACACAGTGCAATACGCATCCCATCGGTGGAACCTTGCGCCAGCTTGCATCACTGTGCCAAGCATTTTCATAACGATCGACGGGACTTTCAGGATGTTTATAAATCTGCACCAAACCCGGATGATCAGGATGGCTGCCTACAGCGGGATGATCTTCGAGCTGTCCAAATTTTTCAGCAAATGCGACATGATCCTGACGGGTTAAATGCTGATCTCGTAAAAACAACACACGATGTTTAAGTAATTGTGTGCGAATTTCAGCAAATAATCCATCATCATAAATCGCATCAGCAAGTTTGACGCCACTGAGCTCTGCACCAATATTGCAAGTTAACTGTTCAATTTGCATAAGAAATCCCTTCAAATTACAAAGATTGATGAACCTATTGTTTTACGTGCTTCCAAATCACGATGAGCTTGCACGGCATCCTTTAGCTCATAGCGCTGATTAATTTCAATTTTGATTCGTCCATGCCGAACATGATCAAATAATTCATTTGCCAGTTCTTTCTTCTCGGCAGGATCTGCAATGTAATCTGCCAAAGCTGGACGTGTGACAAACAATGAACCTTTCACGGCGAGTAATACCGGATCAAAAGCAGGGATTGGACCAGATGCTGTTCCTACGCAGACCAACAAACCTCGGCGTTTGAGAGAATCTAATGAACTCATGAAAGTGGCTTGACCGACACTATCGAAAACGACATTTACACCAACGCCGCCTGTTAACTCACGTACACGCTCAGCAACATTTTCATGACTGTAGTTAATGACATGATCACAACCATGAGCTCGCGCTACGGCAGCTTTTTCTTCTGAAGATGTGGTACCGATAACAGTCAAGCCAAGTAATTTGGCCCATTGAGAAACAATCAGCCCAACACCACCTGCGGCTGCATGTAGTAAAATTGAATCGCCCGCTTTAAAGTCATAAATACGGCGCATCAGATAAGCAGCGGTCAACCCTCGCATGGTCATGGCTGCTGCTGTTTCACAAGAAATTTCTTCGGGTAATTTAATTAAAGCATTTGCTGGAATTAGACGGTGAGTACAATATGCACCTAACGTATTTAAAAAACCTGTATAAGTAACTCGATCACCCACTTTAAGATGGGTCACTCCTTCGCCTAAAGCTTCAACGACACCTGAAGCTTCGACGCCCATACCATTAGGCATTGGAATTTGATAGGTTCCATTACGAAAATATGTATCGGCATAATTTAGGCCGACTGCCACATGACGTAGGCGTACTTCTCCAGCTTTTGGATCTCCTAATTCTACATCTTCATAGCGCATTACTTCTGGCGTTCCTGTTCCATAGAAACGTATAGCTTTCGTCAACGTCATGTCCTATTCCATATTTTGGTTTTTTATTGAGTGCCTATAAAAGCAATAACCAAAATTACAACAGTTAGGATATGGGCCACTTTACATTTGACGACACAAGCTTAACGTTTAATGACAAAGGATATTCCAAATATTGCTAAAGAATACTCCCAGCAATTGCAGCAGACTTATGTAGATTGGCGCTATCAGCGTTTTTATTTTCATTTAAGCTAAAACTGACCGCCTCTTTTGCATGAATGGTCGTAGTATCAAATAAAGGGACCGAGAATTTAAGCTCACCAATCAACATACAAATTTCAGTACAACCCAAGATAACGCCTTGGGCGCCTTCAGCTATGAGTCTTTCTACAATAGCGATGTACTTTTGCTGTGAATCTGGGTTGATCACACCTAAACAAAGTTCTTCATAAATGATGCTATGGACTATCTTTCGGTCGGCTTCATTTGGAATAATTACCTCAATTCCATAATCCTGCAATCGAGCTTTATAAAAATCTTGCTCCATTGTAAAAGCTGTCCCTAACAGTGCAACTTTACCAATGTTTTGACTCAAAATTTCTTTTGCCGTTGCATCAGCAATGTGTAAGAAAGGAACGGTAATTGAATCTTCAATCTGTGCAGCAACTTTATGCATGGTGTTAGTACACACCAAAATACAATCTGCTCCTGCCTTTTCTAAATTTTGTGCTTGCTCAGCTAAATATGCGCCAGCTTCTTGCCATAAACCCTTCGCTTGCAAGGCTGCTATTTCTTCAAAATCGACGCTATTAATGATGACTTTAGCAGAATGCAATTTTCCTAATTTATGATGAACCATTTTATTGATTTGCTGATAATAAAGCGCTGTAGATTCCCAACTCATTCCGCCTAGTAAGCCGATTGTTTTCATTATTGAATCCTTCTATTTATGCAAAACTTATCTATATCTCTTATGGGTAAAGCGCAGCTAGAATAAAATTGCTTTCTTAAATTTTTTCTTGCTTATCTTATTTATTAATCTTAAACGCTGTGAAGTCGATAGAAATTTTTAAGTTGATTAGACCTAGTTTATTAAATTTCCAAAACAGAAAACGCTCTCCATTAAACCCAAATCATAAGACAGAAGAATTCACGCAAACTTCACGACCAGCTCTTTAATTTAATCTTATAAAGTTGGCTTGGATATCGACATGAAAATTATAACTACAGCCCTTGGGCTGATTACTTTGGTAGGTTTAACAGCGTGTAAAAGTGTGCCTAGTTACTCAGGTGACTATGGCAAAGCTGAACAAAAAATTACGGGAATAGAATTAAATGACCAACAGGCACTAGATATCGGTAATCGTTTTGTTGCCGCATTTAATACGCTTGGCACCCCTTCTTTTGTGAATAACGCGAGTCATCTTTACGCTGATCAACTTTATATCAACGATACACTCTCGCAGTTCTCTCAAAAGCAAGATCTCATTAAGCATTTTGAAGGCATGAATGCCCGAGTGAGTAATGTCACTGTAAAACTCATTAGTGCAACTCATCACCAAGATACAGCCTACATTCATTGGTACATGACCTATGACTTTAAAATGTTAGGTCGCTCAAAAACCATGGCTTCTTATGGAATTAGTCAAATTAAGATTAATGAGCAACAAAAAATTATTTTCCAGCAAGATTATTGGGATCCAGCGAATGGCCTTTACCGTTCTTTACCAATATTTGGAGGAGTATATAAATGGGTATTACCGTTCAAAAAAGTCGAGTCTTGATATTTCTAGGAATCTTAATCGCATCTCAGGCGAATGCGGCTGAACTAAAAAAATGCAGTTCAGCACCTTTAATGGTGACGAGTAAGAATGTAGGAAATGTCAGTTACTTTGCTGAAGACTGCCTAAAAAATTGGCAAAGCCAAAGCATCAAACTGGACTTTAGCTATAACCGCGATATTCCCGAGTGGGCATTTAAACGCGCAGCAGCCCATTTTTTGAAGAAAAATGTTAGCGGCTTTGATGCAAAATCTCCGCTTAATCATATTAATGAACTATATAGGCCAATTAAAAGTGGAGATCTCTATAGCCTCTATTACCAACATGAAAATCAAAAACTAGAACTAAAATTAAACCAGAAGCTACTGGGTTCTTTAAACAATCCGAATGCAAATCAATATTTTAAAATCTGGTTTGGTAGCGAACCATTTAATGCTAAATTAAAACAACAACTATTAAATTAATGGCTTAATAAAATCTCATGGGTAATCACTTTATCCTCATGGTTGAGGACCATTTTGAACTCGCAGCAACGGTCTGTGAATTTCTTGAAGTGCATGGTTATGTGATCGATCATGCGCGCAATTTAGATGCTGCACGGACTTTTCTCAAATCGCAGCATTATCATCTTTTGCTGCTCGACATAAATCTGCCCGATGGCTCAGGTTATGATCTATGCAACTGGCTACGCACCGAACAAGGTGTGGATATTCCCGTTCTTATGCTAACAGCAAGAGATACTTTAGATGACAAACTTAAAGGCTTTACTGCTGGCACAGATGATTATTTGGTAAAACCTTTTGATTTTAATGAATTAGTGATGCGGATCCGCGCATTAATAAAAAGAGCAGCTGGTGAAGTTACTCATCATAAAATTCAGATTCACGACTTAGTTCTTGATAGCGCAACTCAAACCGTGGTTCGTGCCGGAAATAATATCGAGTTACCCCCTATTCAATTCAAACTATTAAAAATTTTGATGCGCCAGTCTCCAAAAGTGGTGACCAAACAAGAACTGATGATGGAGCTATGGGGTGATGAAGAACCTGAAAGTGATGCGTTACGCAGTCACATCTACAACTTAAGAAAAATGGTTGATAAACCTTTTGATCCTAAATTATTACACACAGTAGCAGGTGTCGGTTTAAAGATTGCTTTAGACAGTTCAGCAAGTTAACTCAAATAAACCACAACAATTAAGCCCGTGGTCGGTTCCAAATCGAGCTCGGGATGGGTGGTTAAATAATATTGTCGATCAAACAACTCGACTCGCCATCCTAATTGTTTGCAAAGCTTTTGTACCAATTGCAAACCAATTCCATGGCCCTTCGCCTTTAAAGACAGTTGTGAATCGCTGAGCTCTTGCACCTTGACATCGTTAGGTAAAGAAATTCCAATTCCATTATCGGCAATAATTAGGCTGTTTTTTTGTTGAATAATGTCGATTTGTGAACCTTGCGAATAGTTCAGTGCATTACGTAAAATATTGCTTAACACCATTTGTGTCATAGAGGGATATAACCAACGCGGCTGTTCAGAAAGATCGGATTGAATATGAATATGTATGCCCTTACTCTCGCTGACCGCATCTAAACTTTCAACTAAATCCCTCACAATTCTGGATAAAAAATTCTTTTCAGACGGTAAGCTTTTTACTGTATTACGTGCGATTGCCAGTAAGGTGTCGACTAATAACTGCATATCTTCAATTGTATTATGAAGACGAACTAAGGCTTTATCATCACCATATTTCGCCTGACAAAGTTGTACGTTTCCCTTTAAAATCGTAAGCGGAGTGCGCAGTTCATGACTCACATCTCCAGTAAACTCTCGCTCACGTCGGATAAACTCACTTAACACTTGATGATATTTTTCCAAGGCTTGTTTGAGATATTCTGCTTCCATATTGCCATTGGTATTAATATCTTTAAAAGGAGAAGCTTGAGTGTCTTGATGTGCCCAATCAATATTTTCTAATGCATTTGCTAAACGTGTAATAGGTGAAAAATAGCGCCTAGCTCTTCGGTTTGACCACCATAAAAAACTATATAGAACAGATAAACTGAACATAAGTGGAGCAAGTCCAAATAACCAGATCAGCTTATTGACATTACTTTCGCCAAATACCAAAAGTACATGTTGACCTTTACGTTCACCATATACAGTCATACGTTCTTTACCATCAACAAATATTCGGTGAACCCCACTTTCTAACCGCATATCTTTAAAGGGTTGTGGTGCGACCTGTGTATTCCACCGATATCCATATAAATTTTTGGTATCTGGTAAATCTGCATTTGGATTACGTTCGATGCGTAACCAGTAATGTTCCATTTCCTGCTCTAAAGCAGTTTTAAGTAAAGAGCCTTTAATCACCCAAGCACTACAAGCCAACCCGACCACGATCGATAATGCAATCAGACCAATCTGCAACCAATAATATCGATTGAACATTTGGGCTAATGGATGACTAGCTTTGCCATCGTTTCGAGTTCTTATCATATCTTTATCGCCGGGATAGGCTGTAGAAATTACAATGCTCTCTTTTTAAATAAAAAGTGACCAATGACCCATTCTTGTCCTTGCTCAAAACCGAATAGCTCAGCACAAGCCATGAAGAAAATACGCCAGCGTTGCCACCAGATGTTGGCATCTTTTCCATAGATTTTTTTAAACAGTGGTTTCAGTTCGACTTCTTGGTTATCCATGTTATCAAGCCAAGCATTTGCCGTTCTCATATAGTGCTCACCCGACCACTGCCACTGTTGAGCCAACTCTAAATGCTCTTGAAAATGCAAAAAAGTTGAAGTCGACGGCATTAAACCGCCAGTAAAGAAATACTTCGACATCCAATCATAGTCTGATTTCACTTCAAAAGGATAATGTAAAAAGCGATGACAAAAAATATGGCACCAGAGTAAGCCATCTGCTTTCAACCAACCCTGAATTTTTTCAAAAAGACGTTGATAGTTACGAACATGTTCAAACATTTCAACCGATACGACTCGGTCAAACTGACCTTTTTCAAGTTCAAGTACATTTACATCACAGGTAAGTACTTCAATATTGTTTAAACCTCTTAACTTTGCTTGCCCAAGAATATGCTTCTTCTGTGTAGCAGAGTTAGAAACTGCCGTAATCTGTGAACGTGGATAGTTTTCTGCCATCCACAAAGTTAAAGAACCCCAGCCACAGCCTAGCTCTAAAATGTGTTGACCATTTTTAAGTTGTGCTCTTTCACAATAAAGCTGAAGTGCGAGTTCCTCTGCCTGATCTAAAGTTGTTGTTTTAGTCGGGAAATAACATGCACTGTATTTGAGTCTTTTTCCAAGCACCGCCTGAAAAAACTCAGTGGGTAATTCATAGTGCTGCTCGTTTGCTTTATCTGTTTCAACGGCGATTTCACTCCGTTTTAACATATTAAGTACATCCATATAGCGCTGTGCCCCTTGTTCAGGGTCATAACGGCCTTCTTGAATTAAGCGTTTTTTGCTTAAAGCACGAATTGCAGCTCGAATGGCATGATCTGGAATCACACCACTTTCAACAATTTTCAAAGACTGATGAACAATAAAATCCATATGCGCACCTATTTTTTGGGTTTTCGCGGAATAAACATTGATGTTTTTTGTTGATAATCAAGATAATTTTGACCACGACTTTTAATTGCTTGTTTTTCACTAAATGGAATACCCGTGACGTAATATAAAAACAGCCACATCAGTAACGGATAAATCCACAATAAATATTGGCCTGCCGCTAAGCCAATGATTGGATAGGCAAACCAATGTAACCATTCAAAAAAATAATTTGGGTGACGTGAATAACGCCATAAACCCTGATCCATCGTTTTGCCATGATGTTCTGGATTTAATTTAAATCGATATAACTGCTGATCAGCGAGCTGCTCTCCAATGAAAGCAATCGCCATAATTACAGCTGCAATCACTAAAGTGACTTTATATCCACCACTCCATTCAGTTGCTTCTACATTGAGGAGTGTCCACATTGGTAAAAAGAATAAACACACTAAAAGTGTTTGAAAGATAAAAAATAAAAAGAAGCCAACATGCTGAAACTTTCCCATGGCTTGACGCATGTTTGCATAACGACCATCTTCTTTTTGTTCAGATTGATAACGTCTTAACAGATGCCAAAATAATCTTAGAAACCATAAGCCACTAAAAATACCAATAAACAGACGTACTTCAACAGGAGCAACGGAAATGAGTAAAGAAGACACAATAATGTTTAATGCCAGACAGAAACTCCATGCGGCATCTACAATTCCAGCTCGGCCATTTGCGGTAGCAAGTAGCCAACTTATCAACATGATAAATAAGTCTAGAATCAGTAAATTCAAAAACATCAGCAATCTCCTTACTTGAGCTGTTTGAGTTAGTAACTGCTACTTTCAAACAACAAGTGAACATTGCTTATCACGCCTTCTTTAAAACCACCCTCGCAATAACATAAATAGAAATCCCACATGCGAATGAAGTTTTCATCGAAACCCAGAGCCAATACTTCTTCTCGTGCGGTTAAAAACCTTGCTCGCCAGTGATGAATGGTTTGTGCATAACTTAAACCGATATCATTTAAATGCTTTAGCCTTAAACCACTTTCAGAGGCGGTTTGAGTTAATACACTCACGCTAGGAATAAAGCTACCAGGGAAAATATAGCGCTTAATATAATCAACTGTATTTAATGCTTTTTTATATCGAAAATCTTCAATGGTTATGGCCTGAATAAAGGCTAGACCTTTCGGTTTTAACAGTGTTTTACATTGATCAAAATATGTCGGCAAATATTGCGCTCCAACAGCCTCAACCATTTCAATTGAAACAAGCTTGTCGAACTTTCCTTCAAGTAAGCGGTAGTCTTTGAGTTGCACATCAATTCGATGTGCCAAACCCGCTTCATTTACACGGATAACGGCTTCATCATATTGAGCTTGTGAAATGGTAATGGTGGTCACTCTACAGCCATAATGCTCAGCTGCGTAAATTGCAAAACCTCCCCAACCGCTTCCAATTTCAACTAAATGATCTAGTGGTTTTAAATCTAACTTTTTGCAGATGATCTCTTTTTTTAGCTCTGATGCTTCTTCGAGTGTCATATTTTCATTTTCAAAAACTGCACTCGAGTACATTAAAGATGGATCTAAAAATAATTTAAAAAAGTCATTGCTTAAGTCGTAGTGCTCAGCAATATTTTTACGGCTGCCACTTATAGAATTCTTTCGATTTTGATACCAAGCTTTAAGAAAAAACTGGCTCGCTTGCGCAATAACATTTTGATTAAGTTGGTCTAGTACATCTCGATTACGCGCCAAGATCTGAATCAACTCTACAAGTTGCTCGCTGCTCCAGTCACCACGGATATAGCCTTCCGCAGCCCCTAAAACACCATTTTTCAAAATGAGATCCATAAGCAAAGGATTGTGAACTTCAATTACAGCATGCAAGTCTGATACTTCACCAACCGTACCATTCCATGCACCCTGAAAAGTGATCTGTCCATGGCGTAGTTTGAGAAGACTTTTGAGTAGCACTGGTAGTGAGTCATCCTCACCATACAGAAATGTTTTTATCATGTCTTATCTACCTTGATCTTTTTAGGATGACGATAAAATGGAACTTTTTTTCGCCACAACTTAAATGCCTCTAAATATATTGAAAACAGCATTTTAAAAGGCGCTAAGCTGTTCACAAGAGCATATCGATATTGCTGTGAAGGAAATGTGATGGGCACAAGTTCAAAGCGCATAGTGGCATCAAAGAGTTGTTTTTGCTCTTCAAAAAGCTGCATGTGAATGACATTTTGCTGATCTGAAAAACTAAACCGCCAGCGGTAAGTCAACTGCATGGGCATGAACGGCGAAACATGAAATGATTTTTCAAAGTTAAAATCGAAACTCTGATAATCACTCATATTTCTTTGTTGTTTTGAGCAGTCGTGTATATAAACTTTTCGTTCATTCCACGGAGTATTGGTAATTTCACTGACAATAAATACGGGTTTTCCAGTTTTATTTAAAACAAAATAAAATACGACTGAATTAAACCGAAAACCTAAACAACGAGGCAAAGCCAACACTCGGATTTGCCAGTCTGGCCGAAGATGTAAGTGATTATTTTGCAGTATCGCTTTCTCTACTCTGTCTCTTATAGAACCGTGATACATGTTTAAAAAATCATTTTTAGATAGCTTTAATACATTCCAGTGATCGGTCGACCAAAGTGAACAATCTTTTGAAATCTCATCTAATTGATCTGGATCGAACCATAAATAATTTAGGGTCGATGTGAATTGATGCGGTTTCGGGCTATAGCGTCTGTGACGAATAAGTGCAGGAGCGATAGCAAGTTTATTTAATAACATTTGAAAGCTCCTTACTTATTGTTATAACGCTAAAAGTTGTTCTACAGCACGTGCTGCGCTACGGGCGCCATCTTCGTGAAAGCCCCAGCCCCAATACGCTCCACAAAACGAAGTGCGATTTTTCCCATTCATTTCTTGCCAGCGAGATTGAGCTTGAATTGCTTTTGCATCAAACACAGGATGACGATATTTACGCTCAACCAAGATGTCTTCAGCTTTAATTTTCATATTTGGATTTAACGTAGAAAAAATCTGAGTAGCACAGGATAAATTCTGTAAATTGTTCATCCAGTAGGTAAAACCATAATGTATGTCGGATACTTCGTTTTGGACTTGAGATGTAGGAGTTACATGGACATGCCAGCTTGCCCACTGCAAACGGCTTTTAGGCATAATTGAAAGATCACGGTGAACCACCATCCGATTATCTTGATAACCAAATTGGCTTAATATTTCCTGTTCAAGTTCTGACGCATCTTTTATTAGGCTTAGGCTATCGTCAGCATGGCTTGCAAAAATCACCCAGTCGTACTGGGCTTGCCCCTCAACGGTTTCAATCAAAACTGTTTCGTGCGAACGGCTTACAGCTTTTACTTCTGCAAATTTCCACTCAATGGATGGACAATCCTTTTGAATAGCACGAATATAACTTGCTGAGCCGTGTTTAACTGTTTGCCACTGCGGGCGCTCTTTTAACTGCAACATGCGGTGATGTTGAAAAAAACTCACCACAAATCGATATGGAATTTGGCCTACCTGCTCAACGGGAGCCGACCATAATGCACCACACATCGGATAAAGGTGCTCATAACGGAACTCATGACTATATTTATGGAGGTCTAAATACTCTTCAATCGATAAATTTGGATCGATATCTGTAACATCTATATCTTTGTTATCATCATAAAAACGTAGCAAATCTGAGAGCATTTGCAGGAATTTACGGTTTAAAAAGTTCTGTGGACGGGCAAAGAGCGACCATTTTTTTGAAGGATTATATTGAAGTCCACTCACCAGATTATTCACCGAAAAACTCATATCGCTGCTTTGAGTTTCTACACCTAATTTTTTAAGCATGTCGGTAAATAACGGATAGTTATAGTCATTAAATACGATAAAACCACTATCTACCGCGACTTTAGCGCCTTCTATTTCTAGCTCGTGAGTGTCAGTATGACCACCAAAATAGTTATTTTTTTCATACACTGTGACTTTATGTTGCTTAGACAATCTCCAAGCAGCGTAAAGTCCAGATATGCCTGAACCAATAATGGCAATTTTCATAACACTTCACCGTTTTCAATTTTCTCTATTGATAAGTCTTTAATCTTTTTATATTGATAAACCTTGCCTGGTACGGGCTTTAGCCCCCACACCAAACCAAATAAAGACATCAGTTTGAGCACATAAAAGGTGATATCAATCTGCCACCAATAAAAACCTTGACGCACACTGCCAGCGTAAAAGTGGTGGTTGTTGTGCCATCCCTCACCCAAGGTAACTAAAGAAAGTAGAAAATTATTACGGCTATCATCTGGAGTATTAAACTCACGTGAGCCATATCGATGAGCGAGTGAATTAATGCACAAGGTTGCGTGCGTTAACAAAACTGTGGAAATCACAAAGCCCCACACTAAAAGCTGTAAGCCATTGGTACCCAACTCAGGAAAATGTTGTGCAAGCCATGAACCGAAACCATAAATTGCTAAAGCCGTCAAAATCACAATAGGCAAACTAAATCGGTCGAGCCAAATCAGCTCAGGATATTTCAACCAGTCTTTAATCACTTTTTTTCGAGTGGCAAAATTTTGCTCATTTAAAAACCAGCCTACATGGGAATACCAAAAACCTGCTTTCGCTGAATGCGGGTCCTGATCGGTGTCGGTAAAGTGATGGTGATAACGGTGATGTGCTGCCCACCATAATGGTCCGCGCTGTGCACTCATGGTTCCAATGAGTACAAATATGAATTGAACAATACGCGAGGTCTGAAAAGTTTTATGAGAAAGATAGCGGTGGAAAAAAGCAGTAATTGCAAACATGCGAATAAAGTAAAATCCCAACATGAACATAACCGCAAACCAAGATGCCCCTACCAAAAACACAGCCAAACAAGCGATATGCAATAAAATAAAAGGAATTATTCTTAACCATTGAATGTTCTTTTCAATGACATATTCGCTAGATGTACCCACTTGCGCATTTTCTGAATCTGACCAGCTATCGATCCAGCGCAGAAAAAATTTAGACATTGATTCTTCCTGATCTAAAGCATTTCTTTTGGTTCTAATGTAGAAAATGCGCAATGAATTTTATGTGAAGTTCACTCGGTTACGAGATAAATATAAGCATCTACGCAACCAGCACTTCGCTATTTAGACTGGGTTGTCTTAACGAGTTTAGAAACGTCGTAGCCATAGCTTTTTGCGGTTTGCAGATAAGACTGATATGTCGCCTCATCAATTTGAGGACTACGAGAAAGAATCCACAAATATTTATGGCTTGGGCCACCCACTAAAGCGACCTGATAATTCGGATCAACTCTTAAAACCCAGTAATCGCCTTTTGTAAAAGGAATCCATCTTAAACCAGAAGGTAAAAAGCTCACTTTCAATTTACTGTTGCCTTCATTTTGCGAATAAGCAACACCTTCAGATGAAATCATTTCGCCTTTTTTAGTCGTACAACTATTTAAAACACCAACGGTTTTGTCCGCGTTAATAGAATAGTTTGCAGTTGTATTGGCTACGCAATTACGCTGAAAAAACATGGGTAAATGCGCAATCTCATACCACTTACCTGCATATTTATTAATATCGATAGATTCAACAGCGACAGGTTTCGTATTTGTGTCGGCGTAAGTGCTCAAAGGAAGCATTAAGCTCACCGCTGCAAGGCTGCTGCTGATGACAAGTGACTTAAATAATAATTTCATGATTGCCCTCTTCTGTTTATTTAATACTTTTAAACATACTTTAGAGGGCTGTGAACAAAGTGTGAATTTTAAAAATTAAGGAACATTAATAAAGATTTAATTATATTTCTTTACAGCATCTGCAACTGGAAAATCAAGCTCAAAACACACACCCTCGACCGTGTTATAAACTCGATAGAGACCATGATGTAGATCCATAATTGAAGCAACAATCGACAAACCTAATCCACCTGTTTGATTGTAATCACTTCGACTTGAGTGACATTGGTAGAATCTTTCAAAAAGATGCTCAAGTTGATGTTCAGCAATTGAAACCCCACCCGTTACCACAGTCAGGCTGACCCATTGCGTATGCTCAATCATCTTATGTTTAGTTGCGATATAAATAGTTCGCTTGTCACCACCGTGAACCAACGCATTTAAAATCAGGTTATAAACGGCTCTTTGAAAAAGCTCAGGATCTGCAAATAAATTTTTAGCCTCTAAGTTAAAACTAAAATGACACTCTTGTTCTTCAGCTTGATATTCAAAAATCTGGTATAGGCCATCTATAACGTCTTGAACGTTTATTTCCTGTTTGTTTATAAGAACCATTTTCTGATCGGCTCTTGCCAAGAAAAGCATACTATCAATCATGCGTTTTAATCTGTGGTAATCATCTAAATGAGACACCAGCAAATCTTCATATTGCTCAACCGAGCGTTCGCCAGTTAAAGTAATCTCGGTTTGCCCAATCAGATTATTTAAAGGCGTACGGAACTCATGAGCGATATCTTCAGAAAAACGGTTGAGCTGTGTATAGCCTTTTTCGATACGCTCAAGCATGTGATTTATATCTTTTGAAAGCAGATCAACTTCTAAAGGAGAATTTGATAGGTTTAATCTTTTCTGGAGCTGATTTACGTTAATAGAATGAGTTTGCTTGCGAAGCTGTTGTAGCGACCGTAAACCTAAATGACAAGCTAAAATACAAAGCACAAAGATCGCAAACACGCCCCCGACCACATACATCAAGAGACTTTCTTGAAAAGGTAAAAGAATATTGATGCGTTCCGACCACTGTTTACCTGCAATGAGCAGATAAGGCTCGTTATTAATTTTTATGGTTTTCCAAGCAATTCGTGTTGGATATGAGTTGTTGGCTAAATCTTGAAATTGAAGACTGTTGCGCTGTGCAAGTTCAGGTAACTGAATATGGAGCGGATTGATATTAATTAAAGCTTTGTCTTTATGGATCAGTAGAAACAAATTATCTTGGTTACCAAGCATGTTTTGATACAGCTTAGGACGCGCAATGATTTGCTCTACATTTTCGCTATCTTGTAGCAAAATTTCCAAACGATTAATTCTGTCTGCTAAAGCTTTATCTTGCTGCTTTAACAAAATTTGATTAATACCTAAATAGGTCATAAAGCCGACGGAACATAAAATTAAGGCAGAACAAAGCGTGACCAGCAATGTAATACGGACTTCAAGAGAACGCAGAAATTTAAAGTTCATAAGCTAACCGAAATTTTATAGCCCAAGCCACGTATGGTATGAATAAGTTTTAATTCATATCCCTCATCAATTTTGCTTCGTAAACGGCGTACTGCGACGTCAATAAAGTTAGTATCGGTGTCAAAGTTAATATTCCAAACTTCGGAACCAATTTGTCTGCGCGTCACAATTTGCTCTTTGTTAAGCAACATGTAACGCAACAAATTAAATTCGGTTTTACTCAGCTCAATTAAGTTACCACTACGCCATACTTTATGGCCGACCACATCCATTTTTAAATCGCTGATAGACAGCTCATTTTCTTGTAGATATTGCTGTCTTCTTAACAGACTTTTAATACGTGCCAACAGTTCAATATAGGAAAATGGTTTAGCCAAGTAATCATCTGCACCCAACTCTAACCCTTTCACTCTATCCATCACCTGATCTTTTGCCGTTAAGAAAATCACCGGAATTTTTGAAAACTGGCGTAAGACCTGTAATACACTCCAACCGTCTATGTCCGGTAACATGACATCAAGAATAAGCAATTCATATTGATCTCTCTTTAGCATTTCCAAACCTTGCAGCCCTAAGTGAACACACTCCGCTTGATATCCAGACTCTTTTAATCCTTTGACCAAATAAGTGGCGATCTTGATCTCGTCTTCAATAATAAGGATACGCATTTTGTAGAGACTCATTTGAAAGATGACAACTTTGTAATGTGATTGTCACGCTTGAAGTTAAGCAATGTGTTTAAGATTTTCAAAGCGACATAGAGGCGATCATTATGAAAAAATTAAACTGGCTGATGTTAACAGCCGTGCTATTCGGTAATAGTACTTTTGCACAGCCCCCTGCTTTGAATCAAGTTTATTCGTTAGATCTAAAAACTGCGCATCTGCTAGCCTACAGTGCTAAAGAGGCCTGCAAAAAACTAAATCAAAATATTGCGGTCGTTGTTGTAGATCGCGGCGGTAATCCTTTAACTGCCGAACGGCATGAGCTGGTGGGTCCGCATAATTTAATGGCTGCCGAGAAAAAAGCCTATACCGCTTTATCTACCAAAACATCGACCTTAGTTTTAAGCCAAAACAGTAACCAAAACCCCGATGCAAAAAATTTAACCACCGTAGCGAATTTACTTTTGTTAGGCGGCGGCGTACCTGTTCGTTTTGAGAACCAAGTGATCGGCGCGATTGGCGTTGCAGGTGCTGGTGGTGCACAAAATGACAATCAATGCGCAAGCAAAGCTAATGATACCGTTTTTCATTCATAAGGAGTTCACCATGACTAAATCATTTATTGCTTTATCTTCATTATTTATTGCTTCGACTACGTTTGCTCAAACTAATCCGCTAAGTGTGCATGTGTTAAACCTAGAAACGGGTTTGCCCTCTTCTCAGGTTGAAGTGGTTTTAGAAAAAAACACCAATAACCAGTGGGTTAAGCTCAACCAGCAAGTGACCGATTCAAATGGTCGTATTACTGCGCTCTATCCAGAAAACAAAAAACTAGAGCAAGGGGTTTATAAAGTTACCTTTAAAACTGAAGACTGGTTTAAAAAGAACAAACAACAAACTTTTTTTGCCGAGGTTCCTGTAATTTTTAAAGTGGATGGAAGCGTAAATCACTACCATATTCCGTTACTACTTAGCCCTTACGGTTATTCAACCTATCGAGGCAACTAAAATAGAAAACCCCTTTATCTGTTGTGCACAAATAAAGGGGTTGGTTAAAAGCGATGCGTTTTACGAACAAACGCCATTGCTAATAACTGATTTTTTATTTGAATCCAAAGCTACAATTGAAGAAGAAACCGTATTAATAATTTAAGTCATGGCCTCACTTGAAGCACTCACAATTGCATCCATCTTTTTAGCTTTTTGATCAATCGGCTGCTTAAAAGCAATTCGACAATTGAGCTGGGATCCTGTATTCGTGATGATCTTAGTAGAATGCAGTTTTCCTAATTTACGATGAACCATTAAGAATAAGCGAACGGTGAGCGCTTACCCCTGCCATCATTCCATCTGCAACTGCGAATGGAACCGAACCACCTAAACGTGCAATATCACCGCAAGCAAAAACCCCTTTTACCGTGGTGTCTTTTGTCGCATTTGTTTTGATTATTTGTCCAAACGGCGTGTCTTCGACTTCACATCCAAGCTCGGCCAGCCAAGGTTGAGTAATATATGTACGTGTTGGAATAAACAGTCCATCCAAAGCAATAACCTTTCCATCCGTAAACACAATCTCTGCCTCACTTCTGATTTCATGAATAACACATGGCTCTACAATCACTCCACGTTTTTGTAAGGAAGTATGCCATTCTGTATGAATGAGTTGATCATTTCCATTAAGTAAAAGCGTGGTTGGGCCCCAATCAGGCAGTATCATCGCCAATTGTAAGCTGTGTTCTGACGTGGCCAAAATACCGATTTTTCCTTTTTCTAACTCGTATCCATGGCAATATGGACAATGAAAAACCGTTTTTCCCCATCTTTCAGCCAAACCCGCTATTTCTGGCAACTGATCACTAACTCCTGCCGCAATAATAATTTTTTTAGTTTGAATGGAATACACTCCATCAATACAAATACAAAAACCTTCATCTATTTTTGCAATTTTTTTAACTCTCCCATTTTGCCATTCAACAGTGCTATAAACTTCTAATTGTTTTTTTGCAATTTCAACAATTTCATTAGCTTGAGTTCCATCTTGGGTAAGGAATCCATGAGAATATTCAGCAAAACGATTTCTTCTTTGCCCTGCATCAATTATCGCAATGTTTCTACGTGCACGGGCCAACGGCATTGCTGCTGATAAACCCGCATAACTGCCACCAATAATCGCAACGTCATACAGCATTTTATTCACCCTTAATAAGTAACTTATGAAGTTACATTAATGCCTTTTATTTTAATTTGCAACTTTTCATGTTACATTTTATACATTCTATTGATCGCGCTGTTTTTTGTGCTTATGCGTACAGACAATAAACTTTCCCGAATACTTCATGTGCTTTTACACATGGCGAGGCAAAATCGCAGTTTTACTTCTGAAGAAATTGCCAAAATGTTATCAACTAATCCTGTAGTTATTCGTCGTACCATGATTGGGTTAAAACAGGCTAACTTTGTACAATCAGAGAAAGGGCCTGGCGGTGGTTGGCACTTAATAGGAGATATAGAAAAAATTACGCTTCTTGATATTTATAAGGCTATTGGTGAACCTACAATTTTTGCAATCGGCAATGAAAGAAAAAATCCGGAATGTGCTGTAGAACAAGTCGTCAATGCAGCTCTAGATACAAGTATTCAAGCTGCACAGGCGATTTTGATTCAACATTTAAAAGAAACTACTCTAGCCGATCTTGCAAGATCATTTGATCAAATTTGTATTGAAAAAGGATGGGATTTAAAACACTCACATGAGTAAATTTTTCCTCACAGCTTTTAACTAACAATTAAAGAACCTAAAACCGGATGGAATTATCAAATTTTATCCGGCATTTAACCGGATAAAACGTGTATAGATTTAATATTAAGAACAAACACCATTGCTAATAACCGATTTTTTATTTGAATCTAACGCCACAATTGAAGAAGAAACCGTATTAATAATTTGAGTCATGGCCTCACTTGAAGCACTCACAATTGCATCCATCTTTTTAGCTTTTTGATCAATCGGCTGTTTAAAAGCAATTCGACAATTGAGCTGGGATCCTGCATTAGTAATGACTTTTGCATTATTTGATTCTAATTGAGTTGGCGGTATTTGACGCTTCACCACCCAAGACACCGCAATATTAATATAGCTTTTATCTACAATATCAAAATGAGAAAAGTCCGTAGAAACTCGATATAACGGTTGATTGTTTCCAGCCAGCCCACTGCTATAACTGTCAATTGCCCCTAATTTTTGCTGTAAACCCGCCGACAAGGTATCGCGTAATTGCGTACCCATAGTCGATGTCCAGCGTTCATTATTTAATACCGTAGATTTACCACTACTGTCTTGGAGCACCAAAGGTGCACGGTCCAATCGGTCTGGAATCCCGACCGGTAATACCTCAATCACCTGCACAGTTGATTTTGTAGCCGCAGTGATTTTAGGAGACATCGTATAATAGTTTGGCGTTGGCGAACTCGAACATGCCGTCATGGCAACTGCCGTTAAAAACAGGCCGCTCCCAAGCAGCCATTTGACTGCTTTGGGATGCTGAAAAGATAGAGTGTTTTTATTTTTCATCATCGGTCTCTGGTGTTTTACCACGAATAATTGATTCAGGGTGTTGTTCAATATAGTCTGCCATTAACTGTAATGAAGCTGCCGCACGTGTCATTTGCTGCAATGCTTTACGTACGTCTTGTTGTAACGGCGCATCACTCGACAAAATAGACTCAGATGATCTTACCGTTTTACGGACATCGTCCAAGGTTGCTTGTAAACCAGGTGCAACTTTTCCATCCAACTGCTTAACCAGTTTGTCGGTAGAGGCAATGGCCGTGTTCATATTGTTGAGCGTTTTACGTACATCTTGCCCAATCTCAACTAACGGGAATTTCGTTAACTTGTCAGCAATCTGAGAAACTTGTGCTTGTAAGCCACTGAGTTCGGTCTGTGTAGTTGGAATCACTACGCGATCATCACTCAAAATTTGTAATTTAGCTGGTTTAGCTTTAGGGAACTTATCTAGGGCAATATAGTTTTGACCCGTGAGTAAGTTGCCTGTTCTCATTTGAGCACGCCATCCATGTTCAACAAAGTCTTTGAAGATTTCACTATTCGGATTAAGTGCCAAACCTTTTTCAACACGTGAAGGATAAAAGACGGCATCAACACGCATACGCATCTGCTTATAGTCGTTAGTAAATTCGGCATTAATCGCTTTAACATTACCAACTTCAATGCCCATGAAGTCAATTGGTGCACCGACTGCCAATCCACGCAATGAATGATCAAAATACATAATCACACCACGAGGTTGTCCATCCGGATCTTTCAATGCATCAGATTTTGAATCCCAAAGATTAAAGCGGCTATGATTTGCTGCTGTGGTCGCATGTGAGTTTTCAGGGTATCCAAAAGCAATACCACCAGCAACAATACTTGCAAGCGACTGGGTATCTAAATTAAAGCCAGAAGCATTTAAGGTCACATCAATCCCACTTGCCTGCCAGAAACGTGCATCGGTGGTCACAAACTTGTCATACGGCGCGCGAATAAACGTTTGCAGCTCTACAGTTTTACCATCATCAGATAATTTATAGGCCGTAATTTGTCCCACATTAATTCGACGATAATAAATTGGAGAACCAACATCTAAAGATCCCAAATCGTCTGCATTTAAGAAAAATATTTTCCCGGGCACATCTGAAGATATAACTGGCGGTATCTCTAACCCAGTAAATTCAAGTTTTTTCTCCTCAGACTTACCTCCATCCACTTCAATATATGAACCTGACAATAAAGTATCGATGCCCGAAACCCCACTCGTCCCAATACGTGGTCGCACGACCCAAAACCGTGAATCTTTTGCTGCAAAGTTACTCGCATCTTTACGCAAATCAATTCTGGCAATCACGTGTGAGCGGTCTTCTGAAAGATCAATCCGTCGTACTAAACCAATATCCACCTGTTTATAACGGACCGTTGTTTTACCAGCAACCAGCCCCTCAGCCGTCCTAAAAGAGACGTCAATTGTAGGGCCGTGAGACAAGAGCGCTTTTATCGCTAATGAAAGCGCGATTAAAAGAGCAATCAATGGAATAAGCCAAATTAAAAGAGGCTTCCACCGACTTTTCTTTTCTTGAGGTTCTGGTAAATCATTCATGCTATCCAGTTCAATATCGGTATCACGACGATCTGAGTTACCAGGGGTTATTTCATTTTCAGACATACTCATTGTTCTTTTATTGACTTGGATTAATGGAATCATTATTCAACGGCGGGTGTTCTGCCTGAATAATCGTTGGTTTTTCTGAAGCAAAAGAAGAAGGTTTATTTGTATTTTGAGATGCGTAAAAGTTATCCCAAATAAGTCGCGGGTCAAAACTTAAAGATGCAAACATGGTTAACACTACAACCGCACCGAAAGCAATCGAACCCGGCCCTGCTAAAATAGTAGCAAGCGATTGAATCTGAATCAGCGCTGTTAAGAGTGCCACAACAAACACGTCAATCATTGACCAACGGCCGATAAATTCGACAATTCGATATAATTTAACGCATTGCTCAGGTAAAAACTTCCAAGCTGCTGATTGTTGAAGATATACGGCTACCAATAAAAAATACAAAATTAGTAGCTTCAACATGGGAATAAAAATACTGGCCATGAAAATGACCACAGATACCAGATAGTCTCCGCTTTTCCAAAAGTAAATGACACCACTCATGATGGTATCTTGCTGACTACCTAAAAGTGAGTCAGTTACTGTCATTGGAAGTACATTGGCTGGAATATAAAGAATGGTTGCAGCCACCACTAAGGCAAAAGTTCGGTTTAAACTCGCTGGCTTACGTGAATGCAGTACGCTATTACAGCGAATACAACGTAACTCCTGATGGCTTTGGCCTAGACGTCTTTTTTCATTTTGAGCAGAATTTACGACACCACAGCAGTGACACACAATTAATGACAGGTCTTTAGCTCTTGGATATTGCTTAATTATCGAACCTTGTTGCGAGCTTTTTGTTGGGGTCACGTTTTTTATCGTTTTCATGGCAGTGACCTATCAATTTCGTTCCATATATCACTCACCTTTATGGAAGTAATATAAACCAACAACACACTCAAGATCGCAAATGCCCATAAAGCAATCTCGGGAATGACTAACACCATTCCTATTAACTTCACGAGCGTGACCAAAATCCCGATTAAAAATACCTCAACCATTCCCCACACTCTCATAAAATAAAGTGTGCGTAAGGCAATCACCAAAAATGCGGGTCTTCTCTTCAATATACTCACTGTACCTAACACATAGGAAAGTAATAAAAGATAGGAAAGCGGCACAATAAAAGTAGTAATTAAGATGAGCACGCCAACAAAAGCCCGATCATAATGAAACATTACCCAAACTGCACCAAGTAAGGTAGTTTCAGAGATATTTCCCTGTAATTCAATTTTTACGATAGGAAAGCTATTGGCAAGAATAAATACAATTAATGCCGTTAAGATTAAAGCCAATAATGTCGAAAAAGGCTTGGTGTGCCGATAGAGTTCAGCGCCGCAACATACGCAATAAGCTCTTTTTCCATAAGCAAGCGGGGTTCTACGATAGACTGTATCGCACTCCTCACAACCTGCTAATTCTTTAAGCCGCATAGTTATACTCTGAAATTTATAATTTTTACTTTGTCAGAACTGCTTGCTACAACGCTTGCATAAAATTCTACTTCTAAGCAATGTGCCAAACTAATCTCATTTCTTCAAGAGAAAATTGAATAACGACTCTACCGTTTACTTTATTAAATTATATAAATAACAGAAAAGGATATAAAAAAGCCCCTTTCTAAAAAGGAGCTTTCACTTAGTCTAAACCGAAGAAATCATCAGTAAAAAGTAATCCCACAGCTTATCTCGATCATCTATCTGATTCTCCCCTGCAAGCTGAACCATTGCCCCATCAATCACAAATAAAAACATGTGAGCATCTTCCATTGAAGCGGTAGCCTTTAGGGTTAAAAGTAATTTATAAATTTCATTAATGAACCAGTTTCGATAATCAATGACGACTTTATATGCCGCAGGATAAAGCTTCTCAATTTCAAAAATGGCTTTAAATGGCAAGCGGTAAAAGCCTTCTAAATTGGTATGTAAAAAGTAAATTTGCTTGAGTTTATCAAGCACCATGAGTTCTTGGTACGAATAGAGAATTGAAAATACCTTGTCTTTTAACGCATCTGTTTGAAAAGTAAGACTCATCTCGATGAGCCTTTCTTTCGAATGAAAGTCATTATAAAAAGTAGCTTTGGCAACTTTAGCTTCCGCAATAATTCGGTCAACACCGACTTTATGAAAACCATATTGATTAAATAAAACTCTTGCTATGTGGAGCACTCGCAGTGCTCTAAATGAAGCCTCTAAATTTGGCATAAATATTCTGCTCAAAGATAATTTTTTGTTGTATATAAAAGAGATAGAAATGCCGTCACTCTTAAAATGAGCGATAAAAACGAACATTCTCATGCACACGAAACCGTGCCTGAACTTATCTCAAGCTTTATTGTTGAAATGATTTTTTAGTCGTAATGATTTAAAGGTTAAACCTATAAATGTTTAAACCGTTTTAAAGACCAGTTGAGCGGTATGGGTAGAGAGAATCTGGCAAAGGCCAAAAAATAAGAAGAAATAGTACGCATGGCGGACTCCTAGATGAAATAGAAGTTCTACCGAATTACTGTCAAATAATTATGGTGGCAGAACGAAGGTGGGTTGACAGACCAGTCATCTAGGAACCGGCACGCACAAGGCGTCCCACCTCCGTCCTACCGCTACGAAGGCAGGACGAACAAGTTCGTCACCAAAAAATTACTTTCTTGGTGCCCTAGATGAAAAACAGCCTGTCAAAGCCGGCTGGCGATGTAGGCCAGCAGGCAAAGGATAGTGCTCAACCCTATTACAGTCAAGCACACAAAATGACATCTGTTTTAAAATAGATCATTAAAAAGTAAGGATAAATAATTAAAATCTATTGTTAAATTGGGTTTATAAACCAGATATTTTCCCAATTCGCTTAAAGCTATAGATAAAGATTAAGTTTTAAATTGATTTTATCTTCGGTCTATATATTCAAGATAACCTCTACCTTCCAATGCCTGATCATGAAATTCACCTTGCCATGCATATGAAGAAACGAAACCGGCAGCCAATCCAAAACAATATGGGGTATCTACATGTGCTGAAATATCTAAAACTTTTTGGTTATTATGATAAGCAACCCAGCGAAAAGTATTTGGAACATTCATTGAAAAATTATCAGGAGTAATTTGTGGTTCTGGTTGAAGACTAGTTACTTCAAAAAGGATATCGCCGTTATATTGAATTGACGTTCCATCTATATGACGGTAGTAAACAGAAGTCATAATCGGTTGATCTTCATAGCAGATAAAAGCCAACAACAACTGCTGTTCATGATCAATATTGATCACTTGATAGCTAAAGACTTTTACGGGAAGTTGTGTATTCTCAACCAACCATTTGTTCTTTAGCATTGAGGTAGCTATGGCTTTCCACGACTCAAGTGTACATAGCCCCTGAACAGTCTCACTATTTCCCTTTTGTTTAATATGACCTTCATATTGCATGAGCACACTAAAGTGCTTATACAGGCCACTATAGGCAAACCATGAAATAGCTTTAGTGGGCTTTAAATAAAGTTCTAGCTCTAAGTCTTCTCTTTTGGTAATGAGTACAAATCCATCGCCTTGCTCATGCATGATAGTTTGATTGTCAAAATTAATCCCAAAAGGATTTTGGCTAAATTTAATATCATTTTTAATTGAATATGTTCTATAAGCTTCAGACGTTGTCGATAATGCGGTTCCATGCACTAACGAAGCGGTATCACCTTTTCCATCCTTAGACATTTGATAGTTGGTATCTGTAATCGTAAATCCTACATAACCTAAAACTGAAGCCCAAGATAAGTATCGAAATGGTTCAGGTAAGTCAGGTACCATGATCCCGTAATGTGTGCTCCCAAAGCGTTTATAAAGAGTATGAGGAGTGAGTTCAAAGTCTTTTGGCAATGTTGACTGCCGCTCAGGTGTAACAGCGCCTAACAATAAGCCAGAAATCTTTGCAACTTTTCGATTGGCTTTGTCCTTAAGACCCTTTGGTAATCTATAGTTTGAGATTAGCATTGTTTTAAAATCCTTTATTTTAATTTGCTCAACAATAGAGTTCCATATTAGAACTTGATAATTTTCAAATGAATGTTAATAAGGGACATTTTGATTTACGAAGAAGCCAATCTCTATTAAAAAAAGATTTCACGCTAAAGTACTCATAGACATATTTAGCAAGATATTGATAATGATGTAATTTATTTCTTATAAAAGAATGATTTCTATATTTAAAAACTGATGTAAATCAATTTTAATTTAAAACAATAAGAGAATCCAAAATCTATAATAATACATATTATATAATCATTTACTTATTACCCCCCTCTCAGAACGAGTAGCAACCTTTAAAAAGCTCAGAGTAGTTTTAATGACAAATATTAAAGTCTTCAAATTTATAAACCTTATTCTCTCTCTTTTATGGATTTATCAAGGACTGGTTCCTAAACTACTTTTTATTAATTCCGATGAAATCTTTGTGTGGCAATGGGTGGGATTGTCTTTAGAGAATGCGAAGCTTGCAGGTCATGCGAGTGGTATAGCTGAAATTATTTTTGGTTTGCTCTTTCTCTTTTCTAGTCACAAATATATTCATTATTTAAGTATTTTAGGCTTACTCGGCCTACTTGTTTTAATTGGTGTTTTAATTCCGTCTACGCTTATCTTGCCTTACAACCCTATCGTAATGAATCTTTCGATGATAAGTTTATCAATTGTCTTTCTACTTTTATTAAAAGAGCAAACTACTCATTTGCATAGAGTCGCTCAATAACATTCTAATTTTTATAAAGAGATTTCAATGAGTTTATCTAAAAGCGACGTTTGTTGTGTAGTCATTACAGGAAGCACCAAAGGTATTGGCTTGGCACTCGCCGAAGCTTTTTTAAAACTAGAATGTTCAGTTGTGATTGCTGGACGAAACCCAGAGCATTTAAAACATGCTCTCGCCTATTTAGAAGCACATTTTAATAAAGATAAATTTATGGGTCTATGCTGCGATGTGACTCAAATTTCCGATGTACAAACCCTATGGGATGGTGCAATTGAGCATTTTGGACATGTAAATGTTTGGATTAATAATGCGGGAAGCTGCCACCCGACCAAAGAATTTATCGACCTTCAACCAGATGAATTAAACGCGGCGGTTTCAACCAATATTTTAGGTACGATGCTAGGTTCGCAAGTGGCTTTAAAAGGCATGCTCAAACAAGGTTATGGCCAAATCTTTAACATGGAAGGTTGGGGAAGCAATGGTGAATGGAGTGCCGGCATGACACCCTATGCAACCACAAAACGAGCGGTAAGTTATTTTAGTAAAGCACTTTATAAAGAGACTAAATCGACAGCAATTTTAACAGGCACGCTTAGTCCGGGCATGGTTGCAACTGATCTTTTAGTTTCGTCTTGGACCAATGGTAACATCCAAAACTGGAAAAAGATGAAACGGTTATTTTTCTTTGTGATTGATTCACCAGAAGTGGTTTGTGCGTATTTAGCAAAGCAAATTATGCAAAACAAAAAAGCCAACCGACGTATCGCGTGGATTACACCGTGGAAGCTTTTTCTTAGATTTTTGCAACCTTATTACTGGCGCAGAAACCCAGTTAAAGGCACGGCATTAGAGCACCTATAGTCGGGTTTAGCGGTTTAAACTCTTCTCGCCATGAAATTGTTCAGTAGAAGTTCTTCTAAAAAGACTTCTACTGAACTTCATACATATCAAGAATCGTTATCTGAACTATCTTCTTTATTTAAAATCCGCCCTTCCCGTTTTGGTCGAATTAACGGTGCTGTTGGTCTTGGATGATGAGCATGTGTATATTGCAAACCAACTCCAGCGTATACATCATCTGCTGCAATTTCAGTTTCAAAACGCTCATTATCCAGATCTCGAATTTCTTCGCTAATTCTTATTACTTCGTCTTCATCTACGCCAAGTTCTTGTAAAATCACTTCGCCAAACTTAATCGCAGATTCAAAGGTTTCGCGAATCATAAAGTCCACTTTTTGTTTGACTAAATGCAGTGAGTGCTCACGGTCATACGAACGGACTAATAATTTTGCTAAAGGAAATTCATGGGTAACTAACTCTACAATTCTATTGGTGGTGTCTTTACTGTCGACACACACCACAATTGCCTGTGCAGTTGCAGCACCAGAAGCATGTAAAATATCTAGGCGACAACCATCGCCATAATAAATTTTAAAACCAAATTTTTCGGCATTTTGAATCATGTCGGTATTATTATCAATAATGGTGACATCGACACCTCGTGCTAACAATAATTGACTGGTGACCTGACCAAATCGTCCGAATCCGATCATTAAAACACTACCGCTTAAGCCCTCAGCAATATTGACGTTTTCTAATGAAAAATCCGCTTTAGTTTGAGTGAAACGTTTAAAAAGAATACCGACAATTGGGGTCAACACCATTGAAAGTACAACAATAGCAGTCAGATTAGATTTAACGGTACTATCAATAACTTGTGCACTTAACGCGGCAGAGAAAAGTACAAAGGCAAACTCTCCACCCTGAGCCATAAGTAAGGCACGATCCAACGCTTCATTATGAGGACTTTTCGTTACTCTGGCGACAATATAAATCATGAGCGCTTTGGCAAACATCAGGGCAATTACACCGCTCACAATCAGTTGCCAGTTTTGCTCAACCACTGATAAATCCAGTGACATGCCAACACCAAGGAAAAAGAGGCCCAGCAAGATTCCTCGGAATGGTTCAATATCCGCTTCAATTTGATGTCTAAAGGTCGACTCAGATAAAAGCACACCCGCCAAGAAAGCACCCATCGCCATAGACAATCCGCTCACTTGCATGAGTAACGCTGCACCCAACACCACCAATAGTGCGGCAGCAGTCATGACTTCTCGTGCTTTAGCGGCAGCCAAGAGTCTAAATAATGGATTAAGTAACCAATACCCTGCCGCAATCAGGCCTGCAATTGCGATTAAACCAATTCCTATATTTTCCAAACGTACCGATGTGCTTTCAACTACATGATTCGGTGCCATAAAAGCGACAATAGCTAGTAATGGAACAATCAATAAATCTTCAAAAAGTAAGATGGCTACAATTTTTTGCCCACGAGGTTGGGTCAAATCACCGCGATCGCCCAATAACTGCATCACAATCGCAGTCGAGGTTAATACAAACCCTGCCGCACCAATAAAAGCCACTTGCCACGTGAAGCCAAATAACAGCCCAACGCCAGTCAAAGCCAGCGCACAAATGATGATCTGTAGTGTGCCTAAGCCAAAAATTTCGCGTCTAAGACTCCATAAATGTGAGGGTTGCATTTCCAAACCAATCACAAATAGATACATCACAATTCCCAACTCGGCAATGTGCAAAATCGCGGCAGAATCTTGAAAAAAAGCAAACCCGAATGGGCCAATAATCAGACCCGCAATTAAATAACCTAATACTGAGCCCAAGCCAATACGTTTAAAAATAGGGACTGCAATAACAGCTGCTGCCAATAAAACTACGGGGGCAACCAAGCTAATTGAATGTGCTTCTGAGCTCATACATTTCTCATTTTATTTATCAGCAATTTATTCTATGTGAAACTAGATTTGAGGGCGATTATTAGTTTTGAGAAAAAGCATCCTAAAAATACAATGACTTTAATCGTCCGAAAATTAAAATTTAGAGTATCCATATGAACAAAATATATCTCTATTTTTAAGGTTCATAATTAAGCACTCATAAAAAAAGCCCTTACGGGCTTTTTTTGATTAAACAACGAATTTCAACATGAGCTGAATAACCGTTGCATTAATTAAATCGACAAAGAATGCACCACAAAGCGGAACAATTAAAAATGCCTTATGCGATGGACCATACATGTTGGTAATCGCCTGCATATTTGCAACTGCTGTTGGCGTTGCTCCCATACCAAAACCACAATGACCTGCTGCTAGTACTGCTGCATCGTAGTTTTTGCCCATCACGCGGAAAGTTACAAACGCTGCATATAAAGCCATGGTAAGTGTTTGAGCACCTAAAATAACCACAAGCGGTCCAGCTAAGTCAGCCAGTTGCCAAAGTTTTAAAGAAAGCAATGCCATTGCTAAATAAAGAGACAAAGACGCATTACCAAACACATCAATCGCACGGTCAAAAATATCAATTTTCAACACGCTTTCTAAAATATTTCTTAAGATTACACCGCCGCCGAGTGCCCAAACAAAAGTTGGTAACTCAAACCAAGTTCCCTTACTAAAACCTGTCATAAATTCAGCAAACGCCAAACATGCTGCAAACATACCTAGTGTAGTAATTGCATTATCGGCAGTAATTAAACGAACTTGATGAGGGTTTTCAAACGGTGCAAGGTCATCCGAATTTTGCTCAACATGCGTATCTCTATAATGAATTTCATTATTGGTTTTTGGTTGAGCCAGACTGTAACGGTTGATAAGCAGTTTCGCTAATGGTCCACCTATCACACCGCCAATAATTAAACCAAAAGTTGCACTCGCCATTCCTAAAGCTAGAGCACCTTGAATACCATGCTGAGTTTCTAAAATTTCTCCCCAAGCTCCTGCTGTACCATGACCACCTGTTAAGGTAATTGAACCAGCAATTAAGCCAATTAATGGGTCAAGACCAAGCAAAGTCGCAAGACTCATGCCTACCGCGTCTTGTACTACAATAAAAGAAGCTACACAAACTAAGAAGATAACCAAAGCCATACCACCTTCTTTAAGCTTCATAAAATTGGCGCTTAAACCAATTGAAGCAAAGAAGACAAGCATAAAGCTGGTTTGCAACTCACTACTGAAGACAACGCTATATCCCCATAATGTATGGACAAGTAGCGAAATGACCGCAGCCACCAAACCACCTGCTACAGGTTCGGGAATATTATAGCGCTGTAAAAAATTAATCCGATTAACAAGAAAGCGGCCTAACAACAAGACGATAACCGCCGAAATTAGTGTATAAAAACCATTAAAAACAAATTCCATATATGCTACTTTCTAATTAAATTCCTAATCGATTGTAAAATAATTATATTTTATTTTTTCATATGTAAAAAAAACACAAACAAACTTTACAAAATTACTCTACCAATAAAATTTTATTATTCTTAAAAAAAGCTTAATTTCTTAAATATTTTATATAAAAATTTAGATAAAAATAATTTTACTATTAATTTCAAAACCTTAAATAAAGCCATTCTTAAATATAAATAATTAACCTTTGATACCTTAAGCAGAAAATACTGTCTTTTGGGTCACTGAACTTAGAACTCATTCCCTTTAATATCCCTGAAAAGACCAGCTCCTTATCGCTCTGGGCAACATTTTTATAGGTTTTATATTCAATGAGTTTATTGCTTAAAATTCGTCAGAACGTTCCTCAGCTACAGTCTATTAAAAAATCTCTTCAGACACGTGCGGGCCAAAAACTGCCTCACATGCTGATCAATGCATCGGATCTATTTTTTAGAGGTCCTGAAATTGCCTTGTCAGGAAAAACACCTTTTGACGTGATCTATAAGCATGAGATTATTAGCTTACGCCATTATAAAAATGAGATCGATACATCTACACCTAAACATCGCGTACCGTTGGTGATCGTTCCACCGCTAGCAGTAAATATGCTCATTTATGATTTGTTCCCTACACGCAGTTTTATACGTTTCTTCTTAGCACAAGGTTTTGATGTTTATTTAATTGACTGGGGCGTGCCAACTCGCCACCAAGCTAAATACAATTTCGGCACCTACATTAAAGTTTTTATGCCTGAAATGTTAAAGCAGGTTCGAGAACACAGTGGTCAGCAACAGCTTTCTTTACATGGCTGGAGCTTAGGCGGTGCACTTTCGCTCTGCTATACCGCATTATTTAAAGATAAAGATATTAAAAATCTAATTATTCTTGCTTCCCCTATCGATACCCATAAAGCGGGTTATATGGGGAAACTCTACGGCAGTCTGACTAAACCTGCCGAATGGGTTCGTAAACATACGCCATTTCGCATTCGTCACCATGTGCCAAGTGAAGCATTTCATATTCATGGCTGGCAAAACACGCTAGGTTTTAAATTAACGGATCCGATTGGAAATTTGAAAACATATTGGGAACTTTTTAAGAATCTTGATAACCGAGAATTTATTGTCGACCATGCAACCTCAAGTTCATTCATCGATAATATGCTGGCCTATCCGGGTGGTGTCATGCGTGACATTATTCTCCGTTTCTGGATTGATAATGAACTATCCAATGGCGTAGTTAAATTCGGCGAACTTACAGCCTATCTAAAAGATATTGAATGTTCAGTACTCGCAGTGGGTGGTAGCACAGATATTATTGTGACGGCTGATGCTGTTAGGCCACTTATGGATTTAATTAGCAGCCAAGACAAAACCTTTAAAGTTGTTCCAGGTGGTCATATGGGTGTGGTTTCTGGAAGCCAAGCCCCTACTGCGGTTTGGCCAGAAATGAGTAATTGGTTAGCTACACGTTCAGATTAAAAAGAATCTGTGCCTTATACCAACATAGATTGTTGAGCGGAGATACCTGCTATTGCACCTTGCGATGTTGCCATGGTGACTGAAGCCATGGCAGGATTAGCAAGATCACCGGCAGCATAGATACCAGGCATAGAGGTTTCGCGACGTTCGTCAACCTTAAGAACAATACCAAAAGGTGTATCGACTGTAGCAAGGCCTAGTGATTCATGTAACCGTGCGGACGGTTTGGTACTCGGATGAGCGAACAAGATATCAACCGTAACATTGTGATCATTATCAAGGTATACAGTTGCAGTGCGCCCTTCATTACGTGCAATTTGAACGATCCGACCGTCGATGACATTTACATTGCGACGTGCGAGATCGGCACGAATATCAGGTGAGATATCATGATCATCTGTAAAGACTGATAATACACTCGTCCAGTCATGGTACAGACGTACATAATTATGGGACTTTGGACCAGACCAAATCAGTCCCCAATGCTGTTCAGCGACTTCAAAGCCATCACAATATGGGCAAGGCACAATAGACGCTCCCCAATTTTCTGCAAAACCAGAAACATCAGGCATTTGGTCAACAACACCATAACTTAAGATTAGACGGCGTGCGCCCAAGCTTTTGCCATCGCTAGTATGGACAGAGAAATTATCGATAGAGCCAGAAATGCTGTCGGCCTGAGCCTTGACTAACTTAATAGTTGGATAACGCTCTAACTGCTGACGTGCCTCAGCTAAGATTTCTAGTGGTGGCTTATGATCATGGCCAAGAAGACCATGTGAATGGCCAGCGAAGCGGTTACGCGGCAGACCCGTGTCAAGAACGGTGACCTTGCGACGAGCACGACCGAGTTGCAAAGCGGCGGCAAGACCAGCAAAGCTACCGCCTATAATAATGACGTCATCCATAGTGATAGGCTCCAATGTAAATCAAATAATTAGCTAATGAAAACTCTTGGGAATTGCAGAAAAAATCACCCATCACTGTGTTGTCCACTGGACGATACTGCATTGGCTATTGCAGGACGAACCACACTTGCAGGATATAATGAGTTAATACCTAGCCTATGGTTTGCACATTTTGGATACTTAGTGGTATCCTAATTCATTATTTAAGATACTGTCAAGGACTGTAATTGTTGTGAGCGAAGAAAAAAGAAGTCAGCGCGGTCGGCCAGTAAATCAAGCATTAGCCCAAACGATAGTCGATGCTGCGTATGAACTTTTTGTCGAATTGGGTTTTCAAGCAGCAACATTGGACAAAGTCGCCCAAAAAGCAAAGATATCGAAACTCAGTATCTATCGGCACTTTGAGAACAAGGAAGCCCTTTTCAGCTCAGCAATATTAGCCCGATGCCAACAATTTGCACCACAAACTCTTTTTGAAGGAATCCAAGGTTCGGCCGAAGAACAGCTTATGGCTGTGGGATCATCTCTACTGCGTACATTGTTAAGCTCAGATGTTCGCAGTGTCGAGGCTATGATTGTAGCCGACAAAACAAATCAAAAATCATTAAGCAAACTCCATTATGAAGCTGGCCCTACCCATGTCATTGCCCAAATCGAGGCCATGCTGTGTCAATTACATACAAAAGCGCTTCTGAACGTGCCTAATCCTCATCAATCTGCGCGAATGTTTGCCGCGCTTTTTAAAGGATGTGATCTCTTGATGATTGCACGCTTCGATGAAACCAAAGCAAACGACGATAACGAAATCGAATCCTATTGCAAATCAGCCGTCGCCATGTTCATGGCCGCGCATAGGTAATCACTACCTGGTCGTGATTTATGAAGCCTAGTAAAATCTAGGCTGTTTTTTAGACTTCAGATATAGAATAAATTAAGACTTTATCTCTGCCGAAGAAGCTAGTAAACCTGTAGCATAATTCATAATTAATAAAACTAAATTATTAGCCTTTTCTTCAGATTCAGCTAAACGCCCTTCCAGTAAAAGATGAGATAGTCCATGTACTAGACTACAACATAACATCGCTAATACTTCAACTTGAGTATCATTTTCGCTTACACCCAAAATTGAAGCCGTTAAGCTTTGCAACCGAGCATATGTACTGTCTGCGGCCTCTTTTAACTCGGGTATTTCATTTTTTTGTAAGTCAGGATTAAACATCAAAGCAAAGAGATTCCGATGATTTTTTGCAAAATCTATATATGTTAAACCAAATATTTTTAATGCTTGAATTTGAGAATCAGCCATTTGTATAGCCTGATTTTGTTCTTCTTGTAAAAGTTGGAATCCTTTTGCTGCTAATGCAGCCAGAAAGCTATCTTTGCTTTCGAAATGTCGATATACCGCGTTAGCACTTACGCCAATTTGCCTTGCCATTTCCCTAAAACTTAGACTTTCTGCATCATTATTTTCTAAATGAACCAGCCCTGCATTTAATAATTCTTCACGTACATTTCCATGATGATAATTTGATTTTTGACTTAAGTTTTCTGATTGCTTTAAAGACATGTTGACACCGCGCACATACTATAAGCATAATGTGGGCACTGAACACATTATGCTTTTGCTTGTAGTTTTATCCTCCAAAGAGAATAAATCCTATTTTGTTCAGTAAAAATGCTTAAACAAAACAATTACCTAAAAGTCGCACTTAAACAATAAGGCTGTAAGGCAAAAGAGCTTGGACTCATAAAGTAAATTTTTAGCTTTCTTTTGAGTCTAATCATCTTTAAGCAAAGGAACTGATATGAATAATCTCAGAAGTATAAAACAGGCTTTCTTATTTACAATACCATTAATGTTGGTCAGCTCTCTTGTAAACGCCGAACTCTATGCCTTAAATGATAAAAGTTTAGCGAGTGTAACTGGTCAAGCCTTATTTAATCTAACCAATATTGCAGCTAATCAAAATGGTAATCCAAATACAGATGTAGGTTTTTATCGTCTCGGAATGGAAGCACAAGTAGAGTTAAATGCAAATATTAAACGTTTACAGTTAGGTTGCGGTGGAGTTAAAGGAGTAGGTTGCGACATTGATATTGAAAATATTAGCTTAGCAGGGGTCCTCCCCGTAAATGGTAGCTATGCAGGATCAGATGCCGTTATTACTAATCCTTTTATCGAGTTTGCTATTAAATCGCCGGACAAGGCTTCTACTCGAGAAATTGTTGGCTTTCGCCTTGGGGCATTAGGCATATTAGGCAAACTTGGATTGGGATCAAATACAGATTTAACAACATTAGCTGATGACACAGGAGGAATTAACTCTTTATCTGGGGATTTGAATTTAACGCTTACGAATACCGTTCTGAAGAATGTAGTCATTGAAAATGGATTGATCTCTACAGAAGCACACATTAATGATTATAACAAACCGCTTATTCTTAACCGTGCTACATCAGCAACGCTAGATAATGTAGTCGCTAAAACTGGTCCACTAAGACTATTAGGTATCTTAGATCTACCTTTAGGTTTAACTCTAAGTAATGCCACATTAAAAGATTATCCTCTTTCTGGTTTTCATGAAATTTTACTCGCCCAAGATACAGCAGGAACAATTCCTACTAGTGACACATCACTGTCTTTACAAAAGCAAGCTATCCAGTGGCAAAAAATAAGTTCTGGTAGCTTCGAGAATACTGTAGCTGCTCAACCTGGATGGTGGCTTTCCTTACCAAAAGTTTTACTCACTGATATCGAAACACAACAGCGGATTGATGTAGGACTTGGGGAAGCACTAGGAGGATTAGTTGGTCGAGAGTTAATTATTAATCCTCTCGACTCTGGACAGGTAGGCATTAAAAACTGCTACGGAAACTTAAAGTTTTGCTAGGTAAAAATGGTATAGAAACATTTATATGATGCTTAAATTAAAAAAACTCATCATTTTTATATCATTATTAGCAGGGCTGAATACAACCCAAGCTACCACAGTCTATAGGTCAATAAATATGTGCTCAGCTACTGTTAAAAATATACCTGACAATATTCACAACCCTGTCTCCAAGCTTAAAGTGGGCTCGATAAAGTCAGATACGACATCAAATATCCCTTTTATTATTGCTTCAGCACTTGCTACAAAACACAATCAACAAATAGATGTAGATCATATTGCCATTTACTTACAAACAATTAAAAGCTCAAAAGATTTTTATTACTCATTACTTGATATCAAAAAAACTTTTGAATATTTTAATGTACCTATTGAGGCGAAAAAAAATGCATCGCCCTTTGATTTTTTAAATTTAAGTAATGAAATACTGATTGGTATTGATCATCAAAACCAGCTTTTTGCCCTAGTTGGCTCGTCGCAAGAATATGTATATTTAATTTATGGAATCATGAACCGAAAAGCGCTGATCTGCCCTCTTAAAAAATCTTTATTTATTCAAAATTTCACTACAAATAAGTTTTTAATTCTTAGATAACCTACAATGTGACTTTCATAAAAAATAAATAAAACAATTCTTTGAAATTTAAAAAAATTATAAAGATAGATTCATTTAATATTTTTAAAAGCATTTTTAATTAATAAAAGCTATTCATTAGAATTGAATAAGAGCATATAAAAAAACCCCAAGTGCAAAATTTGCACTTGGGGTTTATGCAAAAATCACTCGTGATTTACTTCAAACCAAAAGTCTTTCTAATGCTTTTATCAACTGGGCCACTCGGCATAAATCGACGCAACTTACTTAACAAAGATGCTTGCCCAGAAGGTGTATGGCGCATTTGCCAATCACTGAGTGCCGAGGTAACAATTGTATCAGCAACACTATCAGGCTGAGGTGCTTGATCAATCTGTTTCAATACTGCACGAGTAGCGAGATCACGCTCATTGTCATATTCAGGAATTTTTGTACTTGCTACGGGTGCATTCTTATCTAAATTGGTTTTAGTAAATGAAGGCTGAACAATGGATACACGAATGCCAAATTGGCGAAGCTCATGATCTAAAGACTCAGACAATCCTTCAACCGCATGTTTACTAGCCGAATATAACCCCATATAAGGTGAAGGTAAGAAACCCAATACTGAACTAACATTTATAATTCTTCCATAATGCTGTATTCGCATATAAGGCAATACCGCTTGTGTGGTACGAAGAATGCTAAATACATTGGTGTTAAATAAAAATTCTGCTTCTTTTATCGAGGTCTCCTCTACTGCACCAATTAAGCTTGCTCCAGCATTATTAACCAAAATATCAATATGCCCAGCTTTATCAATAATAGAATGAATCCCGAGTTGGACAGAGTCTTCATCTGACACATCCATCTCAACAAGCTCAACGCCTTCTATAGGTTGAGCTTTGACTTTATTTCTGACTGTACCGAAAACTTTATGGCCGAGTTTAGCAAATTTTTCTGCCGTCACTTGCCCAATACCAGATGAAACACCTGTAATTACAACCACTTTTGAGTTTGACATATGAACTCCAATAACTTTTTAATTTTGAAAATTTGATCATTAAACTGCTGGTTTAGCCCCGATCTTGAACCAGATCGAATACATTGCTGGCAGGAAAACCAAAGTCAAAATGGTTCCTGCAAGCGTTCCGCCAATGAGTGTGTAAGCAAGCGTTCCCCAAAACACAGAATGAGTCAGAGGAATGAAAGCTAAAATAGCTGCTAAAGCTGTCAAAATTACAGGTCTGGCGCGTTGTACTGTGGCCTCAACCACTGCATTCAACGGATCAAGCCCAGCTTCTTTGTTTTGCTGAATCTGTCCAATTAAGATGAGCGTGTTACGCATCAAAATTCCAGATAATGCAATCAACCCGACTAATGCATTAATGCCAAAGGGCTGCTGAAATAACAGAAGCGTTGGTACCACACCTATTAATCCCAACGGGCTGGTTAAAAACACCATAATCATTGCAGCAATAGACCTCACTTGAAGAATGATAATGAGTAGAGTCATGGCTAACATGACCGGAAAAATAGGAAGCATGGCTTTAGTGGCTTTACCAGACTCTTCAATGGAACCCGCCTCTACAATCTGATAACCCTTTGGTAAATCTTTAATGACTGGTTGAAGCTGTTTGGTAATTGCAGTTGATACATCTGGTGGTTGTAATCCTTCAGCAATATCTCCACGAACGGTCATTGTTGGCACCCGATCTCGACGGCGGATGACAGGTTCTTCCATCCGTACTTCAATTTTGCCAATTTGTGCTAAAGGAATACGCTGTCCATTTGCTCCTGTCAGTGTGAAATCACCAATTTTTGCAGGGTCTAGTCTTATATCGCCTGCTGAACGAGCAATCACTTGCACTGTACGAATATCTTCACGTACAGATGTAATTGGAATACCCGTTAACAAAAACTGTAATTGCTGTGCAACTGAACTTGATGTAAGACCAACTGCTTGTAGACGATCTTGTTCCAATGTGAAATGCAAAGCTGGTACACGAGTTCCCCAATCTGTATTTACAGTTCGCATCATTGGGCTAGCATTCATAACTTGGTGAACCTGAGCTGCAATCGCACGTAATTTTTCTGGATCTGGGCCTGAAACTCGGTAAGCCACTGGATATGGCGAATAGGGTCCAAACACAAGTTGTGTTACACGTAGCTGCGCCTCAGTCGCAAGCCCATTTGAAATAGCTTGTCTTAAACGGTGTTTTAACGCTTCACGTTCTTCTTGATTGTCAGTTCGTACCACAATCTTGGCAAAGGCTGGATCTGGTAACTCTGGCCCCATCGAAAAATAAAAACGTGGCGCACCTTGACCAATATACGATGTCACAATTTTTGCTTCATGTTGCTTAGATAACCAAGTTTCAACTTTTGCTGTCGCGGCACTTGTTTGTGTAATCGATGTACCATAAGGCATCTGTACTTCAACAAGCACTTCAGGTCGGTCCGAGATTGGGAAAAATTGTTTTTTCACCAATGCCATTCCGCCTACGGCTAAAACAAATAACCCGATAACACTGCCTGCAACAAGCCATTTACGTGCAATCACACGTTCAAGAATTTGACGGAAATGGTTATATCGTGGTGTGTCATAAATTGCAGTATGGCCGCCTTCAATCTTTTTAAAATCAGGCAACATTTTCACACCCAAGTAAGGAGTGAAAACTACTGCAACAATCCATGAAGCAATCAGTGCAATACCAACAATCCAAAACATATTGCTGGTATATTCACCCGCACTAGATCGAGCAAAACCATTTGGCATAAACCCAACAGCGGTGACTAATGTTCCAGAAAGCATTGGTGCTGCTGTATGACTCCATGCGTAGGCGGAGGCTGCAACACGACTAAAGCCCTCTTCCATTTTTACGACCATCATTTCAATCGCAATAATGGCATCGTCAACTAAAAGCCCTAAAGCAAGAATAAGAGAGCCAAGTGTAATTCGGTCAAAGTTTTTACCCGTTGCTAACATCACTACAAAAACAATAGCTAATGTGAGTGGTACAGCCATAGCAACCACAACACCAACACGCCATCCCATGCTAATAAAGCTTACAAACATAACCACAAGTAATGCTGCAAAGAACTTAATCATGAACTCATCTACCGATGAGCTAATATTGACCGCTTGATCAGTTACTTTGTTTAAACTGATGCCAAGAGGTAAATCTTCGTTGATGGAACCAACTTCTTTCTCTAATGATTTACCAAGATCTAATCCATTCCATCCTTCGCGCATCACCACGCCCAACAGTAAGGTTGGCTCTCCACCATTACGAATCATGAATGTTGCAGGATCTTCAGTGCCGCGTTTAACCGTCGCAATATCTGACAATTTCAAGGTGCGACCTTGAGCCGTTATCGGGGTGTCACGAATTTTTTGTAACTTGTCAAAAGCACCATCTAATCTGACAAAAACTTGAGGACCTCTGGTTTCAATAGAACCCGCGGGTGTAAGCACATTCTGATTATTCAGCGCAGCAAAGACATCTTGTGGATTTACACCAAGTGTCGCCAAGCGCTCATGCGAAAATTCAATATAGATACGCTCAGATTGTTCACCAATAATGTTGACTTTTTTTACGCCCGGTACATGAAGTAACTGCTGTCGAATTGTTTCTGCATCACGTACTAATAATCTTTGCGCTTCATTTTTTGCCTTTAATGAATATAAAGCAAAAGTTACATCTGCATATTCATCATTAACGAGTGGTCCAATTACACCAGCAGGTAAATTGCTCATCTCGTCATTTACTTTCTTCCTTGCTTGATAAAACTCCTCCTGAACCTGTGATGGTGGCGTACTATCAAGTAAAGTCAGTGTCGTAAAAGCTAAGCCTGGTCTGGTATAAGTTTCTGTTCGATCATACCAACGTAGCTCTTGCATACGTTTTTCGATTTTTTCAGCAACTTGATCTTGCATCTCTTGAGCAGTTGCCCCTGGCCAAGCCGTCACAATGGTCATCACCTTCACTGTAAAAGCTGGATCTTCGGCTCGACCTAACTTGAAAAAAGCAACGATGCCTGCAATTGAAATCAAAAAAATTAGAAATAGCGTGATACCGCGTTCACGCACGGCAAAGGCTGATAAGTTAAAACCTTTCTCACTCATGAGTGGTCCCCTTCATTTCCAACTGAAGGATGACTCGCTTGTGATGCAATACGTACCAATTCACCTTCGCGAAGCAAATGCGCACCTAAAGCAACAATTCGATCTCCACTTTGAATATTGCCAGTGACATAGGCATATTCATCATCAAGCTGTTTAACAACAACTGGACGCCACGTTACTTTCTGAGTTTTTCCATTAATTACCCAGACTCCAGCGCCCTTACCCTTATCAAGTAAGGAACCGACTGGCACTTGTAAAAAATGTTGTGAACTCTGATTTTGATTGACAATACGTACAGTAACCGTAGAACCTAAAGGAGCATTTGCTAAATCGCCTTCTAAGACGAAGCGTGCCTCAAAAGTACGAGTGAGTGGATCTGCTGTATTTGATAACTGTCTAAGTTTAGCTAGGACACTTATATTTTCTTTACCAAAGAGTGTCGCTTGACCAATAGCCCCTATTGTAGGACGTAATGTCTCTGGAAGCTGAATGATTGCTTCCCTTTGACCAGAATGAGCTAAGCGAATGACTGTTTGCCCCGCACTGACAACCTGACCCGGTTCAACCAGTGTTTCCATAATCGTACCATCACCATCCGCAATTAAATCGGCATAGTGACTCGCGTTTAATGCAACCCTAGCTTGAGCTTGAGTCGAACTGAGCTGCGCTCTCGCCGTATCCGCTGCTGCTTTAATCTGATCATAGGCAGAAGCAGAAATAGCCCCGCTTCCACGCAAATCACGATATCGGGCTTCATCTTTATTAGCTTGCTCAGCACGTGCTCTAGCTGCATCCACAGCTTCCTGCTGGGCTTTGGCAGCAAGTTCTAAATCGACCGGATCAATACGCATCAGTAACTGACCGCGCTTTACTGTCTGCCCTGCTTCAACAAATCGTTTGATGACTTTGCCAGAGACACGAAAACCAAGATCACTTTCCACCCGCGCCCCTATCGTGCCTGTGAATGCTCTTGAATCGGAAGTGATTTCATCTTGTACAGTTGCGATTCGTACTAACGGCGCCGAAGTACGGGGGTCAGATTGTGTCTCTTCCGCACAGCCTTGCAAGAAAAATGGAAATATACATATTGCAGTAAATGGAATAAGGCGACGATAAAACATATGTGAGCCCCCCTTAAGAAATTAATCAGGAGACTCATTTTTAATCAAGTGACCAATTTAGTCAATAGTCACAAATCTATTATGGCGATAAACTTCTCAGTACAAGACTAGAAAGCAAGAGAGGAGCATCGGTGTTATATGAAATACTATGTTGTAAAAGGAGTGGGTGAAGATAAGGTCTCAGCACTAAATAAATTGCTTTAACTGCTTCATCAATTGGCGTTTTTCTTTCAAAATCACCAGATTGACGGCCTTCTTGAATAATGTTCTGTACTACTTTAAGAATTCGATTTTCATAAGCGATTGTAACATCCCATTTTTCAGAGGCAGCCGAAGCTGCAATTTCATAAAGCTTACGATCTTGGGTAAATAAACGAAGACTTGCTTCAACAATTGCTTTAAATAAAACTCTTAGCTTTTCAGGAGGATACTCAGCCTCACTAATTGCAGCATTCACTTCTTCTTCAATACCGCGCACACAATTGGCGCAAATCATTTCGCCAATTGCCTGTTTAGATTCAAAAAATTTATAAATATAAGCTTTAGAAAAACCTATAGATTTTGCGAGATCAGAAACTGTAGTTTTCTCATACCCATATCGGCTGAAATGCTCTGTAGCGGCACTCAGGATTTGATCTCTTACATCATGATCTTCTGGTCCTCGCTTTGAAACAGGATAACTACTTTTTTCTTTACTCATATTTTCAATTTAAACCTTTATCTGAAAGTGGCAGTTTAACTCTTGCGAAATGATATTGACAACTAGTGACCAATTTGTATTATAGTCACAATTAAACTATTGTTCAAAATCTCGTCACGGGGGAAATATGTTATCTAGATCTATCGTTCTCCTACCCATCATCGTAAGTACTCTTACTTCGTGTACCGTAGGTCCTAATTATAAACGCCCTCATATATTTCTACCCGAGCAATACCTTGGCACACCCTTAAACTCATCAAATGACAATAGCAAAACAGATATTGCCGTATGGTGGCAAAGTTTTAACGATCCTCAAATGACTCGATATGTCACATTAGCATTAAAACAAAATCTTGATCTGACCCAAGCATATACTCGATTAACTCAAGCTCAGGCTGGATTATCGGCAGCTAATGCTTCTTTACAACCAATAGGTACTGTTGGCGCACAAGCAGCTAAAGTTTATCAATCTGTTGAAACACCGTTGGGACAAGTTTTAAATTCAATGCCAGATTTTGACCGACATGGTCGTTCTTATGATGCAAATTTAAGTGCAACTTGGGAGTTAGATATTTTTGGAGGCCTTCGCAGAGATCGTGAAGCTGCTCTTGCAAATTATCAGTCTTCAAACGCAGGAGCTTCAGCCGTCCGTTTAATGGTCGCAGCTCAAACTGCCAATATCTACATTAATATTCGCGGCTTGCAATCTCGATTAGACATTGCCCATCAACAATTACAAACCCAACAACAACTCCTTTCAACGATTAATCTTTTATACAGCAAAGGATTAGCTTCCGAATTTCAGGTCAAACAAGCTAAAGCGAATGTCGCCCAAGTTCAAGCTGTTGTTCCTGCTCTTGGAATGAATCTAGACATTGCCATGAATGCCCTCGACGTTATGCTTGGAACCGTACCAGGAACTCACCGAGCAGAACTAGCAGAAGTAAAACCAATTCCCGTTATTCCTCAGATTACAGAAACCGGAACACCTCGTGATCTTTTACGTAGACGACCAGATCTCATCATGGCTGAAAGACAATTGGCAGCTTCAAATGCACGCATTGGCAGTGCGATTGCAGAATATTACCCAAAGGTCTCTTTAGGCGGTTTGATAGGTAGTGCAACCACAGCAAGTGGAAACTTATTTTCAAGTGGTGCAAATCAAGCTGCTGGTTTATTAGGTTTGCGTTGGCGCTTATTTGATTTTGGTCGAATTAATGCAGAAATTCGCTTAGCTAAGGGACAAGAAGCCGAAAAGCTTGCAGCCTACCAATTAGCAGTCTTACATGCAGCGGAAGATGTAGAAAACTCATTATCAACTTTGTCCAAACAACAAGAACAGTTAATGGCTCTTCAAGATGGAGAAAATGCATTAAAGCATGCACAGAAAATCGCTTTAATCGCCTATCAAAAAGGGATTAACAGTCGAATAGAAGTATTACAAGCAGATTCAAATGCTTTGCAATTTTCAAATAGAAAACTTCAAGCACAAACTGATTCAGCACTTGCAGCTGTCGCAGTTTACAAATCATTAGGTGGCGGCTGGCAACCTCAAAAGTTTTAAGACAACCCTATTGCAGTGGTAGGCACGTAATTCATAAAACGAGAATCTGTTATGCGAGAACAATCCGTACGCCAGTCTTTAAGTACACCCGATTTAAATCATGCCATCTTAAGCGGCCCAATTATCCAAGTAATGCTGAAACTGGCGTTACCAACCATAGCTGTTCTGCTCGTACAAACATTAATTGGATTACTAGAGACATATTTTGTCAGTTCTCTGGGAACTAATGTAATGGCGGGTGTAGCCGTTGTGTTCCCCATTCTTATGCTCATGCAAATGCTAGCAAATGGCGGATTTGGTGGAGGTTTAGCCTCAGCAATTGCTCGAGCTTCTGGAGCAGGTCAATCAGAAGATGTCCACTCCCTTGTCTGGCATGGTGCCATTCTTGCTGGCCTTTTGGGAGGAATTTTTAGTATTGTTATGCTCAGCGCTGCCCCCATGATCTACCACTTAATGGGGGTTACGGGCTTAGCTTTGAACGCCGCTCTAAAATATTCCAATATTATTTTTATTGGTTCACCTCTCATATGGGCTGTGGCCTTACTCTCAGCAGCTTTACGCGGTGCAGGTGATACAAAAACCCCAGCTCGCATAACACTTCTAGGTGGAGTGCTACTTTTACCTCTATCACCTATTTTCATTTTTGGCTGGGGATTCATTCCTTCATTTGGCGTAGCCGGAGCTGGACTCGCTGTATTAAGTTATTATATTTTTGCCATCATATGCTTAATTAAGCACATGCGAACAACGCATAGTATTATCAAATTATCGATCAAACCCATCAATTTTAAGTTGTTCAAAGATATTCTTGGTATTGGTTCACTATCCGCTATTGGAATAATTCAACTCAATTTAACTGTTGTCCTCATAACTACCTTAGTTGGTCAATTTGGATCTGATGCAATTGCTGGGTACGGTATTGCGTCTCGATTAGACTACATACAAGTTCCACTTATGTTCGGTATCGGTTCAGCAATTATGACCATGGTTGGTATTAATTATGGAGCTGGACAATTTCAAAGAGCACGCCGCATAACATGGATCGGGGTTTTCATTACGTTTCTTATTACTGGTTCAATAGGACTTTTCTTTAGTATTTTTCCCTCCATTTGGCTTGGTTTTTTTAGTCATGATCCATCTGTTCTTCAGACTGGAACAAATTACTTGCAGCATGTTGCACCTTTTTATGGTGCGATAGGTATTGGTATGGCACTTTATTTTGCCGGCCAAGGTTCAAAACGATTATTAGGTCCTCTTTTAGCAGGTGCGATCAGAATGATCATTGCTGCTGTTATTGGAAGTATCTCTGTCTTATATTTTAATGCAAGTTTATCAACCTTCTTTCAAATTATTGGAGTCAGTGCTTTGATATTTGGTTTAGTATCCTGCTTGGCAAATTTTATACCTAGATGAAGTCGCATTCAGTTTTAAAGAGGATTATTGGATCTTCTTAATTATTAGTTTTTCATATTAATAATTACTTGTTTTTATAATTTCTTAAAATAACTTTTACTGAATATTCATTTAATAATTTAATGACTTTTATTTTTAGAAACATACCTCCCTCACAACACATGTTGCTTTTTGTTATTTATGTAAAGCTTATCTTAACAATAAAATCCAATAACTATATGTTAAATATAATTTTTATAACAACATTGCTTTGTAAATTTAGTCTATTTTTTATACAAATGTAGGCAATTTCTCACAACTATGTAAGTTAAAACGTACAACATAAACAATTGTTTTTCCTATAATTAATTTCAGTACATATAAGCCCTCTTTACTATTAAATAGAAAGCTGAGTATTAATGAAGAGATCTGGAGCAACGGCAACGTTATCTTTATTAATATAAATACTCTTAATAATAGAAAAAGAATCTCAAAAAATTAATATGTACTATCTTTCCTCTGGAAACAGAGGAAAGATCTTTTTTAATCATCAGATAGGGTATAGAGAATGTTTATTGCAAAAAATATATTTGTATATTTACTATCAATGTTAGCTTTATGCTTAATGATTATTTTCTTTAACTACCTTGGAATGAACGAGACGATTAACCTTCTGCTCTCTTCAGCACTTTTTGGAATATTTATTACTTGGTATTTCAAAGGTAGCGGACTATGTCTCGCCTTATTTAGCTTTTTTTACTGGGCAATGTTTGTAATTAGTCAAAGTCTAGAGGTAATATGGATGCTCGCAAGTTCAGTCATTGTCTATCTAGTGATGACCAAAATGATTCCTAAATTCAAGACCATCCATTTCGGCATTATAGCTAAAAAGGGTTCACCCCACGCTTAACCATACCTACTTTTTTAACCACATTAACTTTGCTTTGTTCAGCACTTAATAATTCATTTAAGAAAATTTTTAAATTTTTCTCATCAAGACAAATGGGATTAAAACTAGTTTCTCCCATATTTAAAAAGAAAGATTCAATATTTGTATTACGCTGTACATATTTCATTGACCAACGCTGAAAAAAGTTCTTCTCGATGGAATATGTACACAACCATTTAACATTGTAGTGTCTTTGATCATCTTTAATTTTTTCAAATAATCGCTCCACTAACTCCTGTTCGCCTTCTAAACATTGAAAAAAAGCATTATCAGCATAATAGAGCACACCACAAATTTGATTCAAATCATTAAAATTTCTAGCTTCTGTTAAAATATCACGTAAATCTTGCAATAAATCTTCATTTTTTTCGTTTCGTTGACTGGCATAACACAGGCGAACGTTCATTAACAATTCCGTGAAATATAAAATTTCTTTATCTAAAGATTTTTCAATCTAACATATATTTCTTCCTGATAATTGATATTTCATCCCTACACTTAATATCTATTCCAAACAAACCACCGGTAAGAGAATAACGAAAGTTATCAGACTTACAAATGATTAGATATAAAACAAAAAAAGCCCTCTAGTGAGAGGGCTTTTATAGCCTGTAAAAGAACAATAAAATTTCTTTTATAAGACTAAAATAAAAAAAGCACTAAATAGTGCTTTTTTTCTTACTGAAATATTATTGTGGAATAATATTTACAGCATTTGGGCCTTTTTGACCTTGAGTAACAGTAAACGTTACACGTTGACCTTCGTGCAAAGTTTTGAAACCTGAACCAGAGATCTCTTTGAAGTGTGCAAACACGTCTGGACCATTGTCTTGTTGAATGAAACCGAAACCTTTAGTTTCGTTAAACCATTTTACTGTACCGCTTACTGTATTAGACATGATATATCCTACTGATTTCTAATATTTTAGTATCATTTAATAATGACACTAACATAACTTTGAAAAAAGAATAACAAATTGAGTTAAGATCTTAAAAAACGAAGGATTATGACTAAAACTACGATACTTTAAAGAAGATTTACTAACAAGACTTTTTT
>Ga0209795_10000268_pt1 | contig 45658 bp, 56 predicted proteins | sample AgamicOrMarz_FD_187166 | JGI IMG/M metagenome (GOLD analysis project Ga0209795, IMG submission 187166) | Agave microbial communities from Guanajuato, Mexico - Or.Ma.rz (SPAdes) (version 2) | ecosystem: Host-associated > Plants > Phyllosphere > Phylloplane/Leaf | place: Guanajuato, Mexico...
GTTAATTGTTGAATTTGCCTGATCCCATATATATGCCGCTGGCGCTACGGTATTCTGCAGCATGTTTTCGTACTGCTGGAGCTGAGTCTGGTACTGCTGAATTTGCTTCGCCACCGCCTGAACGTTATTAACAGCGCTGATGGTTGTTTGGACTACGTTTGTGCCATCAATGACCGGAATACCGGCTTGTGCCGGTAAGGTCATTACAGATGCCACAAAGGAAGCCAGTAACGCTTTTTTAGCCGCTAAAATGATACGATTAGTCATCGTCTTTTCTCCTAGTAATCAAAGGACTGGTAAGGCTTAGTGAAAGCCAAGTCTTTTGTGACCATGATATTGAATCGATAGCCAGGACGAATTTCGAGCGTAGGCGCGATATTCAGGTTTTTCTGCACAACCTGAGCAATTGCCTGACCAAACACCTGACCCAGCGCCGCAGACATTTCACTGCTCATGTTGGGAGCTTGGTTAGAGTTGTTGTTGTTCTGGTCGCGATCCTGAGAATAGGCAATCGTCGCAGTGATACCAGACAGTAACAGGGCATTACCAAAGATACGGAAGTAATGGTTATTAACCTGATCGCGGAAACCAGAATAACCTGCCATATCAGCGCCCGGCATTGAGCCTAAATCAAGCGCTTTACCATCCGGGAACACCAGACGCTGCCATGCAATCATTACGCCTTCCTGACCGTAACCCACATCGCTTGAATACGTCCCAACCAGACGCGTACCGTGAGGAATAAGTAGGTATTTACCCGTTGCTGTATCATAAACATCCTGTGATACCTGGCCGACAATTTGACCGGGTAAATCAGAGTTGATACCGCTGATCATGACGCCAGGAATAACCCAGCCCGCGCGAAGTTCATACGGGCTGTGAGGCGCAGTGACTTTCTCATCCAGTAACCAACGGTCGCCCTGCCCTTTTTTGCCAAACTGATTAATGTCGTTACGGCTAACAGGCGAACCACCAACAGCGGCCAGCTGCATACCACCGCCATCACCACCACCGGCACTACCCATGGAGCTATCATCATCGCCGCCGTTCATGGTTGAACGAATGCGCTGTACCTGAGCCTCATAGCTGCCAGTTGGATCAGATGTGTTCTGTTCCATTTGGCGACGCACGTTTGCAATCTGCTGTAGCATTTCATCGCGCGTCTGAGGTGTATTACCGCTGGCGCGGGTTGCCTGCCCCAACTGGTCAGGTAAGCTGACCTGCGTTTTTGCTTTGACTGCTTCCATAAAGTCACGAGCTTTATTGCGGCGCATTTGATCCAATTCTGGATCAGTCTGCTCTGGAGCTGCTGCCGTCCGTTCTGGAAGTGGCGGTTCATCGGGGTTAGCTACTGGTGCGACAGGAACAGAAGGAAGCGCAGTTGTAGGCTTATTCTGTGCGGTCGTGTTGTTCTGCTCAGGCAATGTTGGAGGGGTAGCAGGCGCAGCAATCAGGCCTGTACTACCGCCACCTAACACTTCATTTGCCATTGCAGACGAGGTGCGGCTGCCGCCATGGGAAACCGTAGATTCTGCATTCTCTGCGGCGGCTTGGCTTGCTCGTTTGTTTGCCACATAAGCTACAACGAGACAAAAGGCGGCAACGCAAGCCAGTGCGATATACATCGGCCTTTTGTTAACGCGGCGTACACCGGTTTTATTCGCTACCCCCGGAGAAGCATCCGGGGACATTTTATCTTGATCTGCCATCCTTTATTCCTCGCGAGTCCAGGGGCCAGCAGGATATGCCTTGCCGTCAGTCGCCACGGCAAAACCACGGCTTAATGTCACATCACCGACATATGTTGTGACCTGATATAGGTTGGGTGCGACAGTATTCACCACATAACCGAGGGATGTTCCCGCATTTGCCAGTGCGCTCTGCGGTTTTCCATCTTTTGTAAACTCTTTGACGGCATAACCGCGTGACCGCAGACGCTGAACAAGTGCAGAACCAAACTGATCTTTGGCTGGCTGTTTCATCGTGAACGTCGTTCGTCCAGGAGGATAGAGCGCGGCCAGATGCGTTACGGTGCTATCAGCCATGCTGGTAGAGGCAAACATGCTGGCGTTGGAATAATTGCCGTAGCCCGAAGATACACAGCCTGTCATTAACAGGCTTGCGGCCAGCACTATTGCAGAGGTTAATTTCATCACGTTCATCATTATCCCCTTGTGATAGTCACTTTTTCCTGGCTCGAACCGACGCCAATCACCAGAAACGCTTTGTCAAACAGACCGTCAACAATCGTTCTGTCTCCCTGAGTGCGCAGGTTGACCTGCTGAGTTTCATCTTTAGAGAACAAGCCGCCTTCTTTACGAACAACCAGGAGGATCGGGGTTTCGCCAGAAGAAATATTTTTGGGGAACTGGATGATAGTTTTAACGCCATCGTTATAAACGCGCACCGGCTTCCAGCTCGCAGAACCGCTGATCGAGTAATTAAAATCGAGGTTGCCGAGGTATTCCCCGGTTTGTGGAATAGTGTTATCACGCAACTGCTTGGCTTCGCGGGAACGGATAGCATCCCATTTTGCCTGTGCATCTTCCGGGTAGGTAAATGCGATGTAAGGCATAAACTCTTTGCGGCTGGACTTCAACCGGAAGCGATAGGTTCGGCGGTCTGTTGTGACAACCAGCGACGTATCCAGCCCCACATCAAGAGGCTTGATAATCAGGTGCAACTGCTGCGCAGCTCCGGAGCCGGTGATCGATGGTTCAACAATAAACCGCGGATCACCGCTGTTGATATTATTGACGTTTTCACCAGGTTGCAGGGCAATATCACAGACCTGCAGAACGGCGCAGACAACCTGAGTCTGTCCCGTTGTGTAAACGTAATTAATCGCACCATCTGGCCCGGCAAAAGGTTTGCTGCTGACACTGCCAGCACCAGTCTGCCATTTTTGACCAATGCCAATAGCGGCCCGTTCCTGTGGTGTCAGTTGTGGTTCATTTGTGGAAAAATACTGGTCAGCCAGCGGATCACTACCGGGAGCCGCACTAGCCAGAAGCGGAAAGCTCATCATTAAAAATGCTGCGATAATTGACTTTTTCATTTTTCGGCCCCGAATTTACTGTTGTTTTGACCAGTTGAAATCTTTGATGAAGATACGATGCGGGTTCATCACATCGTTGTTTTCGTTGATGTTGCTGTTTAAATCAGTGTTCTGATAGATGGTGATAAGCGCGCGCATTTTGACTGGTTCAGTTTTCAGTGTGCCGTCCCGGTTACGCGTGGTTTCGATCCAGTCCACCTGCCATGTGTCCGGTGATTGCTGGATTGCAGAAAGCAATTCAGTGCTGACCATTTCTGTTTGTGCGCGAGTGAACGGGTTACGCTCTTTCGAGCCGTTAAGAAACTCATTAGCTTTAACCGTCGCCGCGTCATCCGGGTACAGGAAGGCATAGGTCCGAAGAACCGCTTTACGCTGCAGCTCACTGTCTGGCGTAACCGTCCTGATGTTCTCAATAAATTTCCAGGCGCTGGAGCGGTAATCATCAACTTTGGCCGGAGGGAGTCTGTCTGCCCTGGTCAGGCTGACATAGTTATCAGCACGATCCTGCTGATACACCATTGGGACAAATTTCGGCTGGCTGCCGATGTAGGTGATACCTCCTACTGCGGCGAGTCCAATAAGCAGACCAGCCGCGCCAAAGAAGATACCCAGCGCCCCAAACTGCTGAACATGCCCCATGTGAATGTTCCACGAACGCCGCGCATTCAGATACGGGTTTTGGGTGTCAGGTTGAGGGGTTTTTTTGCTATTAAAAAGTTTCATGCAGCAACCTCGTAATCATTCAATTCCAGACCTTTAGTACGCAGCCATTCGTCTACCCACTTATCACCGTATGTATTCGACAGCTCTTTAATTGTTGCGATGGACTCAGGATCAGTAGCGCCCACGAAAGATAACGCCAGCGGGCCAAGAGCCAGCTGATAAAGTCGGCGGCCTTCTTCTGACACGTAGTAGTATTCGCGTTTAGGAATTGCTGCCGCGATGATTTCAACCTGGCGGCGGTTAAGCCCCATATTGAGATAGAGTGGCATCGCTTCTTCCTGCAGGGCGTTCGGGTTAGGCAGGAAAATTCGGCAGGCAGTAGATTCAATAATGACATCAAGGATGCCGGATTTAGCCGCGTCACCGAGCTGCTGGGTTGCCATAAAGACCGAGCAGTTTTTCTTCGCCATGGACTTGAGCCATTCACGGATTTTGCCCCTGAACGCTTCATGGCCGAGCATCAGCCATGCCTCATCGAGGATGATCAGCGTCGGACGGCCATCCAGAGATTCTTCAATGCGACGGAAGAGATACAACAAGACCGGCATGGCATATTTCTGGTCCATGTTCATGAGGTTTTCGATTTCAAACGTCATAAAATCACTCATATCCAGACCGTCTTCTTCTGCATCAAGCAGGTGGCCCATGTTGCCATCAATTGTGTACTGTTTGAGTGCGTCACGGATTGCTGTGTTCTGGACAGTAACTGAAAACTCTGAGAGTGTTTTAGACCCGCTGTCTGCCATACTCTTGATGGCATCAGCAATTGAGTTACGCATTGGTGCGTCAACTTTCACGTTATTCAGAATCAGTATTGATTCAATCCATTCCATGGCCCAGCTGCGGCGGGATGGCGTATCAAGGCGTGATAATGGAGCAAACGCCAGCCGGTCATCATCTGCAGCAATGGTAAAGTGACTGCCCCCTACGGCTTTACAGGTCGGGTACATCGACAGACCTTTATCAAACGCATAGATACGTGAGTCTGCATAACGACGCCACTGCATAGCCATTAATGCCAGATGTGTAGATTTACCGGCACGGGTAGGCCCGAACATAAATCCATGGCCGAGATCACGAACGTGCAGGTTGATACGGAATGGTGTGTTCCCTGACGTTACACCGTGCATCAGCGGCGGTGCACCAATATCGAACATTGGGCTTGGCGCTTTGTTTTCTCCCGGCCAGATAGTGCTTGTTGGCATCAGATCGGCCAGGTTAAGGGTGTTGACTAACGGGCGGCGTACATTCTCTACACCATGACCCGGCAGTGATCCAAAATAAGCATCTACGGTATTTACGGTTTCAATACGCGCAGTAAAGCCCAGGTTGTTTATCGCTTTGCGCATAAATTCTGCTGCGTCTTCGACTTTTTTACGGTCTTCATTCATCAGCACAATTACGCTGGTCATATAACCCTGGCTGACCATCCCGGAGTTTGTTTCTGCGATGGCAGAAGAAGCATCCTGAACCATGGATAAGGCATCTTCATCCACGTAGCCGTTATTGGTGTTAAAAAGCTGAGACATGAAGCCACGGACCTTCTGTTTCCATTTCCGGCGATATGCCGTTAACTTGGAAATGGCCTCATGAGAATCCAGGAAAATAAAGCGAGTAGACCAGCGGTATTCGCAGGGCTGTTCGGCTAGCTTGGTCAAAATCCCCGGATAGGATTCTGTCGGATAACCTTCGATAGCGACTACCTGAACGAAGTTTTTCCCAATACGTGGAACTATGCCTGGGTAAAACTCCTGTCCACCGATCAGACTATCCAGATATATGGGGTTGTTAGGCAGGCGAACGGGATGCTGCAGGCCAGTAACGCAATACTGCAAATATTCTAACTGCTGATCCATAGTGGCTACTGTTCCGTCTTCCAGCTCCACTTTCATACCACCCAGGCGCTCAACTGATACCGCCTGAGATAGGTTGGCCTGAATAACAGCAATTTCATGCTTGAATTTTTCAAGCAGATTACGTGTCGTCGCTAGGTTGCTGGCCGCTTCACGCTCGTCATCAAACATCAACTCCGTAAATTTGCTTTCTGCCAGGCGAGGTGGAAACCATGTGAAGCTGACAATAAAGCAGCCTTCATATAGCTGGCCCAATTTTTCAAACAGTTTGCGACGTTCTTCGTCAACAGCTGCAGAAACGCGATCAGGAAAATGAGAGGCGTTACGGTCACTGTATGACGGTGCAGGATTACGCATGGCGTCAACGTGCATCATCCATCCATTGCCAAGTTTGCCAATAGCCTTATTGATGCGAAAACTGACAAGTTCTCTTTCCTGGTCAGTAGCGCTTGCGTTGTCTGCGCCTTTATAAAAGAAGGACGCCACGAAGGAGCCGTTTTTGCAGACAATTACGCCGTCATCAACTACTGCGGCATAGTTAAGCAAATCAGCAAAGGCTTCATCTTTAGCGCGGTGTTTTTTCAGGTGATAGTCCTTCACCATGCGCTGGTAGACAGCGAACATCATGCCCAGCAGGACTAGCCCTAACAACGCAACGAGGATAGGGATTGCTGTGTTCATTTATATCGGTTCCCCTGAGCTGTCGTATTGATGCGGAACGGTGTGGAGCGAGGCGCATAATACGCTTGGTTGTACTTGAGGCTGCGAAGATATACCTGGCGCAACATCGGATCGGATTTCGCCATTCTTCTCAGCAGTGCAAGTGAAATCCCCCAAATCGCGACACCCACACCGGCAGCGATCCAGTCTTGTGAGGTAAAGATAAGGACCGCTGCCAGAAGGATTGAAAACATAACCATTTCACGGTCCCCGCCCATGAAAAGGTTTGAACGTGATGCCACCCTACGGATGGGGATCGTGCGTAAGGCCATGGTTATGCAACTCCCCCGGTTTTACCGTTAGTCAGCATCGCAGCCAGTTCAGCACCCTGCCCTGTAATAGCTGAAAGCGTGTTCTGTGCAGCAACAAGAAAGCTGAGAACCAGCACGATAAAAATCAGGGTACGCATGAACCCGTTCATATCGCCGCCGAAAATAAGCATTGCACCGGCAGCAACCAGACCGATGATCGATGCGGTATAGGCAAATGGTCCGGTAACACTGGTTCGGATGTTCGTCAGCCAGCTGTCGAACGGCAGACCACCGCCAGATGTGTTTGACGCCAGAGCAGGTTCAGCTGCCACGAAAAACAGCAGAGCGCCCAGGAACGCGATAAATGCGTGTTTGCTGAAACTTAATTGAGAAAGACCAGATTTCATCAAAATACCCCTTAGTGAAGGTTGGTTTTGTTAATAAAAAGTGAGCATTGAAACCCGCTCGAAGGTATAAAAACGTAGCTGTGTATAAGCGCCCTCCCTGTTTAAGCTGCAATGAGACGTGAAATGTAATCACCGGCTTCAAAGCCCTGAACTTCACGAATTTCTTTAATGCGGCGACCCTCTGGTGTTTTTGATATCTGAACAATCACATCCACGGCCTCACCAATGACCGGTTCGATTTCACGCGGCGCAAAAGGGTTACGTGAAATAAGTGAACGCAGACGCGTTAAAGCAGAAGCAGTATTGTTTGCATGAAGAGACGCAGCGCCACCTTCATGGCCGGTATTCCAGGCATCAAGCATGTCTAGTGCTTCCGGGCCGCGTGTTTCACCCACAAAAATACGGTCCGGGCGCATACGCAGGATCAGTCGAAGGATATCTGTCATCGTGACGTCAACTGTGGTGTGGTACTGAACGTAGTTTTCTGCTGAACACTGGAGTTCACCTGTATCTTCAATGATGCAAATACGTTCGTTCCCGAACTGCCGCACAATCTCCGCGATGATGCCGTTAAGGAGTGTTGTTTTCCCACTACCGGTTCCCCCAATTACGAGGATATTTTTATGCGCCGAGATAGCCTGACAAATGTAGTCGGCTTGTGCTCTGGTCATGACATTATTTTCAACGTATTCATCAAGCAGGAATATGCGAGAGGCTTTCTTACGAATAGCAAATGCCGGACCAGCAACCAGGGGTGGTATTTGACCTGCAAAACGCGAGCCGTCAATTGGTAATTCGCACTCAAGATATGGCGAGGTATGATCAATTATCTTGTCATGAAAACCCGCTATTGTTTGTAGGATGGTTTTAGAACGCATCTTGTCTAAAGTACCCATGCAGAACATCGGGCGTCCGAATTGCTCACGCCAGACTTTACCGTCCGGGTTGAGCATGATTTCAAGCGTCTCATTATCTTCGAGAGCTTCCATCAGCAGTGGCCCCATATCCCTTCTGAGCTTTTCGATAGCTCTTGAATCAACGGTATCTACAGCGCTCATAAAATCCTCTTTATCTTTACACTGCTTTTACAAAACGAATTTACGGCAAACGATATACCGAAACTGAGAAGCAGGCAAGCCTTTATCCCACATTAAAGAGAAATTTTGTCAGTATCAGGGGGATGAATCGGAGGAATTTTAGCGGCTAAAATCTGCTTCCTTGCAGTGGAGTTCCTTTTCTGGCGTTAACCTTCTTTGTTGTTTTGCTGGAGTTGCTGGAGTTCTGCAAGCAAGTCTTTCGCTTCCTGGCCCAGCTTATGTCGTGTTGCTTCACTCCATTTGCGTACCTGGAAAGCCTGTTGTTCAGACAGGACTACAGAGATACGCACATAACCAGGCGGCAGGCTCTTAACCGGCTTACCATCTGCCATCAGCATTAGGCTGTTTTCATCAAGGTCAGTTGTTTCGAGTAATTCAGGAAGGGCTACATCGAGGGCATTTGCGATACGTTCCATCACCCGTAAGGAAGGGTTAGCTTTGCCGTTAGTTAGGTCAGATAGGAACGAGATCGACACACCGGCCTGATTGGAAAGCTCCTGCTTTGTCATGTTTCGTTCTTCAAGCAGTCTGAGGATATTAGTAAAGAAAATTAGGTTGTACACAATACGCTTTCGCCTCGATGTAAATTTTAGCGGCTAAAATCGTTGACCGCCTGAAATTGTATAGCTAAACTTAAAGCTCCAAAACTACTGAGGTAGAGATCTTTATATGAAAAGTCTTAATCGCTTTCAGTTTATCGGAAATTTAACTAAAGACACAGAGCTAAAAAGTAAGCCTGATCAAACATCGCTTGCAGTTTTCGATATAGCCGTTAACGGAAGCTATGTCGATCAACACACCAACGGAGTCAAGGAATATACCGATTATTTCCAGATTAAGGTATGGGGTAAGACAGCAGAAAACGCAGTTAAGTACCTTGGCAAAGGCTCTCAAGTGTTTGTTGAAGGAACTATACGCAATACACAGTATGTCGTTGGTGATCAGAAACGTTATGGCACAGATTACATCGCTGACAAAATTCAGTTTCTGAATACAAAGGAACCAACTGCTTCCGGCAATGAAAACTGATTGCTACAGCAACATGGGATAGAATGAAAGGCCCGTTACGGGCCTTTTCTCAATTCGCAGATAAGCGGCTGAGGCTTTTATGACAGATAACAAAACACATTCAGAACTCGATAAGCTGAAACAGGCTGCTCTGGCCCAGCGTAAAAAAACTATCGAGGAGAAGAATACACAAAAGCAGCTGACGCTTTTCGATATTGCGCCATGGCCTGACTCCATGCGAGCACTACCTAACGACTATGCAAGGTCTGCGCTCTTTACTGTTAAAAACAAGCGTCAGCCCCGCGAAGCTCTGCAGAAGAAAGAAATTTATCATATCAATAAGGATGTGCGGATAACGTATACCGGGCTGGAGCTAAGGGCCGATGATGACGAACTGGTTTGGCAACAGGTGCTGGAGTACGCCAAAAGGAAACCCATGGGTGAACCCATTACTTTCACGTTTTATGAACTCTGTCAGGATTTAGGATGGTCTTATAACGGGCGTTACATCAGTAAAGCTGAGGAATGTCTTACCCGACTGCAGGCTACGGCCATGCAATTTATTTCTGATCGCGTCGGGCAGCTGGAGTCGGTTTCTCTAATCGGACGATTCCGTGTTATTGAGCGCGGAACGCGGTTATCACGCTGTGAAGTGATGATTGATAAGGAAATGGTGTTGCTTTTTGCCGGGGACCATTATTCAAAATTTGTTTGGGAAAAATACCGCAAGCTCTCTCCTACTGCTCGCCGCTTGTTTGATTACTTTGGTTCCCATCGCGAACCCTATCCTATGAAACTGGATACCTTCAAGCTGATGTGTGGCTCTGAGTCAGATCGCATTAAAAAGTGGCGCGAGCAGGTGAATAAAGCCTGCGTCGAACTTAAAGAAAGTGGCCTCATTCACAATGCCTGGATAGATAAAGATCGTATCCATTGTAAACGAACCACTGATGAACCTAAATCGGATGGTGACACTTGAGGGGCAGCATCACGACATTTGAGGGGCGGGTTATTCCCGCCCTTTATTTTTCACCTAAGTTTAGCTATCAAAAAAAATGTTTAGCTGTACAGAGCATAATCACATTCTCAAATCATCCCCTGCTTCTGTGGGTAAAGGTGTGCATAAGCCGGTAAAGACATGACATATGAGGGGCGCTTTTACGACATATGAGGGGCGTCGGCGTGACATATGAGGGGCGCTTTCATGACATATGAGGGGCAACATCATGACATATGAGGGGCGGATTTACGACATATGAGGGGCGCTATTATGACATATGAGGGGCGCTTGTGGATATTTATATTGTTAAAAATCAATACACTATAGTAGTTTTGCACACCCCTCTAACCAGATCTTTAACCGATCCTTTAACCGATCCTTTAACCCTTTTTAACCAATATATATAACCTTATTTTTAACCAGGACCGCGTCTACGACGCCCCCGAAGGGGGGGGACCCCCCTTCTCAATCCCTCCCGGCCGCAAGCGGCCTCCCATCCCCCCAGGGGCAAGCCCCTCGACCGCAAGCGGTCTTCACCCCAAAATGACTCACTCGCTTCGCGAGCTTAGGCCGCTACGCTCTGCCAGAGATAAATCTCTGGCGAACCCCATTACATCAGCAAAGTGCCCTGACTAACCCATCAAAGGATTTCTGTTCCGGGCCAGGACCCGGCCCAAAACAGAAACCTTGACGGATGATGTAACTAAAAAAAATTACTTACTTACTCACTCGCTACGCGAGCCAAGCCGCTACGCTCTCAGCAAAGGCAAGCCTTTGCTGAAATGTACCGAGTTACCCAAGAAACAATCACACTCTTCGTAGAGCAGCGTTGTCGGGAAGAAAGAAGGTTTTACGCCAAAAGAAAGGGCTTTTCAGTGCAAAGGATCATTTTGGATCATTTCATCACTACGATCCTTTTGATGTTCTTTTAAGGTATCGTCATGTTCCATTTTGGTTGCACGGCACTGCATTGATGATATAATGACCATTCAACAGTCGGATGAGGCGGTGGCATGATTGGTAGCTTTAAGGACGGCCAGAAGGGTGAACTAGCGATGTTCTATTTTCATGGAACACGTAGCGCACAGATACCAGCCATCATTGAAAAACCGCTTCGACGTAAATTATCGATCATTGCAGCTGCGAGCAGCGAAAAATCACTGTTCGCGCCGCCAGGAAATAATTATGAACGCTTGCAGGGCAATCTGGCCGGATGGTCAAGTATCCGGGTTAACATCCAGTGGCGTTTGATTTTTCGCTGGCGTGACGGCCACGCATATGAGGTTTACCTCGATCCACATAAGTACCGTTAAGGGGGCGATATGGATACGATTACTGCAGAACCTACTACCGTAGGCGAAATGCTTTCAGAAGAGTTTTTAAAGCCGCTGAACATCACACAAGCAGAGCTGGCCCTGGCTATGGGGGTTTCCCGGAAAGTTATCGGCCAAATCATTAATAACAGTCGCCGCATCAGCGTCTCAGAAGCCTCTCAGTTGTCTGTGCTGTTCCAGACTGATGAGGATTTCTGGATTAACCTGCAGGCCGATCATGACCGCTGGGAAAGCCGTAATATTATTGCCAGTAGCCATTTCCGACCTATTCAGGACTTCCTGGCGGCGGCAGGTTAATCATGGATTATACAGAGATTGCACGGCGCTGGCGGCAACATAACCCGGATATGGCCGAGAGCGGTATCGTGCTCATTTGGGAAAAAAAGGTGTATGGATGGAAAAATTGTTTACGGGATGCGCGAGGTGAACAACCTGGAGCCATTGCTGTTGACTGTGATGGCCATCTTTTTATAGCGGAAGGGGGGAATGCGTATGATGGTGCAAAATGTTGGGTAGTGCTAGATTCTGAAAAATTTTGATAAGGATTAAATATGAAACAAGACGCGCATTTAGAATCGATATTTACTGCCGGGACATTCGGAGCAGATCTAGGTACAGTGCTGCCTATTATAATAGGTTTATTAACTTATGTTATTATTGCTTTTTCACAACACCATTATGAACGCGCTAAATACTTAAAAAGTGTGCTAAGTGATAATATCGATATGAATATTAGATTTGATGAGTCTAATTTTTATTTGTTGACGTTGTTGAGGCAAAAACACTTGGTATTAGGGGGGGCTTCATTACTTTTCTCTATAGTATTTGTATGCTTAGGTGGTTATTACATTATTAACCTCGCGACCTCGTTACAGATTGCGTTGATAATGGCTGCATTTCTGCTGATGTTTTTTGTTCATCGGACGGTTCTGATGATTTATTTATTTATTTCCGCCAGAAATGAAAATCGTGTACTACACACTAATAGATCATCTGAGCTTCATAATGAAGTTTTACTTAAACCAGTCAAAATAGAGGGAGTTGCATTAACATTGCATATTATTATGCCTCTCATGGGAATGATAGGGTTTGGTTGGTTACTTTTTAGATTAGTTCTAAGGGCCGGATAATCCAGTTCTATATAGTATAAATAATATTTATATACTTGATGTATAGGACATAATGTCCTATGATATATATGAAGGCCGGGTAAATCACTCAGGTCAAATACCGGAGAACTCCGATGAAAGATATACTTAAAAACGTCCCCCCTGTTGTAGATAGTGTGATTGTTAAAATCGCTACGATAAATAAATATAATGATCATCAGGTCGAGATTCGCGAAGCAGATACAAATCGTCTTATCTGGCGCGCTTGGGATTTTGAGCCGGGCTTTGAATATGATTTTAAGCAGCAGTTGACGCCTTTTATAAAACGCTAAATTTACAAAAAAGCCCGCTAACCGGGCTTTTTTAATGCCTTTTCAATCAACTTGTAAACCTCTTGAAAGATAGGACAAAATGTCCTATTATGTTTTTGAAGGCCGGGTAATTCACTCAGGTCAAATGCCGGAGAACTCCGATGAATAATGAAGTTTTGGTTACTGCCCGTAAAATCACCGATTATGAAGAACGCCTGATGTTTATGCCGAAGTTTTTCGGTCAATACTGGAATTTTGTTGAAAATAGCACGTATAACTGGATGCGTAAAATCAGCCCCAAAAATAAAAGCGATTATTTAAGTAGTGCATTGGATAAAATCGAAGCGCATTACGATGGCGGGGAGTGGGATTTTTATGAACTCTCAAACGGAGGCTATTTTATGGCCCCCAACAGTCGTGATCAGTACCGTATTTCTGTTCAGGGTAATTATTTTGACGGCCTTTTAACAGCAGAAGCTGCGGGTATGGTTGTTACGAGTTTTGTTCTCGCCCAATTAGCTAATTCTAATTTGCCATTTTCTGAGCGGTGTAATGCGTATTACCATCAGTTGCTTGATTATGCTTACGGGCATGAGGAATATGCGCAGTTTCGTGCGGCTATCGATTAAATGAGTCACTGTCCCCCTGCCCTGCCGGGGGGAATTTTTCAGGAGCGTATTATGTCAAAAAATTATCCTGGGGATGGCTCGCGTGATCAGCAAATGGAAGCCCTCGCGCAGCAGCTGCCTGACGGTCACCGTATTCTCGATGCCGCTTATACCGCGCTTATTGATCTGGATAATGCCTGTATTGCCGGTGATGGTGAAAGCCGGGATGCTGCCGTTCTGCGCTATGAAGCATGTGTTTGGAAACTAAATGGGAATACCTTTTTTGGCTGCAGTGCAGGTGAACATGATGCGGCTAATGTTATTAGCGAATATTGCCGTGCTGATGGGGGGCGAGTCCCCATTTGGGGCCAGAACGGTGAATTTATCGTTGAAAGTGTTGCAGGAGGCCGCGCAAGAGTAGAGATTAAAGCTGGTTGCATGATTGGGTATCTGTCAGCCTCTTTTAACGCGGTAGATCTTTGTGCTCCATTTATTTCAGAAACTGGTTATCGATCTTATATGTTTCAGTTATCTGAGATTAAGCCTGGGGAAAATGTTCATTCACATATGACCCGTATATTCCAGGGTATGGTAGACGCCAGAAAGAAGCCCCTTTTCATCGCTTCCGACTCACGCGACCGTCTGGCTGCTGAGTATTTGCCAGAGTGGATGAAATCATTAACTCCCCTCCCTGACAGAACTCCTGAGAAGCTCCCTGATGGGTTTGTAAGGGTTGAAGTGCTTCTACCTGCCTCTAAAGCATTTATAGCCCGTAAATGGGCTGCAGCGGCTCAGGAGCGTATAACGGACATTACTCACAAGGAACGAGAAGAACGTCTTTTTGCTTTGGAGCAAGAGAGTGAAAGGCGCAGACTGCAGGTTCAGGAACGGCCTAAAGAATACAAAAAACGACTTATCACAGTTAAGCAGTATAAAGAGTTTTACATTGGCGCTCGTTGCGAAATCATCAAAGTGCATCATCCAGTTTTTACTAAAACTATTGGCACGATTGTAAAAATAGTTACGATATACGATACCGGTAATGTGCAGGCTTATGAAGATAAGCCGGTACGCTACCGTATTAACCGACGAGGCGACAGGGTGGTTGATTTTGATCCAACCTGTATCCACTCTTTTTACAGCGTTGATCAGCTGAAATTACTTGATGATAACGAAAACAACTTAGGTGAGTCGTGAATGCAAAATAATCCCTACCCTGCGGCTATCAGGCCGGAGTGTTTTTTATCTTATGGCGCTGGATGGATTTGCCCGAAGCCAGAAGAAATTCGCACCTTATTGCAGATTGCTGAACTGACAGGGAGTAAAGCAGCCACGCTAACCGGTCTGAAAGACTCCAGAACTGTGCGGCGATGGATTGGGGGAGATACACCAATACCTTTTTCATCTTGGGCGATCCTGGTTGAATACGCAGGCTTTGGTAAAATTTGGGGATTGTGAAAATATTTTAGCCGCTAAAACCGACATGTAGGACAAATTGTCCTATAATGTGTATGAAGGCCGGGTAAATCACTCAGGTCAGATACCGGAGAATTCCGATGAAAAAATTGTTTGTGTGCACACATTGCAGGCGCTGCAAATGCAGTCTCATTATGTCAGAACGTAGCATATGGGGAGCTGATGCCCTAAAAGCTGAATTAGGACAGATTTGTGCTGATTGTCTGACACCAGAAGAACATCATCGTATCTGTACAGAAATTATGGAGCTTGCTGTTCGGCGTGTATGTAGCCCGACATTAACGCTTCAACGTCGAGGACACTGACTACCGGTTGCAGTGTACCCATCCAGCAGGAGGCCAGTATGACCAACGTAATTAAATTTCCTCGTAATGAGGACAGCAAGCAGCAGGAACTGACGCACCAGAAAAATAATGGTAATGCGTCTGAAAGCACACTGCGTAATATTTTGCATGGTGTTATCGGTGCTGTTTACCTTGTGCTGGTCATCCTCTGGCTTCCTGTGCGGTTAATGCTGATTGCGAATGTTCTGTTGCAGTTTTTCAGAATGCTCTTTAACTGGAGTCATGGTCCGTTTACTGCAGCCTGGCCATTCGTGATTAGTTTTCTTGTGTTGGCCGGGCTTACATACATCATGGCAACCTGGAAACCCAAAGCGCCCTGATTTTATTCCTAAGCTAATGCGCTACCTGGCCTGGATTAGTAATTAATGCTAATGTACGCATACATTAGCATTAAGCGGGAGAGTGATGTGAGAAAAGAAACGTTAGAAGCTATGCGTATGTTTTTAGGTGGTCGCTGTTACACGGAGGAAAACCTCAAAAGAGACTACCTGGCTGAGGTCGTAAAGTACAGTGATGATCGCTGGGAAGCGCCGCTGCGGGCCGCGCGTCTGTCTGCGGCGGTCAAACGCTATAAAACGTCAGCAATGCTAACCTTCATTTTCTCAACAGTCGCCCACGATCCCGACCCGGACTTAACACCGCTTACCGTTAAAAGGTTATGCAGGGCGCTGTTTGGCAGAACAGGGAGCCAGGGAGTGATTGTCGAGATATTCGGTGAAAAAGGGCGACAGCACCGTAGCGATGACAGTAGCCCGGATGCAGTGGAAAAAATGGCCGCCCGATATCGACACGAAGCTGAACGGTACTGGTCAGAAACGCTGGCGACGATTGAGAAGGCAAAGCGCACCTACCAGACCGCAATTAAAGTATCCAAGAAAAAGGAGGACTAACCATCGTCTATATTAATGCTAATGTATGCGTACATTAGCATTAAATAAACCCCTCATATATTTTTCCTGCCAGTATTTATAAATTTCGATTGCCGTGATTAATTTGTATAGCTAAACTTTTATATATGTGATGTGACAGTTCACTGACTGTTAGAATATTTCCGGGATAATATCTATGCGCCAAATGGGATGTAATCTTGCTTTTCCTGGGATTAATGCTGTTCAGCGGTGGGCTACGACTTAACCGTCGCATTTCATATTGGTAAACGTACTACTAAACTGAACCCGGCATAAGGGTTTTTCGTTATATCCACTCTTTTTGGTGTTTTAGCGGCTAAAATCGTTGACCATTTCACGCAGTTTAGCTAAACTTTGTTTGTGGCGTTGAGGCCGCAGCCGAAAAGGGTACGTGTCTGGAAGTGAAAATATGACGACCCAAAAGGGCTTAAATCTGAATGACAGTAACGCGCCTGGGGAAGAAAAAGGCGAAAAAAAAAGGCTCTCAAAAGAGGACTTTTATCGTGTCACCAGAAACCTCAGCGTAGGGCAGCAGACGCTTGATATTGCCTACGGGGTGTTAGTGAAAGGCAAACCACAAAAATTCTTTGTGGAAACGCTAGAAATTTCACGCGGGGCAGTATCACAGGCAGTAAACCGCGTATGGGATGCCTACAAACAAGAAGTTCCTGACGGTTTTGTGCGCCTTGAAGTGGTATTGCCGGAGCGTCAGGCATTCATTGTGAAAAAATGGGCTGATGAAGCCAAACGGAAACAGGAAGATTAGCGATGAAAGTATTGGTTACAGCAAATCAAAAAGGTGGAGTCGGCAAGACTTCTACTCTGGTTCATCTGGCGTTTGATTTTTCGGAAAGAGGCAAGCGGGTAGCTGTAATCGATATGGATACGCAGGGGAATGCATCTTACACATTGCAGGAACTGTCTTCCGGTATCCGCGCAAGCGAATTGTGGGGCGACATTGCCGCAGATCGCTTTGCTGCAATGCCAGCTGCTGGCGTTGCACTTATTGAATCCGATACGCAGCTGGCTAACGTCGAAAACCTTAGCCTTCAGGAAATGGTTATCGGCTTCCGTAAGAACATGGAAAATCTGGCCCGCTGTGGCTTTGATATTTGCCTGATAGATACTGCGCCAACACTCAGTAATGCCCTGATTGTGGCGCTGGCTAGTGCTGATTTTGTAGTGTCACCGATTGAACTTGAAGTGTATTCCATCCAGGGCATTAAAAAAATGCTGACAACGTTTAACCAAGTTAAACGCCAGATGAACAGTAAACTTGAATTTATCGGTATGGTCCCCAGCAAAGTTGATGGTCGCAATCCTCGCCATGTAAGGCATTTAAATGAACTGCAGAATGCGTACCCTTCTCTTATGGTTCCTGCCTCTATCGGCTTGCGTAGCAGCATTGCAGACGCCCTGGCGTCTCATGTGCCGGTATGGAAGATAAAGAAGACTGCGGCCCGTAAAGCCAGCCAGGAAATGCGCGCTCTTGCTAATCACGTTTACAGCAAAATGGACATCGCATAATGAAAGTTTTTAACGGTGAGCGGCGTTTGCTTGCCTGTCAGAAAGCAGGAATGAAACAAATTCCTGCATTTGTAAAAAATTTATAAGTTGGAGAGCAAAGCAAAATGACTAAGAAAAATACTTCTTCTGGCCTTGGCCTGGATTCTGTTGGCGACCTTTCCAGCTTCCTTGATTCAGCTGCAGGTACGGATGGAAAACCGCTGTTATTGAATATTGATGCCATCGATCCAGACCCGGAACAACCACGTAAAGCGGACAATCCGGGGTTTTCTGAGGAATCGATTAAGGAACTGGCTGACACAATTAAAGCGCGGGGTGTCAAAATGCCAATTTCTGTACGTGAAAACTCAGAGCAGCCTGGACGTTATATTATCAACCATGGCGAACGCCGCTGGCGTGGTAGCAAGGTAGCCGGTAAAAAACAAATCCCTGCTTTTATTGATAACGATTACAGTGACGATGACCAGGTGATAGAGAACATTCAGCGTAATGACCTGACAGCGCGTGAAATCGCTGTGCACATTGGCCGTAAACTGGCTGCAGGGGTAACAAAGTCACAGATTGCAAAAGCCCTGGGTAAATCACCTTCTTTTGTCACACAACATGCCGCCCTGCTGGACCTGCCGGATTGCATTGCCGATGCATTTAACAAAGGCGTAATCCGTGATGTAACGGTTGTAAATGAACTGGTGACAGCCTACAAACAAGATCCAGAAGAAGTACAGAAACTTCTTGAAGAGAATCAAGGCGAAGATATTACTCGCAGCGCAGTGAAGGTTTTTCGTGAGTTTCTTGATGAAAAGGAAGCCAACAAGCGCGACCCACTCACTATTGACGCTTTTAATGGCCGAGCCGATGGTGATGATGACGGTGAAACCGGCGAAGAGAATGACGGCATCGATGAGAACGATGTGACTGACAAAACCCGTAAAAAGCAGGAAAAGGAATCTGACCCGGATAAGTTCAAAAAAGCTATTGTCATCGTGGAATACCTGGGCGAGCAGGGCAGACTCCTTCTCAACAAGCGCCCCACCGAAGAAGGGCTGGCATGGATTAAATTCGACTCAACAGGCGTTGAAGAGGAATTAAACCTCGAAAATGTGAAAATTATTTGCCTGATGGAAGGGTAATCAGTTATCAATATCCGCTCAAAATCCCGCTTTTGCGGGATTTTTTTTAGGGTGAATTCTGTATTGAATGATTTTAGCGGCTAAAATATTATATAATATAGCTAAACAAAATCTTGGCGGAGGGGCTATGTCGAACAGCGAAGTCAGGGCAAGAGGATTCAGAAAAGCTGAGGCGAGTCTGAAACTTGAAGGCATGGACCCCAGCGGAACGCCACGCTATGAAGACATCAAGAAACGCATCATCGCCGGTGAGATTTCTTATGAACAGGGCAAGGCAGAAATATTCGAATATCATTCACGCCGTGCCAGGCAAAACCAGGCATGAGTGATAATAAAGACCCGTATCTTTATCCAGGTACAGATACTCTCATCAATACCGCCGGGATCAGGGACAAACAGCAACTGGATGAGTTCGAGCGCGAGACTGTAGCGCTCAATCTGTCACAGCTTGAGGAAAGCCCTATCCTTGGCCCTTTCGACGGCCAGCGCCTAAAGGAAACCCATAAGCGCATTTTTGAAGGCATCTACCCATGGGCCGGAGAGTACCGGGAAAATACAGGGATGATGGTCAAGGAACGCTTTGGGAATCAGATAATGTATGCCGACTCAGCTTACATACAATCTGAGCTTAACAAAATCTTCCGGGCGATAGAGAAAGAGCAATTCTTTCATGGAATGGACGCCGAAAAATTTTCACAGCGTTTAGGACATTATTACGGCGAGCTGGATGCTCTGCATCCATTCAGGGAAGGAAACAGCCGGACGCTGAGACAGTTCACGGCAGACCTGGCGTTAAACGCCGGTATGAACCTGGACTGGTCTATGGTGGCTGCAGATGATGATGCACGGAGAAAACTGTATCTTGCGCGTGACGTGGCCGTTATCAATGCAGATTCATCGATGTTAGCCGAGATTATAAAAAAAGCAGTCACCCCAATTCCTACCCAGACTGCAGATGAGATTACCAGGAGTAACCCCGACATGAGCAAAGAGCGTGTTCTTGTCATGAACGGCCAGCGCGTGCTGCAAAGCGAAGAAGCAGGCCAATGGAAAAATGACAACGTGGATAAAGCAGGCATCATAAAGCCGGGCATTTACCCACTTTATTTATCTAAGGGACCGGATAAGGCAAACGCCTATAACGGGCCAATTATCCACGCTGATAAAAATTCGGTATATCAGCAAGTCGGTAAGCAAATTATCAAGCATGATCGACAGAATTTCGATAAACTGCCAGAAGTGGGTACAGAAAAAAGTATCTCTTATGACCAGACTTCCGGCAAAGCCCAGGTAGCAGCAGCAGAGAAGCAAGGCCGGAAGTTCTCCAGATAGCGAATAGCGAAGGAGCACCCGGATGAAACCAGTAACCCCCTTTCAGAGTCCCGGCACAGGCCGGGATACACAAGCCCCCCGCACTCAGCCTGATATAAAGCCCGACCTTACTGCAGATTCTGATGCCTTCAATATTCAGGAGCAGGTACAGCAGCTGCATGATGAACAACAGCAACTGGCCGGTGAACAAACCCAGCTGCAGGACAATAATACTGACGCTGATAACGTGGCGCAGGAATATCAAGATGCCGTTGATGCTGCGATCGCAGAAAAGGAAACGCAAGCCGAAAACCTTGAAAACCGGCTTGAATCAATGATCGATAAGCAAGAAACAGTATTACAGCAGATGATGAGCAAACCGCCTGGATTCCTCTCGCTACCCGGTCAGAAAGCAAAATGGCAGTCACAGGTTCAGCAGCAACAGGCATTGTTGAGTCGTCTGCAAAATCGCCTGGAAACTGTAAAAGAAATTCATGACGGTATGGGGTTACACGGTCCTAAAATACATGAACTGGCGACGGCTAAAGTACGGCATGATAAACCGGAACTGGCCGAAGGCTGGGACGAAATGCGGGCCGCTCATAGAGCGCATGAAAATCTAATGCGCAAGCAGGCCAGGGAACAGAAAGAGAAGCTGCGAAAAGAACAGGCTCCCACGCAGGGAAAAAGTAACAGCCTGAGTCTTTCACGATCAATTAATTAATCCCGCCTGAATATTTTAGCCGCTAAATTTTTAGCGGCTTATGCCTAGTTCCAGAATGTCGTGACAAAAGCAACAGCTGCAGCTGTCAGCGTAATAACACTGGCAAATACATTCCATATCACCAAGCGTTTTGCGTTCCTGCTTTCAGCGCGGCATTTATTGAGTTCGTCAGTCACGGCCTGGCGTACCAGGTCAGTTGTCTGACTGGCTGCAGACTTCAATACCTGTTCCATAGCCTCCCTGTTCGCTTTCAGGGCGGCGTTAAGAATACGGTCAGCCTTATCCTTGGCTGTGAAGTCCCATTGCATCAGCGAGCTTTGCAGCTCTGATTTCAGCTCATCCAGAAGCTCTTGCTGCTTTTCACGGCTTTCATCCAGCATGAAGCGAAGCATGGTAGGAACAACCAGAATAGGATCGGTGGCATCCAGTACAACGCCATGCTCTTTGGCAATCAAGGCAATGAGTTCTTCTGTTTTTTCGTCCATCAGATCACCGTAGCCAGATCCAGCTGTTCAAAAATGAGGGCGCGAACTTGTTTAAGGCGCTGACGAACCATGATGGAAAGGGACTTATCAGCAATGGCTTCATCGAACGTCTTATAATTTTCCAGCATGTCGGCAAAATCCTGACCGTGAAGGTCTTTTTTAAGCACAGGCAAGCGGATTAGTGCATCAATCTTATCTTTGTTTGTCAGATAGGCTTCTGACTGTTCGAATGGAACCCCCTGATCAGATTCGACTGCACCCCAATACGGGTTCATCCAGATTACAAAGCGGGTTTCTGCCGGGTACTGTTCAACCATGGCACGAAAACCTTCAACGGTGTAATCATGTGCCTGGCCGCCGACAATGGAAATGTGAATAACGAGTTGTTTACCCATTTCATAGAGCAGACCAGGGATTTGCTGGCTAATAAAGTAACTTGATAGCGGTATGAATGAAGGTGCGCCATTATCAATAATAACGTCATGGTCGCCAGCCTCTTCAATCCACTCGATAAGCGTATCCAGTTTGCGCTGGTTAATATCATCACCTTCCATGATATCCAGCTGGCGAACGTTTAACGCCTGGTAGTTAGAAAATGTAGGGTTAAGTGGATCAGTATCGATACAAACGGGTTTTTCACTTTTACTTACTTTGTACATTGCAAGCAGGGCCATACTCACGGATTTCCCGCAACCACCTTTGCCCTGTTGTGCGCTGTGAACCGAATGACGCACCGGCATCATTGCCGGTTCAGTCTGTTGTTTGTTTTTGTCTGTAGGCATTATTTAGTCCCCTTTGTAGGCGGTTTAAATCGAAACGTTGGCAGCTCACTGCCGGTAGGTGTTGGCGTGGGCGTTTTTTCCGGGATCACAGTTTTTCTCTGTGGCTCATCTGCCTTCTGGCTTGCTTTATTCACTGCAGCCTGTTCCTGTTTTTTTTCGGGAAAAAAAGCTGCAGGTTTCTGTTCACTTATGTATCGCTTAACGTGGCGTCGAAAAGTTTCGTAGGTCGTAGTGACACGACCTGTCTCGTGCATGTGCTCCCAAATCGTGGTAAGTGGATAACCGGCATCAATAGCGGTTTTCACATCATCACGGATTGCCAGAAAAACCACCCTGGCAGTGTTTGCACTGCTGCTGTTAAGCCCCTTTTTCTGTGCTACCCATGTCTGTAGGTCAGCTAAGTAGTCTTTTCCCATCCGTTAACCTGCATGTGTATTTATGAAGTATTTCTGTGTATTTGAATGTGTATCTTAGCAGGATAGCAGTAGTAAACAGACCGGAAAACGTTGGTTTTCCGGTGCATGAGGCATAGTAGCGCCGTTTTTTCGTTATATCCACATTTTTGCACCAAAAAACACGACAATCCACTTTTCGTTGTGTAGACTTTCCTTGGCGTAAACACCGGCGAAAGCCGGGCAGGACATGTAAAGTTAGCTAACCTGTAAACAGGTTATCAACTTTACTCTCCCCGTATTCGCATCTTCGATGCTCAAGGGGAGTCCTGCTCTGCGAGGCTACGCGGCTACCGCCGCGAGTGAGGTCAAATGACAGTACAAAAGAAAATTACACGTAAGCACGGCAAACATATCCGTGTCCCGGTTTTGCCAGAAGAAGAGGCGCTAATTAAGCGCAATGCAGATGCCGCTGGACTGAGTACCGCCGCATTTCTGCGTAAGGTTGGGATGGGTTACGAAGTGGAATCCATGGTTGATATTGAACAGGTGCAGGAACTGAGTCGGGTAAATGGTGATTTAGGCCGACTTGGAGGATTGCTGAAATTGTGGCTTTCAAATGACGAGCGAACCCGTAATTTTTCCGTGTCGCTCATCAAAACCCTTTTGGGAAAAATAGAGTCAACCCAAAACGAGCTACGCACAGTGATGGACAGGGTACTGAGCAAATGATTTTAGCCGCTAAAATTGGGGGGGTATCGTGATCTCCCGTCACATTCCTATGCGCAATGTAAAAAAGAGCAGTTTTGTGGAGCTTGCCAAGTATGTGCAAGACCCCCAAAACAAACAGGAGCGCGTGGGTGTCATTAAAGTTACCAACTGTCATCATGAAAACATCCTTGATGCGGCCCGTTATGACATTGAGCCTACACAACGCCTTAACACGCGTTCTGAGGGCGACAAGACCTATCACCTTATCGTTTCCTTCCGGCCTGGAGAAAACCCGTCTCAGGAGATCCTAGACGCCGCAGAAGAACGTATCTGCGCGGCTTTAGGGTATGCCGATCATCAGCGTGTCAGTGCTGTTCATTACGACACTGATAATGTGCATATCCATATCGCTATAAATAAAATCCATCCAGAAACCCACAATATTCATACCCCCTATAACGACTATAAAACCCGTTCAGCAGTATGCCTGGCACTTGAAAAAGAATTTGGCCTGGAAAGTGACAATCACCGGGCAAGTAAAACGCGCTCAGAAAATAATGCAGCAGATATGGAAAAGCACTCAGGCCGGGAAAGTTTTCTTGGGTGGATTAAAAGGGAGTGTGCAGAGCAGCTTAAAAACGCGGCCAGCTGGCAAGAATTGCATCAGGCCATGAGGCAAAACGGACTTGAATTACGCCAGAAAGGAAATGGTTTTGTCATAACCGGCCCGGAAGGAATAGGCGTAAAAGCCAGCTCTGTTGATCGCGTCCTTTCCCGTGCTTCCCTTGAAAAAAAATTGGGTACGTTTGAACCCGCATCTGCAGCAGATGGCACGATAAACACAAAACCTTCCCCGGAAGCAATAAAGCAGCGTTTTGGTCCGGCTGCGCACGTTAAAAAGCCCGGAGATCGCCCGCCCCCTATGCGGGAAAAACGGCTGGTCAATCTTGGCGATGTGCCGGTTATGGAGATTAACAGCGGTAAACGCTATGAAGGCAAGCCGCTGGGAACTCAGGGGGCCAACTCTACTGTCCTTTATGGCCGCTATCAGAGCGAACAGCAGAGGCTGACAGCTGCGCGTAATGAAGCATTACGCCTGGCTAAAGTGAAACGTGATCGATTAATTGAAAATGCAAAAAGGACAGGAAGGTTAAAACGCGCTGGCATCAAATTACTTAAAGGCGCGGGTGTGAATAAACGCTACCTGTACAGCCTGGTCAGTAAGGCGCTGGGCGCGGAACTTGAACGCGCAAATACCATTTACAAGAAAGATCGACAGGCAGCTTACGACCTTCATAAACGCCGTACCTGGGCTGACTGGCTGCAGCATAAAGCCAGCGCCGGTGATGATGAGGCGCTTAAAATCCTGCGCCAGAGAAATGCACAGGCGGCAAGAAAAAAAGCCAACCTGATTCATGGTGACAAAGTGAAAAAGGATGGCCGGATTCCAGGTCTTAAACCCGACAGCGTGACAAAAGAAGGCACGATCATCTATCGCGTCGGAGAAAGTGCTATTCGTGATGGTGGTCAACGCCTCGATGTTTCACGCGAAGCTGGTGATGACGGCCTACATGCAGCCTTGCTGATGGCAAAACACCGTTATGGAAATCAGCTGACCGTAAACGGTAGTTTCGACTTCAAAAAGCGAATTGTGGCTGTAGCCGCAGCGCGAGAATTGAAGGTGACATTTGCTGATCCTGAACTGGAAAAGCTGAGACAAATCCTCACTAAAAAAGCAGCCCGCAAACGTGAATATATCCACATTCCTTTTGAACAAAGAGGAAAAGCCCGTCAAGCCGGGGCTATGTGGGACACAGAAAAGAAATCCTGGTTTGTTGGTCCTTATACGACCAGAGATCGAATTGAAAACTTTATCCGTATGAATGAGGAAAAAGACAATGAGCAAAGACGAGAAAGAAATACCAGAACAAATGGAACCGACCCAGGACGAGAACGAAGCGGCACTGGAAATGCTGCTGGGACAGATGAATCAAGACTCTCAGGAAGAACCGCAGTTGATCCAGGAACCGTCTACGCAGATGGACGAGGGCGAGGACGAGCTGGCGCAGGCGATGGCATTACTGCAGGAGCAGGCCAGCCAGGAGGGGCAATCGATGCCAGCAGTGCAGAGCGAGGCAGCAAATACGTTTCAGAACGAGAACATCGTAAGCCCAACGTTGCGCGACCTGGACGCCAGCCGCCGCCCTTCGCAAAAAACCGTCTGCGAGGAATGTCCGAACTCAGTATGGTTCGCATCACCGGAGGAAGTGAAGTGTTACTGCCGGGTAATGTTCCTGACAAGCTGGAGCACCAAACAGCCCAACGTTCTGATCAACTGCGACGGAATATACCTGGGGCAGGAAGAGTAGATATTCCTGAACAGGTTACTAAAACCCTCACCGGCGCAGAAAAATATGTGTCTGAAAGAGAGGAAAAACGCCGTAAAGGGTTCGATATACCGAAACATAGAGGGTATAATTCAACGGATAAAGGCGAGTACGAATATGCAGGCCAGCGTAAAAGCGGGGAAGAAGTTTTAGCCCTGCTAAAACGCAATGATGAAATTGTTGTTATGCCTGTCAGCGATTACACCGCCCGGAGACTCAGCAGTATTAAGGTCGGAGAAGCAATAACCCTGACACCCACCGGCTCTGTCAGAAAAGTAAAAGGAAGAGGACGATGAATATAAGTGAATCAGGACAAACGCATGTACCAGTTGGTAAAGGCGTCGGTATTGTTATTCATCCTGTTTTGTCCTGGGAACAAACAATATCCATGATGGATGTAACTGCAGATGCACCCTGGCTGAAAAACGAGGATACCCATGAGAAAGCCGAATAATGCCGTAGGGCCGCAGGTCCGTTCTAAAAAGAAAGCCGTTAAAGGAAAGCTGATCCCTGCAATGGCGATCACATCACTTGCTGCAGGCGTCCAGGCTGCAACTCAGTATTTCGCCCACAGCTTTAATTATCAGGAGCTGCTGGGGCCAAACTTCAATCATATCTACGCGCCATGGTCATATTTCACTTGGTATTCTGCCTGGCATGATCGTTTACCAGATGCGTTCTTTGCTGCAGGCAGTGTCGGTACGATGGTCGCTGCCGGTGGTCTGGTCCTGACTGCGCTAACTAGCATGATGAAAGCCAACTCATCCAAGGCCAATGAATACTTACACGGTTCCGCAAGATGGGCTGATGAGCAGGATATCAAGGCGGCTGGTCTGCTGGGGAACGATGAAGGGGTTTATGTTGGTGCTTGGGAAGACAAGAGTGGCCAACTGCAGTATCTGCGTCACAACGGCCCGGAGCACGTACTGACTTACGCCCCTACCCGTTCAGGTAAAGGTGTGGGCCTTGTGGTTCCCACCTTGCTTTCGTGGAAACACTCGACTGTTGTGGCTGACCTCAAAGGTGAACTGTGGGCGATGACTGCTGGCTGGCGCAAACAGTACGCTAAGAATATTTGTCTCAAGTTTGAACCTGCAGCGGCCAATGGATCGGTCGCCTGGAACCCGCTTGATGAAATCCGCGTGGGAACCGAAAACGAAGTGGGTGATGTGCAGAACCTTGCGACATTAATTGTTGACCCGGACGGCAAGGGACTCAATGACCACTGGCAGAAAACGTCTCAGGCATTGCTGGTTGGGGTTATTCTCCATGTCCTCTACAAACACAAAAATGAAGGTACGCCAGCGACTCTCCCGTATGTAGATGCGATCATGGCCGACCCGGAAAGAGGCGCGGGCGAACTGTGGATGGAAATGACGCAGTACGGCCATGTAAACGGAGAGAATCACCCGGTAGTCGGTTCCGCTGGCAGGGATATGATGGACCGCCCGGAAGAAGAAGCCGGTTCTGTACTTTCAACTGCTAAATCCTACCTGGCGCTTTATCGTGATCCGGTTGTGGCCCGGAACGTCAGCGAGTCACATTTTAAAATTAAAGACCTGATGAATCATGATGATCCTGTTTCACTCTATATTGTCACACAGCCGAACGATAAAGCCCGTCTGCGCCCGCTCGTTCGTATCATGCTGAACATGATTGTACGTTTACTTGCAGACAAAATGGAGTTTGAGCGCGTCGATAACAAACTGACTCTGTGGCAAAGGTTTAGGCAGGCAGTTGGTTTATCAGTTGAAGGCACGAAACGAGTACAGACCAAAAAAACCTACAAACATCGTCTGCTGGCGATGATCGACGAATTTCCGAGCCTGGGCAAACTTGAAATCATTCAGGAGTCTCTCGCGTTCCTGGCTGGCTATGGCATTAAATTTTATTTGATATGTCAGGACATTAACCAGCTGCGTAGTCGTGAAACTGGTTACGGGCCTGATGAAACCATTACTTCTAACTGTCACGTCCAGAATGCTTACCCGCCAAACCGTACTGAAACTGCAGAGCATCTTTCCAAGCTGACGGGGCAAACAACGGTTATCAAAGAGCAAATCACGACCAGCGGCAAACGCGCCAGCGCTGTGCTGGGCGGCGTATCAAAAACAATGCAGGAAGTACAGCGCCCACTGCTGACAGTGGACGAATGTCTGCGTATGCCTGGGCCTAAAAAGAATGCAGAAGGCTTGATTACGGAGAGGGGTGACATGGTGGTTTATGTTGCTGGCTTCCCGGCTATTTATGGTAAACAACCGCTCTTTTTCCAGGATGAGATTTTTTCCGCTCGTGCATCTGTAGCAGAGCCAAAAAACACTGATCGTATCCGTGTTGCTGCTGCTGCCAACGATGATGTCAGCAATAAGGCCATTGCTATATGAAAAAAGTAACCCGGTACGCTGCCATCGGCGTTATTACAGCGTCAGCTCTTACAGCTTTAGTGTGTGGTTTTGGCTATGCCGCCGGGTTACGCATTAATACCACGAAAAGTATCCCGGTCGGGCTATATAAACTCAGTTCTAAATCGCCCGAAAAAGGGGACTACGTTATTTTCTGCCCGCCAGAAAAGGAACTTTTCTCGATGGCACAGAAACGCGGCTACATCGGCAGCGGCTTTTGTCCTGGTGGCTATGGAGAGATGATGAAACGGATTTTAGCGGCTAAAGGAGATGAAGTGGCATTTCGTGATGATGCCGTTTACGTCAACGGCCAGCCATTGCCGTACAGCAAACCGCTAAATGTTGATCCGGGCGGGCGCGAACTGCCCGCTGTTCGTGAAATCCATACTCTGAGTAAATCAGAACTACTCCTGATGACTGATCGTAGTCCCTCATCGTTTGACGGACGTTATTTTGGTGCGGTTACAACGTCACAAGTTATATCCGTTGTATCACCGGTAATTACCTGGTGACAGAGAGGTTAAACATGAATGATATGTATATTTTGGCAATGAAAACTATCCGTTATCGCAGCCTTATTGCGGAAGCATTACTGGATAGCCTGCCTGCCTCCAATGATACAAAAAGGTCTGGTGAAATAATAACGACCTGTCATCGCTCTGCTGACGTGGTTGAACATATTTCCCAAGATGCGATTGATGGGAATCTCAAAGAATATCAATTGATTCAGGATCTGGAGTCGGCCTTATTTCTTCTGGATGTTTTTGGTGCTGAATTACTCAAATCTAAATCGACCGTACCTGATAGAGAAGAAATAAAAAAACTTATGGCAGAAGTCGGGAGCATCGAATGAGAGTATTTATTGCAGAAAAACCAAGTGTTGCAAAAGCTATCGCTGAAATATTAGGCGCGACTAATAAAAAAGATGGTTACATTGAGTGCGGTAGTGACTATGTGACCTGGTGTTTTGGTCATATGTATGAGCAGGCTGAACCTGATGAATATACGCCAGATAATGTTCCTCGTAATGAAAGCGGAAAAAAAATCTGGCGAGAAGATGAACTGCCTATTATCCCCGAAAAATGGATTATTAATCCTCGCGAAGATGCTGCGAAACAGCTGAAAACCATCCGGCATCTGGTAGAACGGGCTGACACTATTGTTAATGCTGGCGACCCGGATCGCGAGGGGCAGTTACTGGTTGATGAAATCCTTGATGACATGGGATGTACTAAACCGGTCCTGCGTTACTGGTGTAATGCGAATGATACGGTAAGTGTCACCAGGGCGCTAAAAGGTCTGGAGAGTAACGATAAATATGTAAATTTTGGCCGTGCAGCTCTTGCGCGTGGTAGGGCTGACTGGTTGGTTGGCATGAACCTTTCAAGAGGATTCACGCTGTCAGCTGCGCGTGGTGGCTCACGGGTATTATTAACGGTCGGGCGAGTTCAGACACCAACGCTGGCGCTGGTTGTTGCCCGCGATCTAGAAATTGAAAACTTCAAACCAATCCCTTATCACAATATTAAAGCTGTCTTTAAACATGAAAAAGGGGCTTTTGTTGCGGCATGGCAGGCTAAAGAAGATCAGCCAGGACTTGATTCTGAGGGAAGGCTTATTGACACTAAAGAAGCCGATAAGTTAGTCGCTGCTTTAACCGGAAAATCCGGTAAAGTTGTGGAATATAAGCAAGAACCTAAGAAAAAATACCATCCTAAAGCCTATTCTCTTGGCGGTATAACAGCAGTTGCTTCAAGCAAGTTTGGTTATTCTGGCGATCAAGTGCTGGCTATTTGTCAGTCTCTTTATGAAACGCATAAACTTACCAGTTATCCACGTTCTGATAGCTCCTATTTGCCTGAGTCTCAACATGCAGATGCGCCGCAAATTCTGGATTCTATTCGTGTTACTTATCCGGGAATAACTGCCTTAATCGATAAGGCTGATCCAAAAGTAAAATCAAAAACTTTTGATGACTCTAAGGTCACAGCGCACCACGGCATTATTCCAACGATGCACAAAGGTAACGTTGAAAGGCTTACTCCAGAAGAACGTAATATTTATGATCTCATCGTGAGGACATACCTGGCTCAGTTTTATCCAGTGCATGAATATAAAGCGACGACGATTATTATTGATGTTAATGGTGAAACGTTTGGGGCCGGTGGCCGCGTGACCACTAAAAACGGCTGGAAAGACGTTTATTCAGATGGAGAAGATGAAGAAGAAGAAAATGAGTCTGAGCAGTCTCTACCATCGATGAACAATGGTGACGAAATTATTTGTGCTCAGGCACAGCGTCAGGATGCCAAAACTAAAGCGCCGCGTCGATTTAATGACGGAACACTCAACACTGCAATGGAAAATATTCATAAATATGTTGAAGATCCGGCGCAAAAAAAATTACTGCGTGAAGGTGATGGTATCGGCACATCAGCAACCCGCGCCACAATCGTTGCCGAGTTAAAGAAACGTGGCTTTATCGAAAACAAAGGCAAAGACATTATCAGTACCCGGCTGGGAAGAGGGCTGATAGCCATTTTACCAGAACTGGTTAAAAGCCCGGTCATGACAGCAATCAACGAACGTATGTTGCTGGAAATTGAACAGGGCAAACGTGATGTTGATTCCTTTGTGAAGATGCAGGAAAAATTTGTACGAGATCAGATTAAGGTTATCAACGCTGGAGCTATCAAAGTCGCCGGTGGTGTGCAAATTTCTGATAAGTACAAATGCAAAATATGCGGTAAAGGGCTTATTCGCCGTCCGTCCAAAAAATCCGGTCATTTCTGGTCCTGCAGCGGTTATCCCACCTGTAAGGAATCCTACCCGGATATCAAAGGTAGTCCGAACTATAACCCCCTAAAACGTGCTTAATCGTGGAGGCAGTATATGACTGACACCAACGCAGTAATTCGTCCAGATGTTAACGACGCGATACAGGAAAAATATCGCGATCTGATGACTCCGGGATATGTAGCCGAGTTCTCCCCGGATGAGGCTGATCTTGCCGGGGCGTTCGAAGATGATGCACTGAATGCGCGTGACGCATACGAAAGTGCTTTTGATGCGGAGTAACGACCATGGCAGAAGCTAAAGCGAAAAAACCATTTCATGAGATTGTGGCTGAAAACCTGATAGCCCAGCTCAAAGAGGGTACTGCGCCATGGCAGAAGCCATGGAATCCCGGCGCTCCTGGTGCGGCCCTTCCCATGAACCCAACCACCGGTAAACGCTATAAGGGCATTAACGCTATTCACCTTATGGCACAGGGTTACAGCGATCAGCGTTGGATGACCTATAAACAGGCGGCAGCTGCAGATGCGCAGGTAAGGAAAGGCGAAAAAGGTACTCTGGTCCAATACTGGAAATTCACTGAGGAACGTATCAAACGCAACGATGATGGTAGCGTTGTGCTCGATAAAGATGATAACCCGGTAAAAGAAATCGTCCAGCTGGAGCGTCCGAAGGTATTTAACGCAGTGGTATTCAATGCCGAGCAGATCGACGGGCTGCCGCCAATGGCGATGCGCCAGGATAAAAGCTGGAACAACATTGAACGCGCGGAAGCCATTCTGGAGGCGTCAGGGGCCAGAATTTCACATGACCAGGTAGACCGCGCTTTTTACCGTATGTCTACAGACAGTATTCACCTGCCGCAGCAGGCATCATTTCCAAGCGCCGACAACTACTACGCCACGGCCCTGCATGAGCTGGGACACTGGACCGGCCACACAACGCGCCTGAATCGTGATCTGGCCCATCCGTTCGGTAGTGAGGGTTACGCCAAAGAAGAACTGCGTGCCGAAATTGCCAGTATGATCATGGGCGATGAGTTGGGCATTGGTCATGATCCTTCTCAGCATGTCGCCTATGTTAAATCCTGGATTAAAGCCTTGCAGGATGATCCGCTGGAAATTTTCCGTGCTGCAGCTGACGCCGAAAAAATCCAGGGGTTCGTGCTGGGCCTTGAACAGCAGAGGACACAGGAACAACCGATCACGCTGGAAACAGAGCAGCGCATAAAAGAGCATAACGAGGTCATGGCCGAGGTACAGCGGCTGACTAACCCGCAGATTTTCGATGCTGAAACAGCGCAACTCTACCATTTCACTTTCATGACTCTGGATCAGACAGCGGAGGAAGCTGGTTATGTTACCTATTACAGTCGTGGCACTGGTGAGCTGGGCGATGATACCATTCGCGTAAACTATGAAGACAGTAACGGCAATACAATTCCTGTTCATACTGATGTAGTTGGGCGCGGAAAAGCGTTGACGTATATCGGTGATGAACGTGTACCCGGAACGGGATTCTCTTCTGATAATGAATGGCAAAGTAATGCTCTTAAAACCGCTTTCGCCAGCATAGATAACAACCTGACTTTAGCGGCTAAAAAGGTTCAGAGTCAGATTGAAAATATCAGTGGCGACCCGCGAGAATTACCGCAGGACGCTAAGTTTCCTAAAAACTGGTGGCCTAATTCCAGTTTTCTGGCGTCAAAACCTAATGCAGAATCTTCCGCAGCGCCTGCGTCAGAAGAGGAATCCCTTGAGGATTATCGTGAAAGGAAGAGGGCAGAATTATTTAATAAGCCAGCGCTTCCCAAGGAACTACAAGAACAGCTGAAGAATAATATTAAGCGGCATGCTGACGCCATCGAAACGGGGCGCATCAATATGAGCACTAAACCTGAAACGTCTGTTACACCCGAACAGCAGCGGCAGTATCGTGCCGAGAAATTCATTCTTTCTAATCTCGATAGTGGCCTTTCTAAGCACGTCCAGAATATGAACCGTCGCCAGCTTACGCTATCGCGTAACGTCCTCTTTGATGCGCAGAACAGCAATCAGGATAGTAATTTCTGGAAGCGTAACAGCGAATTTCATTCTTCATTCAGTCAGAACTGGAATGAGGCTCAGGACAAGATTAAGAGCGCATATCGTGAGCTTGATTTAGCGTTAACCCTCCTGCCTGAGCCGAAATATACCATTGTTGAGAATCCCGGCCAGAATGAGCATGTGAATATCATCATGCAGACCAACAGCGCGGTTAAGGCGCTGGCCGCCGTTAACGAAGGGGATAACCGTTCAATTTATGACTCACGTCTTATCGATAACGGTCAGGTCGATCTGAATGACCTGCAGAACAATTTTTACCAAACGCTTGAGGCAGAAAAAGCAGCCTTAACGCAAGGTATTATCAAGCCTGATGATGAAATTAGCGTACTCCCGCCAGGAGAAGCACAGGAATGGTATCAGGACCGTGTTGAAAGCCTGATGGAGGGTGCTGACAGCCCGGATGAAATGAAAAGCGCTCTGGATGCGCTGGGGCCGGAACCGGGCGATAATGAGGCTGTTTTCCTTGGTGAAGACGGCGGGCGAGTTCTCCCGGAATTCAGCCTGAATGTTGCGCAGGAAAATACCCCAATCAATGTACCCTACAAAGAACGCAATGAAGCCAAAGCGCTTGGGGCAAAATGGGATCGAACCGAGCAGACCTGGTTTGTACCAAAAGGCGTATCTCTGGATAAATTTGCAAAATGGAGCGGTGAGCCAGCTGCAGCTGCAGAAAAAAATACGCCGGTCGTATCTGTGAAAGAAGTAACGCCAGAAGTGGGTGAGCGTCAGGATCTGGCCGTCCCTTACAAAGACCGTGCAGAAGCTAAAGCAGCTGGCGCTAAATGGGACAAAGAGAAAAAAACCTGGTACGCCGAAGCCGGGGCAGATATGCAAAAACTGGCGAAATGGAAACCTGAAAATGTGGTGATCGAGCAGTCACCGGCAATGACGCTGCAGGAAGAAGTAGAAACCGCGCTGAAAGATATTGGGTGCATCCTCGATGCCGATACTGACCGGGGCCAGAAACATCCAATTATGGATGGTGAGAAGCATCGGATCACGGTAGAGGGTGACAAGAAAGGGGAGAAGTCAGGTTTTTATATCATCCACACTGACGGCCATCCTGCAGGCTTTATGCAGAACAACCGCACCAAAGAAGAGTTACGCTGGTCTTCCAAGGGGTATGTGCAGTCCGACGAAGAAAAAGCGCTCCTGCGGGCGCAGGCAGCTCAGAAACAGGCAGAAAAAGCGGCACAGCAGCAAAAAGACCATGAGTCCTCTGCAAAGCGTGTTGAAAAGCAGCTCGCCAAACTTAATGAACCTCAGCAGCAAACTGCTTACCTGGAGAAAAAAGGTCTGCAGGTGCATAAAGGTGTGTTCACAGATAAGGAAGGGCAGAAAACCTTTATCCCTGCTTATGATGTCCAGGGTAAGCAATGGACCATGCAGTACATCAACGAGGACGGCACAAAACGTTTTGCCAAGAACGCCCGTAAAGAGGGATGTTTCCATGTCGTTGGCGGGCTGGACGCGCTGAAAGACGCGCCAGTGATCATTGTGGCCGAAGGTTACGCAACTGCAGGAAGCATAACAGAAGCTACCCAGGTGCCAACGGTAGCAGCCTTTGATTCCGGCAACCTGGAGCCAGTGGCAAAAGCACTGAAAGAAGCCTACCCCGATAAGCCAATTATTATTGCCGGTGATGATGATATTTCGCAGTCCTGCAAAATGCAGGTGAAGGATAAGGCTACTGTGAATGTTGGCCGTGAAAAGGCCCAGGAGACAGCAAAAGCTGTGGGCGGCGTTGCTGTATTCCCGGTATTTGCAAAAGGTGAAGTGCCAAGTAAAGACGAACTCAGCCAGATAAAACCAGCTGCGTATCTTGCGCATCAGACTGCATTACGCAAACTCGAAGCTCACGCCAGCGGCGATAAACCTCTCCCGGATACAGAAGTGAAGGTGCTGCAGGCAGCACAGTTAACGGAAAAACAGCTTGAAACCCTTCGCCGTGCTGATCTTTACACTGATTTCAACGATATGGACGTTAACAGCTCCCTTGGCCGGGAAGGAGTGGCTATGCAGTTAAAAGCCGTCATAGCTGACCAGTTGAATAAAAAACAGCAACAGTCGCAGATCCAAACCGAAGAGAAAAAATTGGTTCAGGAAAAAGAGAAAAAACGCACCATTCGTCATGCGATGTAAGCGTTATAAACGCTGATCTGCTTGCAGGTCAGCAATAATCCATTAAAGGAGTAAGTCAGATGCAAAAACGTAGCTATACCCAGGATGCCGCTATGCCAGCTGGTCGAAGCAGTAGCGATATCGGTGTGATCATGAAGCCGGAAGGCTCAATGAAAATCTGTGTGCTGAATGGTTCACGTCAGGTTGATAAAGTCGTGGGTGGAGAATGGCAGACTCAAAAGGTGCTGCCGGAAGCCGGTCTGCCAAAAGGTATTTATCAGCTTTCCGAAGCGCAGCAGGCATCCAAGAACGTTCATCCACATTCACATGTGGGCCAGGTACTTCATGCAGACGACCGCCATGTTTACCAGCTTTCGCAGAAAGGCGTTGTTCAGCACAGCCGCAGTGCCTGGGAAAAGGAGCCGGTGGTTGGTCAGAACTATGAAGTGGTCTATTCTCGCGGAGTAGGGAAGGTAAAGGGAGAATTGACACAAGATGAGGCGCAGAAACTGAGTAATAGCCAGTCTAAATCACACTCACGCTAACAGAATAAATAAAGGCATCGAAAGATGCCTTTAAAGGAAGAAATACCGGCATTAACGTGATGATTATTTTAGCCGCTAAAAACGGCAAGGCCATTTAGTTTCCATCCCCCATAAAAGATGGCTGTCCTTAATCAACTTAGCCAGCCTTTCAATGAGAGAAACCCTTTCATCTTTGCTTAGAGACTCAAAAATAGTCTTAATTTCTTCTCTTTCCATAAAGTCAATAATTTGCAATCTAAGAGATTGTAGGTTTTCAATGATTGCTCTGGCGGCTATGTATTCAGCTTTATCGAAATTAGGGATTTCTGATTCCGGGTTAATTATTTCGGAATCGTCATCCTCAGAGCGGGAAACATGCATTAGATCATAGGGGTTTTTTTTAGCACGCTCAATATAACGGGCTATTGAATTGCGATCAGTCATATCCTTGTTAATTTCCTGCTCATCGAAGATGTTTTCTATGGTTTCTGCCAGAGAAAGAACGATATCGATACGGGATTCAGGGTGAACATGATTCAGAGCATCACTAATTTTATCAAGGCTAGAAAGATAATACAGGGCAGCCCGCGCAGCTTTAAAGTTCCAGTAATGAGCATGAATTATAAATGGGTTTTCGTTATGGCTGGAGTAAAAATCCTGTTGAAGATCATAAGGGCGCTGGCAGCTACCCTTGAAAATACTATCAGTATTGAAATTCAGTAAAGTCATTATTTTTCACCGTATTGCCGTTTAATTTTTAATGTTAACTCGTTAAATAGCTTTTGTGTGGGGAGATAGCCACATTCATCTTTAATAAGATATTCCGTAGCGTACATCCAGCGCATCATCGCATTAAGGGCCTCATTAAACTCCTTAATGTCATGTTCAGTTTCTAAATATGTTAGTTTACAACAAAACCATGCCGCTGAGTTTTCATTCAGCGTACTTTCGTTTTCGGTATTTTTGTAAGCGCCGAAAATTTCAAAACCTTTACCGCTGAATTGTGGGGGTAAATCATCGGACATTAGAAACGGAAAGCCAGAATTTCTACCCATATAAGCGTTAACGACGTCAGAGACAGCTACAGTGGACAACGCAAAAGGGGCGCATTCGATGATGTAGGCCCGTAACATCGAGTAAAGATGTTCTGGTTTCAGCAAAGCGGCATAGGGTTTTTGGGTTTTCATTTGACAAGTCCTTATAGGTCAGGGCGTTCATGATTAGAAGCATGAACGCCGGATATAATCAGTTTTAAGATTGTCCAGTATTAAGCTCGCTAATAAAACGGTTCCATGCCGTAACAGCATCACTTTTTTGATACACATCACCGAACAGACGAATACGATTATCGCAGCGTCTGCAGTAAACGGTGTAATACCAGATTAAACGACCGCCTTCGGTTGCATATCTACCCCGAAGGGCCGCATATCCACCGCACAGGCACTCAGGTAACTCTGCCTGTGGGTAACTTAATGCGCTTTCTCTTCGTCTCTTAGGTAACGTCTGGAGTTGTATCATATACGTTTTTCCCCTGGACGAATCAATAGCCAATCAGACGGCATTCATAGCTTACCATTTGACTAATGTAGCGGGGTATCTGCTCAACCAGGTGATGGTTAGTTTCTGCCAGCGTTTCCATTTCATGGATAGTAACGTGCGGCAGCTGCTGAATGAACTGGTTTAAAGAAAGGGTTTTAAGACTGTTATCACTGCCGGATTTACAATAAGATAATAGGGACATTTCACATTTCCTTGCACGGATTAATGGGTGTCAGACAGGGAGGTTGCCGCCTCCCTGTCACCTATAATAGGACATTTTGTCCTATAGGCAAGCGAAACTTTTACGATTTATGAAGTCGCTGCAAAAAAACGTGCATTAGTGAAATAACAATGAAAATGTCTCTTTTTCGAAGAAACGGAAAGATCGCATTACTTAATAACCGGTGCTTCGCGGGGTTATTTAAATAACTCAAAATCATCGTCAAACAGGTGACTAACTGCTTCCACTTTGTCTGCTATGACTATGTATTCTAAACCTTCCAAAAGGGATACAGGCTGTTCCAGTCCGAACAGATAGAAATCAGGGTAGATACGCCCAAGCCAGTACCCACCCCCGACTTCTTTACCGCGCTGAAAGAATACCCACTCACCCGGACGCAGGTAGTTAAGCATTTGATCACAATGAACTACCTGATAATTCGAGCCATTTTGGTCCATGATAACCTCACTCATGATAACTGTATGCATATACAGTTATCATAGGTTGCCGGTTAAATCATGTCTATTATCTTTTACCTTTTGGGGCATTCGCTTCTGCAAGAACTAAAAAAGTTCCTTTTATTCCCATACCTACTAATATGCCACTAACTAAAGCGAGAATGACACTGGAAAGCGAATATTCATTAAAAGCGAACATAATTGAGAATAAAGCAAATGAGAATGCTGCACCAAATGCTATTGAGATATAGGTAGTGATTTTTTGTGTTTCCATAAATGTTATCCTCATGAAAATACTATTATACTTTAATAAGTAGGCTATTATTAACCTTCGCCATAAAGAAGACGTAGCTGCTTAATAATTCCCGCAGTGGAAATATCTGTCGTGGTGAATTTATGAAATTCACTTGCGATTTCTTGTAATTCCAGTTCTGACAACAGGAGTTGTAGCCTACCCAAATATAATGACCAAGGCTTTTCGCTATCGATCCTGCGTCCCAGACGGGTGTAAACACCGCTATGACATTGCGATGCTTCACCATTATGGACCGCATTCATCAGCCGGACCAATGCAATGAATGTGTCCCAATCGTGACGGCTATCAAAGTGAGCTGTTTCGCAGATGAATGTTAATACCGGGGGCTGGTTAACTTCTGGTAAATCATTCATGTATTCCGCATTACCACGAACAACAACCCTGAACGTTTTTACCCCCACAGTGAAAGCGTACTCAAATGATGGGATTCCCATCTGAGCATGATTGATAGCAAAGGATTTTCTGGTTTCTTCATCGGGAATGTAATACCGGTGAGCAAACCCAAAAAGATCACGGTAATAAGAGGGATCGTTTTCAACCAGAGTCATACCTATTCTGTCACTTACTGCGGCGTAATAGGGTCCTGTCAAATATTTACTATCAAGCTGCTTTCTTGCGGCGTCTGTCAGGAAGCAAATCTCTGCATGGCTCAGATCAACTGGTTCATTCGTGTTCCAAGGGTCGCAAATTTTGTGGTGAATACGTGATAAGGCTTTTATGGGTTCCGCAACGAGTTGCGTTAACTCTCCCTGGTAGCCGCCACTCTCAATGCTGTTCAAAGAGTTCTCGATAAGGTTCACCAAAAACGTGTTAACAGAGAGCTTATTGGCTTTGGCATAAATCCTGATGCGTTCTGCCTGTTCGCGGGATGTGCGCAATGAAATCTGAGTAGGCTCCATCATGTTATCCTTGTTGAATGAGTCATTTTGAGATGATAGCACCAGACATATAGTAATGTCATGTCATTATTACTGGTAGTATGGCTTTTTTGTATTGCTTTGGTTGGCCTAGCCAGTATAAATTGCATGTAGCCATTAAAAGCCATGCTCCAACAGTATGGCTGTTAAGGGTATACCCAAATTGACTAGCAGCCAGTCATGGAGAGAGTATGAAAATAGCAAGGGTATATTTACGGGTTAGTACAGATGAACAGGATTTGACCCGGCAAAATGAGATTATTGAAAATGCCAGGAAAAATGGATTCTATGTGGCCGGTGTCTATAAAGAAAAGGCATCAGGGGCGAGGGCTGATCGCCCGGAGCTGCAACGGATGATTAATGATCTGCAGCCACGAGAAGTAGTAATTGCAGAACATATAGACCGTATCAGTCGTCTACCGCTCGATAGTGCGCTGGCGTTGATAAATTCGATAAAAGAGCGGGGCGCTAAACTCGCTATTCCCGGTATCGTGGATCTTACCGAGCTGGCTGATGCTCAGGCCGGTGTTGCTAAGGTTGTACTGGAATCTGTTCAGGATATGTTGTTGAAAGTCGCCCTGCAGTTGGCGCGGGACGATTATGAAAACAGACGTAAACGCCAGAAAGAAGGCATTGAACTTGCCAAGAGAAAAGGGCGCTTTCAGGGGCGTATTCCTGATTTACGTCTTCATAAACGCATTATCGAATACCGAACAAGAAACACTAGCATTGCTGAGACAGCGAAATTATGTGAATGCAGTGTGAGTCTCGTTAAAGCGGTATGGGCCAAACATAACAAGGCAAAGGGAGAAGATCTCACGCCTGAGCAAAAGGGTTAAATACTGTGAAAATTCGTACTATTTTTGCTGTTATTCTGGCGTCACTGTTACCCGCTGTGGCTACGGCTGCAACTGTAACGCGTATTCTGGATGGGGATACTCTCGATGTGCGTGAAAACAGCGGCCTGATCCGGGTTCGGCTGGTTGGTATCGATGCACCGGAGAAAAGTCAGCCGTTCGGCCAGCGGGCTAAACAACAACTCATTGAACTGGTAAGTAACGCTACGGACGTTGAAATCAAATCAACCGGCACAGATCGTTATGGCAGAACACTGGCTAATGTTTGGGTGAAAAAATGCCAGCCGCAATGCCAGATGTATTTTATCAACGAAGAAATGGTGAAGGATGGCATGGCATGGGCGTATCGTTATCACGGCAAGGCAACCAGTCAGGTTATGGAGAATTTGGAAAGCAGTGCGCGGGTAGCAAAAGTGGGCCTGTGGTCAATGCCAGGGGCATTAGAACCCTGGCGTTTTCGTAAGAGTGAAAAACACCATTGACGTTACCTCTTACACTTTTTGTTCATGGAATTTGAATATCTTTTTAAGTTAGATTAATGCCGTAACTAACTGTTTTAAAGTCATAAGTTAAAATGCCGGCATCGATGGCCAGCTGCTGCAGTTGAGACGACCAGCAAACATGTAAGTCAAAAAATTTGGATGGAAGGATATGAGAAAAAGCATAGGGATTCGGACGGCGTTACTGGCACAAATGGCTGGAGTAAGTGAAGCTGAACTTGTTCATGCACTAAAGACAACCGGGGAAATCTTAGGTGTAAGAATCCCTTCTCCCCTGCCCCATAAATATAATGCCAGAACAAGAAATTTTGATTATCTGGAAGGAAAAGCATTTGCAGAAAATATCGCCGCTGTCCGAGCTGCAGCGATGAAAATAAAAGGAAATTAAAAGCAGTTTTACGCCAGAAAGCAATGTGGGTGAAATTGAGGGAAGCTATCGGGACAAGCACAGAGATATAAATAATCAATTGGAGCGGAAAACCTGATTCGGGGATAATTGTTTTGTCGGAAACGACACCCCTCCTTTAGAAAGGTCTTACCGATGAGCACTGAACTTATCCAGAACATCCCTCAGATCATCCTCGCACTTGCCACCCTCATAACGGCTATCGCCCAACTCGTGAAAGAGATTAAAAAGAAATAAATTTAAGCCCCTTTCGAGGGGCTTTTTTTATTACAGGTCCCCAGCTGCGCATGTTCTGTCCCTGGTGGCCGTGTGCGTGTCACAGCGGCCCGGAGTCCCAGCTGCGCATGTTCTGTCCCTGGTGGCCGTGTGCGTGTCACAGCGGCCCGGAGTCCCCAGCTGCGCATGTTCTGTCCCTGGTGGCCGTGTGCGTGTCAAAGCGGCCCGGAGTACCCCCAGCTGCCACATCATCATAGGGATTAAGTGAAAAACAGATAGCCTTGATTTGTCAGGTAAGCTCTCAGAGCCAGGATCAGATAAAGGTGTGCCGGATAAAAAGCGTAGAACATCCATTTAAGGCGAGGAACATTGAGCCTTATCCCTCCTGCAACAATGATCACCGGCACGGCCAGCAGAGCATAAAAGTTCTGATTAATCGTCGTGAGCGCCGCGCAGGAAAGTAGTGCCAGGAACAGAAAAACGCCCTGCTCTTTCTTATAATACAGCCAGACTAGAATACCCATGGAGACGGCAGGCCACCAAAACTCCACAACAGCCCCAAAAGCTGTAAAAGCAAGTAACGAATATAATTTATAAATACGCCCAGGCATTTCAAGCCAATAACAAATAATGCATATGGTCAGTAGCGTAAATAAAATATTTAAAGGCCACCAATCATATAGAACCCCACCCAGCAATATATAAGCCGGAGTTGCTACTATTCCAAAAATAAAAAGACGCTGGGATATTCTTGAGTAACCTCCATTAATTAAGGTATCTGGCCTAGCTAAATTGTACGCCATTACATACACGAATAATGGCATGGCAACCCTTCCTGCATAATACAGGAAGGGTATAGTTTCATTTAAAAGATATTTATTAACGTGATCGCCAATCATAAGGATTAAAGCGATCCACTTTAATAATGCTAAGTTTTTATAAGGCATGATTTTAGCCGCTAAAGTTAGCGAAATTTTATATTCCCGTATACAGCCGCCAATGCGTCAGCTGCCGCTTTATTGTAATGGCGTTCCACAGGTTCAGAGGATGGCTGATAATCAGCCCTGGCTACCTGTTTGACTGGTATTTGCTTAACTGAGGCGGCAAAGCCAATGAGTTCAGTTGAAGACGAAGCGCTAGCCGCTCCACTGTCATTTTTAGGTGGTTCAGCACTCGCCTGCTCAGTGGGCGAAACCTGTTCAGGAGTGGCTACCGTCTTTTCTTCTGGCGTAACAACCGCAGACGCTAACTGCGTCTGTTCTGCCTGTTTTGCGGGGTTTGTGGCATCAAACGTATTAAAACGGGCTTCAATCCATTTTTCCCATTTTGCCGCTTTTGGGATTATTTGGTTTCGGTAAATCTGATTGTAATATGGTGTTTTGGAGTGGTAATTAGCTGCCTTAGTCCAGATATCACCTGCGTCATTTTTTATATGGCCGCGTATGCGCCACGCTGCCAGATCATAGGAATAGCAACCAGGCTGGGAAACATCCTCTGCAGTGATGCCATATTTTTCCAGATCACGGAGATAGACAGTATTGAATTGCATTGGCCCGGTATCATATGTCCCATTGTCATTCCTGTTTTTATTTTCGAGGCCCGGTTTCCCGCCTTCCTGTTCTGCGACGGCCAACATAAGGTTTGCCGGGATTTGATACTTAATTGCCGCTGTTATGGAGCAAACAACACGTTCAACCTGAGCAGGGGGAATGTCCAGGACTGGTACACCGGCTTTCGCCGGTGATGCCATTAAGGACGCCACGAAAGAAGCCAGTAACGCTTTTTTTGTTGTCAAAACGATATGGTTATTCATCGCAGTGCCACCTTTTACAGACCGCGTAAACGGCCAAACTTGTTGTTAATTTTTTCAATAACATCAGCGCCTGCAGCGGGACATTTGTTGAGTTGTTTCTTGCGTTTTTTGGCTGTGTGATCTGGAAGGAATGATCCGTGTTTAGTTTCAATGATGCTGAAATAATCCCCTACAGCACCAGAGCAACCGCTAACAACCCCTTTCCCGGCCATTACACCAGAAAGACACAGTACCTGCTCACATGGATCAGCAGCTTTAGCTGGGGCTGTTAACGCCAGTGAGGAAGTAGCAAGCAGCAAAATTGACACGGTATTTTTCATGATATGCCTCTCAGAAACTCTGTTTGTTTTTGAACTGTTCATATTCATCACTGCCTTGAGGTTTTTGTTCGTCAACAGAACCTGTGTCAGTGCGATTATTTTGAGCTTGATCATTACCGCCCAGGCTGTCACCTGCAAAGTCAGCGCCGGTTTCATTGCTGTTATTGCTGGCAAATGCCCCTTGCAGTGCGACGTCATCAGATACCATAGGGCCAGCATTACGTGATGCCGTTTGCGCACGGATTTGCGCGGCCAGCTGGCCGCCCGCAGTCTGTGCTATAGCATCTTTAGCCGAAGCCATTTTGGATTCATGCTTTGCAGCACTACGCGCAGACATTCCTTCTGCAAGGCTGTTTGCCATGTGTCCAGCCATACGGCCAGCGCGAGAGAAAGATTGTGCAAAACCTTTGCTTCCTCCGCTTGAGCCGCCCCCGGAACCGCCCCCGGAACCGCCCCCGGAACCAGCTTGGGAACCAGCTTGGGAACCACTGTCAGAACCGCCGCCAGAACCTGACGGATTTCCTCCTGAAGCATCTACGCTGCCGGTGTCTTCACCGCCGCCTCCCATCCCACCGCCAGATCTACCGCTACCCCCTTCTTCTGCCATCGCAGCCTGTGCAGACTGGAAGGCAGCTTTCAGTGCATCCATCCCCCCAGCTGCGGAGGTAGCGCCTGCGGCTGCGGCAGCGCCCATTGTTGCAGCCGCAGCTGCAGCTGCAGCTGCAGCTCCAACGAGAGCGCCCGCGCCAAATGTTCCAATCCCGCCCATTTGCGCACCGCCAACAATGCCTCCAATAATTGGCGGTACTTTGTTGACCAGTACAAGCAGAACGATAGCCGCAACAAGCATGACAAACATGGATTTCAACTGAACAGTTCCATCACCCATTGCCTGGTAATACTGGTCAATGAAGGATTGGCCTATACCCACGATCAAAATCATCGTGAATACTTGTAAACCCAGCCCTAATACTGTTTTGAAATATCCAATCGCAATATCCGAGGTCCAGCGAGCGCCACCAAAGCCCAGCAGTAATATGCCTGCATAAGTAAGTATCCAGCCAGTAATCAACAGCAGAAGCATGTTGACAGCAATAAGAGCCAGGATGCACAGAATAATGCCCGCAAGGAATGCGCCAACTATGGAGTCTGAGGGTTCCCATATAGAAGACTGTTCCAACACGCGGCCCACGATATCAAAACCTATATCTACTATCCCTGATGGAGAAAGCCCTTGAGGAAGTTTCGACGCGCTTGCCGCCAATTGTCGTAACGATAGAAGCAAGTCACTTGCTATTTGAGGACCGTGATCAACCAAGTAATAGAAAAAACCCAGGACAGCGAAGAAACGAACTATCTCAGAGAGGGCGCTACTTATGCCGTCACCTTTCATGAACATGACGGCAAATGTCCAGACCATGGAAATTAATGCAAGAGTCCAGAATAACCACCTTGCATAAGTCTGAATTTTGTCGGCCCAAAGATATGCGGTTTCCGCAAAACGATTAAGAATATCGTCAAGTAGCCCTGCACTATCTAATGGCGCTGCCTGCACTTGTGTGCTTAGAAAAAGCAACAAGAAAGCCAGGCAGGAAAAAAATAAATACCGGGGTTTCATACTCTCACCACTCTTTATGTGGGCTTTTAGTGAAGCTACCAGCCTTGCCGCATTTCTCTTTTTCTGCGTCTGTCATTTTTGCCACTGGTTTACTGCAATCCTCTCTTTTAGGATCAGGTTTCTGGTCACAGGCAGTAATGAAAAAAGCAGCAAGAACAATAGGGAGTAATTTTTTCATGGTAAATAATCCTTGTTTTATTACCTGGTAAATAATTACCAGGTAATGGTTAAATAAATTTCGCTTTACCAGCTTTTAGCCGGACTTTTAGTGTAAGTACCTTCTCTGATTGACGCAGAGGCTGCAGCACGCTGTGCTTCTTTATCGGCCTGTGCCTGCGCAAGCGTTGATGCTGCGTTTTGTTGTGCTACAAGCAAAGAGCGGATTTGAAGCAACTGATTGGTTTGTGCACTGGCAAGCTGGTTCGCCGCCTGAATTGCCTCCATTTGTCCTTTTGCGCCGCTCGCCTGGTTCTGTAAATCAGCAAGGTTATCTGCATCAGATTGGAGGGTTTTTTGTTGCTGATCAATAGCTTTAAAGACAGCATCATTGGCCTTTTTCCGGGCCTCAGAGTTATCTTTTTCAGCATTTTGAATCGCTTTTAACTCTTCTGGCGTACATTCAATATTGCTGTTAAAGCATGGTGATGAGCGGTAGTAGTTGATGTCCTGGTAGCGCTTGAGGTAAGAATCAAGGCTACCGGCCTGATTCTTATAATAATTCAGCGTATCCTGCGCCTGCAGGAGTTTGTTAATTGTTGAATTTGCCTGATCCCATATATATGCCGCTGGCGCTACGGTATTCTGCAGCATGTTTTCGTACTGCTGGAGCTGAGTCTGGTACTGCTGAATTTGCTTCGCCACCGCCTGAACGTTA
>Ga0209795_10000270_pt1 | contig 45365 bp, 46 predicted proteins | sample AgamicOrMarz_FD_187166 | JGI IMG/M metagenome (GOLD analysis project Ga0209795, IMG submission 187166) | Agave microbial communities from Guanajuato, Mexico - Or.Ma.rz (SPAdes) (version 2) | ecosystem: Host-associated > Plants > Phyllosphere > Phylloplane/Leaf | place: Guanajuato, Mexico...
AACTTAACACTCGCCATGCCATTACGCTTACCTCAGGTTAGGATCATAAGTCTGTAATTTTGTTTAGCACGACATTTCAAGTTGATCAATGTTGTAACTTATTGATATTGATCGTTATTTTTATTATGCATCTGATATTCCCTTTTATTTCAAGGATATAACCCGCGCTTCACGAAGCGGGTTTTTGGCATTTTTTCTGGATCGGAAAGGTCGTTGATCAAAATTTGATCGAGGCGGGTGTTTTATGATGATGTACAATCGAGAGGTTCTGCGTGGGTTAGCATTGCCATTATCCTGAGAAAATTTATCGGAATGGCAATGCTGAGAATAATTAGATGGCGTCTCGTGGACGCTTTACTTTGGCAATCAGACTTTCGGTGATGAAAAGGCCTTCTGCGATGTTTTCATCTATAACAGAAATACCGAATGTATTAATTGATTCCAGGAGCGCTTCGTAGGTTTAGATCAATTCAAGAAGATTGAAGATAGCGTTTTGGTCATGTGGGGTGAGCAGCTTATGGCTGGCCATAGACTGATGGACGATCCATTCAAGATTGGTTTTGATGCTCTCTATATCATCGTAGCTATACATATGTCATGGGCTTAAATCCTCATATCAAGATTTTTGTGAGAAGAACGTCTGGCGCTTCGCAACGTCATACCGGTCGCTGCCTTGCGGCATCGATGGTTAAGCAGTACTGGGGGTGGGCTGTAGAGACGGTTACTGTTTGACCACGTGACTACGAGCATGGCCTCGGAAGGTAGGCGCGAGGTATACAGGCTTCAGTATGGCACTTTTCGCTGTGTTAGCAAGAAAAGGCCTGCTTTAATTTCGTAAAGCGGGGGGGTAAGAGGAAAATTATTATTTGGCCATGAAAAAGTCGGGAGGCCTGCGCGGCACGAGCCGCTTTTTCATGAACCTGGCGCTCCCTTACGCAATTAAGTTTCCCAGGCATGGGGGGCAAACAGATAGCCCTTGTTACGCACGGTTTTAATGCGGTATGGCTCGGTGGCGCTATCGAGAAGCTTTTTGCGCAGACGCGAAATCGCTACGTCAACGCTTCTGTCCATTCCGTCATAGCTTACGCCGCGCAGGTTCTTCAGCAGCGCATCGCGGTCCATAATCTGCCCCGCATGGGTGGCCAGCTCCCACAGCAGGTCGAAGTCCGCCGTTGAAAGCGCGATAAGCTCACCGGAAAGCAGCACCTGCCGGTTAACCGGGTCGATGGAGAGGGTGCCAAAGCGCATCGCCTTATGGGGCATCAGCGACGGCGCAGGCGCTTCTCGCTCACTGCTGGCACGCTGACGAAGGTGAAGGCGCAGACGCGCAAGCAGCACCGCCGGGGGCGTGGTTTTAAGGATGTAGTCGTTGGCGCCCATTTCCAGAGACAAAATATGGTTCATATCGCTGTCCAGCGAGGTCAGCAGTACGATGGGGCCATCCCACTGGGCGCGCAGATCCCGGCATAGCGTCATACCGTCTTTGCCGGGCAGCATGATGTCGAGCAACACCAAATCGGGGTTTTCGCGCGACACTACCTCCTCGGCGCGGTCGCCGCGAGGTTCTACAATGACGTCCATATCATGTTTACCCAGATAAGCGGCGATCAGTTGCCCCACTTCGGGTTCATCCTCTACATAAACAATCTTATTCATACAACGTCTGTTATCGCGAAAAAAGCCAACATACACCGCACAACCTTAACCTTCCATTAATCTTTCTCAATTAACGTCAGTTCCGTTATTCTGCTGCATATTGTTACTTGATTGTTATAGGAAAACACATGGGGCTGGTGATTAAAGCCGCGCTGGGAGCGCTGGTGGTACTGTTGATTGGGGTACTGGCGAAAACGAAAAATTACTACATTGCCGGGCTGATTCCACTCTTCCCGACGTTTGCGCTGATTGCACACTACATTGTGGCTTCTGAACGCGGTACCGAAGCGTTGCGCACAACGATTGTGTTTGGCATGTGGTCCATCATTCCCTATTTCCTCTACCTGCTGTCGCTGTGGTATTTCACCGGGTTCCTGCGTCTTCCCCTGGCGCTGGGCGGGGCGGTGGTCTGCTGGAGCCTCAGCGCATGGGTACTGATCTTCTTCTGGAGCCGGTTTCACTAGCGCAGCGGGCGTCCGCCGTCCACCGCGAAGGTTCTGCCGGTGACGTAACAGCTCGTCAACAGGTAATCGATCAGGTCGATCACCTCTTTTTCGCCAGGCGCGATTTTCATCAGTGATTTATTCAGTGCCTTTTGGCGGTATTCGGCGTCATCGCCCTCGTTAAACAAAATCATCGCCGGGGCGATGGCGTTCACTTTGACTTCCGGTGCCAGCTTGCGGGCAAACGAGCGCGTCATATTATCCAGCGCCGCTTTGCTCGCGGCGTAGGCGATATGCTTATCGCTCCCGCGCTCCACCACGTAATCGGTGAAGTGAATAATATCGCCTGCGGCATGGCCGTGGCCGCGCAGCAGATCCTGCAGAGCATGGTTTAGCAGGTAGGGGGCATTAACGTGGATCTGCATCATGCAGGAGAGCGTGTCGCTGAGCGACGTGTCCGGCGTTTCTGCCTGCCAGGCGCTGGCATTGTGGATGATGGCGCGCAGCGCCGGGGTGGTGTTCTTCACCTTGTCCGCGAAGGCGAGAATACCGTCATCGGTTGAGAAATCTGCCTGAATGCACACCGCTCCGGCTTTTTTCAGCCCCTCAATGGAGGGGTAATCGTTACGGTAGCTGACGATGACGGGCTGGTGAAGGTTAAGAAAGTGATGGGCGAGGGCAAGGCCGATGCGGCGGCCTGCGCCCGTAATCAGTATTGGTCGAAGCTGTGCGTGTCCCATCGTATTTTCCTTTTCAGTTCAACAATGGGACAGGCGGTGCTACCCCATTAACATCCACGTTGCCGGCACGGCGGCCACTAAAAGCAACCCAATTAATGCCATCTCACGGCGCTTTAGCGCGTTGTCCAGCTGATGCGTGCGGCGGGCATAGATAAACACCAGCAGGCCCGGAGCATACAGCACCACCGACAGCAGCAGGTGCATAGGCCCGGAAGCATACAACAACCACAGGCCGTAAATACAGGCCCCAACCCCTACAGCATAGTGCGCCGGACGGGTTGCGATCTTTAACAAATACGCACCCACCAGGAAATAGGGTACCAGAATCATTTCGGAGGCGATGGTCAGCAGGGTGTTATAGTCCGAACCTGTGAGCCAGATCAGCACCAGGCACACCTGTACGCTGATGTTGGTGAGCCACAGTGACGCGGACGGCGCATTGTTTTTGTTCTGACGGGCAAAGAGGCGCGGGAACGCTTTGTGCGTGGCGGCCAGGAACGGCACCTCAGCGGCCATTATTGTCCAGCTCAGGTAAGCGCCACAGACGGATACGATCAGCCCCGCAGCGATAACCACATCCCCCCAGGGGCCAAGCATTTTTACCATCAGCCCGGCCATCGACGGGTTACGCATTTCCGCCAGTTCAGGGCGCGCAACCACGCCCAGCGACAGCAGCGTCACCAGCAGGTAAACACCCAGTGCCGCCAGCACGGCCAGCAGCGTAGCGCGGCCAACGTCGCGCTTGTTGCGCGCGCGCGCCGAAACCACAACGGCGCCTTCCACGCCGATGAACACCCAAAGGGTGATCAGCATGGTATTTTTTACCTGCTCCCAGACGGGAACGCCCAGCGCGAGGCCGGTGAAATCGAGCGTAAATACGTCGAGGCGGAAGGCGATAAACGCCAGCACGACAAACAGGCCAAGGGGAACCAGTTTAGCCAGCGTCGCCACGAGGTTAATACTGGCGGCGGTTTGCACGCCGCGCAGGACCAGCCAGTGCACAAACCACAGCAGCACGGAGGCACCGATGATGGACTGCCAGGTGTTGCCGTCACCAAAGAGGCGCAGTTCAGGCGTATCGGTAAAGAAACTGAGCGCAGAGAAGACGATCACCAGATAAGAGACATTGGCGATCACCGCGCACAGCCAGTAGCCCCACGCCGAGCAGAAGCCGATTAACTCCCCGAAGCCTTCACGGGCGTAGGTGAATATTCCGCCGTCCAGATCCGGGCGAATGCGGGTCAACAGCAGCATGGCGAACGCCAGCAGCAGTATTCCGGCCCCGGTAATGCCCCAGCCAATCAGCAATGCAGCAGGGCTTGCGACTGCCGCCATATTCTGCGGCAAACTGAATACGCCCGCGCCCAGCATTGAGCTCAAAACAAGTGCAGTTAAAGCACTCAGGCCAAGTTTCTTTTCCATTGGCTTCCTGTTATGAAAGGTCCAAATCCAGAATAATTATTTCGCTACGGCGCATAAAAATGGTGGATCACACTAAGGCGCGGGATTTTACGGAGTGTAAGGAAAGCATGCAATGATGTGTGGCAGAAATTAGAAAAAAAGTAACAAAAAAGGCGGCATTGCGCCGCCTTTTACAAACTGTTTTGTTACTTGTACAGGTCGGCGCTGATGGTCACGTTGTTACCACGTTCCTGCCACTGGCGGGTGATGTGGTAATACTTAGCCCCTTTCTTCGCCGCACGTTTTGCGACCTGGTAAGAGACTTCCGTCATGTTGCCGTAGTTGCCGGTAAATTTGACGCTATCGAACGGCACCATCTGCGCAGCAGTGGTTTTGTTCAGCTCTTCAATTTTGGTACCGTCCGGCAGCGTAACGGTGTAACGGCCACCTTTGGTAGACTGCGTTTCAAAGAAACGGCCTACCTCTGCGCTTGGTGCAGCAGTGGTCGCCACGCCCGGAATTTCAACTTTCTTCGCTTCTTCGCCGCCTTTCGCTATCGCTGCACGACCCGCTTCGGAATCCGCCGGGATAGCATCAGGGCTCTGCAGAACGCGTTTTTTCGCATCTTCTTTATAGATAAACGCGGTAATACGCTGGTTGCCGCCCTGGTTGGCATCGACCTGGCGCACGATAAAGAAGGAGTAAGCCCCTTTTTCTTTCGCGGCTTTGGTGATGGCATCGTTAACTTCAGGCTGGCTGCGGTAGAAGCCCTGCACGGTCACGGTGTCGTAAGGTTCCAGCTCAACCGCCTGATCTTTTGGCAATTCAATCACGCCGTTAATCACGCGGTTTTTTGGCGCGTCAGCCTTAGGTGCATTGTCTTTATACAGCGCAATGGTGACGCGCTGGTTGCCGCTGTTGCCCTGATCGGACTGGTCAACAACGTAAAACGAGGCAGCGCCGTTTTTATCGGCGGCTTTTGATGCGGCGGTAACGGCATCGCCAATGGAGTTATAACGACCCACAATGACCGTATGGTCAAAAGGTTTTAACCCTGCCGCTTGCTCCGGCGTTAATTCTGTCGCGGCATTCGCAGACAGGGCGGTCGCGGAAAGAAGTGCGGACGCCAGGAGTGTGTTCTTAAGCTTCATAAAAATAATCCTTCGCCTTGCGCAAACCATGTACTGGTATTGTTGTTAATTTGAGACGGTCCCGATTATGGCATTTAAAACCCGTCGCTGTCTGCGCCATTTTTCACAGCCCGTGCTTGATGAATGACCTTATTCGATAACATTTAGTGATATGTTGAAAAAACAGGCGTTTGACAAGCAAAACTGATAAAGCTTATGACTTTTACAAGTTAATTTAATGTTAATAACTTGATCTCTTATGGCGCTATATCATGTTTTTACTGCTTCGCTTGCGCGATTTATCGGTCTCGGCGATGAATTTAAGGTAAATATCGCTGTCAGCGGCGCCGATCGCTTATTTTTCACAGATAAAGTAAGAAATAGTGTTTTCTGGCGGTAGATCGCGGGCGCTATTTTCAGTAGGTTATAGAAAGTTTGTTACTGTTTTATTTTCCGGGGTTAATCCTTCGTCGCCGGGAGCAGAATGGCGAAAGGGGAGCCTGACCGCGGGCAATTATCGACAAACCATCATCAATAACCGATGGAAGGGAAAACTATGCGTATTGGGGTACCAAAAGAACGGTTTGCCAATGAAACCCGCGTAGCGGCAACACCGAAAACGGTGGAGCAACTGCTTAAGCTGGGTTTTACCGTCGCGGTTGAAAGCGGCGCGGGCAAACTGGCGAGTTTCGACGACGAGGCCTTTATTCAGGCTGGCGCGGAGGTGGTGGACGGCGCCGAAGTCTGGCAGTCACCGATCATTCTGAAGGTGAACGCGCCGGAAGAGAGCGAAATTGCGCTGCTGAATGCGGGCACGACGCTGGTGAGCTTTGTCTGGCCAGCCCAGAATCCAGAGCTGATGGAGAAGCTGGCGGCACGCGGCGTCACCGTGATGGCGATGGACTCCGTGCCGCGTATATCGCGCGCCCAGTCTCTCGATGCGTTGAGCTCAATGGCCAACATCGCGGGCTACCGCGCTATCGTTGAAGCCGCACACGAGTTTGGCCGCTTCTTTACCGGTCAAATCACCGCGGCGGGCAAAGTGCCACCGGCGAAAGTGATGGTGATTGGTGCGGGTGTGGCAGGTCTTGCGGCGATTGGTGCGGCAAACAGCCTGGGGGCCATCGTCCGTGCCTTTGATACCCGCCCGGAAGTGAAGGAGCAGGTACAGAGTATGGGCGCCGAATTCCTTGAACTGGACTTCAAGGAAGACGCGGGCAGCGGTGATGGTTACGCGAAGGTGATGTCCGAAGCCTTTATCAAAGCCGAAATGGCGCTCTTTGCCGCACAGGCGAAAGAGGTCGACATTATCGTTACTACGGCGTTAATCCCGGGTAAACCCGCGCCGAAGCTGATCACTCGTGAGATGGTTGACTCCATGAACCCGGGCAGCGTGATTGTGGATCTGGCCGCGCAAAACGGCGGTAACTGCGAATATACCGTGCCGAACCAGGTCACCACGACCGCCAACGGCGTGAAGGTGATTGGCTATACCGACCTGCCGGGTCGTCTGCCAACGCAGTCCTCCCAGCTGTACGGTACTAACCTCGTTAACCTGCTGAAGCTGCTCTGCAAAGAGAAAGACGGCAACATCAACGTTGATTTTGACGACGTAGTGGTGCGTGGCGTAACGGTGGTGCGTGAGGGTGAAATCACCTGGCCTGCGCCGCCTATTCAGGTTTCCGCGCAGCCTCAGGCTGCACCGAAAGCTGCACCTGCGCCGAAAGAGCCGGCTCAGCCTGCCTCTCCGTGGCGTAAATACGCCATCATGGCGCTGGTTATTATCCTGTTTGGCTGGCTGGCAGACGTTGCGCCGAAAGAGTTCCTCGGCCACTTCACCGTCTTCGCGCTCTCCTGCGTGGTGGGTTACTACGTGGTATGGAACGTATCCCATGCGCTGCATACGCCGCTGATGTCGGTTACGAACGCCATTTCCGGGATTATTGTGGTTGGGGCGTTACTGCAAATTGGTCACGGCGGCTGGGTGAGTTTCCTGAGCTTTATCGCGGTGCTGATCGCCAGTATCAATATTTTCGGTGGTTTCACCGTGACTCAGCGCATGCTGAAAATGTTTCGTAAAGGCTAAGGGGTAGCATATGTCTGGAGGATTAGTTACAGCCGCATACATTGTTGCTGCGATCCTGTTTATTTTCAGTCTGGCGGGGCTTTCCAAACACGAAACGTCTCAGCAGGGAAATAACTTTGGTATCGCCGGGATGGCGATTGCGCTGATTGCCACCATTTTCGGGCCGGATACCGGCAACGTAGCGTGGATCCTGGTGGCGATGATCATCGGTGGAGCGATTGGCATTCGTCTGGCGAAACGCGTTGAAATGACCGAGATGCCGGAGCTGGTAGCGATCCTGCACAGCTTCGTGGGTCTGGCGGCGGTGCTGGTGGGCTTCAACAGCTACCTGTACCACGAACCGGGTCTGGAACCGATCCTGGTGAATATTCACCTGACGGAAGTGTTCCTCGGCATCTTCATCGGTGCGGTGACCTTTACCGGGTCGATTGTGGCGTTCGGCAAGCTGCGCGGGAAGATCTCCTCTAAGCCGCTGATGCTGCCAAACCGTCACAAGATGAACCTGGCCGCGCTGGTGGTCTCTTTTGTGCTGCTGGTTGTGTTCGTTCGTACCGAAAGCGTGGGCTTGCAGGTACTGGCGCTGCTGGTGATGACCATCATTGCGCTGGCGTTTGGCTGGCACCTGGTGGCCTCCATCGGCGGTGCGGATATGCCGGTCGTGGTGTCAATGCTGAACTCCTACTCCGGTTGGGCGGCAGCGGCGGCAGGCTTTATGCTGAGCAACGACCTGCTGATCGTGACCGGTGCGCTGGTCGGTTCTTCCGGTGCGATCCTGTCTTACATCATGTGTAAGGCGATGAACCGTTCCTTCTTCAGCGTTATTGCCGGTGGCTTTGGTACGGATGGGGCCTCTTCCAGCAGTGATGAAGAAGTGGGTGAGCACCGTGAAATCACCGCGGAAGAGACCGCTGAGATGCTGAAAAACTCGCACACGGTCATCATCACCCCTGGCTACGGCATGGCGGTGGCCCAGGCGCAGTATCCGGTGGCGGAAATTACCGAGAAGCTGCGCGCGCGCGGTATCAAGGTACGTTTCGGCATTCACCCGGTTGCCGGTCGTCTGCCTGGTCACATGAACGTTCTGCTGGCGGAAGCGAAAGTGCCTTACGACATCGTGCTGGAAATGGATGAAATCAACGATGATTTCTCCGATACCGACACCGTGCTGGTCATCGGTGCCAACGACACCGTGAACCCGGCGGCGCAGGACGATCCTGGCAGCCCAATCGCGGGCATGCCGGTTCTGGAAGTGTGGAAGGCGCAGAACGTGATTGTCTTCAAGCGCTCCATGAATACCGGTTATGCAGGCGTTCAGAACCCGCTGTTCTTTAAAGAGAACACCCACATGCTGTTTGGCGATGCCAAAGCCAGCGTGGATGCAATTCTGAAATCACTCTGACAGGATAAAGCCCGGTGGCGCAAGCTTACCGGGCCTACCAAACCTGTAGGCTGGGTAAGGCGAAGCCGCCACCCGGCAAAAAAAAACCGCCGGTTCCCCGACGGTTTTTTTTCATCTTATTGGTTAATCGTCTTCCGGATCGTCCAGCTCAACCGGCGTCTGGTATTCATCCGGCTTGATGACCAGCAGGTCACAGCGCAGATGATCAATCACCTGTTCGGCAGTATTTCCCAGGAACGCGGCAGAAATACCGGTGCGCCCAATGGTGCCCAGTACCACAATCCCGGCCTGCAGATGTTCGGCCAAATCCGGGATCACCTCTTCAGGCAGCCCTTTTTCAACGTGGGTCATTTTCTCATCGATGCTGAATTTCTGGCGCAGGGCCTTCATCGCCAGCAGGTGCTGACCGCGGATGGCGTCGTTATAAACGCTCGGGTCAAATTCCGGCAGTTCGATGGCAATATTGATCGGGGTTACGGGATAGGCGCCAACCAGGTGTACTTCCGTATGGTTTACCTGCTCAGCGAGGTGCAGCGTCTCTTTAACCAGTTTTTCGTTCAGAGAATTGTGATAATCCTCTTCACTCGCCAGGTTTACCGCCACGACGGCCTTGCCGCCTTCCGGCCACGGCTGGTCTTTCACCATCCATACCGGACACGGACATTTACGCAGAAGATGCCAGTCGGTAGGGGTGAAGATCACCGACTCCAGCTTGTCGTGCTGGTGCGCCATTTTCAACAGCAGATCGTGCCCACCGGCGATAACTTCCTGAATAATGGCTTCAAAAGGACGATTGTGCCAGACCACTTTAATATCGATTGGAATGCCGGCTTCCAGGTAAAATTTTGCCTGTTCGCGGATCCAGGCAGTGCGCTGGCCGATCACTCCCTGACGCATCGCGGTACGCTCGTCAGGCGACAGAAGGGTGGTCATCTCATACGAGAAGTCATAGATCGGCAAAAACGCTTTGATTTTGCCACCAATCCGTTGATGTAAATACACAGCACGTCGTAATGCTGGCTGATCGTCCTGATTAGGATCGATAGCCACCAGCATGTTTTGATACTTTGCCATACAGGTCTCCTTACTACTGTCACCACAGTCTGTAAGTAAAAGAGTAACCTATATATGTTGAATGAAACAGGGGGGAAGTTTTTGCCAGATCAATAAATAACTAAAATTTATCGATCTGGCATCGGTAATACGCAGGTTTTATGCAACGTTGCGGGCGTGTCCGGCAAGCACCGCCAGCGCTTCACCGTTTTCGATGGTGATGTATTTCCCTTTCACCGCCAGCATGCCGCTTTTCTGGAAACGCCCCAGCAGACGGCTGATGGTTTCAACGGTCAGGCCCAGATAGTTACCGATATCGCCGCGCGTCATGGTCAGACGGAACTCCCGCGGGGAGAAACCACGCTCCGCGAAACGGCGGGAGAGGTTATAAATAAATGCGGCCAGGCGCTCTTCTGCGTTCTTCTTGGACAGCAGCAGGATCATGTCCTGATCGCCTTTGATCTCACCGCTCATCAGACGCATCATCTGCTGGCGCAGGTTTGGCATCTTCCCGGACAGGTCGTCCAGCGTTTCGAACGGAATTTCGCAGACCATTGAGGTTTCCAGCGCCTGAGCAAAGCTCGGGTGGTGGCCCGTACCGATGGCATCAAAGCCCACAAGATCGCCTGCCAGATGGAAGCCGGTGATCTGCTCATCGCCCTGTTCGGTGATGGTGTAGCTTTTAATGGTGCCAGAACGGATAGCATAGAGCGACTTCAGTTCGTCTCCCGCTTTAAACAGCGTCTGTCCTTTCTGAATAGGCTTTTTACGCTCGATGATATTATCAAGCTGATCGAGTTCATGCTCGTTCAGCGTGAACGGGATACAGAGCTGGCTAATGCTGCAATCCTGACAATGGATTGCACAACCGCCAGACTGAATGCGTCGTATAATTCGCTTTTCCGGGATCATAGGTCTGCTCAAGCCTTAATTGATATTGGTCAATTTTAACATCTTTTTGGCAAGTTCGTAAGCCTGGCATACGACCATTAGAGACAAGTGGCGACATCATGTCGCCATCTTCTTGAAATTCCACAGCTTGAATATGGATTTTTAGCCTAACCGGTAGAAAATTAAGCACTAAAAGCCTGGGATTTAGAGCAGGAGATAGCCTTCGTGGCGCAGTAACCACTCCTTGCGCGTCACCCCACCGGCATACCCGGTCATGGTGCCGTTACGTCCTATAACGCGATGGCATGGAACGACAATGCTGACGGGATTTGACCCGTTTGCGGCACCTACCGCGCGTGCCGCACCGGCGCGGCCAAGCTGTTCTGCAAGCTGGCCGTAGTGCATCACGTGGCCGCAGGGAATGCTGCGCAACGCCTGCCAAACCTCACGCTGGAACGGCGTTCCCGCCGTGGCGGTTGGCAGGTCATTAATAATGCTGAGATCGCCTTCGAAGTAGGCCGCCAGCTTATCGCTCAGTCCGCCCGGATTCGTGGCGCTGACGCGTTCAAACCCCTGTGCGCGATAGTGGATAGTGAGCAGCTCTTCCATGCGGTCGCTGTGCTCTTCCCACTCAACGGCGCGCAGGTTGTACTGCTCATCCGCGATAACCCACAGTGGCCCAAGCGGCGTTGTAATTTTATCTTCGAGTAATCTCAGCATCCTCAGTCCTTAATTCAGCCTCGGGTAAATCCCCGGCCCAATCGGCAGACCGACAAGATACCATGCCACCAGCATGAGCAACCATACCCCTAAAAAGATAAGCGGATAGGGCAGGACCAGCGAATAGTAGGTACCCAGTTTGGCGTCTGGCCTGTAGCGCTGCAGAAAGCCTAAAAACAGCGGAACGAACGGGGAGACGGGCGCCAGCGGGATCACCGACGAGTCGGCCACGCGGAACAGGATTTGGGCAAACGCCGGATGGAACCCAAGCATCATAAACATCGGAACAAATATCGGCGCCAGAATCGACCAGATAGCCGATCCGCTGGCAATAAACATGCACAGCAGGGAAGACAGCAGCGCCAGCCCGACAAACGCCGGCACGCCGCTTAATCCCGCCGTCTCCAGCGCATCGGTCAGACCCACGGCCATAAACTTACCCATGTTGCTCCAGTTAAACATGGCGACAAACTGCGCCAGCGGGAACACCATCACGATAAACCCGGCCATCTCTTTCATCGGTTCGATCATCAGCTGCGGCAGATCGCCCTGGCGGCGGATTTTGCCCGTGGCGATGCCGTACGCGAGCGAAACGACAAAGAAGAAGAGGATAATCAGCGGCACAATGCCCTGAATAAACGGCGAGGGCAGAACGGTATGTTTCACCGGATCGCGAAGCACGCCGTTTTCCGGCACCACCATCAGCGCCACCGCGGCAATAAAGGCCAGCGAAACGATCCCGGCAACGCGCAGACCAAAACGCTGTTCTTTACTCAGCGTCTCCAGCTGTTCATCGCTGCGGCCTTCCCATTTACCCAGGCGCGGTTCGACGATCTTATCGGTGATTAGGCCGCCGACAATCGTCAGCACAACCACCGAGCTGGCCATAAAATACCAGTTGTCGATCACGCTGACGTGCATCGCGGCGTCGATGGTTTTTGCCGCCTCGGTGCTGATGCCGGAAAGCAGAACATCCGTCGTCACAATCAGCAGGTTCGCGGTGAAGCCACAGCCCACGCCGGCAATGGCGGAGAGCAGTCCCGCCACGGGATGGCGCCCGACGGCGAGAAAAATCAACGCCCCCATCGGCGGCATGATCACCAGCGCGGCATCGGACGAGATGTGGCTAAAGAAGGCGATAAACAGCACCATATAGCTGGCGTAACGCGCGCTCACGTGGGAGGCCATCTTCACCATCAGCGCGGGCAGCAGGCCTACGCGTTCAGCCAGCCCGGCCCCCAGCACCAGCGCCAGAATGGCCCCCAGCGGGGCGAAACCGCTGAAGTTTTTAATCACGTTCGGTAAAAACCAGTGCAGGCCCTCAACGCTGAGCAGGTTTTTCACCGCCACCAGGCTGCCGTCGGCGGGGCTGCGCACGCTCACGTCGAAGGCAGACAGCACGGCGGTGGCGACCATCAAAATCACAATCAAATAGATAAAAAGCAGGAAAGGGTGCGGCACTTTGTTGCCGATCCTTTCAACCCAGCCATAGAGCTTACCGGATGGGGAATGCGAAGGTATGGATGACATACTCATGGGCGTTCCTCGGGACTGTTGTGTTGTTGTGTTATGTTTTTTTATTTTAATGGTGACGGTGTCACGTCCTGCGGGATCGGACACGCGTACGGTTTTTCTGTTATCTGTTGTTCAAACTCTTCACGGCATTTACGCAGTAAATCTGCATCCTGAAGCAGATTTAGCGCGGTTGCGCCCATGACTTTTCCGGCCAGCAGCATGCCTTTATGGGCAATGGACGTGCGTCCCTGGGCGACAAGCTGCCAGGTATGCAGCGGCGTGCCGACGGTAAAGCAGGGGCTGAAGCACTGGGCGACGGGCATTTTCCAGCTAACATCGCCCACGTCGGTTGACCCAGCCAGCACGTTATCGGTGATGGCGTAAGGCGCGACCTCATCCACCAGCAGCGTCTCCTGATGACGGCGGGCGAAGGCCTTCCCTTGCTCTGCGCCCGTCGCTGCGATGTTTTTCAGGCTGTTTTGCAGATCGTTAGGCGTCAGCGTCGCGCGGATCTGGCGCGCAAAGTCGCGTTCTTCATCCGTCCAGGCCGGCGTGCCGTAGTGCTGAAGTGCACTGTACATCGCCGCTTCAAGCGTGCGGTTGGGCAGATAGCTTGAGCAGGCTTTATCAAAGCGGCACTGGACGGTAGTTTCGGTCATCATCGCCGCGCCCTGGGCGATTTTCTCGATGCGCGCGTAGATCTGCCGTGCGTCGGCCATTTCCGGGGCGCGTATCAAATACAGCACTTCGGCCTGCGCCTGTACCACGTTGGGTGAGATGCCGCCGGTATCGGTAATGGCATAGTGGACGCGGGCTTTCTCAATAATGTGCTCGTTGAGGAAGTTGGTGCCGGTCGTCATCAGGGTCACGGCATCCAGCGCGCTGCGCCCGAGGTGCGGAGAGTTTGCCGCGTGGGCCGCGGTGCCCTTAAAACGCCAGGCAGCCTGAATGTTGGCCAGCGTGCTGACGTTAAACATGCCGGCAAAGGCTTCCGGGTGCCAGGTCACGGCGGCATCGACGTCGTCGAACAGGCCTTCGCGGACCATATAGGTCTTACCGGAACCGCCTTCTTCACCGGGGCACCCGTAAAAACGTACCGTCCCGCTGCCGCCGCGCTGCGCCAGCCAGCTTTTCACCGCGACCGCACCTGCAAGCGCCGCGGTGCCTAACAGGTTGTGTCCGCAGCCGTGGCCGTTGGCGCCCGGCGTAGCGGATTGTTCGGTTGCGCAGTGCGCCTGCTGGCTTAATCCTGCCAGCGCGTCGTATTCGCCGAGCAGGGCGATAACCGGTTTCCCGCTGCCGAAGCTGGCGATAAAGGCGTTTGGAATGCCTCCGGCTTCGCGCGTCAGGGCAAAACCTTCTGCCTCCAGCGCGCTGGCGAGCCGTTCGGCTGACCAGAACTCTTCAAAACGCGTTTCAGGATGATCCCAAATCTCATCGGCAATATCGGTTAACGTCCGACATCGCGTCTCTATCGCATCGGCAATAAAAGCGTAGTTCTCCTGCATTACACACCTCGTGTCCACGGGAAGTTGAGCGCGGTCCGCGCCAGCGTTTCGATAGCGACGTTCATGACCTGCTCGTCGAAGTCGAATTTTTCATTGTGATGCCCGGCGCTCAGTTCGGTACCAAACACCATATAGGAAGCCATGCCGCCGTTCTGCTGCACGCGGGCCATCATCAGCGTGGCATCTTCGGATCCCGCCGGTGCTTTAACCTTATCGATGGCGTGCACAACGCCAGGCACCCGGCTTGCCTGCTCGCGCAGATAATCTACCCAGGCAGGCGTAGGGGCGCTGGACGTGGCTGCGCCCATCAGACGCATTTCTGCCGTCACGCCGTAGAGCGCTGCCGCGCCGGAAATCACGGATTGCGCGCGATCGAAGACGTACTGGTTGATGGCTTCACTTTCGCCGCGGGTTTCCACTTTTAGCAGGGCGTTAGCCGGAACCACGTTGCGCCCGCTGCCGGCCTGCATGACGCCGACGTTGACGCGTGATGCCCCTTCGCTGTGCGGTGCAATGCTATGCAGCGCGAGCGCGGCCTGCGCGGCAGCGAGCAGGGCGTTACGACCCTCCTCCGGCTTACCGCCTGCGTGTGCGGCAACGCCGGTAAACTGCACGTCGAATTTGGTGGTGGCCATAAAATTATCGCTGCCGCAGATCGCCGTCCCGGCGGGAACCCCTGTACCGATGTGAATGGCGGTGAAATAGTCCACGCCGTCCAGCGCGCCCGCTGCCACCATCGCCCGCGCGCCGCGCGTGCCTTCTTCGGCAGGCTGGAAGATGATCTTGATAGTGCCGTTCAGCTGCGCCTCATTTTGTTTCAGCACATGGGCCAGCCCCAGGCCGATGGTGGTGTGGCCGTCATGACCGCAGGCGTGCATCATCCCAGGGTTGCAGGAGGCAAACCCCTCGCGGAACGGGCGATGGCTGTCGTCGAGCGCTTCGCTTAAATCAAGCGCATCCATGTCCACGCGAAACGCCAGCGTGGGGCCCGGGCGCCCGGTGTTGAGCGTGGCAACAATGCCGGTAAATCCGCCTTCAAAAGGTGCGAGCCATTTCTCAGGCGCACCCTGCGCGCGGGCGCGGGAAAATTCTTTTGCCAGCGTTGCCTCATCCGGCAATCCCATGCGGCTTTCGGCGTCCACCACGTCGCGGCCCATCGCCAGCTCATAGCCCAGGTGGTCTAAGATTTCTGCGACTTTCGCTGCGGTACGAAACTCTACCCAGCCGGATTCGGCGAAATGGTGAAAATCACGACGCCATGCGGTCAGTTTCGGGGTTAACGTCTGAATGTGTTGCGCCAGTAAATCCATATCTCTTCCTGTCATCATTAAAATATGTGAACTGCTTCACGCTGTGATAGTTTTTACTTATCACTTACCGATTTTTCACAGTTTTAACCGTTCAGGAATTACCCTCGCACATCCATTTCCATTACAGTAGATGACAGTTTCTTTACTCTGATAAACAACGGTTATCGGTCTCGCTATGTCATTTCAGATTAAATTCCATCAAATTCGGGCGTTTGTAGAAGTGGCGCGTCAGGGCAGCATTCGCGGTGCCAGCAGAACGCTGAATCTCTCGCAGCCTGCGCTAACCAAATCGATCAAGGAGCTCGAGGAGGGCATGGCGGCACAGCTTTTTATTCGTCGCAGCAAGGGCGTGGCGTTAACCGAATGCGGTGAGGGGTTTTATCATCGCGCTAATTTGATTCTGGAAGAGCTGCGCGCCGCGCAGGACGACATCCGTCAGCGGCAGGGAGAGCTGGCCGGGCAGATCAACATTGGGATGGGGGCCAGTATTTCACGCAGCTTAATGCCGTCGGTGATCACTCGCTTTCATTCGCAGCATCCGCAGGTCAAAGTGCGAATTATGGAAGGGCAGCTGGTATCAATGATTAATGAATTACGGCAGGGAGAGCTGGATTTCACTATCAATACGTATTATCAGGGTCCGTACGATCATGAATTTACGTTTGAAAAACTCTTTGAAAAACCGTTCGCAGTATTTTGTCGGGAAGGCCACCCGGCGACAGGGGCTAAATCAATAAGCGAGCTACTTCATTATAACTGGACCATGCCGACGCCGCGGGGAAGTTATTATAAGCAGCTGGAGGATGTGTTTAGCCACCGCTCGCAAATACCGCGAATCGGCGTTGTGTGTGAAACATTTTCCTCCTGCATTAGCCTCGTGGCGCAAAGCGATTTTTTGAGTATTCTTCCGCAGGAGTTGGGCTGCGACCCGCTGCTGGCGCACCGACTGGTGATGTTGCCGGTTGTCGAGTCGCTTCCTAAAGCAGCCTATTATTTAATTCAGCGGCGAGATGCTCGTCAAACGCCGCTGGCGGAATCATTAATTACGCAATTCAGACGGGAAGCCCGTAAAATAATTTCAGCCTAAAATAGAATAATAAAAAAACAGAGTCTGCCCGACATCAGACAGACCCTATAGTACACACAGCAGTGCATCCATTCACGGACCCTACGTGTTATATCCATTGGCAGGTTGATTTAGTTATAACAGTTTTCTCCAAAAAGGAAAGGCGGCAAAGCGATTGATTACACAATTTTTTAACGTAAATCATTTATTTAATCATTGCTGAAATTTTACTTAAGTAGCGTTTACTTTTTAATCCATTTATATTTTATATATTAGCGTCTACTATTTGCCCATATCCCCGTGATTGAGGCTCAGGCTGGGCGCGGGTATAGTATCCCCTCTGACGTAGCTGGAGGATTTCCATGAACCCTGACGACAAATCACTTTTTCTTGACGCCATGGAAGATGTCCAGCCCCTGAAACGCTGCGCGGATATCCACTGGCAGCAGAGCCGCAATACCCGGGCTCGTCAGGAGATTGATACCGAGCAGCTCGACAACTTTCTGACCCTGGGTTTTCTCGAACTGATGCCGCTTGAAGAGCCGCTGATGTTCCAGCGTGATGGGGTACAGCAGGGGGTATTTGAGAAGCTGCGTTCCGGTAAATATTCGCGTCAGGCCAGCCTGACGCTGCTGCGCCAGCCTGCGGAGGCCTGCCGTCAGATGCTGTATACCTTCATTCGCCAGGCCGAACGCGAGGGATTACGTAACCTCATTATTGTTCATGGCAAAGGGCGCGAGCAGAAGTCACACCCCAACGTGGTGCGCAGCTATCTTGCGCGCTGGTTGACCGAATTCGACGAGGTGCAGGCTTTTTGCGAAGCAAAACCCCACCATGGCGGCAGCGGGGCGTGCTACGTTTCACTGCGTAAATCTGATGATGCAAAGCAAGAAAACTGGGAACGACACGCCAAGCGCAGTCGCTAAGGGATGCTACGGGCGGGCGAAACAATCGCCCGCCCGTCACTCAGAAGGTTTCCCAGTTTCCGTCCGTCGTGCTCGCGCCTGCCGCTGTCGGGCGCAACAGCTGCGGCGTTTTGACATTTTTCGTACGTGGAGACGCGCTCTCTTTTGCGTTGAGGCGGAATGCCGCCACGGCCTGACGCAGCTGCTCGGACTGGTCTTCCAGCGCGGCCGCCGCCGTTGCGGACTCCTGTACCAGGGCGGCGTTTTGCTGGGTGACGCTGTCCATCTGCGACACGGCCAGGCTGACCTGTTCAATGCCGCGGCTTTGCTCGTCGGACGCTGACGAAATCTCGCCCATGATGTCGGTCACGCGCGTGACCGCCGCAACGATCTCTTTCATGGTTGCGCCAGCCTCGCTCACCTGGTCAGAACCGGTATTTACCCGGCTGACGGAGTTCTCAATCAGCCCTTTGATCTCTTTGGCGGCCTGCGCGCTGCGGCTGGCCAGGGTACGCACTTCACCCGCAACGACCGCAAATCCGCGGCCCTGTTCTCCGGCGCGCGCGGCTTCAACCGCGGCGTTGAGTGCCAGGATGTTGGTCTGGAAGGCGATACTGTCGATAACACCCGTAATGTGTGCGATTTGCTGCGAACTGTCGGCGATATCATTCATCGTGCGCACAACGTTATCCACCACCTGACCGCCGCGCGCGGCCGTTTCGGAGGCATTTTTTGCCAGCAGCGTTGCCTGACGGGCGTTATCGGAGTTCTGTTTGACGGTCGCCGTCAGCTCTTCCATGCTTGCGGCGGTCTCTTCCAGCGAGGCGGCCTGCTGTTCGGTACGGGCCGAGAGATCGTTGCTTCCCGCGGCAATTTCACCCGCGCCCGTATAGATAGAATCGGTACTGCCGCGCACGGCGCTGACGGTGCTCACCAGCGAGGTCTGCATCTCATGCAGACCGGCTGCCAGCTGGCCCATTTCGTTACGGCCGGAGATATCGACGCTGTGCGTCAGATCGCCGCTTGCGATGGTGCGGATGTGGTTCATGATGGTTTTGAGCGGCTTCAGCAGGAGATGCTGTAAACCCTGCCAGATCACCACCAGCACGGCGATAACGGCCAGGAAAATGCCCGCCAGCGTCCACTGCATCTGGGTAAAGCTGCTCTGGTTCTCTTCGGTTGCGGCTTTCAGCAGGGTGTTGTTTTCGGCGCGCCAGCGGTTATAAACCGCCTCCATATCGTCCTGCGCCTGCTGGGCGTCCAGGTCACCATACGCCTGGTAATTATCTGCGCGCAGATACTCAATCGACAGACGCATCACCTCGTGCATCTGATTCCAGGATTTCTGCATCTCGTCGGTCAACGCCGCGTTTTGGCCGTTAATCTGCGGCATTTCCTGCCAGGCTTTGCTGTAGGCCTCCGCTTTCGCCAGCGAATCGCCTGCCGTGCCGAGCAGCTTGTTGATCGCCGCAAGCGACGCCGGGTCGCGCTGGTTTTTCAGGTAGCGTATCGCCACGCGGGTGACGGTAACGCGGGTTTTCACCAGCGTATTGACGCTATCGCTCAGGCTCTCCTGTTGGGCATTGAGCACCCCGGAGTTCTGAAAGTTATGACGATCGTTATTGACGGCAGAGTAGAACAACCCTCCCGTGACAATTTGCAGCAGACAGAATATGGTGAGAGCAAAGAGAATACCGGTAATCACGTGCAGATTTTTCAGCATAGCGGTCGTCCATAAGAGAAGATGCAGGGGTTACTCAACTACTATCGTCGTAGCGAAATTAAACTTTAATTTAACTATTGCTTAACTAATGGTTCCGTCGCGAACCCGTTGTAAATCCAAATCATTTTTTATGAGGAAGGTCGACATGAGCAGCATTGATAAAAGCGGAACGTATACGCTTGGCGCGCATACGGTTAAACGACTGGGCTATGGTGCAATGCAGCTTGCCGGGCCGGGCGTTTTTGGCCCGCCGAAGGACAAAAGTGCCGCGCTGGCGGTGCTGCGTGAGGCCGTGGCGTCTGGGGTGAACCACATTGATACCAGTGATTTTTACGGGCCGCATATTACCAATCAGCTTATCGCCGAGGCGCTGCATCCGTACCGGGACGATCTGACCATCGTGACCAAGATCGGGGCCCGACGCGGTGATGATGCCTCCTGGCTGCCGGCGTTTTCGCCGCAGGAACTGACGCAGGCGGTACATGACAACCTGCGGAATCTGAAGCTGGAGGCGCTGGACGTGGTTAACCTGCGGATCATGTTTAGCGCCCACGGGCCCGCGGAAGGATCGATTGCAGAGCCGCTGTCGACGCTGGCGGAGCTGCAGCAGCAGGGGCTGGTGCGCCACATTGGGCTAAGTAACGTTACCGCCGCTCAGGTTGCCGAAGCGCAAAAGATGGTGTCCGTGGTGTGTGTGCAGAACATGTACAACATTGTGAATCGTGGGGATGATGCCCTGGTCGATACGCTGGCACAGCAGGGCATTGCGTACGTGCCGTTCTTCCCGCTGGGCGGTTTTACGCCGCTGCAGTCTTCCGGCCTGCAGGCGGTGGCAGACTCGCTGGGCGCAACGCCGATGCAGGTCGCGCTGGCGTGGCTGCTGCAACGCTCCCCGAATATCCTGCTGATCCCGGGAACATCCTCCGTGGCGCATTTACGGCAAAATCTGGCGGCGGCCGAGTGCGTATTGCCGCCTGATGCGGTCGCGACGCTGAATGCGCTGATCGACTAATCACAGCATGCAGAAAGCCCGAAGGGATCTTCCGGGCTTTCTGCCCCCATCCGGCTGCTCTGCATGTGCAGCGCTAACGCCTCTGCCACGATTTCCTGCTTGCTTTTGCGCGTCTCATACGCGGTGATCCTGATGTATTCCATCAGGGCGGGATCGATGCGGGCGCTCAACATCTTCAGGTCAGCCTCTTTTGCTAAACCGCGTGCCACACGCTTATCAGGATAATCACGGGCTGGCATAGGAAACGCTCTCCAAAAATAGTCTTGTTAATTCGTGCTGTGAAATATGCGGTGAGTTGATTTAAAAGTCAATGCATAGTGATTGTGTAGTGATGAAATTTTTTAATATTGCTTTCTTTGAAAGTCAGTAATAAGTGATTTGATGTTGATTTTTATATGACTTTAAGAAGACAAGCGATACGGGCGCGTTTGCAGGTGACCTCACGGGAAGAGATGTTATGATGAGAGAGGATGTAAGAGGGCGGCTTAGCTCAGTTCTGACGGCATCACTGAGCTGCTGTTGTGACGGCGATGATCGGATCGTGAGGGGACGAATATGGATTTTAACGCAGTGAAGTTACAGGCTATAACCGCGCCACAGGGATTTTCAAATGTGCCGCCCGTGCCGCTTTCGGACGCAACCATTCAGACGCGTAAAGACAAACTACTCGCAGGCATGCGCGCTGAAGGGTTTGACGCGCTGGTCATTTATGCTGACAAAGAGCACGGCAGCAATTTTGAATACCTGACCGGCTTTATTCCCCGTTTTGAAGAAGGACTGTTGATTCTCGAGAAGAGCGGGGCGGCGAGCGTTATTCTCGGCAACGAAAATCTCAAGATGGCGGCGCACTCGCGTATCCCCGTCACGCTAAAGCACAGTCCTTACTTCTCATTACCCAATCAGCCCATGGAGAATGAAAAACCGCTGGAAGTGTTGTTCGGCGAGCTGGGGCTACCCGCCATGAGCCGTATCGGCCTCGTGGGCTGGAAAATGTTTACCTCTGCCCGCGCGGAGAATAAGCGCTTCTTTGATTTACCCGCTTTTATTGTTGATGCCATCCGCAACAGCGTCCCGGCGACGGCCGTTCTTGAAAACGCGGCGCATATTTTCATCGGTGGGGATAACGGCGCGCGCATCACTAATACCGCCAACGAAATCGCCCATTATGAGTACGGTGCGAATCTTGCTTCAACCTGCATGCTTAACGCGATGAACGCCGTCGAGCCGGGTATTCGCGAAGTGGATCTGGCGGGCTATCTTACCGGGGAAGGACAGTACAATACGGTGGTCACAATCGCGGCCGCCGGGCAGCGCTTTGAAAACGCCAACCTCTATCCGACCTGGAAACCGATACAGCGCGGCCAGCCGCTTTCTATGACCACCGGATTTAAGGGCGGCTTATCCAGCCGAACCGGGTTTGTTATTGCAGACGAAAGCGAACTGCCGGAAACGCAAAAAGATTATCTCGACCGTGTGGCAAAACCCTATTTCGCGGCGGTAGTGACCTGGCTTGAAAATATTCATATTGGCATGCCGGGCGGAGAGATCTATTCCTTAATCGAGTCCGTGTTGCCTCAAGAAAAATATGGCTGGCACCTGAACCCGGGCCATCTCAGCGCGGACGAAGAGTGGATGTCATCGCCCATTTTTGAACATTCCGCGCAGACGTTGAAAAGCGGTATGATCCTGCAGATTGACATCATTCCGTCCGTTAAGGGCTATACCGGTACCAGCGCCGAGGAGAGCGTTGCGCTGGCGGATCGGGCGCTTCAGGCGGACATTGCCCGCGCCTATCCTGAACTGTGGGCGCGTATTGAAACGCGTAAACGGTACCTTACGGATGTCCTGAATATTGCGCTGAGCGACGACATTATCCCGCTCTCCAGTACGGTTGCCTATTTGCGACCTTTCTTCCTCGCGAAGGATAACGCCTTCACCTGTTAACCCTTTCTGAAAATCTATGGCGAAGCGCATGGTTATTTTTAACGTTGTCGACCATGCTCTTTGTACTTATATCACTCCGTTCGGTAGAGACGTTAATGCGCAATGTCCTGGTCCCCGCCGTTGCCGCCGTGGCCCTCCTGATGATGGGCATTTTTATTCTCAGCACGCAGCTCTGGTATTCCGCGCGAGTTGATAGCCTCGCGGGGGCCCGCTATGCCGTAAAAAATATGGATGCCATTCTTGCCGAAGCGCGCGACGCGACCCGTAAAGCGGCTGAAATTGCGGAGAGCGGGTGCGGCGTGGAAGGACAATACCAGCTCGGTGCTGAAGCGGCCCTGCAGCCTCATCTAAGAACGATATTTATTATGAAACAGGAAAAAATATGGTGCTCATCCCTGTCGGGTAACCATATTTTGCTGATTAACGCCGGCGCATTGCCCGAGTCACCCCTGCTGCTTGTGTCGGCTAAAAGTACGGTGAATGGGCTGCCGGTTCTGGTTTATCAGACGGTATTTGATGGCAATCGTATTGTGGTCACCATCAGCGATCGTCATATCCGGGACGCGCTGGATACGGCATTAAAGAGCGTGACCTATACATTACGGGTGGGCGACGCCGTCATCGGCACGTCCGGAGATATCGCCACGGTAAGCGAGGAAAGTCATCTCCGCGGGCACGTGAAGGCCACAGGCTATCCTTACAGTATTGAGTACAACTTCCCCCCGTTATTTAGCCTGCAGAGACTGCTTCATCAGGGCGGCGGCATTTTGCTGTTTTTGCTGTTGATCGCCTGCCTTGCCGCTTACGTCATGTATAAATACCTGAACAAAAATACGCTGCCTGAAGAGTCGCTGCGCAGCGCGATTGCCAGGGGAGAAATCGTTCCGTTTTACCAGCCCGTCGTCAACGGCAGAGAAGGGACGCTGCGCGGTATTGAGGTGCTGGCACGGTGGAAGCACCCGAAAGCGGGATTTATCTCTCCGTCGACCTTTATCCCGATTGCGGAAAAATCAGGGCTGATTGTGTCACTCACGCAAAGCCTGATGGTGCAGGTGGTGACGCAGATGAACGCCATCGCCACGAAGCTGCCTGAAGGTTTTCATATCGGGATTAACTTTAGCGCGTCCCACATCGCGACGCCCACGTTTGTGGCGGAGTGCCTGAAATATAAAAACAGCTTCGTCAGAAAAGATCTGAACCTGGTCATTGAGGTAACAGAGCGGGAGCCTTTAGATATTGACGAGCATCTCGTTCAGACCCTTAACGCGCTGCATGAGAACGGTTTTGCCATTGCTCTGGATGACTTTGGTACCGGCTATTCAGGGCTCTCTTATCTGCACGATCTGCATATTGACTACATCAAGATTGACCATAGCTTTGTGAGCCGGGTCAATGAGCATCAAGACTCCACCCGGATCCTTGACTGCGTGCTGGATCTGGCGCGCAAGCTCTCCATCAGCATTGTGGCGGAAGGGGTGGAGACGCAGGCGCAGCTGGATTACCTCAACCGGAACAACATCGTATTCCAGCAGGGGTACTACTTTTTTAAACCGGTTCCTTTTACGGAGCTGGTGCACATTTTGCTGTCGAAGCCAAAGGTGAAGGTAAGGGTGGAGTAGTTCATGTGTATTTAAAGTGCGCAATCACGCTATACGCCTTAAAAATTTACAAAACGATTAATCCTCATAGCAAGATAGACTTACAGACGAAGCGGTTACAGGATAACCAGGCTGTATCCCTGCGGAAGCTTGATCGGTTCCTCGGTTAAAACTACTGTATATAAAAACAGTATTGAGGGCGTATCATGATCTTTTCCAGACCTGCAGAGCTACGTAAAATTATGGCCATTCCGCTTTTCAGCGATGTCGTGCAGTGTGGGTTTCCCAGCCCTGCCGCGGACTACGTTGAACAGCGTATTGATTTAAATGAGCTATTAATCGCTCATCCCAGCTCCACCTACTTTGTGAAAGCCGCCGGAGACTCGATGATCGAAGGGGGCATCCATAACGGCGATCTGCTGGTGGTGGACAGTTCCCGCACGGCCGTGCATGGCGACATCGTCATTGCTGCCGTTGACGGTGATTTTACCGTTAAGCGCCTGCAGCTACGCCCGACCATTCAGCTCAACCCGATGAACAGCGCCTATTCACCGATTGTGGTGAGCTGCGAAGATACGCTCGATATCTTTGGCGTGGTCACCTGGATTGTGAAGTCGACGAGCTGACCATGTTTGCGCTGTGTGATGTGAACTCATTCTATGCCTCATGCGAGACGGCGTTCAGGCCGGATTTGAAAGGGCGACCGGTCGTCGTTCTGTCAAATAACGACGGATGCGTTATTGCGCGTTCTGCGGAAGCGAAAGCCGCGGGTATTGTCATGGGGGCGCCGTACTTCAAGCAAAAGGATCTGTTCCGGCGCCACGGCGTGGTCTGCTTTAGCAGCAACTACGAGCTGTATGCCGATATGTCTAACCGCGTGATGACCCTTCTTGAAGAGATGTCTCCCCGGGTGGAAATCTACAGTATCGATGAGGCGTTTTGCGACCTGACGGGCGTTCGCCATTGCAGGGATCTCACCGAATTCGGCAAAGAGATCCGGGCGACGATTTTAAAACGGACGCGCCTGACGGTGGGAGTGGGGATCGCTCAGACAAAAACCCTGGCAAAGCTTGCCAACCATGCGGCAAAAAAATGGCAGCATCAGACGGGGGGCGTCGTGGATTTATCCAACCTGGCGCGCCAGAGAAAGCTGATGGCCGTGCTGCCCGTTGATGAGGTGTGGGGCATTGGCCGTCGCATCAGTAAAAAGCTGGACGCTATGGGCATTAAGACGGTGCTCGACCTGGCTGACACGCACACCTCGATGATCCGTAAGCACTTCAGCGTGGTGCTGGAGAGAACGGTGCGGGAGCTGCGCGGCGAGCCCTGCCTGGAGCTGGAGGAGTTTGCGCCCGCGAAGCAGGAGATTATCTGTAGCCGGTCATTCGGCGACCGCGTCACGGAGTATGAGCAGGTGCGCCAGGCGATCTGTGCTTATGCGACGCGAGGTGCAGAAAAACTGCGGGGCGAACACCAGTACTGCCGTCATATTTCGGCATTTGTGAAAACCTCGCCATTCGCACTGAATGAGCCTTATTACGGCAACAGTGCCGCGGTCAGCCTGATGATACCCACGCAGGACACGCGGGAAATTATCAGTGCGGCGACACGGTGCCTGGATGTCATCTGGAAGGACGGGCATCGGTATCAAAAAGCGGGAATTATGCTCGGGGATTTCTTCAGCCAGGGTATTGCCCAGCTAAACCTTTTCGATGAAAACGCGCCGCGGGCCGATAGCGATACGTTGATGGCGGTGCTGGACCGCCTGAATGCGAAAGAAGGCAAGGGGACGTTGTTCTTTGCCGGGCAGGGCATCCAGCAGCAATGGCAGATGAAGCGTGAGATGCTCTCACCCCGCTACACGACGCGCTTCTCGGATCTCCTCAAGGTGATTGGGTAGATCGCTACGCGGGTTATTTTTTGCGAAATAGCGCCGTGGCCGCCGCCGCCATCACGCCGATCAGCGGCATCTGTCCGGCACCTGCGAGAAAGTTGTCGCGATCTATCTGGTTATTTCGACGAATATCGGCAAAGCGGGCAAGAGCGCTTTTTTCATCAACGGCGCTGACCTCCTCGAACTGCTTTTCAAACCCCTGAGCCGTTAACTGAGCGGCGCTGCCTGCGTCAGTTCTCTCCAGCGCAACGTATTGCTGACCTTTTTGATAGAAACAGTAATCCGGCATAAGGACTCCAGAATGAGTGGGGCGACTGGAATACTGTATTCGCTGTGGTTGGAAATTGCACTGGGTTTATGAGGGGATATTGGCTTGCGGGCAGCAGCGGACGTGATGATCTCATCGGCCTTCAGAATAACCAGAGCAGTGGGGAAAGATATAGCCTCTTATACAATTTGTTTTTCTGTATTTGTTATATGGCGAAAGGCAGTTTATATGGCATAAAAGTGCTAAACGAACATCCAGTGGAACAACCTCATGTCGCTTTTTGACCTTAGAACCGAAGCTCACGCATTACCGGAGGCCTGGCGGTCTCGGGTATTAGGGCGTGTTGGAGCCGCGAATCTCAAAATTTTACGCATGGATGAACGCTCGGTTATTGAAGAGGTACATGACTATGACGAAGGGCTGCTGGTTATTGACGGACGTCTGGAACTCAGCGTGAAAGGCACAAAAATCTCCGTAACGTCTGGCCAGCTTTACGTTGCCAAAGCGGGCATTCCTCATACGGTGGAAACCGGCAGCTATGGCACACTGGTCATTATAGATTTGCCCGAAACGTAAGCTGCCCGCTTTGTGCGAAACGCGGACTCAACCCTGTTATATTCATCGCCTGACCTGAGCGGGTAATGCATACTATTGACGATCGAGGACGGGATCATCGCTACCCCAGCTGCTATTCGAGCATCGCGGGGTTGCCTCTCAGCCAGAAAGAAGCAAACGCGCCAGAGTCACGATGAAGCAGTTCGCCCTGGTCTCAAACTGCCTCATACCGTTGTATATTCGTGCAGCCTTCACCTCACGGTTAACTCATCCACGACCTCCGCGACGCGCTTGACGCTGCGAATATTTCCGATGCCCGTCCCGAGTGAGATATAGCCTTCATCAGTATTACCCTCCAGCATACCAATACGCAGGCCACGCAGCCCTCCCATCGCTTTCCCTAATTCCTCGCGACTTGCACCACTTTTGTCCATAGAGACGAGCGTTTCTGCCAGCCTGCCCGGCAGCGAGCGGTAATAGTGTGGAAGCGTGCGATACAGCAATAAATCCAGCCCGTTTGCGGCAAGGATTTTCTCCTTGACTGACATCGGCACGCGGTTCTCTTCGGTTCCGATAAAGACCGAACCGGCGAATACCCCTTCCGCACCGAGCGCGTGCGCCGCTTTTGCGGTACGGCTGTCGGTAATGCCGCCTGCAGCCAAGACGGGAACGCTCACCACGGCGTCGGCAATCAGCGGCACAATCGAAAAGGTCCCCAGGGCGGTACCCGGCAGAGTTCCGCCCTCGTCAAAACCGGTAGCAACGATGATGTCGGCTCCGGCCTCTTCTGCAAGGCGGGTATTCTCAGGCGTCGGATTGATATCCCGGTAAATTATGGCAATGCCTGCCGCCTTTAACTCGTCGAACAACTCAGGTATGACGGCCCCTTCACCGTAACCGGTGTAAACCACGGCGCTGACACCTTCTTCTTTTATCACCTGCAAAATAGGTGGCGTCCAGACGTCATTTTCAGGCGTAGGGATCAGGTTTACGCCAAAAGGCTTCTCGGTCAGTTTTTTTGTTTTGCGAATTTCTTCGCGCATTTTTTCCGCCGTTTCTTCTGGCGTGGAAACGGCAGTTTCAGCGGTTAAGCCAGCATTAGGACCCAGCACGCCCAGTCCGCCAGCATGACTTACGGCGGCGACTAACCGGGCATCGGTTAGCCAGGATAACGGCCCCTGGATGACGGGTTTTTCTATACCGAGGATTTGACAGATACGATTATTCTTCATGGTTAAATGTCCTTCACAGTGGCTGGCGACACGATGAGCCGCCTAATGTTTGCTGCCGCTAACGGCGTAATGGATGAAGGCAAGTGTAAGCAGGAATATTGTTCAGAAAAATAGCCAAAATGATTCATCACTGTTATAAAATCAGTAACAATAATTAAAGATACGGGTAGCAGACCTCGTCAGGCGGTCAGCACTGAGAGGGTGGTTATGCAAATAAATCTTTTTGAATCTATTAGAATTTTTATTGAAATTGTGGAAGCAGGCAGTTTTACTCAGGCGGCAGAGAACCTGCGCATTCACCGTCCCGCCGTGACCAAAGCGTTACAGCTGCTTGAACAGCACTGCGGCACGCGTTTAATGCAGCGCACGACGCGGCGGATCGATCTCACGCCTGACGGGGAAGCGTTCTATCGTCGGAGTAAACCGCTTCTGGCACAGGCAGACGAATTGCTGGAATCGATCAGCAGCGAACGCGTGCTGCACGGCCAGTTGCGCGTAGATATGCCCATCGCGCTTGCAGCGCTGCTGGTTATCCCCAGACTCCCTGAGTTTTATAGCAAGTATCCTGACATTGAAATCGTTCTCAGTAGTTCCGACCGCCGACGGGATATGCTCCGGGATGGTCTGGACTGCATACTGCGGGTAGGAGAACTGGATGACAGTGACTATGTCCCTCACAGGATGGGCAATATCAAGATGACGACCTGCGCCAGCCCCGGCTATATTGCCTTACACGGCATGCCTGAAACGCTGGAGAATTTGAGGGATCATCAGGCTATTAACTGGGTTAACAGCAACAGCAGGCGAACTATGCCCTGGACCTTTACGACGCCAGAAGGGCCCCGGGAAATGACGCTTTCAGGTAAACTTGTCGTGGATAACTCTGAAGCATACGTTGCGGCGGGCCTGGCAGGCCTGGGGTTAGTTCAGGGTATGAATGTTTTTTTAAAACCTTATCTCGACAGCGGCCAGCTTGTTGAGGTTTTACCCGGCAACCCGTCTCCTGACCGTAAACTGACCCTTCTTTATCCGCATCGGCATCTTTCTCATAAAGTCCGGGTATTTACCGAATGGTTGGAAAGGTTATTGTAAAAATAGCGGTGACTTCAGACGTCATCCTTACGCAGTGCCCTGAATCACAGATATCACACTTTGCTACTCGTTTGATAAACGCTTTTGAGCGTATAAATGTATACTCCTATGAGAATTCATTTTCGTCAGCTGAGATAAACTGACCGGCTGTCCAGCTTTCTTAAGGATAATCACCATGCCTAAAACCAAAGCACTGCCTCGCTGGCAAAATGCCGACCCCCGCTATATCTATTCATTGGTGGCCAGACGTTATTTCTCCGAAATGAAAACAAAGGTTGAAATTGCAGAGGAGCTGGGCGTTTCGCGCTTTAAAGTAGCCCGATTGATTGATGAAGCTATAGAACAAGAATACGTAAAATTCATCTTTCCGAAGCAGCAGGCGCTTGATGAAGAAATTGCCCGCAACCTCTGTGAAAAATACAGCCTTACGGACGCTGTGGTCCTTCCCGCGTCTGAGGCCTGGTCTACTCAGGAGCAGCTGAATGTGAAGCTGGGTGGGATTACCGCAAATTATCTGAGTGAAACACTGCAGGAAGGTATGAAATTTGGAATGGCCTGGGGGAGGGTATTGTCCAGTACCGTTAGCCAGCTTGTTTCATTGCCCTCGCTGGATGTTGTGCAGCTCTCTGGGGTTCACCCGGGTATTGAGTTCAGCCAGGGCCCGATAGATCTGATTCACAAAATAGCCGCAATTTCACACGGTAAAGCGCACCCAATGTACGTTCCCATGTGGGTCGATGATGAGAGTCTCGCCCGGAAGCTAGCTGACGATCAGGCAGTCCTGGATACCCAGAAATTCTATTCCTGCATGGATGTCGTGATCACCGGCATTGGGGCCTGGAAAACGGGCTCATCCAGTCTCTGTGACATCTTCCCGACAGCCTGGCGTGAGTCGCTCATGCAGCAGGATATTGCCGCGGATGTGTGCGTTACCCTGGTCAGTAGCGAAGGAGAAATACTGGACAGCCCCATGAACCGACTGGGCTTTGGCATTACGACAGAGCAGTTAAGAGCGACAAAAAAAGTCATTGGGGTCGCGGGCGGTGAGGAGAAGTATGAGGGCATTGTTGCCTCATTGAAATCCGGACTTCTGAACGTGCTGATAACGGACTTTGATACGGCCATCAAGCTACTGGACTGATGGCCGCTTCTGCAGAATAACGGCGCTGATATCACTCAATATCGGCGTGGCGAGCTTTCATCGTATGGTGAGTTTCGTGGAGGTTTCTCATCAACGCTAGCACAATGCTGTCATACGTCAGCAGACAGGCTTGCTCAAACAAGGAACCCATAGGCTGAACGCTATCACCGGCAGGGATCGTCAGTATACAGTCAGCCAGGCCCGCCAGGGTTGAGTTTGGTGAAGTGGTAATCAGAGCTATCTGTACCCCATTTTTCTTGGCAATATTCACCTGATTAATCAGACGCTGGGTTTCGCCAGAGCCGGAACCCACAATCATCAGGTCCCCTTCGTGTGAATGTGGGGAGCTGATTTCACCCACAACGCTGACCGACATTCCGAGATGCATCAGTCGGTTAGCCAAAGCGTTAATCATCTGGCCTGACCGACCGGCGCCAGTGAGAAAAATATGGTTTGCAGTGGTAATAGCATTAATAACCGCGTTGTATTCCTGCCCATCGATTTTGCCCGTGAGCGCAGAGAGTTCGTTCATAACGAGTGAGTAATTTTTCATCGTGTCATTCTTTCTGGAAAAAAGGCAGATACTTGCGCATCTGCCTTTGATTGATCAGGATGCGGAGAGCATCTCTTCGACGTACTTGCCGACTTCGTGCGTTTTAAGATTACGGCACGACTCAATGAAAGAGAGATCCTGGAAAAGGGTGAAAAGGCGACGTAGTACAGACATATGCTGATCGCTGGTGGCGAAAGCGAGGTTGAACATGATGCTGCATTCAACAGTCAGGTCAGCGTCTTCCATCTGCCCAAACTCCACGCCTTGGTCAAAACGAACAATGCTAATGCTGTTGGTCTTCACCAGGGTGTAATCAGCATGTGGGATAGCAATCCCTTGGCCATTCGCCATCATTAAACCAGTTGGATAGGTTTTTTCACGAACCAGACAAGCACGGATGTACTCAGGCGTGATGTAGTCTTTATCCAGCAGTTTCTGGCCGGCAAACTCGATAGCGGCCTGCCAGTCAGTGATAGTACCTTCAACGTCGTTGACCAAAATTTCGAGTTTCATCATTCACCTACTTCAACATTTCTTCTTTAACAGCATCAAAGATTTCGTCTTCACCCAGACCCGTTAACAGGCCTGCGCCAACAATGACGCGAGTCGTGATGCCCGGGTTGTCCAGCTTGGTGGAAGAGACAACCAGGTCATACCCGTTAAAGGTGTCGGTGGTACACGCCATCAGCGACGATTTATCAACCTGAGCGTTAATTTTCTGTTCTTTCAGGAAGTCCTGAAGGACAGAAACCATGATGGAGGAGGATGCAATACCGTTACCGCATACGACTAAGATCTTTTTCATTTTCAATTCCTTCTAAAGGGTTTAAGCCGTTTTTTCTGCTTCAGTCTGTAACTGACGGCGTGATTTTTGTTTAAGCAGGTATCCCACTGATAGCAGCAGAACAGCAGCAAGAACATAACCTACAATGCCCACATGGCTGAGTGCAGCAAAGAGGCCGGTGAAGGGGTTAGCTGATGGATTAAGGGATGAATACATCACGCTTGCATCAGGATTGGTACCAAACTTCTGGAACACTTCGTTGGTAGCCGGCGCCATCCAGGATGCGATGTAAAGACCGCCGCCGAACAGGATGATTGACGTGACCCAGGTACGGATTATGTTGCCGTTGAACACGGGCACCATGCACGCAATAAAGAACACGAACTGTGACAGGTCACCCAGTGGCATCACGCGGTTACCCGGCAAAACGACTGCAAGGATAACAATCACGGGGATCAGAAGGAGTGCAGGAGCGATGACCGATGGATGACCAACAATCAATGCCGTATCCATACCGACGGTGATTTCGCGATCCGGGAAGCGTTTTACCAGCTTCTTACGAGCAACGTTAGATAATGGAACCAGGCCTTCCATCATAATGGAGGTCATCCGTGGGAGCAGAAGCATAACGGCTGCAAGATACATCCCCAGCTGAAGGCTGGCAATAATGGTATGGTACGGTGATTCCCAGCCATAACCGCAGAAGCCCAGCAGGATGCCGATGATAAACCCGACCATCGTTGGGTCGCCGAGAATACCGAAGCGTTTTTGAATACTTTCAGCGGTTACGTTGAGGTTACGGAAGCCTGGGATACGATCGTATACCCAGTTGAACGGATAAGCGAAAAGCAGGTAGGTATTCGCGACGGGGTGCGAAATAGCTACGCCTTTAGGAAGATTGAAGAACTGCTCGTTCTTTTTCGCCCCCAGGTCTGCGGCAATCAGGGCCCAGACGTGGAACAGTGCGGCAGTCAAAACGCCGTACAGGAAACTACCGGAATAAGCTCCGACAATGGCCCCCATTGAGGCATTCTGGTGCAGGTTAAATACGTCAACGTTAACGCAGTCCGTCAAACGTGCGACCAGCATAGCAATGTTCACCGCTACGCAAAGTGGGATAATAATGGCTCCCATGCTTGAGCCGAAGCCCATGACGGCTGTTGCCGCACCCCCCACGTCAATGGCACTAAGAGATGACCCAGTGGCTTCAGCAAGACCGGTGACCGCAGGCTGCATTTTTTCCAGCATTAACATGATGGTCATGGTTAATGCAATAAAGCCAATTCCAACTTTAATGGCTGATGAAATACATTCGGACAGCGGACGGCCCAAAAGCTTCATCAGAATAAGGAAAATGATGGGTATAAAAATAAAGTTACCCAGGTCGTTGATAAACTGTGTGATAAGTTCCATTTTTTAGCCCTCAGAGCGCTCATCATCTGGTCTGAAACCCATATTCCAGCGAACGTTATCCGGTTTTGTCAGTAACGCATTGTCGCTGCGTTCAGCTTCCAGAAGGTTCTTTTTGGAATTCTCTCTTGCTGTGGCAAAGTCGAAAGGATTGTCATACCACCCGTCTACGATCATTTTGGTGTACTCAAGATCGTTAACCCGGCAACCAAGACCAATAATCTGCGCATTGTTACTCAAACGAGCACGTTTTGCTGAGTATGGGTTCGTGACAGCCACAGCACGAATACCCCAGTGCTTATTCACCTGACAGGTGAACCCGATGCCGGTCCCGCAGATATAAATACCTAAACGACATTCGTCACGCTGGATAACGCAGGCCATTTCATCAGCCAGACGGGCGAAGTTATTGGCTCCGTCTTCTTTGGTCTTAACCGGATCGTAAACAACCTCTGCATTTTTTTCTTCTACGAGATATTTTTTGATCTCCTCCTTTCGAGCAAACCCCACATCGTCGCACGCTATAGCAATTTTCGTTTTCATTTAACCACCCCATTAGTAACTTAAGCCAAGTATGAGGTTGGTAAATGTTGGTTGTCAACTGAGATCAATGTCACAAAAATCATAACTAATTGATATTTAACATATTAAAAGCCAATAAAAACAAATAAAAACTAAGAAAGGGAATGTCAGGATGAGGCGGGGTCGCTAAAAATACGAGTTATCGTAACAGAATGACAAGATCTCAAATTAAAAATACTTTTAAATCAATAGGTTGGTATTTATTGGGCTTTTGGTTGTGATGTGGTGGTGTTACAGACTTTTCCCGAATATAGGGCCCTGGCGTTGGCCGTTGTTTGCTTTTGTTGGCATCTTCTGTGCTATGCTCTCAAGCAAATCACTCGCTTAACTGTGCCGGAGGAAGGATGTACCTGGTTGAAGAAAGGAGAAAACTGATCCTTGAAGAGATTATCTCGGCAGGTACCGTGTATGTCAGCGACCTGGCGAAAAAGTACGAAGTTACCTATGAAACGATAAGAAAAGATCTGACAAATCTTGAGAAGAAAGGACTGCTGGTCAAAAGCCATGGCGGAGCGACGCTCAGACAAGGTGCGATTGAACATACCTTCCAGGTCAGGGAAAAAGAGAATAGTTCATTCAAACAGGCTATAGCCAGGAAAGCCCTTGAGTATATCCCGCCAAACAGTTCGATGATAATTGGTACCGGTAGTTCCAATTACGAACTGGCCAATTTATTGTGCATGAAATCTGGCTTCAAAATCTTCACGGACTCATTACCCGTGGCCAGCGTTCTCATTGAGTCTGACAATCAGGTCTTTCTCTTTGGCGGTGAGTTGAGGAAAAAAAGTTCCTCTGTGTTTGGCGGATGGGCTGTTTCGATGATCAATGATATCAGCGTCGATTTATGCTTCATCGGTACAGACGGCTTCAGCAAAATGGGGGGGCCGTCAACGCCTTCATCCTCAGATGCATTCCTGGATCGGACAATCATTGCCCGCTCCGAGAAAAAATACATACTAGGCGACTATACCAAATTTCAGCGGAGCAGCTTGTTTAAGATTTGCGACTGGTCGGAAATCACTGCGCTTATTACCAATGAAATTGCTGATAAAGAGGGTATTGCAGAAGTATCAACGTTCACTACGGTCATAACGTGCTGAAATTACGTTCTTAGGCGGCGAGTCACGCCGCCGTCAACGCTTACTCATCATCACATCATTGCTCATAAGAGCGACCCGTCATCGAGTATGTCGTTAACTCCCCTAATGTCACCTGTGTCGTAAAATCTTAGTTAAATCAATGCATTAATTTTAATGTTATTTATTTAAAACTGCGCAGGTGCTCATATGAGCATAAATTATAATGCCCTTGTGTGATTTATTGTGATCGGCTTCTCTCTTTTGAAACCTGTTCCGCTCGCCCCATAAGCGATGTGCTATAAATGCTCATATGATAAATCAAAAGCTCACATGAGCATTGCATGTGGAGTGAGGGGAGGAAGAGGTGAGTAAGATTACAGTGAATGTTGCGGACGGTGCCGCATATAAAAATTACGATGAAGTTCTGCAGCATATTCATGCAGCGCAGACTGCCGCAGGAATCGTTAAGGACACCTATCTTGAAGCGCTTCGTGAGCGTGAAGCTGATTATCCAACCGGCATCCAGCTTGACGGCTATTCTGTTGCGATTCCGCATTGTGACAGCCAGCACGCAATAAGCCCTGGCGTCTATATACTCCGACTACCGGAAGCTATTGAAGTTAAGGAAGCTGATGGAGATGGAAAGCTGTGGGTCAATCTGGTCATTAACTTAGTCGTCACTGACCCAGGCGATCAGCTGCAGTTGCTGAAAGCTCTTTTTAACCATCTCCAGACGGTTGATTTTTACGAGAAGCTACTTTCACTTAAAACGGAAGAAGCTAAAGCAATGTTCATCAACACCATAATTAAATAACAAATACCCGGAGTATTATTATGATTACTATCCTCGTAGCCTGCGGCAGCGGCGTTGCCACATCAACATTAGCCGCTGATGAAGTTAAATCAGTTTGTGCAGAATATGGTATCGCAAACTTTAAAATCAACAAATGCAGTATGTCTGAGTTATCTTCAGAAATGCAAAGTGCAGATGTTGTGCTAACGACCAATAACTATAAAGGTGATATTGGTAAGCCACATATGAGTGTTGCCGGATTCATTACCGGAATTAACGAAGCGGCGCTCCGTCAGAAATTAGGTGCATTATTAACTGAGATCGCCAGAAACTAAAATCTGGTAAAAACGGGGATGGTTAAATGGAAATGTTAAAAAGCATCATGTTTACCATTACAAGCACGGGCGCCACAGCAATATTGCCGCTTGTTATTTTCCTTTTAGGTTTGGTTTTTCGTATGCGAGTCGGTGCTGCCATAAAATCTGGTATCACCGTTGGTATTGGTTTCATCGGTCTTGGGCTGGTGGTTGGTCTTTTGAATACCTCATTACATCCGGCAATTGAGTATTACTCTAAAGTCGGGAGCGGCTTCACCGTGGCCGATATTGGATGGCCTGCAGTAGGCGCAGCCGCATGGGTCGCTCCTTTTGCCGCAATGGTTATTCCTCTCGGTATTATCCTTAACCTGATACTGGTTCGTCTTAAGCTGACCAAAACGCTGAACGTCGATATCTGGAACTACATGCACTTCCTGGTTCCCGGAGCGCTGGCATATTTTGTTTTTGACAGCTTCTTCCTGGGGCTGGGGGTTGCCGTAGCGTTGAGCGTTGTCGCATTGTTCGTGGGTGACCTGATCGCGCCACGATGGCAGAAATACTACGGGCTGGAAGGAACGACATGCACCACGATGATTCATATTGGCTGGACGCTGCCTTTCGCCTGGGTGGTCAATAAAATCATTGATTACATTCCAGGCCTGAACAAGCTGGATATGGATCTAGAAAGTGTCCAGAAACGCCTGGGTGTATTCGGTGAGCCTGCAATTATTGGTGTCATTGTCGGTTGCCTTCTGGGCTTATTAACCAGGCAGCCGATTACAACTATTGTGCCGATGGCAATGGGGGTGGCGGGTGTTATGGTATTGCTGCCAAAGGTGGTTGGCGTACTGATGGAAGGGCTTAACCCGATTGGCAAGAGCGCGAAAGAAATTATGCAAAAGCAGATGGGCAAAGATGCTCAGCTTAATATCGGTATGGACTGCGCCCTTGCGCTGGGCGATCCGGCAACAGTAACGGTCACCGTTATTACTATCCCGCTCACTATGCTTTGTGCGCTGGTATTGCCGGGTATTCAGATTTTCCCAATCGGCGTTTTAATGTCAATTATTTACATGACAACCATGACAGTTATGGTTAGCAACGGGAACGTTATTCGCTCAATTATCTCCACCTTACTTTTCTGTGTAGTGGTTATGTACCTTGGTGGATATGTAGCGCCGGGAGCGACACAGTTCCTTAATGGTGCTGGCGTTGGTCTGAATGGACAGGGAACGGACTTCGTATTAACCGGCCCTTGGGAGATTCTGACCTACTGGTTGAGCACGATTACTCACTAATTCATGGGGTTAACTACAATGGCACAAATATTACCATCAATCTTTGGTGCAAACCTATTACGCTTGCAGGACGAAATCCAGTTTCTTGAGGCGGAGAAAACTGAGATCCTGCATGTGGATTTAATGGATGGAACTTACGTCAGTAATATCGCTTTTGGCCCGAACCAGATTGCCGCAATGAAAAAGGCAAGTTCCATGATGTTCGATGTTCATATGATGCTGGCAAATCCAGAACGACATATAGATGATGTCATCAATACTGGAGCCGAAATGATTTCAGTGCACTATGAATCCACCCCTCATGTGCATTTTATTCTTCAGAAAATTAAGAAGGCAGGGCGTAAGGCCGGTATAGTATTAAACCCAGCCACTCCTGACAGCGTAATCGAATACCTCCTGGATGATATCGATTATATTCTTATTATGACCATAAACCCCGGTCAGCCAGGTCAGACATTTATTGAGAAAAGTCTGGAGAAAATAAGAAACACTAAAAAATTAATTACAGGGCGCAACATTAAGATTGAAGTCGATGGTGGCGTTAACGCTGAAATTGCGAAAAAGGTTAAAGAAGCCGGTGCCGATTTGATCGTCGTGGGTGGTGCATTATTCAATAGCAATCCAAAAGAAAGTTATGAATCATTAAGAGCATCAATTCAGTAAACGATAGCAATCTGAACGTCTGCCAAATTTATGTAATAACCAGTTAATTACCTACATGGGGAGGTAAGCCTCCCCCTTGTTAAAAAACGTTAGGAGTAGATGGGAATGAGTAATTTCGAAGGTAAAGTCGCATTAATAACAGGCGGAGCGCACGGCATTGGGAAAGGTATTGCCAGGCAATTTGCAGAACGCGGTGCGCATACTGTCATCGTTGATTACAACGAAGAGAACGGAAAGAAAACGGCCGCTGAACTGACGTTTGATAATGTGAGTTCCTTATTTATCAAAACAGATGTATCCGACCCACAGGCTTTGAATAATGTGCGAGAAAAAGTTTTTGAGACTTTTGGCCGTATCGACATTTTAGTTCTTAATGCTGGCGTGGCGTTTGCGAACAAGGTAAGTGATATTACCTTTGAAGAATGGAATAAAACGATCGCTATCAACCTGACCGGTCTGTTTAATACCGTGAAGGCGTTCTACAACGATTTCACCACGAACAGCGGTTCTATCGTTTATATCTCTTCAGGTTCTGCACTGTCTGGTACCGGTGGCGGGGTGAGTTACCCGGCAAGTAAAGCTGGCGGTGAAGGGTTGATTCGCGGTCTCGCCAAGGAGCTGGGGCCAAAAGGGGTAAATGTTAACGCTATCGCACCTCGGCTCATTGATACCGGCGAAATGATGCGCGTTAACTACCCAACCCAGGCGGACCTTGATGCTGTACTGCAAAAAATCCCGGTTCGTCGCCTTGGTACCATTGATGACGTTGCCAATCTTGCGATTTTCCTGGCTGATAAAGACAACTCCTACATTCAGGGTCAGACAATTTTGATGGATGGCGGCCGTACCATTGCATAACAGAAGGAAGAACATATGAGCGTTCAACAGAACACGTTTACTATTTTGGGCGAACTTCAGCAAAATGCTTTAAAAATTGACGACGTTCAGGCAGAGCAGTTTATTGCTCAGATTAAAAACGCCAGACATATTTTTCTGCAGGGTGCGGGACGAAGCGGTATTGCAATCCGCGCGTTTGCAAACAGACTGCTACATCTTGGGTTTTCAGTCAGCGTCATAGGCGATATTTCCACGCCTCATACCCAGGATGGGGATCTGGTGATCATCGGTTCCGGAAGCGGAGAGACGGGTAGTCTTGTTAGTCTGGCGAAGAAGGCCGATTCCTGCGGGGTAAATGTAGCGCTCGTCACGATGAAAGCGGAATCAACAATCGGCAAACTGGCCAGCAGCATTCTTGTACTGCCTGGCACGGTGAAAGAAGATAATGGCCGTGAAGAGGGCTCTTTTTCTCAACCAATGGGTTCCGCTTTTGAGCAGCTGTGCTTTATAACCTATGATGCAATCGTGCTTGAGCTGATGTCCCGTCTTGGTGAAACAAGTGACACAATGTTCCAGCGACATGCAAATCTTGAGTGAGCCCAATAAAACGTCCCTTTGGGGACGTTTTATTGGGCTAAAGGCGTGGGTTTCGTCTGCATGTGAATAAAGAATGACTCTCTACAGGTATTAACCATGTATGGAAGCGTTTCATGATTTTGCGAAATCCTGAATATTTCTCAACATCGGCGCGTCCGGAAGCCCGGCATTGCGCGAAGCTGCAGCATATAGCGCTTTTCTGGCGGCGGTATGACGCTGAATTGCACCTATAATCGCTACTCTAAAAGCGCAGCAACTATCAGCCTCAGCGGCGTCGGGCAGACTGCCTTGACAGACATACTCCCCATAGTGAAAAATGCTGTATATTAAAACAGTATTCATGGGGAGCTTGTATGTTCGTCGAACTGGTTTACGACAAACGAAATGTTGAGGGACTGGCCGGTGCCAGAGAGATCATCCTGGACGAGCTAACCCGGCGAGTCCACCGCATTTTTCCGGATGCAGAGGTGAAGGTTAAGCCGATGCAGGCGAACGGCTTGAACAGCGATGCGAGTAAAAGCGATCGTGAAAAGCTGAACCGCATGTTAGAAGAGATGTTTGAAGAGGCCGAGATGTGGCTGGTGGCAGACTAAGCGCCTGAAGAGGAAACGTTCATGCACTCACATCCATTACGCCAGATAATAGAAGCCTGCGATACAGCCATATCGACGAAAAACTATGACGCGCTTATGGCGTACTATTCTGAAGATGCGGCGCTGGTGGTAAAACCCGGCATGATAGTGAAAGGGAAAGAGAATATCCGCAAAGCGTTTATGGCTATATCGGACTATTTTCAGGATCGGCTTATCGTGGAGCAAGGGGAGATGCAGGTGATAGAGGGGGGCGGTAATGCGCTCGTTATCATGGAAACCGTGCTGAGTTTCCCGGATGGTCAAAACGGAACCCTTCGAACAACGCGCCGCGCAACCTACGTGTTTCGCCAGGAAAGCGACGACCGCTGGCTCTGTACCATCGACAACTCTTATGGCACGTCGCTTCTGGATACGGAGTAGCGTTTACGACTCGCAGCTAATCATATGAATCTCAATCGCTTTTGTTATCTGTTACTGGCCGTAACGGCCGTCGGCAGTGTTTTTTCACCGCATCCCGTAGCCGCGTGGCTTTTGCTCGCCAACGTTCTGACGCTGGTGATATACGGCCTGGACAAAATGGCGGCGCGCAAGGCCTGGCGCAGAGTGCCGGAAGCCACCCTGCTGGTGTTTGGGGTGGTCGGGGGCTGGCCCGGCGCGATTCTGGGCCAACAGCTGTTCCGCCACAAAACGCAAAAGCAGCCGTTTAAAACCCGGTTCGTCTTCAGTGTTATCGTCAGTATCGCTATGATGGTCGGGATTTATATGCTGTTACCCATGGAGGACGTATGGCTAAAACGTTAGTGCAGTTACACTTTGATTTTCAGGGCCCGTTTGGTGACGAAATGTCGCGTCAGCTGGTGGGCCTGGCGGAGTCAATTAACCATGAGCCGGGCTTTATCTGGAAAGTCTGGACGGAAAACGAAGCCAGGCAGGAAGCGGGCGGGATTTACCTGTTCCAGGATGAAGATACCGCGCTCGCGTATGTCAAAAAGCACACGGCCCGCCTTAAGCAGCTGGGCGTAGACGAGGTAGTGTATAAGGTATTTGGCGTTAACGAACCGCTGACGACGCTTAACCACGGCACGCTGAGTTAATCGATTCCCCCATCACCGCCCGTACCGATGGGGTGGGCAGTGATGGCAGAGCGAATGCTACTTCTTCTTATTCATCATCGACTTCAGGTCGGCAAACGGGTTAAACGTGGCTACGCCCACATCTTTCTGCGCGTCTTCCCCTGCAACAACCGTGGTGCCGTACTGGTCCGCTTCGGTGTACTTTGAGTGCTCGTGGTCGTGGCAAAACAGGCACAACAGCTCCCAGTTACTGCCATCTTCCGGATTGTTGGTGTGATCGTGGTCGATATGGTGGACCGTGAGCTCACGAAGGTTGGAATAGACAAACTCCCGAGAGCAGCGGCCGCATACCCATGGGTAGATTTTCAGAGCTTTTTCACGGTAGCCGCTTTCCAGCCGCGCGTAGTTTTTAGGGATCAGAGCCATTGTCGATATACCTGTCATAAAAATATCGTTCCAATATATCGCATAAGGGAATAGAGGGGGTAACCCGTCTCGACGTCAGAGCGTAAATGTCCCTTCCAGCGTAATCGTACACTGCCCGCCGACGCGAACTAACGCCTCTCCTGACGTTGCATCGTAGTGCGATAACAGGACGCTTGCTCGCCCCATATCAACGCCCTGGCTGACCCTCAGCGAGAGGGATGGTTTATCCCGATGTAATGCCAGCAGCGCCGTGGCTGCCGCGGTCGCACTGCCTGTTGCTGGATCCTCCGTCATACGGGGAGTAAACATGCGCGCCTGCAGATCGCAGGAGGCATCTTCACCCGTATCGGTGGTATACGCATAGACGGATACCGCGCCATCAAGCGGCAGAGTCGCGCGAAAGCCCTGTAAATTCGGCACGCATCGACGAAGCGCGTCGCGGGAACCCAGCTCCACGATCAGGAATGGCAGGCCCACCGAGGCGACGACGGGCATGTGTACTTCCGTGCGGATATCGTCTGCGCTCAGCGACAGGCAGGCGGCAACGTTTGCCGGGCTCACTTCAGAGCGGCGGGAGAGAGCCTCTGGCACCGTCAATTCCGCACCCGTCACCGTGCCGTTCGCTTGTAAAAGACGCACCGGTACCAGACCCGCGATCTCCTCAAAATGCAGCGCGTCGGGCAACGCTTGCCCGTCCATTATGGCGTTCTGCGCCAGCACGTAAGCAGTGCCGACGTTAGGATGTCCGGCAAAAGGGATTTCACGCGAGGGGGTGAAAATCCGCACGCGCGCCGTATTGGCGGCATTTTCAGGCGGCAGCACGAACGTCGTTTCGCTGTAGCCAAATTCAACGGCAACCCGCTGCATCTGTTCTGTGCTCATACCTTCAGCATCGATGACAACGGCGACCGGGTTACCGAGGAACGGGGTATCCGTAAAAACATCTGCAACGACGTAGCGTCTTTTCATTCTCTGTCCTGATAAAGGCGGGGAGAACAGTAATACCGCTAAATCAGGCAGATAACCAGCGTTGGGCCTCATCTTTCATCTTCGCTTCCAGCTCGCTGCCGCGCGTGGCAAATACGCGGCCCAGGGGAAACCCGCTTTGCTCCAGCAGATAGGCCAGCGCAGCGTACTCGCGCGGATATTTTGCCACGATACTCTGGTCGACCTCGACGGGCCCGGTCGGGAAAGTGAATGTACCCATGTCATAAATGCTCTGGCGATGGAATAGCCTCCAGACGCCGTCTCGTTTTTCTGCCAGATCATAAAAACGGTTGTGGCATTCGCAGCCGATATTCAGCTTAACGTTCTCCGCGATGATGATGGCGTTGGTCTCAAGGATCGCCTTAGTGCCACTGGCATCGAAGGTCACCACCGGCGAGGCGATAACGTGCTTGGTACGTAAATCAGAGGCTCCCATACGCATTGAGCCTTCGACAAACTCGCTCGCCAGCCCCTCAAACCAGGTGATTTCAATCGTGCCATCGGGGTGGAAGAGTTCGCGAAGCTGCTGCCACTCGCTCAGATCGCGGTGGATCCAGCCCGTCATCAGATCGGCGAGTTGTTGTCTGTCATTTTGTTGGCTATGCATTTTGCTTTCTCCGGTTGTGTGATGGGATGCAGTTTGGCGCGAAAAAAAGCTAAAATGAAATATATAGATATTACTGATCAATCATTTTTAGTTATTGATGAGGTTGGAGATGGAACTACGCCACCTGCGTTACTTTCTGGCCGTGGCCGAAGAGGGCCATTTTGGGCGTGCGGCTGAAAAGCTGAATATCGTGCAGCCTGCGCTGAGTATGCAGATCAAATCGCTGGAGGCGGAGCTGGGCGGGGCGCTTTTTGTGCGTACCAGCCGTCGGGTCGAGCTGACGGAGGCCGGATTGCTTTTTCAGACGGAAGCGCGGCGAACGCTGGAGCAGGCGGATCATGCCAGGCTAACCGTTGAGCGCGCCATCCGCGGTGAAACGGGGCGCGTGCGGGTAGGTTTTGCCGGAAATGCCATTTTTAGCGGTAGGCTGATAGCCGACCTCAGGCGTTTTCATTATGCCTTCCCTGATGCGGAGCTGATGATTCAGGAGGTGGGCCCGCAGGAGCAGGTTGCGGCGATCCTTGCCGGGCATCTGGACATCGGCTATACCCCGGCAAACAGCAACCTGGACTCCCCGGAGATGGCCGTCAGGCGCATCGGCGACTGGGACATGCTCGTCGCCATGGCGGACGATCACCCCTTCACTGAGCAGGGCGCGCTGACGATCGAGATGCTTGCCGGGCAACCGCTTATTCTTTACGACGCGCACGACGCCCATGAACACCTGTTTATCCTGCTCACCCAAAGGCTGGGGGAACGGTGCCACGTTGCGTACCGTTCAGGCAGCACGCTGAGCATTCTCGCCATGGCGGCCACGGGATTGGGGCTGGCGCTGATCCCGGCGCCGTTGCGGCAGGTACAGATCCCTGGCCTGGTTTACCGTCAGTTGAACGCGCCTGATTTGAGCGCCAATCTTGTGCTTATCAGCCGGGCGCAGGAGATGAATGCAGCGGTGAAAGCGTATCTTTCGCGCGTAACGTAAACCTGTAATCAATCAATTTATTTGAAGAATTCAGTGAAATAAAGGGCATTTATTCTCATCCGGTAATGCGTACAGTGGAATAAACCCGAAGTAGACCAGGATACCGCATTATGAAAAAGATCGGATTTTTATCATTTGGCCACTGGACGCCGTCACCCCAGTCAGGAACCCGTTCGGCCGCTGACACCCTGCTGCAGTCCATCGATCTGGCTGTCGCCGCCGAAGAGCTGGGCGCGGACGGCGCCTATTTCCGCGTGCACCATTTCGCCCGTCAGCTCAGTTCGCCGTTCCCGCTGCTGGCAGCGATAGGGGCGAAAACCAGGCGTATTGAAATCGGCACCGGCGTGATCGACATGCGCTATGAAAACCCAATGTATATGGCGGAAGATGCCGGCGCGGCGGACTTGATCTCCGGCGGGCGCTTGCAGCTGGGCATCAGCCGCGGTTCGCCCGAGCAGGTGATTGATGGCTGGCGCCACTTTGGTTATGTCCCGCAGGAAGGGGAAAATGAAGCGGATATGGCGCGCCGCCACACCGAGGTGCTGCTGGAGGTGCTGCGCGGAGAAGGCTTTGCGAAGCCTAACCCTCAGCCGATGTTCCCGAATCCGCCGGGGCTGCTGCGCGTTGAGCCGCACTCGGAAGGCTTGCGCGAGCGCATCTGGTGGGGGGCGGGCTCAAATGCAACAGCGATGTGGGCCGCAAAGCTTGGCATGAACCTGCAAAGCTCAACGCTGAAAGATGACGAAACCGGCGAGCCGTTCCATATCCAGCAGGCGAAACAGATCCGCGCCTATCGTCAGGCGTGGGCAGAAGCCGGGCATACCCGCCAGCCGCGCGTCTCCGTCAGCCGCAGCATTTTTGCCCTGATGGACGATCGCGACCGGATGTATTTTGGTGCAAGCAGGAACGACAGCGACAGCGTCGGTTTCCTGGATGAGAAAACCCGGGCTATTTTCGGGCGCAGCTATGCGGCAGAGCCGGAAAAACTGATCGAACAGCTGAAGCAGGACGAGGCTATCGCCGAGGCGGATACGCTATTGCTGACCGTGCCGAACCAGCTTGGCGTGGACTATAACGCGCATGTTATCGAGTCTATTCTGAAGCATGTCGCACCGGAAATGGGCTGGCGATGAATAACCTGGCCCTCTGGTATCGCCGTTTCGGCGAGCCAGAATCCGTTTTGCACGCTGAATCCTCAGCGCCGGCCCTGCGCCAGCCTGGGGATCTGCGCGTGCGCATGCTTTATTCCCCCGTGAATGCATCCGATCTCATCCCCGTCACGGGGGCGTATCGCCACCGGACGCCGCTACCCGCCGTCGCGGGATATGAAGGCGTGGGCGTCGTGACGCAAGCCCCTGACTCCTTCTCGCAGATACTGGGCACGCGCGTGCTGCCGTTACGCGGGCAGGGCACCTGGCAGCAGGTTGTCGACTGCCCGGCGGAGTACGCGATCCCGGTGCCGGAAGATATTGATTCGCTTCTGGCCGCGCGGGCGTATATCA
>Ga0209795_10000274_pt1 | contig 45096 bp, 41 predicted proteins | sample AgamicOrMarz_FD_187166 | JGI IMG/M metagenome (GOLD analysis project Ga0209795, IMG submission 187166) | Agave microbial communities from Guanajuato, Mexico - Or.Ma.rz (SPAdes) (version 2) | ecosystem: Host-associated > Plants > Phyllosphere > Phylloplane/Leaf | place: Guanajuato, Mexico...
AAAGCTTATGTAATAGGAGAAGTACAATGGAGATTACCACTCTTCAGATTGTGCTGGTGTTCGTCGTCGCATGTATTGCGGGTATGGAATCCGTACTTGATGAATTTCAGTTCCACCGCCCTTTGGTGGCCTGTACGCTGATTGGTGCCGTTCTCGGTGATATGAAAACCGGTATCATCATCGGGGGTACCCTGGAGATGATCGCCCTCGGCTGGATGAACATCGGTGCCGCCGTTGCGCCTGATGCCGCGCTGGCCTCTATCATCTCAACCGTTCTGGTTATTGCCGGTCATCAGAGCATCGGTGCGGGTATTGCCCTGGCGATCCCACTGGCAGCAGCAGGCCAGGTACTGACCATCATCGTTCGTACTATCACCGTGGCCTTCCAGCACGCAGCGGATAAGGCGGCGGATAATGGCAACCTGACGGCGCTCTCCTGGATCCACGTTTCGTCCCTGTTCCTGCAGGCGATGCGTATCGCGATCCCGGCGGTTATCGTTGCTATCTCCGTCGGTACCAGCGAAGTGCAGAGCATGCTGAACGCCATTCCAGAAGTGGTCACCGGTGGTCTGAACATCGCAGGCGGCATGATCGTTGTGGTCGGTTATGCGATGGTTATCAACATGATGCGTGCGGGCTACCTGATGCCGTTCTTCTACCTCGGCTTCGTGACTGCGGCCTTCACCAACTTCAACCTGGTCGCACTGGGTGTGATTGGTGCCGTCATGGCGATTCTCTATATCCAGCTGAGCCCGAAATATAACCGCGTTGCGGGTGCGCCGGTGCAGGCCGCTGGTAATAACGATCTCGATAACGAACTGGACTAGCAGGTGAGCGACATGGTTGATATGACAAAAACTACCCCTGAGAAGAAACTGACTCCGGGTGATATTCGTGGCGTGTTCATCCGTTCTAACCTGTTTCAGGGTTCATGGAACTTCGAACGTATGCAGGCGCTGGGCTTCTGCTTCTCCATGGTACCGGCGATCAAACGCCTCTACCCTGAAAACAACGAAGCGCGCCGTCAGGCGATAAAGCGTCACCTGGAATTCTTCAACACCCATCCTTACGTCGCCGCCCCGGTACTGGGCGTGACGCTGGCGATGGAAGAGCAGCGTGCAAACGGCGCAGAGATTGACGATGGTGCCATCAACGGTATCAAAGTTGGTCTGATGGGGCCGCTGGCAGGCGTGGGTGACCCTATCTTCTGGGGAACCGTGCGTCCGGTCTTTGCGGCGCTGGGTGCCGGGATCGCGATGAGCGGTAGTCTGCTCGGTCCTCTGCTGTTCTTCATCCTGTTCAATGCTGTCCGTCTGTTGACCCGTTACTACGGTGTGGCTTACGGCTACCGTAAGGGTGTGGACATCGTGAAGGACATGGGCGGCGGCTTCCTGCAGAAACTGACCGAGGGGGCGTCTATTCTCGGCCTGTTTGTCATGGGAGCATTGGTTAACAAGTGGACGCACGTGAACATCCCGCTGGTGGTCTCAACCATCACAGGCCAGGATGGACAGACTCGCGTGACCACCGTGCAGACTATCCTGGACCAGCTGATGCCGGGCCTGGTACCGCTGCTGTTGACCTTCGCCTGTATGTGGCTGCTGCGCAAAAAAGTTAACCCGCTGTGGATCATCGTTGGCTTCTTCGTCATCGGTATCGCGGGCTACGCGGTCGGCCTGCTGGGTCTGTAAGAACGTGTTATAAGCCGGGGGCTTGCCCCCGGTTTTTTTATCTGGAGGATGAATGACTGTCACGGACATCGTACTGGTTTTGTTTATTGTTGCCCTTCTGGCTTACGCTATCTATGACGAATTCATCATGCCTCGCCGTCACGGCGAGACGCTGCTTGCCCTACCCCTTCTGCGCCGTGGACGCGTTGATGCGTTTATCTTCGCGGGCCTTATCGTCATTCTTATTTACAACAACGTCATGAGCCACGGTGCATTATTAACCACATGGTTATTATGTGCGCTGGCATTGATGGCCATTTATCTTTTCTGGATCCGTACGCCTAAAATCATCTTCAAACGCAGTGGTTTTTTCTTCGCCAATGTATGGATAGAATATAACCGTATTAAAGAGATGAATTTATCCGAAGACGGCGTGCTGGTGATGCAATTAGAACAGCGCCGCCTGCTTATTCGCGTGAAGAATATTGACGACCTGGAAAGAATATATCAATTACTCCTTAAAACTCAGTGAGTTAACCATATAGCCATGGCTATATCCTGTTTTTATTTCAGGATCTAAATATAGCCAAAGCTATATTCATCGCGTTATTTCTCTTATATTTATTAACGATAAATTCACTAATAAACCTAAATGAAAATCGTTATCAACAAGTTAATAAATTAATAGCGCGCCGTTGTTGTTTTATATTCTCAAATTATGTTAAGGTTGCGCCCGTCGTTGGGGAGTAGCTAATTTTCTGTTTTCAGAAAATGTACGTGTCAACATACTCGTTGAAAAACGTGGCGCGTACGGATCGTTTGTAGCACGGTTTACGTGCGTCACGGTCAGGCGAGACCATAGATACATCAACTGCTGTTTACTGGGGGCAGTGATGTGTCATATGGATATCCCCGGTCTGGATGCTGTCATGAATATCTCCGCCACAATTCTTCTCGCTTTCGGCATGTCTATGGACGCATTTGCGGTTTCCATCAGCAAAGGTGCCACGCTCCACAAACCTAAATTCTCTGAAGCACTGCGCACGGGTCTGATTTTTGGTGCTATCGAAGCGCTCACGCCGCTAATAGGCTGGGGGCTGGGTATGCTTGCCAGCCAGTTCGTGCTGGAGTGGAGCCACTGGATTGCCTTTGTCCTGCTGGTCTTTCTGGGTGGACGCATGGTGATCGAAGGCGTGCGCGGAAACAGCGACGACGACGCAGAGCCTCAGCACCGCCACGGTTTTTGGCTGTTAGTCACCACCGCGATTGCCACCAGCCTTGATGCAATGGCGGTCGGGGTGGGTCTGGCCTTCCTGCAGGTGAATATCATTGCCACCGCGCTGGCTATCGGCTGTGCGACGCTCATTATGTCTACCCTGGGCATGATGGTTGGTCGGTTTATTGGCCCGCTGCTGGGCAAGCGAGCCGAAATTTTGGGTGGGATCGTGTTGATCGGCATTGGTGCCCAAATCCTCTGGGCACACTTCGCGGGTTAATCTTCGCGCTGCCAGCAGTGGATACTGAAATCCGTCTGGCAGCAAAAGGTCGTCTGTTGCACTAATTTTTCCCACACATCCGGCTTTGCCCGCCAGGCAAACGGCGTCATCTGCAGTAACGCCACAGCCTCTTCCCCGTTCAGGTTCATCTCATACGCTACCGCGTGCTCGTCTTTGAGCATAAAGCCACCCAGCTGCTCCGAGTGCGGCGCATGCAGGCGCACGTCATCATAGATGAGTCCCTTTAATTCCATGAGATGACGCGGGCCAGGCGTGACGGTTATCACCCATCCCCCCGGTTTCACCACGCGCGCCAGCTCCTCCGCCTTACAGGGCGCGTAGATGCGTACCACGGCATCCATACTCGCATTTTCAAACGGCAGGCGATGGCTTGATGCCACGCAAAACGTCACGGCCGTATAGCGCTTCGCCGCGGCCCGAATCGCCACCTTTGAGACATCCAGCCCCCAGGTTTCTGCCCCTTTTGCCTTAGCAACATCCGAAAACGCCGTCGTGTAATACCCTTCCCCGCAGCCAATATCCAGCACGGCCGTTGCGCCCTGCATCAGGTTTGCTGCCAGCAGCTGTGAAACGGTATCGCGCAGCGGCTGATAGTGTCCGGCATCAAGGAATGCACGGCGGGCCTGCATCATCTCCGCGCTGTCACCCGGATCGCGGGAGCGTTTGTGCTGCACCGGAAGAAGATTCACATACCCTTCTTTTGCCATATCAAATTGGTGTCCCTGCGGACAGGCAAAACTTTTCGCTGAGCGTGTCAACGGTGCGTGGCAAAGGGGACAGCTGAAAGACATGGCGACTCCGGGGGGCATTCATTAAAGGGCGAAAGTGTACCGCTATTCGCCCTTGTAGAAAACGGCTGGGTTAACGCATGACGATCAGATGGTCAGAATCTGCCGCCAGGCCATCCGGTTTGACGTTTTCGAGGCGCAGGACATTGCCCATGATTTCGCTAAACACCGGGGCTGAGACCGCCCCGCCGTAATAAGCCCCATTTTGAGGATCGTTAATCACAACGACCAGCGCAAAACGCGGATTGCTGGCGGGGGCGACGCCTGCGGTGTAGGCAACGTATTTATCGACATATTTACCGCTTTCATCAATTTTCTTCGCCGTGCCGGTTTTCACCGCCACGCGGTAGTCGCGTACCGCCGCCTTCACGCCGCCTCCGCCCGGAAGCGCAACGCTCTCCATCATATGCTCGACTTCATGGGCAATCTCTTCCGGCATCACCCGTTTGCCGATAACGGGCGGGTCGATGCGGGTGATCGACAGCGGGCGTTCAAGTCCGTAACTTCCGATAGTGGCATAAACATGGGCCAGCTGCAGCGGCGTGACCATCAATCCATAGCCAAAGGCAAACGTCGCGCGATCGAGCTGGCTCCAGTACTTGCGATTTGGCAGAAGGCCGGAACTCTCGCCGGTTAAGCCAAGGCCGGTGCTGGTGCCAAAGCCAAAGTTTTTGTAGGTATCAAGCAACCGCTGAATGGGCATCGCCAGCGACAGGCGGGATACGCCGGTATCGCTGGACTTTTGCAGGATCCCGGTCATGGTCAGCTCCGGGTAATAACCCACGTCGCGGATACGGTGACCGTCCAGCGTGTAGGGATGGGTGTCGATCACGCTGTCCGGTTGAACCAGCCCCTGCTGGAGGGCGGTCATGAGCACCAGCGGCTTGACGGTGGAGCCGGGTTCAAAGGTGTCGCTGATGGCGCGATTGCGGAAATCATTCAGCGTCGCCCCCTCGCGGTTGTTGGGGTTGAAGTCCGGGAAATTCGCCATCGCCAGAATTTCGCCGGTCTGGATATTAATCAGCACCGAAGCGCCCGATTCGGCTTTGTTCCAGGCGACGGCGTTGTCCAGCGCGTCTTCAGTGATGGTTTGCAAACGCTCATCGATACTCAGCTGGATGTTATGCGCGGGCACCGGAGCGACTTCCGTGAGATTTTCGATAACATGGCCGTAGCGGTCTTCCCGCACCTGCCGGACACCGGGCTTGCCCGTCAGTTGCGCATTGAAGCTTTTTTCTACGCCTTCAATACCCTGACCATCAATATTGGTAAAACCGATAAGATTCGCCGCGACGTGCCCGGCGGGATAAAAACGCCGCGACTCATCACGCAGGTTAATACCCGGTAAATTGAGCTTATCGATCCACTGCGCCTGAGACGGGTCCACCTGGCGGGCGAGATAGATAAACCGCCCATGAGGATTGCTGTTAATTCGGGAGGCAAGCGTTTCGAGAGACAGATGCAGCGCTTTCGCCAGCGCCTGCCAGCGTTCATCGAACCCGACGCCGCCTTTTGCCAGCACCGTTTTCGGATCGGCCCACACGGCTCTGACAGGCACGCTAACGGCAAGCGGCCGTCCTTCGCGATCGACAATCATGCCACGCGGCGCGTCGATCGCGAGCTGTCGCAGGGAGCGCATATCTTCCTGCTTAACCAGATTATCGGGTTTGATAATTTGCAACCAGGCCACGCGGCCCAGCAGAAAAACGAGACTACCCAGAATGGCGAGACACAGCAGAGCAAAACGCACCGGCGTGAAGTTTCCGGTGGTCATTATGGTTTTCTTTTTCACCTTAACCCCAGGGCAATGAATCAACGCCCTGATTTAACGGGAAAACTTTGTCGTGAGGGGGAAAAACAATGCTAATAATGTCGAAGCTTTGCAACAAGTTGCGAACAAGGTCGCCGTCAGTCATATCCTGAAAGAAAAGGTATAAAAAAGCCCCGCACGGTGCGAGGCTTTATGTCTGATGGTGAAGCGCGATAGCACTTCTGTCAGCAGTGGTTCGATCAGATAGCAGTTACGTTAACTGCTGCTGGGCCTTTCTGGCCGTCCTGAATTTCGAACTCAACGTTCTGGCCTTCAGCCAGAGTTTTGAAGCCATTACCCTGGATTGCAGAGAAGTGTACGAACACGTCTTTGCTGCCGTCAGCAGGAGTAATGAAACCAAAACCTTTAGACTCGTTGAACCACTTAACTTGACCTTTAATCTTTGCCATTTGCAAAATTCCTTAGAGTGTTTTCTTTGCCCGCGGGCATTACCTAGATAAAACTGAGACATTACTGCATGAGGCACTAATATAAGGTTCGGCAGAGAAGCGGTATTCAACGACAACGTGTTTACTCAGGACTTCTATACTGAAAATGCCACACATAAACAGAACTGTACCTCGTTTGACCCAAACCGTGTTATCACATACAACGTTTAATATGGCAAGCCATTTTTAAACGCGTCTCGATCCGCCGCACAAATTCTGGCTCCGTCCCTGGCCATTCTGCAAAAATATGCTTCTGGCTATGGACAATATTGCCAGCCTATACTACCGCGCCATTGTGTTCACAACCGCTGTAATCTAAGACTTTTTTAACATAGTTCACGCGTTTCGATACGTCCAGACTTCAGCCTGTTTTTCTTGATTACAATGATTGAGTTAGAACTTATTGTGAAAAGTTATGCCGAAATGATTGCAAGGTGCCTGAAAAGTAACATTTCAAAAACAGTTTTAATTGCCTTTGGCAAACTGTATTAAAAACCACCGCTTAATAAAAATACGTTGCACTAAAATAATGAAATATTTATGACGCTGCATCAAAAGAAGGCAAGCAAAACGTTTCGATAAAATTAAAACCTTTCCGGGCGGCGACCCATAACGAAAATAGATAACGAACCGGCACACGCTTTATACGGATAAATATTCGCCAATTTTCAGTATCCTGAATGAAGTATTAACGGGTGCTACATTATCAAGCGCCCTTCGTAACGCCTGTACGGGTTCATCAAGGGATTCATCGGCCAGTTCGAACACGCCCCAATGAATGGGAAAAGCAGTCGGACACCCGAGGCCCTGCCAAAGCGCCACAGCAGAATGGGGGTCCATATGGTGCACCGCCATGAACCACTCCGGTGCATATGCGCCAATCGGCAGTGCGGCAAAATCAATTGCACCAAGCCGCTCAGGGATTAACAGCAGTTCCGGCGAATACCCGGTATCCCCGCTAAACCAAAACCGATGCTGCCGCCCCTCCACGACCCAGCCGCACCATAATGAACGATTGCGATTCCACGGCGTGCGCATGCTCCAGTGCTGCGCCGGTACGGCGGTCAGGTTTATACCCTGCCAGTTGGCGTTCTGCCACCAGTCGAGTTCAACCACATTTTTTGCCCCCCGCCTGCGGAACCAGTTTTCCAGGCCCAGAGGAACAAATACGGTCAGGCCCGGAAAGCGCCGCAAAAGCTTTCGCACCGTTGCGGCATCAAGATGATCATAATGATTATGGGAAATCAGCAACGCATCCAGTGGAGGAAGGCTTTCGACGGTGATAGCGGGCGGAGTTTTTCGCTGTGGTCCAAGAAAGGGCACGGGAGATGCGCGATGGGAAAAAACCGGGTCGGTCAGGAGATACCTGCCGTCCATGCGTAATAACACGCTGGCATGCCCAAGCCACCATGCACCATCCTCCGGGCGCGCGTTGAGTTCAACAGGCTGCCACCAGGTCTGGATAAAGGCGTCGTATCCTGAAGACGGGGGTTTCGGCAGGCCAGCGGCTTTACGCTCTTTCTGCCAGCGATCGACATCGCCGGGCTGGTGTCCTGCGGCATGGGTATTGCGAAAACCATCCGGCGTGTGGTGTTTCAGGGAGGGGTCATACCAGGGATTTTTCCAGACCACGGCCACCTCCCATCATTGCAATCTAGCGTTCGGCCACCAGACGAATGAAATCGTCTTCATCGTCTTTAGCGTCTGGCGCACTCTCTTTCGCTACCGCTTTCTCTTCAGGCTCGTTGGCTTCACACAAACGACGCAGCAGCGCATTCTGACGCTTTTGCAGATCGAGCATCGCTTCCAGCAGCTCAATCTGCTCGTTAGTCCGGGAGCTGGCACGGTTGACGAAAAACCATATGACAAGCCCTACCACCATAACAATCAACGAGACTGCCAGGGACGCCAGGCTTAACAGCCCTGAATTCAGTAACTCACCCATTTCACCACCTCAATAAAAACGGCTATTTTACCACTGGCGCGAAGGAAGGGCATCACATTGAGAAAAAATGCGGTCTACCACGGGATAAACTTATTGATTGCGCAAACGCCGCTAAAAAACTGTACATCCTGATCGCACATCACATTGATAGTCTGCGTCCACAATACGACGCATGCTATCAGCACAATAATCAGAATCACCCAGCGTATTTTTTTCACTCCACACTCCGTCTTATGACCGTATGTTACCAGGTTAGCACGCTAATCTTAAACAGCGGCTAACTGTAACCGCATCAAATCCTTTTCGGAATAGTTCACTTGTTTCACACCGTAAACCGTTTAGGCTTAGTGCATGACAACAAAGATAAAGAGGTAATGATGCATTTTATCATTCGAACAACTATTGCACTGGCCGTTGTGTGGATTGGCCTTTTATTAACCGGATATGGAGTGCTTGTGGGGAGCACCGAAAATGCAGCGGGATTAGGCATTCAGTGTAAGTACGTCACGGCACAGGGTATGAGTACCGCCCAGTATCTGCACTCCGACAGCGGTATCATTGGATTAACCAACTGCCCGGTACTGCGTAAAACGTCCGTGGTCATTGATAACGGCTAACCGTTTAACAGTATAAAAAAAACGCCGCAGACGATGCGGCGTTTTTTATGCCTGACAGCAATCAGAACGGGTAGTCGTTGTAACCCATCTGCTCAGAGATTTTACGCGCCGCAGTGTGCAGGATAGCAACATATTCGTGCAGGCGTTCTTCCGAGAAGCGCAGCGTCGGGAATGAGATACTCAGGCCCGCAATCACGACGCCAAAGCGATCGAAAACAGGTACGCCAATGCAGCGCAGCCCCTCTTCCTGCTCTTCGTTATCTTCCCCGTAGCCCTGCTCGCGAACGGTATCGAGTACCTTAAGCAGCTCATCGGTACTGGTGATGGTGCGGTCGGTGCTGCGTTTATACTCCACGCCGTCCAGAATTTGCTTCACCTCTTCGCGATCGCGCCAGGCCAGCAGCACTTTACCGATTGCCGTACTGTACAGCGGGTTACGACGTCCGATACGCGAGTACATACGCAGGTTATACATCGAGTCGATTTTGTGGATGTAAACGATACTGTCTTCATCCAGCGCGCCCAGGTGGACGGTCTCTTTCGTCAGGCGTGACAGTTCACGCATCTGAATATCTGCGCTGCGAATCAGATCGACGTTTTGCAATGCACGGGCACCCAGCTCGAACAGCTTCAGCGTGAGAGAGTATTTCTCAGACTCGCCTTCCTGAGCGACATAGCCCAGAGACTTCATGGTCTGCAAAAAGCGATAAACGGTGCTTTTCGACATCATCACGCGCTGCGACAATTCTGTAATACCAATTTCACGCTCTTCTCCGAGCGCCTGCAAGATGCCAAACACCTTCAGCACGGAAGAAACAGAATCTGGCTGCTTATCCAAATCTGCGATTGCCATTTATCACCTCATACAGAGTGTTTTATAAAAATCAGAACCGGTTTTTATTATAAATTCGAGTCATGCTGCCTGCAATCAATCTGCGTTTACTTCGTTACAAATCTGCGACATAAAACCGAAATAACGATGCTAAAATAGTTACCCTGAGAATAATTTCATCCTGAGCATTTCATTTCCCATGGAAAAACACGCTTCCGATGGCCTGCCGTTGCCCCAGCGGTATGGTGCTATCGCCACCATTATTATTGGTATTTCGATGGCCGTCCTCGACGGCGCGATTGCCAACGTCGCATTGCCCACAATCGCCAGCGACCTCAACGCCTCCCCCGCCAGCTCCATCTGGATTGTGAATGCGTATCAAATCGCAATTGTGATCTCCTTACTTTCGCTCTCTTTTTTGGGGGATATGTTTGGCTACCGGCGGGTCTATCAGTGCGGCCTGGTGGTCTTCACGCTGACCTCGCTTTTTTGCGCCCTGTCGGACTCACTGCATACCCTGACGCTGGCCCGTATTGCTCAGGGCTTCGGCGGCGCGGCCCTGATGAGCGTGAATACGGCATTGATACGGCTTATCTATCCCCAGCGCCAGCTAGGCCGGGGGATGGGCATCAACTCGTTTATTGTGGCGGTTTCCTCGGCGGCAGGCCCCACGATTGCTGCCGCGATCCTGTCTGTTGCCTCATGGCAGTGGCTGTTCGCGATAAATGTGCCGCTCGGGATTGTGGCTATTTTCTTCGCCCTGCGTTATCTCCCGGCTAATGGCCCCAAAAGCAACAAGCCGCGCTTCGACTTACCCAGCGCGGTGATGAATGCGCTAACCTTCGGTCTACTTATCACGGCCCTGAGTGGCTTCGCGCAAGGGCAATCTCTGACGCTTATCGCGGCAGAAGTCGCCGCCATGCTGATCGTGGGTTTCTTCTTTGTCCGTCGCCAGCTGGCGCTGCCGGTGCCGTTGCTGCCGGTTGACCTGCTGCGTATTCCGCTGTTTTCGCTTTCTATTTGCACCTCAATCTGTTCGTTTTGCGCCCAGATGCTGGCGCTGGTCGCGTTGCCGTTCTTTTTGCAGAGCATCGTAGGTCGTTCCGAGGTGGAGACAGGGCTGCTGCTGACGCCATGGCCGCTGGCAACCATGGTGATGGCCCCGCTGGCAGGCTATTTAATTGAACGGGTCCATGCGGGGCTGCTGGGTGCGTTAGGGCTGGTAGTGATGGCGAGCGGCCTGTTTGCGCTGGCGCTGCTCCCCTCCACGCCTTCCGACATGGATATCATCTGGAGAATGGTCCTGTGCGGAGCCGGTTTTGGCCTGTTCCAGTCACCCAATAACCATACCATTATGACCGCTGCCCCACGCCATCGCAGCGGCGGAGCCAGCGGCATGCTGGGAACGGCGCGTCTGTTAGGGCAAAGTACCGGTGCCGCGCTGGTTGCGCTGATGTTCAACCTTGCCGGGCAGAACGGCACCCACGTTGCGCTGCTTACGGCCGGAACACTGGCGACGATTGCGGCCATTGTCAGCGGATTGCGGATCATGCAACCCCGCGCGCAGGCATAAAAAAACCGGGCGGAGGTTTACCCCGCCCGGTTTATCTTTAAACGCTCTGCGTTACTTCAGGTATTCCCCGCTGCGCAGTGCTTCGATACGCTTATCCAGCGGCGGGTGAGACATAAACAGCTCGCTCAGCGATTTTGATTTACCGTTAATGCAGAAGGCCATCATGCTGTTCGCTTCCTGCGGCTCATAGCTGGTTTTCAGACGCTGCAGGGCGGCAATCATCTTCTCGCGCCCCACCAGTTTCGCCGAGCCGGCATCCGCGTGGAATTCACGGTGACGGGAGAACCACATGGTAATGATGCTCGCCAGAATACCGAATACCAGTTCCAGTACCATCGACACCGCAAAATAGATCAGCGGGTTACCGTTGCTCTCTTCACCTTCGTCACGGTTGCCGCCCATAAATCCTGCCGCAATTTGCGCCAGAATACGGGAAATGAAGATCACGAAGGTGTTCACCACCCCCTGAATCAGCGTCATCGTCACCATGTCGCCGTTAGCGATGTGGCTGATCTCATGGGCGATAACCGCTTCGGCTTCATCGCGGCTCATGTTCTGCAACAGACCGGTACTGACGGCAACCAGGGAAGCGTCACGACGCGCGCCCGTTGCAAACGCGTTGATATCAGGCGCGTGGTAGATAGCCACCTGCGGCATGGCGATGCCCGCCTGCTTTGACTGTTGGGCCACCGTGTTCATCAACCAGCGTTCCATGTCGTTACGCGGTTGTTCAATGACCTCGCCACCCACGGATTTGAGCGCCATCCACTTCGACATCAGCAGAGATATAAAGGAGCCACCAAAACCAAACAGCAGCGCCATGATCAACAAGCCTTGAACGCTGCTCGACTGAATTCCTGTCAGGCTTAGCACAAGCCCGAATACCACCATCACCGCCAGGTTGGTGAGCAGGAAGAGCGCGATTCGCATCATAATTTTCTTTTAACCTCAGTTTAACAAAGCGCACTATGCGATTACCCACATCGTATGGGTATTGTGGCTATTTTCAAGGATTCGGGGGGCGTAAGTCACCAGAAAGACACAACTTTACACAAATGAAGGTCAGTTTGACGGGAGGTTGCAGAACTAAAAAAAACAGGCACAATCTCTTGTGCCTGTTGGGTATTTATTTCGCCGGTGTCGGCTGAAGTGCTGGCTTGCCTTTTTCCAGATTCGCCAGGTCGAGCGCGATATGCACCGTCTCGTCCAGATACGGATCCGGCTCCTGGTAATCCTTCGGCAGATCGTCCAGTTTCTTAAGCAGCGGTTTGCCTTCACGCTTGAAGCGATCGTTAACCCGCGCCAGACGCGTCGCGTCATCCTCGTTGTTCTCTTTCTCGCGCTGAGCGTAGTTCAGAGAGACAATATTCCGTTTTTCTTTCAGGGCATTGAAGCGCGCAATGTCCTTCATGATGTACTGGAATTCCGGATCTTTGGCGATGCGTTCCTGATGGTCCTTAAGCAAGGCCGGGCCAAACTGCGTCATGTCGCCAGACTTGACGAAGGTGGCAGCGTTGATGCTATCCCACGGCAGCGCGTTATCCTCAAACTTCTCACCCGTTTCCGTCTCTTCCGTACCTGTTGGCATCAGAATATCCGGCGTAACGCCTTTACGCTGCGTACTACCGCCATTCACACGGTAGAACTTCTGGATGGTGTATTGAACCGACCCCAGTGCAGGCCATTCCGGGCGCAGCATTTGGTCGTAAATACGGTTGAGAGAACGGTACTGCTGTACGGTGCCTTTCCCGAAGGTCGGTTCACCCACAATCAGCGCGCGGCCATAATCCTGCATCGCAGCGGCAAAGATTTCGGATGCAGAGGCACTGAAGCGATCCACTAAGACCACCAGCGGGCCTTTGTAGTACACCACGCCATCGGTATCGGCGTCTTCACGCACTTTACCGTTGTTATCGCGCACCTGAACCACCGGACCAGACGGAATGAACAGGCCAGACAGTGAAACGGCTTCGGTCAGCGCCCCACCGCCATTGCTGCGCAGGTCGATGATGACGCTGCTGACATTCTGCTTCTCAAGCTTCTGCAGCTGCACTTTCACATCGTCGGTCAGCCCAACATAGAAGCCCGGGATATCAAGCACGCCCACCTTCTCTTTCCCGACGGTTTTCACCGACATTTTCACCGCGCGGTCTTCCAGACGGATGCGCTCGCGGGTCAGGGTAACGATACGGGTTTTGGTGCCTTTCCCGGCAGGCAGGATCTCAAGGCGCACTTTGCTGCCTTTCGGTCCCTTGATCAGCGCGACGACGTCATCAAGACGCCAGCCGATCACATCAACCATTTTTTGTCCGGTTTGACCCACGCCCACGATGCGATCGCCAACGCTAATGGCTTTGCTCTTCGCTGCAGGGCCGCCCGCCACCATGGAGTTGATCATGGTGTAATCATCGTCCATCTGCAGCACCGCGCCGATACCTTCCAGAGACAGGCTCATTTCGGTATTGAACTGCTCGGTATTACGCGGGGAGAGATAGTTGGTATGCGGATCGATTTCATGGGCAAACGCGGTCATCGCCAGTGAGAACACATCTTCACTGTTGGTCTGCGCAAGACGACGGATAGCAAATTTGTAGCGACGGTTTAACGTCTCACGAATCTCTTTCTCGTCTTTGCCCGTGAGTTTGAGGCTCAGTTCGTCGTATTTGACTTTACCGTCCCACAGCGCATTCAGCTCGGCTTCGTCTTTCGGCCATGGCGCTTTGCTGCGGTCCAGATTAAAGGTGTCGTTGCCGGTAAAATCCATCGGACGTTCCAGCACTTTTAACGCGTATTGATAGCGTTCAAAACGGCGCTGCTGCGATAGATTATACAGATCGTAAAACAGGTCCAGCTTGCCGGAACGCAGTTCATCACCCACTTCGGATTTACGTTTGGCAAACTTTTCGATGTCGCTGGCCAGCAGCACGTTATGGCTGTAATCCAGCAAGTTCAGATAGCGGTCGAAAATTTTGGCCGAAAAGGCCTGATCGAGATCGAACTGACGATAGTGCGACCGAGTGAAGCGCGACGTCACGCGCTCACTCACCGTCGCGTGCTGCGTCTCTTCCTTCAACACCGGAATTTGATCAGCACGCGTAATATCGTCCACTGCGAAAGCGTGGCCTGCTATAGCAAACAGGCCCGCTAACGCGGTGAGCTTAAAAAAAGTGTTCATGCCAGGCTTGGCCTCCGTTTCAGAACAACAAGTGTTCTGCGCGTACAATCATTGACATACCAGAAGTCAGCTGCACACGAACGCCATCTTTGGTGATTTCCAGAACGGTGGCATCCATTGCATTGTTACCCGCTTTCACTTTCAGTGCCTGACCCACGCTCAGCGCGTTGATGTCCGAAACCGGAGTGTGGCGCGGCTCTTCGCGAGGCGCACGCGGGGCTTTAGCTGCTGGTTTATCAGCACGCGGTTTGCGATCGTTATTATCATTGCGACGCGGTGCCGGACGCGGTTTACGCTCACGACGAGGCGCTTCTTCCTGGCCGTTTGCCGCGGCGGCTTCGCGTTTTTTCGCTTGCTGCTCAGCACGCTGTGCCTGAACGCGAGCTTTCGCTTCTTCCAGCTGTTTACGCGCGTGTTCTACGTGCTGCTCGTCCAGCTCACCGCAAGGGTTGCCGTCGAGGTCGACACGGGTAGCGCCCGCTTTGATACCGTACAGGTAACGCCAGCTCGAAGTATAAAGACGTAAGGCAGAGCGAAGCTGGGTTTTGCTGAGATTCATCTCACCCTCAACGCGCGCGACTAAATCCTGAAAAATACCGACTTTCAGGGGGCGAGCTTCACCTTCAGCGCTGAAGCACTGTGGGAAACGCTCTGCCAGAAATGCGATAACTTCTTTACTGCTATTCAACTTAGGTTGATTTTCCATGAAATTTCCTGATTACAACGGACGTTGCCAACAAGCGCAGGCATGAACAGGCGTCATTATAATGACGCTATCAGTAAATGCTACGTTATCCGTTGATTATCCTGCGACGCTCGCAAAGAATTTTTGATAATCGGTTGTTGCCAACACGTTTTCCAGGTTCGCGACCAGCTCGCGCAGCCCCTGCTCGTCTTCAGCGCTAAAGCGGCCAAAGTCGGTACTGTCGATGTCCAGAACACCCATAATCAGCCCCTTCACGACCAGCGGAAGGACGATTTCAGAATTACTGGCAGCATCGCAGGCAATGTGGCCATCAAAAGCATGGACATCTTCTACGCGCTGGACCTGGTTAGTCGCGACCGCCGTCCCGCATACGCCACGGCCAACCGGAATACGCACACAGGCGATTTTTCCCTGGAAGGGACCCAGCACCAGCGTGTTATCTTCAAGAAGATAAAAACCGGCCCAGTTCACGCCAGAGAGACGTTCAAACAGTAATGCACTAGTATTTGCCAGAGTGGCTAAGAAGCTGGTTTCACCTGCCATCAATGCCTGAAAATCGCGATTAAGATCCGCGTAGAATTCTGATTTGTTCATTATTCAATCACTTAGTTGTCTTACAAATTTACCGCATAGGCTATTAAAATAAGCATTAAATGCGCTCATGCTCAAGATGAATCCAATCATGAGTTAATATAACGTTCAACAATACTTATCCGTGCGCGACAGATGCCCATAAAAATACCCAGGATTACGCCGACAAGAAAGATCACCGTCCATACGGTAAGCGAAGCTTTGCCTCGTGCACATTATCAGCGTTGCCCCCAGTGCGATACGCTTTTTATGCTGCCGAAGATGAAATCGCATCAAAGTGCTTTTTGCCCCCGCTGCGATGCCAAAATCCGTGACGGGCGCGACTGGTCGTTAACCCGACTCGCGGCAATGGCGACGGCCATGCTGCTGCTGATGCCGTTTGCCTGGAGCGAGCCGCTGCTGAAACTGTACCTTCTCGGCGTGCGTATCGATGCAAACGTGGTGCAGGGTATCTGGCAGATGACACGTGAGGGCGACCCGCTCACCGCAGCGATGGTGCTGTTTTGCACCATCGGCGCCCCGCTGGTGCTGGTGGCCGCCATTGCGTATCTGTGGTTCGGCAACATTCTCGGCATGAATCTGCGACCCGTGTTGCTCATGCTGGACAAGCTGAAAGAGTGGGTGATGCTGGACATTTACCTGGTAGGCATAGGCGTTGCTTCCATCAAGGTGCAGGATTACGCGTTTCTGCAGCCCGGCGTTGGGCTTTTCGCCTTTATCTCGCTGGTACTGCTGAGCATTTTGACCCTGATCCATCTTAACGTTGAGCAGTTGTGGGAACGATTTTATCCCCAGCGCCCCGCAACACGGGCTGATGAAAATCTGCGCGTCTGTCTGGGCTGTCATTACACCGGCCTGCCGGATGCGCGCGGTCGTTGTCCGCGCTGTCACATTCCGTTGAGGCTGCGGCGCAACAACAGCCTGCAAAAATGCTGGGCGGCGCTGATTGCCTCGATCGTGTTTTTGATCCCGGCAAATATGCTGCCTATCTCCGTGATTTATGTGAACGGTGCCCGTCAGGAAGATACTATCCTTTCCGGTATTATCTCTCTTGGCCACAGCAACGTCGGGGTGGCGGCAATTGTCTTTATCGCCAGTATTCTGGTGCCGTTTACCAAGGTGATGGTGATGTTTACGCTACTCATCAGCATTCACTTCAAATGTGAACAAGGATTACGTACGCGCATCTTGCTTCTGCGTTTCGTTACCTGGATTGGCCGCTGGTCGATGTTGGATCTGTTTGTGATTTCGTTGATGATGTCGCTCATCAATCGCGATCAGCTCCTTGCTTTTACTATGGGACCCGCAGCTTTTTATTTCGGCTCTGCGGTGATATTGACTATTCTTGCAGTGGAATGGCTGGACAGCCGCTTACTTTGGGACGCACATGAGTCAGGAAACGCCCGCTTCGCAGACTGAAGCGAGAATTAAAACAAAACGCCGTATTTCGCCCTTCTGGCTGCTGCCCGTCATCGCGTTGATGATTGCAGGCTGGCTCATCTGGACGAGCTATGAAGATCGCGGCAATACCATCACCATTGATTTCCAGTCCGCTGACGGCATCGTGGCCGGGCGCACCCCGGTGCGCTTCCAGGGGGTGGAAGTCGGAACCGTTCAGGATATCAAGCTCGGTAAGGGGCTGAATAAAATTCAGGTCAGCGCCAGCATCAAGTCCGATATGAAGGATGCCCTGCGCAGCGAAACCCAGTTCTGGCTTGTCACGCCGAAAGCGTCGTTGGCCGGCGTATCCGGCCTGGATGCGCTCGTTGGCGGGAACTACATCGGCATGATGCCAGGCAAAGGGGAACCGCAGGATCACTTCGTCGCGCTGGACACGCAGCCGAAATACCGTCTCAACAACGGCGATTTGATGATCCACCTGCAATCCCCGGATTTGGGTTCGCTGAACAGCGGCTCGCTGGTCTATTTCCGCAAAATCCCCGTGGGCCGCGTTTACGATTACGCGATTAACCCCAACAAACAGGGCGTCACCATTGATGTGCTGATTGAGCGGCGCTTTACCAATCTGGTTAAAAAAGGCAGCCGCTTCTGGAACGTCTCTGGCGTGGATGCAGATCTGAGCCTGAGCGGCGCAAAGGTCAAACTCGAGAGTCTGGCGGCGCTGGTCAATGGCGCGATCGCCTTTGACTCGCCGGAAAACTCCAGCCCCGCCGCCGCCGATGACACCTTTGGCCTGTATGCGGACCTCGCCCACAGCCAACGCGGGGTGATCGTCAAGCTCGCCCTGCCGGATGCTAAAGGGCTGAAAGCCGGTTCCACCCCGCTGATGTATCAGGGGCTGGAGGTGGGCCAGCTCACCAAAATGACGCTCAATCCGGGTGGCTCTGTCACCGGCGAGATGACCGTCGACCCAAGCGTGGTCGATCTCCTGCGGGAGAAAACCCGTATCGAAATGCGCAGCCCCAAACTGTCCCTGAACGATGCCAGCCTCAGCAGCCTGCTGACGGGCAATACCTTTGAGCTGATCCCGGGTGAAGGCCAGCCGAGCAATAACTTTGTTATCGCTCCTGCGGATAAAGCCCTTCTGCAAAAACCGGGCGTGGTGACGGTGACGTTGACCGCTCCGGAAAGCTACGGGATCGATGCGGGCCAGCCGTTGATTTTACACGGCGTGCAGGTCGGTCAGGTCCTGGAGCGTAAACTCACCGAAAAAGGCGTCTCGTTCTCTGCCGCTATCGATCCGAAGTACAGCGACCTGGTGCGCGGTGACAGCAAGTTTGTCGTCAATAGCCGTGTGGACGTGAAGGTCGGACTCGACGGCGTTGAATTCCTTGGTGCCAGCGCCAGCGAATGGGTTAATGGCGGGGTCCGGATCCTGCCGGGTAACAAAGGGCCGCTGCGCGACAGTTATCCTCTGTATGCCAACCTGGATAAAGCCATTGAAAACAGCCTGAGCGATCTGCCGACTACCACGCTGACCTTAACGGCGGAAACCCTGCCAGACGTGCAGGCCGGCTCAGTGGTGCTTTACCGTAAGTTTGAAGTGGGCGAGGTCATTACCGTACGTCCCCGCGCCGAAGCCTTTGATATTGAGCTGCACATCAAGCCCGAGTACCGCAAACTGCTGACGCCAAACAGCGTGTTCTGGGCCGAAGGCGGGGCTAAGGTGCAGCTTAACGGCAGCGGGCTGACCGTGCAGGCCTCCCCTCTTTCGCGTGCGCTGCGCGGGGCAATCAGTTTCGACAATCTGACGGGTGCCGGGGGCAATTTACGCAAAGGTGACAAACGTATTCTCTTCCCGTCCGAAACGGCTGCACGCGCCGTGGGGGGGCAGATTACGCTTCACGCCTTTGATGCGGGCAAGCTTGCCGAAGGCATGCCGATCCGCTATCTCGGCATCGATATCGGGCAGATCCAGAAGCTGACGCTGATTACTGCGCGAAATGAAGTACAGGCAACCGCCGTACTCTATCCGGAATACGTACAGACCTTCGCCCGAACCGGCACCCGTTTCTCCGTGGTGACACCGCAAATCTCGGCGGCGGGCGTTGAACATCTTGACACCATTTTGCAGCCGTACATCAACGTCGAACCGGGGCGTGGCAACGCGCGTCGCGATTTTGAACTGCAGGAAGCCACCATCACGGACTCCCGCTACCTTGACGGGCTGAGTATCGTGGTTGAGGTGCCGGAGGCCGGATCGCTGAACATCGGTACCCCGGTCCTGTTCCGCGGCATGGAGGTAGGCACCGTGACCGGCCTGACGCTCGGCTCGCTTGCCGATCGCGTGATGGTGACGCTGCGCATCAGCGAACGTTACCAGCATCTGGTGCGCAACAACTCGGTGTTCTGGCTGGCCTCAGGCTATTCGCTGGACTTCGGGCTGACGGGCGGCGTGGTGAAAACCGGCACCTTCAACCAGTTCATTCGTGGCGGTATTGCCTTTGCAACCCCGCCAGGCACGCCACTGGCACCGAAAGCGCAGCCGGGTAAACACTTCCTGCTGCTGGAGAGTGAACCGAAAGAGTGGCGCGAGTGGGGAACCGCTCTGCCGCGTTAATCCTGCAGGCTCCGGTGTCAACGCGCCGGAGCCTTTATGTTACACTGCGCGCCTGAATGTTTCCCTGTGGTGTGCCCGTGGCTCAAAACTCCGTATTTCTTCCTGAACAATTCCTGGCGCAGATGCGCGAGGCGCTTCCTGCTCATCTCTCCTTTGACGATTTTATCGCTGCCTGCCAGCGTCCGCTGCGCCGCAGCATTCGCGTCAATACCCTGAAAATTAGCGTCGAGGCCTTCCTTGAACTGGTTTCGCCCTACCGCTGGCAGCTGACGCCGGTTCCGTGGTGCGAAGAGGGATTCTGGATCGAGCGCGATGACGAAGAAGCCCTGCCGCTGGGCAGCACTGCCGAGCATCTGAGCGGTCTGTTTTATATTCAGGAAGCCAGCTCCATGCTGCCGGTCGCCGCGCTCTTTGCCGACGGTAATTCGCCTGCTCGCGTGATGGACGTCGCCGCTGCGCCGGGTTCCAAAACCACCCAGATAGCGGCGCGGATGGGCAATCAGGGGGCCATTCTTGCCAATGAATTCTCCGCCAGCCGCGTAAAAGTTCTGCACGCCAATATCAGCCGCTGCGGGATCCATAACGTCGCGCTGACGCACTTCGACGGCCGCGTATTTGGCGCTGCCCTGCCTGAAACCTTTGATGCGATCCTGCTCGATGCCCCCTGCTCCGGCGAAGGCGTCGTGCGTAAAGATCCCGATGCCTTAAAAAACTGGTCAGTGGAGAGCAATCTGGACATTGCCGCCACGCAGCGGGAGCTGATCGACAGCGCCTTCCACGCTCTGCGCCCCGGCGGAACGCTGGTGTACTCCACCTGTACGCTTAACCGCGACGAAAATGAAGACGTCTGCCTGTGGCTGAAAGCTCAGTATCCCGATGCTGTGGAGTTTCTCCCGCTCGACGATCTGTTTAACGCGGCAAAAGAGTCCGCAACGCCGGAAGGCTTCCTCCACGTCTTCCCACAGATTTACGACTGTGAAGGCTTCTTCGTCGCACGGTTGCGCAAAACTCACGCCGTTCCCCCGTTGCCCGCGCCGTCGTTCAAGGTGGGAAAATTTCCGTTCGCCCCGCTTAAGGGCCGTGAAACCGCACAGCTTAAGGAAGCGGCAAGCCAGGTTGGCCTGGTCTGGGACGAGAGCCTGCACCTCTGGTCGCGCGACAAAGAGATTTGGCTTTTCCCGGCCAACATTGAGCCGCTGATTGGCAAAGTGCGTTTCTCCCGCCTCGGTATTCGCCTGGCGGAAGTTCACAACAAAGGCTATCGCTGGCAGCACGAAGCGGTGATTGCCCTTGCCGGAGACGAGAATACCTTTGCCCTGACGCATCAGGAAGCTGAAGAGTGGTACCGCGGACGTGACGTTTACCCGGAAAACACTCCGGCGCGCGATGAGGTCATCGTGACTTATCAGGGCTATCCGCTGGGGCTGGCAAAAAAAGTCGGCTCGCGGCTGAAGAACAGCTACCCGCGTGAGCTGGTGCGCGACGGGCGTTTGTTTACCGGTAACGATCGCACCGACTAAAAAAAGCGCATTTTTTTACTGGCGATTTTGCTCTCCTTGGCTACGCTAAAAACTGGGTGACTGTACTGGTCATACCAGATTTTTAACCCAAACCCGGAGAGCACTATGACGAAAACCAGCGTGCGTATTGGCGCTTTCGAAATCGACGACGCAGAGTTGCGCGGCGAAGCACAAGGCGATCGAACGTTAAGTATACCCTGCAAATCCGACCCGGATCTGTGTATGCAACTCGACGCCTGGGACGCCGACACCAGCGTGCCGGCCATTCTTGATGGCGAACATTCCGTCCTTTACCGCGAGCACTACGACAGTAAAACCGATGCCTGGGTCCTGCGTCTTGCCTGACCTAAAGAGAACCCGCCCGAAGGCGGGTTATTTATTACTGCAACTGCACCAGCGTTAAGTAGCCGTCGAAGACCGCTCCCGTGTCGATGTAATGCAGATTGTGAAAATCATAGCGTCGATCAACAGGCGTATGCCCGAACCAAAAATGTTCCGCGCCGCTAATGCCCTGCCCTTTGCCTGCCATAAACCCCATCAGCCGGTCCCGATCCCACACTATGCGTTGCGCGCTGACGGGTTGGTTCCAGACATATTCTTTTGCCGGATAATCTGCATGAGCGACAACGTTCTGGCCATTCGCGCAGGGTATCTCAATAATATACGGCAGCGTTCGACACGCTTCTAATAACGTGATGGCCAGATTTTGCGAAGCTTTATCGAGCCGCGAAAACCACATTCCCCCGTTCAGCGTCCAGAGTGAAAAATCATTATTTTCCAGACTGTCGAGGGCCATTTGCTCATGATTACCCCGCACCGCGCAGAACCATTTTTCATTCAGCAGCTGGAGGCATTTCAGGCTGTCCGGACCGCGATCGATAATATCGCCCACGGAGATGAGTAAATCTTCATAAGGATTAAAATGGCGGCGCTTGAGTTCGTCCATAAGTGTCTGATAGCAGCCATGAATGTCACCCGCTACCCAGACGTGACGCCACTCCTCACCGTTTCTTCGCTGATACATAATGCCCCCTCAAAGAAAGTATAGCCGCCTCAGAAAATAGCATCAGATAAGCCTGAGATTGACAAATCCCAACAAACCGTAAACCAAACGGAAATAAAGATCCGTGCGCTATTAATCCCTTTATATCCCCCCTCTAGAATAGGAAGCGAATAAAACGAGAGGTCATCACGTGTCAAACATCCACCTGCAAAACGATGTGCTTTATCCACATCGTACTCATATCATCTCCGAACTGGTGAAAGGAAAACTCGTCCCCGGCCCCATCTGGCAAAAACGCGAATATCGGCTCAAGTTCTTTTTGCGCTCGCTCCTTTTCTGGTCATCCACCCATCGCATGCTGGAAGCATTATCCAGCCGGGATGATTTTGACAGACTTCTCGCTTCCCAGATTACGTTACCCAGCAAGACGCATCGCCAGTATCTGATGCGCGGCCTTAACGCCAGCGATCGCGCCGACGCGGTGATAAGCCACTATCACTGGATCGATGGGCTGAGCGATCCCACGCTTGCCCATGCGCTGAGTAGCCCGAAAGAGCAGACCATCGCGCAGTTTCAGGCGAAAAACGCTGCCGTTTATACCCTTAACGCTTCGTCTGCCCTGAGCGCCGAGCGAGAGGGTGAAAGCACGCTGTGGTTGCGCGACAACGACAACACGCTACTCGCCAGCCTGACCTTCAGCGTGGCCCGCAGTAAGGGCCAACGGGTGATAGTCATTGGCGGCCTGCAGGGGCCTCGTCGCCACGTTTCCCGCGACGTGATCAAACAAGCCACCCGCGCCTGTCACGGCCTGTTCCCGAAACGCGTGCTGATGGAAGCCCTGCTGACGCTGGCTAAGCAGACACGCATTACCGCCATTTTTGCCGTCAGCGATGAGGGGCACGTGTTCCGGGCGTTGCGTTACCGGCTGAGTAAAGGACGACATTTCCACGCCAGCTACGACGAATTCTGGGAAAGCCTGGATGCTAAAAAGGTGTCACCTTTCTGCTGGCAGCTACCGCTGGCGATCAAGCGCAAATCGCTGGACGACATTGCAAGTAAAAAACGGGCCGAATACCGCCGCCGCTTCGAGCTGCTGGATCAGATCGACGCCGCGGTAAACGCGCGCTGGCAACCAGCATGAGGATGATCGGTTCAGTATTGGGTTGTAAAAACTCAATGAATACTGCCGGGGCGGCCTATTTGTAGGGCATGACTGACATTCCACGAAGGCAAAAAAAGCCCCGGCGGATGCCAGGGCATAAAGTAATATTATGGTTTACAGGCCGCTTTCAGCTGCAGCTTTCGCCCGGGCGATCGCTCCGGCACTGAATATAGGGTGTTCGAAGTTATTAGTGACATCTCGGACCCTGTATATCTTCCATGCGCCATCTTCACGTCGAAGGAATACTTCCAGATGAATGCTCTTTCCGTTTCCTGCCCCCTCTATTACCTGGACAACTTCACCGTTTAAAAATGGCCTGGCGTTTTCCACTCGTAAGGCGGGTAGCCAATCGCGTGAATAATCCTGCGCGTAGGTGAAATAGTCAGACTCTATTAATTCCTGTTCAGGGATATCCTGAACAGTATCAATGCGAGCAAGGGTATCAGCTGAAACGTATTTGCGTAGCTGCTCAACGGGGTAAGGCCTGGCTTCGTCGCCCCCAAATTCATACAGATAAGACCTATAAAATGAAGCGGTAAGGTCTTTCGCCTCCTTATCGTGATTGGCAGTCGGACTACATCCCGCCATCAACATGACGACTGATAAAAAGATTATTTTCATCAATTCATCCTGTAAATCTTGAAGGCGGGCTGCATTTTGCGGTAGCCGGGGCCGGGATACATGCTTTTTTGAACGAAGTCAGAAATCCACTTTGTGCCGTCATACATCGTCATGTGGCCTATGCCGTTTCCTCCAGGATACGGCTGGATCACAGCCACATCCCCTGAAATTGTGGTGGAGCCGGGCGGAACCTCACTAAATCCCGCCCGTAATAATTGTGCCCCGTAATCCTTTGCATAATCTGTGTTCGCGACCTTAACGCCACCAGCCTGGATTGCCAGACGGGTAAACTTAGCGCATTCGCTATGAGAGCGCCCTAGTGCGTGCGATCGGAGATACGATACAGCAGCCTCTTTATTCCAGCCCATTCTTAGTTCCCTTAAGTAATTTATAGCGGAATTATCACATTAACCATAATTAACGAAGGGGATTAAAAATGCTGATTTTACGTCTGATTTCAACAATTTCTAAAATACGGCGATCTGACAGGGGTACTTGTGCAGTGCACCCTCGCGAATACCCCTGCCGGACTCACCTGACATTTGCAGAAATAAGAGACTCAACTGGATTAAAATTCGGACCTAACCCATCGCCTTTCCATGAGATCAGAAGTCTGGCAAGCAGGCTCTATGAAAATGAGCGCGGAGAGGAATTTACTCAGCCGTTATTTGGCCACAAAAATTTAACAATGACCCAAAAATACCTGGACGCACGTGGTGCAGAGTATGTTATGGTTTAGACAGGATATGGAATATTCGAGTAATTTTCGGGGAGTTTCGTGTTAAGACCGAAAAAAGCTTTACAAAATAGATAGATAAAAAGAGACCGAATACGATTCCTGTATTCGGTCCAGGGAAATGGCTCTTGGGAGAGAGCCGTGCGCTAAAAGTTGGCATTAATGCAGGCTCAATCGCCTTGCACTTTAAGAATAGATGACGACGCCAGGTTTTCCAGTCCACAGCAAAAGTGGCCTGAAAAAAAGCGTCAGAGCATCAATAAATACAAGAAAACCGCAGTGCTGCAACAGCGTTTGCGGTTTTTTTTATTGGAAACCCGAGGGCTAGCAGAGCGTTTCAGCGCGTGCGATAAACGGCGCAAGGCTCATCTTTTGCCCTGGATTTGCCGGGTCATCAATTTGAATCACGCTGATGGGCTGGCCGTTGCTCTTCCCGCTGGCAACCTGCTGCTTAGCAGTATCGTTCAACGGGTACTGTACCAGCGTGCTGGGGTTAATTGCATACAAAGCGTGGCCTGGACGGCAGGTCAGCATCACCTCTTCGCGGTTAAATGCCCACTTATCCTTACCCACCTCAAAACGGCTGACGGTAATAACCTGCGGCGCCGCCAGCGCACTCCCGGTGCAGGCCAGCAGTAAAAGAGAAAGCACTGTTTTTTTCATAAGTCTTAACCTTGTCAGTAAGGTTCCCAGGTTGCAAACAGGCTAACCGTAGCCAGCACCAGCGCACCCAGAACAACCTCTGCCTGTGTCATCCTGATAAAAATCTGTTGTTCTCGCCCGGCATCCGAACGAAAGCGTGGCACCAGAAAATACCGATTCGCCAGCGCAATTACCACCATCATCGCCACCAGCGCACATTTGAACAACAAAAGCTGTCCGTACGCCGAACGCCATGGCAGATCCCATCCCAGAATAAAGAGCGCGTTGACTATCCCCGTCAGCAGGACACCCGCCACGGCATAATGTCCCACCCGGGAAAAGCGCATCATGGTGTAGATCGCAGCAACCCGCCAGCGCCCTTTCGCCAGTTGCATACAAAATAGCAGCGGGATCAGCCCCCCAACCCAGGTCGCAGCACATAACAGATGTACGGCATGGTTGAACCGTTGCAACGCGCCTGCAAGCCCCTCGTTCATGGTTGCATGCCCGACGCCTGCCAGCAGCACGCATTGGCCCATGGCGAGCAGTAACAGCCTTGAGCCTTTCTGCGGCACAAGCCAGGCAACACCCACGGTGACAACGGCAAGGATCATCTGCCACAGCCAGACGCCGCCAAACTGCGTGGTGAGTACGCTGTGCCAGATATCCGGGTTGAGCACATCGCGCCAGCCGTTGGCCATCAGCCCCCCCTGAACCGCAAACATTAAAAGCGCAGCCGTCAGGCTGATGACGGCTGCACGCTGCTGCTGAGACTGAAAGCGTCTCGACATCAGACGATGCAGGGAGGAAGGGGCAAACCAGACGCTGTAAAGCGCGTTGCCAAAAATCAGCATCAGCGCGCCAAAATGGATAAAGCGCAGCGCAACATAGAGCGACGCCAGCATACTATTTCACGCTAAAGTGATAGCTGCCTTTCGTTTTGTGGCCATCTACCGACACCACATGCCAGTCGACCTGATAGGTACCCGCCGTCAGCGGTTGCTCAAGCGGAACAATAAGCTGCGCCTTGTTTTTCTCATCGCGCTTCACCGCGCCCGTTTTAACCGCTTTCTGCTGGTCATCGGTTACGACCACGCCGCTGAACTGCGGTTCGATACCCTCAGAAAAACTCAGCGTCAGGAGCTGCGGTGCCGCAACCTGGGCGTTCGCTGCCGGGGTCTGTTGCTGAAGATGAGCATGAGCCAGCGCGGACGGTGCCACAACGGACGCGACCAGGAAAGCCAGCGCCTGTACTGCACGTGAAGAGGAAACGTTCATCTTATCATTCCTTTTTGTTATGCCTGTATGGCAAAGGATAACGCTGTATAATATCCGAGTCGAGGAACATCCTGCGCTGACTTGTCATCATCGTGTAATCGCGGTAACGTTGCCGCCGCATAACAAAGGAGAAGGAAATGAAGACTAATCTGGCTGCCCTTCCTCAGGAGGAGATGGACAAAGTAAATGTCGACCTCGCCGCCGCTGGCGTCGCGTTCAAAGAGCGCTATAACATGCCCATCGTGGCAGAGGTGGTTGAGCGTGAACAGCCCGCACACCTGCGCGACTGGTTCCGTGAGCGCTTAATTGCGCACCGTCTCGCCTCCGTAAACCTTTCCCGTCTGCCGTACGAGCCTAAAGTTAAATAACATTAAAGACTCGTTACACTTCCTTACGCGCATTGTGGCAGGATAAGAAAAACCTTATAGAAATAGGTGTATTCTTAGATCATAGCGACTCAGTGTATAAGGAAATCACGATGTCACGATGGAATATTGCTGCGGCACAGTATGCCCGACAGCACGGCAGTGTTGACGATCATGTTGAACATCACCTCCGCTTCGTCGATCGGGCGGTTCGTTTGCAATGCGATCTGCTGGTGTTCCCGGAGCTCTCGCTCACTGGCCCCGGCACGGCGACGCTTCCCCCGCCGCCGGACGATACCCGACTCGCCCCTCTCCTCCTTGCCGCCCAGACCTACGGCATCACCATTGTTGCCGGGCTTCCGCTCGAAAAGCATGGGCAGCGCCACAAGGGGCTTGCCCTTTTCGCGCCCTACCGCGAGTCGATCCTGCGCTACCCTCAGGGCAGCGGTGCGAGCCTGACGCCGGGCGAAAAGCGGTTAACCATTATCGAAACCCCGGCAGACGCCCTCGATCTCGATCCTCAGGCGACGCTCTTTACCAGCAGTCAGGACGTGGGGGATAACCGCTGGCGTCAGTCCATCGGCACGTTACAGCGTTTTGCCCATAAATATGCCATTGCGGTCTTAATGGCTAACGCGCGCAGCGGCAGCGCACTGTGGGATGAGAGAGGGCAGCTCATCGTTCGCGCCGATAAAGGGGAACTGCTGTTAACCGGCTCACTGGACAGACGGGGTTGGCAAGGGGATATCATTCCATTAGGCTAAGCGTTTTTGGTCAGGAGCATTCAATGCTGCGCGTCATCGATACCGAAACTTGCGATCTTCAGGGCGGGATTGTGGAAGTGGCCTCTGTCGACGTTGTCGACGGACAGATAGTCAACCCAATGAGTCATCTGGTTCGCCCCGATCGCCCGATCAGCCCGCAGGCGATGGCTATCCATCGCATCACGGAATCGATGGTGGCGGATAAACCCTGGATTGAGGAGGTTATCCCTCACTATCACGGTAGCCCCTGGTATGTGGCGCACAACGCCAGCTTCGACCGTCGCGTGCTGCCGGAGATGCCCGGGGAGTGGATTTGCACCATGAAGCTCGCGCGCCGCCTGTGGCCGGGGATCAAATACAGCAATATGGCGCTGTATAAATCCCGCAAGCTCAGCGTCCAAACGCCGGAGGGGTTGCATCACCACCGCGCGCTGTATGACTGCTATATCACCGCCGCGCTGCTGATTGATATTATGAATACGTCAGGCTGGACGCCGGAAGATATGGCGACCATAACCGGTCGCCCTGCGCTGTTAACCACCTTCACCTTCGGCAAATACCGCGGAAAAGCGGTAGCCGAAGTCGCGGACAACGATCCGGGCTATCTGCGCTGGCTGTATAACAACCTCGACAGAATGAGCCCGGAGCTGCGCTTAACGCTGAAGCACTACCTCGGCGAAGCCTAACGTTCTGCACGGCCTGGCAGCGTATCCTGCGCCAGGCCAATCAGAAACGCATACTCCAGCGCCACCCCTTCATAGGATTTGAAGCGCCCCGATTTCCCGCCGTGCCCGGAATCCATGTCGGTGCAGAGCAACAGCAGATTATCGTCGGTTTTAAGCTCGCGCAGTTTCGCCACCCATTTCGCCGGCTCCCAGTACTGCACCTGCGAATCATGCAGGCCCGTCGTCACCAGCATATGCGGATAGGCTTTCGCCTCAACGTTGTCGTACGGGCTGTACTCTTTCATGTAGCGATAATAGGTTTCATCCTGTGGATTTCCCCACTCTTCGAACTCCCCGGTGGTCAGCGGGATAGATTCATCCAGCATGGTGGTCACCACGTCGACGAACGGCACCTGGGCGATAACGCCCTTGAAGCGATCGGGGCGCAGGTTGATCACCGCCCCCATCAGCATGCCACCGGCGCTGCCGCCCATGCCGAAGCAGAGATCGGGATGACCATAACCCTGCTCCACCAGCGCATCGCACACGTCCAGATAGTCGTAGAAGGTGTTTTTCTTTTTCAGGAACTTACCGTCTTCGTACCACTGCTGACCCAGCTCGCCGCCGCCGCGAATATGGGCGATGGCATAGACAAAACCCCGGTCGAGCAGGCTCAGCCTGCTGCTGCTAAAGTCGGCGTCCATGCTGGATCCGTACGAGCCATAGCCGTAAACCAGTAGCGGGTTTTTACCCTTACTGAAATGCGCCTTGTGATACACCAGCGACACGGGCACTTCCGCACCGTCCCGCGCGGTCACCCACAGGTGCTCGCTGCGGTAATTGTCAGAGTCGAAGCCTTTCACCTCGGCCTGCTTGATCACCTGACGCTGCCCGGTGTCCATGTCCAGTTCAAACAGCGTATCAGGGGTGGTCATTGACGAATACCCATAGCGCAGCCGCGACGATTCTGGCTCCGGGTTAAAACCAATCCAGGTCACATAGGCCGGATCGTCAAAGGCGATACCCACCACTTCCCGCGTTTTACGGTTGATCTGCCGGATGCTGGTCAGCCCGCGCTGGCGTTCCTCCACCACCAGCCAGTCGGTAAACAGGGTAAAGCCCTCGAGCATGACCTGCTCACGCGCGGGAATAAGCACTTCCCATTTGCGCTCGTCGCGCACCTTGGTTTTATACAACCCGAAGTTCTTACCTTCACGGTTGGAGCGCAGGTAAAAGCTGTGCTGGAAATGATCGAGGCTGTATTCGTGATCTTTGCGGCGAGGCAGGAAGCAAAGCGGCTGTGCATCGGGAAGTTCCGCATCAAGCAAGAGCACTTCCGAGGTGGTCGCACTGGCCAGGTAGATGATCACATAGTGGCGGGACGATGTTTTATGCAGGCTGACATAATACGTCTCATCTTTTTCTTCATACACCAGTTCGTCGTCGGCAGACGGGGTACCCACCGTATGCCGCCAGACCTGGTAAGGCAGCAGCGTGGAGGCATGTTTTTTTACGTAGTACACCGTTTCGGAATCGTTCGCCCAGACAAAGTCCGGCGAGACGTTGTCCAGCATTTCCGGATACCAGTTTCCGGTTTCCAGATTGCGAAAGCGCAGGCCGTACTGACGGCGCGAGAGATAATCTTCCGCCAGTGCCATAATGGCGTTATCCGGCGAGATGGACATGCCGCCTAATGTATAAAACTCGCTGTGGGCCGCGCGCTTGTTGGCATCCAGCAAGATGTCCCACTCATCCCACTCGGCGCTGAGCACGGACTGACGCTGGTAGATAGCATACTCGTTGCCAGGCTCATAGACGTGGCGATAGCGATAGCCATTTTTAGTCCAGGGCGCGGAAATATCGCGCTGCGGGACACGCTGCACCATTTCGTTCAGCAAACGATCCTGCAGCGCCTGCTGGCTGGCCATGATCTTACGGCCATAGTCATTTTCCTCGTGCAGATAGTCAAGGACTTCCGGCTGCGAGCGCGTATCGTCCCGCAGCCAGTAATAGTGGTCGATACGCGTATCTCCATGCGTGGTGATCGCGTAAGCAGTGCGTCGGGCTTTCGGTGGCATGTTCGTTTTACTTTTTAGTTTTACACCCTATAAGGTTGGCAAAACACACGCATGATGCAAGCGAAACATGGCCAGTTTAGGAAAGCATTAGCCCGCCAGGGCCTGTTTTTGCTGCTGAATATCCTTCTCGATGCCTTCCCGCACGTCCTGAGGGATCTTCAGGGCATCGCCCAGCGCATTAAGGTAGCTCCGCTCCATAAAGTGATCGATATCGATAGCCGCGCAGCTCAGGAAGTAGAGCTCAAGCGCCTCCTCTTCATTTTTAACGCTCTGGGCCAGTCGCTGCGGGTCAAGCGGCTGTTCGATGGCCTTCGCCACCAGCGCCCTGCCCTGTGCTTCGACGCCCGCCTCGCTCAGCTGTTGTTCAATTGCCGTGCGCTCCTGGTCGTCGATATGTCCGTCGCTCTTCGCGGCGAACACCAGCGCCAGAATCAGCCGTTCCGTACGAATATCCAACGGCGAGGTATGCTCACCATAGTGCGGCTCATCGTTATGCGCGGTGCGCACCTTATCTTTGTATTTGTTCCACAGCACGGAGCCGGCGATAGCCCCTCCGCCCGCAAGCAGCGCGCCAGTGCCGTATTTGGTCAGCAGCTTACGCGAGGATTTGTTCGCGACCAGTAGCCCTGCCAGCCCGCCCAGCGCACCGGGAACCAGAAGTTTACTGAGCCCCTGCTCGCCCGTCCCCGAAGAGGATGTTTTTTGACCCAGCATGGATTGCAATTGATTCAACCAACCTGACATGATTTCTCTCGCTTAACGGTGAACATGCTTCACAGCCTAAGCGAGTGGACGTCAGGAAATGTCTGTTGGCACTAAAGAAGCGCAAATTTCTTGCCTGTCACCTTTGCCCCTGACAAGACAGACGCAAACGTTTTCGTTTATACTGCGCGCAACTTTTTCAGGGGGATAGTTATGATACGTTTAGGAACCGCGCTGCGTCCGGCAGCGACGCGCGTAATGCTGCTGGGATCGGGTGAACTGGGTAAAGAAGTCGCCATCGAGTGCCAGCGTTTAGGCGTTGAGGTGATTGCTGTTGATCGTTATCCGGACGCGCCGGCCATGCACGTCGCGCATCGTTCTTATGTGATTAACATGCTGGACGGCGAGGCTCTGCGCGCGCTGATTGCCCAAGAAAAACCGCATTATGTGGTGCCTGAAATCGAAGCCATCGCCACCGATACGCTGGTCGCGCTTGAGCAGGAAGGCCAGCGCGTCGTACCCAGCGCAAACGCCGCGAAACTGACCATGAACCGCGAGGGCATTCGTCGCCTGGCGGCAGAAGAGTTGCAACTCCCCACCTCCAGCTACCGTTTTGCTGGCGACAAAGCCGGTTTTCTGCAGGCCGTTGAGGAGATTGGCTACCCGTGCATCATTAAGCCGGTGATGAGCTCCTCAGGGAAAGGTCAGAGCTTTATCCGTGACAGCTTACAGCTGGATAGCGCCTGGGATTATGCGCAACAGGGTGGCCGCGCCGGGGCCGGACGCGTGATTGTCGAGGGCGTGGTGAAGTTTGATTTCGAGATCACCCTCCTGACCATCAGTGCCGCAGACGGCGTACACTTCTGCGATCCGATCGGTCATCGCCAGGAAGATGGCGATTACCGTGAATCCTGGCAGCCGCAGCGAATGAGCGCTCTGGCGCTGGAACGCGCGCAGGAGATCGCCCGCAAGACGGTGCTGGCGCTCGGCGGATACGGGCTGTTTGGCGTGGAACTGTTCGTCTGCGGTGACGAGGTGATTTTCAGTGAAGTCTCCCCGCGTCCGCACGATACCGGGATGGTAACGCTGATTTCACAGGATCTTTCCGAATTCGCCCTGCACGTGCGGGCTTTCCTCGGCCTGCCGGTTGGCGGCATCCGTCAGTACGGCCCGGCCGCGTCGGCGGTGATCCTGCCACAGTTGACCAGCCAGAACGTCACGTTTGATAACGTCGAGAACGCGGTGGGTGCCGGTTTGCAGGTGCGCCTGTTTGGCAAGCCAGACATCGACGGAACGCGTCGGTTAGGCGTGGCGTTAGCCACCGGTCAGGACGTGGAGGATGCGGTCGCGAGAGCGAAAGCGGCCGCAAGTGCGGTAAACGTTAAAGGGTAATAAAAAGTTAGCTGGTCACATTGGTGGCCAGCCGCTTTGTTTTGCATTTGCTTTTGCATCCTGCACATAGACTTCACCTGCAGTAGAAGCCCCACCTCTCGTGATCTTTTCAGTACTCTACATCCCTGTAAGCTTCACTGGTCTTCATTATAAAAACATACACACCTGTGCCAATAAAAAGAACGATGGGTATAATGATCGCCGCAGCGATTTCCCAGCCTGTTAGCGTCTCATTTTTAGATGTGAAACTAATATGATATGCAACGAGAGAAAGCACACAAAATAAAGCAGCCATGCCTGCTGGAAGAAAAGGGTTATTCCAGTCACCCCATATAAGCTTTTCCGGGATATCCGTTTTTTTTGAAGAAAGGGCAGTTATGCTCAGTTTATTTTTTTCCGAATATGCTATCAGTTGTTCCCCCTGGGCATATTTAACTGCATCTGTCGCCAGTCCCAGCGCCAGCCACCGATACCCGGCGCTTTTTTCTCCCAAAGAGACATCTATATCCAGGCGTTCTATCGCCAGCCCTTTTTCATCCAGTGCCTGTATTAACGGATATTTTTCCGTTCGAGATAGCCCGGTATACCAAAGTTTTTTCGGGGCAAGCACGGAGCCCGTCGCCAGGTAAACCGCCATTTTTTCTTCTACATCTATCACTTCTGACATAGGTTGGTAAAGATACACCGGTTTTTCACCTTCTTCACCGATATAATGACTGGTCAGGAGGAACGCACTCGCATTTTCCATACTCGCTGAGTTAGCGCCCTCTTGATGCAAATCAACGATAACAATCAATCGGTTTTCAACTCTGTCATTTGAAGCGTTCATCCATTTACCGATAAGTTCGTAATCAGGGCATTCCGCGCTGTACACAATATTACATTCACTGGCATGTTCGATCCCCAACAACGCCAGAGATCGCCTCAGCTCGTCAATGCAGGATTCACTCCCGCCACGAACCCAGAGAAGAGTTTCAAAAATTCGGTAGTTATATCCCTTCAACTTTTCAGCCATTGGAGCCAATAAACGGTAATAAATTTGCTCATCACGAGTTTGATCGAACCGACCTTCCAGTTGAATCTTAACCGGCGTTTTCGGTGCCAGCGGAAATTCCCCTTCCAGCTTCAACATATTCAGTGCAGGTTGCTCCAGAGGAGTGATTACAGACCATGCTGCGATAGCGATGTTTTTCCGCGCATACGCTTTTAAATTATTCTCCCTTTCTTTTGCAATGAACTTACGGGTTTCAAAGTAGTGAATCGTGGCGTTATGAAATATGAGTCCTGTATAAATAAAGACAGACACCATACAGATAGGCAGAATAACTGAGGGTACAAAAAATATAGCAGTCACGTGTTCCGTTTCAGGCCAGGTAAGAGCCCGCATCAGCAGGCCCATTCCGACGGATATCACATATATGAGTATAATAACGACAACTGGTACATCAGTATCGGGGTCAGGCTGTTTCTTGTATAACCACCACGCTCTCATTACACTGCTCCCGCAACAGGCAAGGTACTTTTAATTTCGCATCCGCACGCCGCATGACAGCCATCTACCACAACCCCACGACCCTTCATGGTCCAGGTTGGGTGACATTCATTGATTGGGAAAATGCCTCTGTGGGTCGGACACTGCACCAAATCATCTTTCAATGCCACGGCCTTACCCATAAAGTCTGCACCGGAAGCTTTTGTAACTTTGCCTCCGCTTACCAGCGGATCGTGTAATCGTATAACGCCTTTCATTATTTAATCTCCCTATCGCCCCGCATTCATATCACAGCGCATATGATCCCAGCCGGTATAGCCCTTCACTTCGGGTACGCTGTCGGGTAAATCTTGCCAGTTGGTCTTAAATTGTTGCGTGCTGTGCGCCAGCCCTTGTTTCGTCAAATAAACTGTCCCCCAGGCCCAACCCGAAGAATGAGGTTCCAGTACCCCATTTACTTTATTTCCCATTCCATCATCCACGGTATAGGTAATCCCCGGCCCGCCGGGCAGAATCCGCGGATCTTCAAAGGGTTTTGAGGACATATACAGTCGGTGCCTGGTCTGTAAAAAACCTTGGTCATTAACGACAGTTAAAGAAATAATATCCTCGTAGGATGGCGAAGAATCTCCATTAGGTTCGTTAGAACCGACTGAAAAAAATTGCGGGAACCAGGTTTTTCCGTAATGTTTTGAAATGATTGTTCCCGGAGATTCCCATGTAGGGATAGCAATATATCGCTCTGAAGGATGTATGAATTTTTTAGTGAAAATTCGATAAAACTGGCTGACTGGTTCGGTATGAATGGCCCGTTGAGTATCCGTATACCAGAGTTCACCTTCGCAGTCCCATCCTTTTAGTTCGAGATAACGATGATCATCAAACCGGTAAACCACCTGCGTCGGTGGCTCTTTCGCCTGGCAACCTGTCGCCAGCCAAACGGTCGTAGCTGCAAGAACGATACAGAATCCTTTCATCAGTTATCGCCCCGCATTGATATCACATCGCATGTGATCCCAGTCTGTATATCCCTTCACTTCGGGTACGCTGTCGGGTAAATCTTGCCAGTTGGTCTTAAATTGTTGCGTGCTGTGCGCCAGTCCTTGTTTCGTCAAATAGACTGTCCCCCAGGCCCACCCCGAAGAATGAGGTTCCAGCACCCCATTTACTTTATTGCCCATTCCATCATCCACGGTATAGGTAATCCCCGGCCCGCCGGGCAGAATCCGGGGATCTTCAAAGGGTTTTGAGGACATATACAGTCGGTGCCTGGTCTGTAAAAAACCTTGATCGTTGACGACGGTGAAAGAGATTATATCGTCATAATATGGTTGATTAGTACCATCAGGTTCGTTGGGACCTACCGAAAAAAACTGGGGGAACCATGTTTTACCATAATCTTTTGATATTATTGTTCCTGGGTCATCCCAGGTTGGTATGGCAATATAGCGTTCTGAAGGATGAATAAATTTTTTGGTAAAAATTCGATAAAATTGACTGACTGGTTCGGTATGAATACCCAGTTGAGTATCCGTATACCAGAGTTCCCCTTCGCAGTCCCATCCTTTGAGCTCGAGATAACGATGTTCATCAAAACGATAAACTATCTGCGTTGGCGGTTCTTTCGCCTGGCAACCGGTCACAAAAAGGATAGCAGTGGACACAAGTCTTATAAATAATGTTTTCATGCTTAATCCTTAAGCTAGTTGATTATTACTCATGGGCTTCGGCATATCCCATTGCAGATTTGCTACTACCTGATTTCCCTTGGCCACATCTCCAGACGGCTTTAGAGTTGTGGCATGGTTAAACTGATTTTTCACGCCATACTCTCCTTTAGGTAGCACCTCATCGGGTTTATTCATGTAAAATTTGGTTTGTGTTTCAGGTAATTTTCCGCTTCGGTGATATTCAGTAGCAGGTTGATAACTATTCTGCGGATCACGCCAGTCCGCACGATGTAATAATCCTTCCCAGAATTTTCCTGCCTGGTAATCAAATGATTTGCACTGCCCAATTGCCAGATCAAACGCCATCGCATGTGAAGGTGCGAATTCACTCATTACAATAGAAGAGTGCTGGCTGTAACCAACCGGATCGATTTTCTGCCATTCAGCCTGTAATTCTTCTGGTGTTTTGAGCCAGGTCAGAGTGAGCAATTGAAAATCTTTTGAACCTGACACCTCACCATGAATAACCTTATGCTTGCGTTCAATGCTCTCAACCTCTCGCTCATAAGGCGTCAATACATGACCGGGACGCCAGCCAATACTTTGATAGCTATTAACCACATACGTTGCCGACGCTGTACGTTTAATTGCATAGGCTTTGGCAGAGTAGGAAATGTAAGCGTCCGGACTGTCCGGATCGATATAAGTTGAGTAGGGTTCGTCAGAGGTTTTCGGATCGTTATCAGGATGGTTATCCTGACCCTGTAGCTTGAATATAAACGGCTCGGGTAACTCTTCTCCGTTAATCACCACGTCATTATATGAATAACTCGCGTTCATCACAGGTGTGGTGCAGAAATCATCTTTACGTTCCGGGGCCATACTGAACAGTTCATTCTCCAGGCGCCCCACCCAGCGGTGCTGGCAGAACGCCCTCTGACGAAGGTTGGGAATATTGCTTGCAATTTGAGCAGGTATGCCTCTCCAGCCAAAGCCCTGAATATTTTGCAGTGAGACGGTGCCATCTTGCGGACACCAATAGTTATACACTTTGCCATTATTGTCGCGTCGGTATTTAATCTCCTTTCGCAATGGATTATCAGAAGGTTTACGTAACGTACAGTCGGCTTCCATCGCCAGGAGGTCAGCATCAGACAGTTCACCGTCTTTATACTGCGTAGCCATTAAAGCGCAGAAGTTTTTGAACGTCTCCTGACGGGCAAACGCTGTCTGGTGATGACCGGGTTGTAAATCCTCACTGAGGCGGCCTTCAAGCGAATACGGCGAATGATTAAGGATGGTACAGTTAACCGGAACGAAATTTGCCTGCTTGACGAGCATATTTGCCAGCATGGTAATGATCGTACCCTGACTGTGCGACACAATGTTAATAACATCCTTCGCTGTGACAGGCTCACTTCTAATCTGGATAATCAAATCGGCCAGGCGCTGAGCAGCAAAAAACTGATAAATGCGGTGCGGATTCGGGAAAATCGGGTGCGTATAATCGCCACCGTTCATGTACAACGTGGCAAACCCTGCGGCCGCCAGCGCTAAGCCACCCGCTCCCGGTCCTAACATATCGGGAATATTGGTTGTTGCATTAGCAAACGTCCCGCCCCCCTTGGCAAAATTCGTATCTAATGCGTTTTTAAAGTTATCGTTCTGGTACTTAAACGGTCCTTGCCCGTCATTTCCCAGAACTTTTTTATTGTTCTCGTTATCTTCCTGGTAAGCATCATAGGGCAGATGAGCGCTGTGGCTTATTTTGCCGACTTCTTCCCGGTAACGTTTCTGATCCGCCCTGTAGTTATCATGCGTGACAGGCTTATACCCCCAGTAAAACGGTATAATGGGAGATCGACCGGGGGTGATGATCCTGTAGTCCTTCCATTCGTGGGCGTAAAAATCCTGGCGGTTAAGCCGTTTTCCCAACCCTGCAAGAATGCCCCTCTCCTGGTTCTGGTAGGCCTCACCCACGTCATTCACTCCATGGACAAGAATAACGATACCCGGCATAGGGCGAGGCACCCCGACGTTGCGCGTCTGGGCAACTTCTCCCAGGTTTTTGTGTACCGGGATGTCGTCTTCAGAGACGATCCTCGGAGCATACGGTTTTATCTTCGTATCCTTCATTCCAACAACTCCATTTTGTAAATGTCGAGGTCGTCGGCATCAAGCAGCGGTGACTGACCGCGGTTGTCCGTTACCCCTTCCACCACCTGACCAGCCGAATTTGTTAGCCTGAATTTTTTGTTTGCCAGAATCTGCTCCGGGTCATCACCCGCATGCAGCTTGTAACGGAGTTTGAACGCACCTTTGTCAAAGGCTGGCGGTTGTATCGACGCACTTTCCGGGCCCTCGTATTTCAGGCTCGGCGCTTTCAATTCGATACCTGTCGGTGAGAAAATTGTGACCAACCCACTCGGACTAATGCGGATCCCACCCCCGCCGCAGACAAATTGCATGCCTTCTTTAGCACTACCGTTCATCTTTCCGGCAGTACTCGTCAGCGTGAAATCCTGTTGCGACAGCATGTGCATACCTCCACGCTGCGCCTGCGTCGTAATATCCCCCGCACCGGCAATCATCTGTATGCCGAGTTTGCGGGCAAACAGCGATAGCTTCTCCCCCACAGCCAGCGAGAATTTTTTCACCACATTCATGCTGGCGTTGCTTTGCGCCGTTGCAATAAGGTCATCCCCGGCTGAAAGTTGCAGGCTATCCGGAGTCACGTGTGCAATCCCGCTCATGCCATACGAAAGAATGCCCGGTCCCGTGAGGTTGCTCAGCGTCTGGCTGAGCGCCCTTTGCCGATCGGTTTCCACATTGCCTGCACCTGCCGTTAACGCACTTTGTTGCAGGGTCATTGCCAGCGATAAGGCTTTTTCCAGTTGGGCAATGGCAGCGGTCATATCAAGCTGTTTGCCCGCCGCGCGCGGCTGGGCCTCGGTGGTAATCATCACCCCTTTGGAGGCTCGCAGCGCCATCCAGTCGTCGGTGCGGGCCTCAACACCCTCTCCGCGCTTTTTCCCTTCAGCATCCACCAGATGCCCAACGCTGACTTGCCCTTTGCCATATTCTGTAGCGATCTTGATATGCTCATGTCCGCGACGATCCTCAAGACGGATTTTGTTCGACGCCGCCGTGCGGATCACATTTCGCGTATCGTTGCGGTTTGTAACCAAATCCGGGTGGCTGCCGTCGTGCATGGCATGAGCGATAAAGGGCCTGTCCGGATCGCCACCTTCAAAACCCACAGCAACTTCAGTTCCCTCAAGCAATGGAAAATGGAAACCAAAGGTGTCGCCTGCATACGATCTGCCGAGGCGTACCAGAGCGCTTTCAAATCCCTCACGTTTTTCATCCAGGTCAAAATCAAACTTCACCCGGTAGCGCCCTGTGGCATCAAGGCCGGCATAGGTTTTATCACTGCCAATAACCATCACTCTGGCAGGCACCGTTCCGGCTATTACCGGTCGGGATAACGATTCAGGACGATAGCAATAACCGTGGATATGGGGGACCCCTGACAAAACGGCGCGATAATGCTCTGCACGGCTGCTGCGAATGGTCATTTCGGTAATGACAAACCCCGTTTTAAACCCCTCAGGAACAGGTCCTGTGGGATAAAACATAATGCCTGGCTGGAGTTCAGGGTCGCTGGTTGTTGCCCCCAGAGTACTCTGCCTGTTCAGCAGGCGTTCATAACGCAACCGGGCGTAAAAGGTTGCGGTTTCTGCCTCTTCGCCGTAAAAATCGCCGTCAGCAAAATAGTGTTCGGCGTAGTGATAGTGTTGTCCTGAGGTTATACCGTCAGGTATATCATTCAATTTGATGGTCTTATCTGACTGCGGCGATCGCTGTTCACGGTAGTTGTAAGTGCGAACCAACACATTTTTTGGAACCAGGTCGTGATGTTCTTCAAGATCGGTAATGTATTCGTCGTAACTGGTCATGCCTGAATTTCTGACATAAGGCAGCGGTTTATCATGGAAGCGGTAGCGATGGTCAGAATCCCCAAACATAACGACCGTTTCCGTCTTCACATTATCGTGATTTTCAAAACGGAACCAGATCCCAACCTCTGCCAGTAACCGACGGATAAATTGCAGATCGGTTTCTTTCCACTGAATAAGCATTTCTCTTCGGGGGTAGCTGTGATGCAGATGGTCAAAATCAATGTTGTAGCCGTCAAAGTGTCCGCTGTCTTTCATCAGGCTCGCCACCAGTTCCGGTACGGTCATGTTTATATACACGGCAGAACGGTAACTTTTATCCATCAACGCCAGCTCATGCTCCAGTACGCATTCATACAGTGCTTCATCTCCTGAAGATGTAAGGCGGGAGAATTGAGTGATCGTGCCATTAATTTGGCGAACCGGCAGCCAGGGCGTTTCCCCTTGCCAGGCAGCCTTCGGATTCGGGGCGCGCAAAATAAATTCGGCAATCTGGTTAAGAACGGCATCGATAGAAATGTTTTGATCGGAACTGGTAAAGCGAATGGTATAATGATATGGCTTGCTTAATGCTTCTTTTCCTGTAAAAGAATGAACATCGCAAATAACATTTTTGCTACGAGGAAAATACAATAAATAGCGATTTAACGTATCCTGCAAATGAACCGTCTCAGATAGCCCTGTCATAGTTAAATGTCCTTTTAACAAACGGCGTATTTATCTAAAACATTACACCCACTCAGCGAACATTAAAACATCTATCTTCAAATTAAAATGGGTTCTTAATTGCCAAAATATTCATTAGGCAAATAGAAACCCCAAAGAACAATCACACCACAAATTAAATCAGTATATTAAAAATCATACCATTAGCGGTTAAACATACCTTAATTACGAGAAGTGACAACAGCTTTACACAATTATCATTCATTGCTGATTGTCGGTTTATTTGCATTTCCGTGAAGTGATACGGAGATTTCGAAAAAAAGGAATATATTTCTCGGACAGGCGCACAGGTAATATTGCTACTAATGCAAGAACAATGTGACCTGAGGAGGGAGGAAATAAATGAAGACTGCTGGCCACATTAAGTGACCAGCATCAGGCCATCTGGCCCGTTATTCTTACGGCGGATAGCTTACTGCTTCGCGCCTTCAACCGCTTCGCGAGCAAGCTTCGTGATGCGATCCCAGTCTCCTGCTTCCAGCGCATCCGCCGGAACCAGCCAGGAACCGCCGATGCACAGCACGCTTTTCAGCGCCAGGTAGTCACGGTAGTTCGCCGGTGAGATACCGCCGGTCGGGCAGAAGCGAACCTGTGAGAATGGGCCTGCAATTGCCTGCAGCGCTTTGGTGCCGCCGTTGGCTTCCGCCGGGAAGAATTTAAACTCTTTCAGACCGTAGTCCATGCCCAGCATCAGTTCAGAAACGGTGCTGATGCCCGGGATCAGTGGAATGGTGCCTTCGGTTGCCGCTTTCAGCAGTGGCTCAGTCAGGCCCGGGCTGATGGCAAACTGTGCGCCCGCTTCGGTAACGTCCGCCAGCTGCTGCGCGTTCAGCACGGTACCCGCGCCAATGATGGCATCCGGCACCTCTTTGGCGATAGCGCGGATCGCGTCCATCGCACATGCGGTACGCAGCGTCACTTCCAGAACACGAACACCGCCTGCAACCAGCGCTTTCGCCATCGGAACGGCGTGCTCCAGTTTGTTCACCACGATAACCGGCACTACCGGGCCTGTTGTCAGGATTGCTTCTGCACTTGTTTTCCAGTTTTTCATCAGAGTCTTCTCTCGCCAGATCGTTAAAATCAAGTCGTCTTAAAACGTAATACAGGTTGCGCCCTGCTCCGCGCCGGAAAGTTTCTCACGCAGCGCGCCAAACATTTCACGCCCGGTGCCCACGCGCGACGCGCTCAGGTCAGGAATATGCGGCTTACGTGCCGCCAGCTCGGCCTCATCCACCAGCAGGGTTAACTCACCCGTCTGGCCGTTAACGCGAATGATGTCGCCATCACGGACCTTCGCCAGCAGGCCGCCGTCGTAGGCTTCCGGGGTCACGTGGATCGCTGAAGGTACTTTACCTGATGCCCCGGAGAGGCGTCCATCGGTCACTAACGCAATTTTGAAACGGCGGTCCAATAATACACCAAGAGGCGGCATAAGTTTATGCAATTCTGGCATACCGTTCGCTTTTGGCCCCTGATGACGGACCACCACGACGCAATCCTTATCCAGAAGACCCGCATCGAAAGCAGGCAATACGTCATGCTGGCTTTCAAACACCACGGCTGGCGCTTCGATAATCTGGTTCTCTTCCGGTACGGCGGAGGTCTTCATCACCGCGCGGCCCAGGTTGCCGCTCAGCACTTTGGTGCCGCCGTGTGGCGAGAATGGCTGTTCAAACGTCGCGATGACGTTCGCGTCGAGAGAAGCCGTCGCCCCTTCGCGCCAGTCCAGCTCGCCGTTGTTCAGCCATGGCTCAAGGGTGTAACGCTGCAAACCAAAGCCTGCTACCGTGTTCACGTCTTCATGCAGCAGCCCGCCCTTCAGCAACTCGCGCATCAGCACAGGTACGCCACCGGCAGCCTGGAAGTGGTTGATATCAGCCGGGCCATTCGGATACAGGCGCGCCATCAGCGGCACGACGGAGGAGATGTCAGAGAAATCATCCCAGTTGATCAGGATGCCCGCCGCGCGCGCCATCGCCACCAGGTGCATGGTGTGGTTGGTCGAGCCGCCAGTGGCCAGCAGCGCAACGATACCATTAACGATAACCTTCTCGTCAACCATTTTGCCCAGCGGCATCCATTCGTTGCCGTTTCCGGTCAGGCGCGTTACCTGGCGTGCCGCGGTTTCGGTCAGCGCCTGACGCAGCGGTGCATCCGGCTGAATGAAGGACGACCCCGGAAGCTGCATACCCATAAACTCCACCACCATCTGGTTGGTGTTGGCCGTTCCGTAGAAGGTGCAGGTTCCAGGGGCGTGGTAGGAGGCGGCCTCGGCTTCGAGCAGCGCCTGACGATCGGCTTTGCCCTCGGCATAGAGCTGGCGAATACGCACTTTTTCTTTGTTCGGCAGGCCGCTCGCCATTGGGCCTGACGGCACGAAGATCGCAGGCAGATGACCGAAGGACAGCGCCGCCATCGCCAGGCCCGGGACGATTTTGTCACACACGCCGAGGTAGAGCGCGCCATCAAACATGTTATGGGATAAGCCGACGGCCGCCGACATGGCGATCACTTCGCGGCTCAACAGGGACAGCTCCATCCCATCCTGGCCCTGCGTGACGCCATCGCACATTGCCGGTACACCACCAGCCACCTGCCCCACCGCGTTGACGCTGTGCAGCGCTTTACGAATGATATTTGGGTAGACCTCATACGGCTGGTGCGCAGACAGCATGTCGTTATAGGAGGTAATGATGGCGATATTGTTACGCAGCATGCTTTTCAGCGAGTCTTTATCGTCAGGCTGACACGCCGCAAAACCGTGGGCCAGATTGCCGCAGGCGAGCTGAGAGCGATGTACGGTGTTACTTTTGGCCTGTTGAATGCGGGCGAGGTAGGCCGAACGGGTCTCTTTCGAGCGCTCGGTAATGCGTTGTGTTACGCGTAACAATGTCGGATTCATAAAAGCTCCTCTAATTTATCTGGCCGGGCTCGGGAGTTTGCACTATCTCTTGCGGCTGTTAACAGCGCTGAAACGCTTGGTGTCCGGAGCTCAGGGGCAAAATCACTTCCGGCAGTGTAATAAAAAAAGCTCCGCGGGTGAATCCACGCGGAGCTTAAAAGATTAAAAATTGTGCCACTAACTGTGTTAGATCATGTTACCGGTAAAATAACACCTCAGGGTTAGAGGAAATCTTACTCAAACTCGTTCCAGGAACGACCATCGCGGGTGATCATCGCAACGGAGGCAACCGGGCCCCAGGTGCCCGCCTGATACGGTTTTGGCGCATCCTGATCGGCAGCCCAGGCTTCGGTGATGGAGTCGACCCATTTCCACGCCTCTTCAACCTCATCACGACGCACGAACAGCGCCTGGATACCACGCATGGTTTCCAGCAGCAGGCGCTCGTAAGCATCCGCGAGGTGTGTTTCGTTGAAGGTTTCGGAGTAGCTCAGGTCCAGCTTGGTGGTCTGCAGGTTATGCTTGTGATCCAGCCCCGGGACTTTATTGAGGATCTGGATATCCACGCCCTCGTCAGGCTGCAGACGAATGGTCAGCTTGTTCTGCGGCAGCTCCTGCCATGACTCTTTGAACAGGTTCAGTTCCGGGTTCTTGAAATACACCACCACTTCAGAGCATTTCGTCGGCAGACGTTTACCGGTACGCAGGTAGAACGGCACCCCAGCCCAGCGCCAGTCATCAATATCAACGCGGATCGCCACAAAGGTTTCGGTGTTACTGGCTTTGTTCGCCCCCTCTTCTTCCAGGTAGCCAGGCACTTTTTTGCCCTGCGCAAAGCCTGCGGTGTACTGACCGCGAACGGTTTTCTCACGCACGTTGGAGCGGTCAATGCGACGCAGTGATTTGAGCACTTTTACTTTGGCATCGCGGATGCTGTCAGCCGTCAGGTCAGACGGCGGCGACATGGCGATCATGCAGAGGATCTGCAGCAGGTGGTTCTGGATCATGTCGCGCATCTGGCCGGCCTGGTCAAAGTAACCCCAGCGACCTTCGATACCCACCTCTTCAGCCACGGTGATCTCCACGTGGTCGATGGTGCGGTTATCCCAGTTGTTCACAAACAGTGAGTTGGCGAAACGCAGCGCCAGCAGGTTCAGAACGGTCTCTTTACCCAGATAGTGGTCGATACGGTAAACCTGGCACTCTTCGAAATACTCTCCCACCTGATCGTTGATCTCGCGAGAGGTAGCCAGTGACGTGCCCAGCGGTTTTTCCATTACCACGCGCGCAGGCTTGGCATTGAGGTTTGCCTCGCCCAGACCGCGGCAGATAGCGCCGAAGGTGCTTGGCGGCATCGCGAAATAGTTGATAGTGACGCGGTTTTCCTGGTCCAGCATCTCACCTAAACGGGTAAACGCGCTCACGTCATTCACGTCCAGGTTGCAGAAATCAAGGCGTCCGCTCAGCGTATCCCACAAACGCTCGTCGACTTTCTCTTTCATGAACGTTTCGAGCGCTTCACGCACGACTTTGGTATAAGCGTCCTTGTCCCAGTCGGCGCGCCCCACGCCCAGGATACGGGTATCCGGGTGAAGTTGGCCCGCTTTCTCCAGTTGATACAGGGAAGGCAGCAATTTACGGCGTGCAAGATCGCCTTTCGCGCCGAAAATGACCAGGTCACATGCCTGGGCTGTTTGCGTTACCGCCATGTCATTCTCCTCA